>Ga0193696_1000476_pt1 | contig 13872 bp, 16 predicted proteins | sample L3m1metaG_FD_145074 | JGI IMG/M metagenome (GOLD analysis project Ga0193696, IMG submission 145074) | Soil microbial communities from a riparian zone of the East river system, Colorado, United States - L3m1 | ecosystem: Environmental > Terrestrial > Soil > Riparian zone | place: USA: East River... | reverse complement strand
CTAGCCCCTAGCCCCCAGCCCCGACGTTTTTTTCGCGAGGTCACCGACGCGGATTGTCCCCGGTGTCACCACCCTGGCGTTGATCCCGCGCAGATTGAGCTGGCGGCCCACCGGCGAATTGACGAACGTCATCGCGTCGAGTCCGAAGCGCGACACAAACTTCTGACACCCGGTGTGCGGCTGGTCGGTGACCTCAATCACCGCCGACCCCACGGCGAGCCGGGTCCCCGGCGGCAGGTTCTCCGCGCTGAGGTCCAGGTCCATGAACAGCTGATCGCCCGCGAGGTGCCACCGCTCGCGGTCCTGCGCGACCAGAGCAATCACCCGCGCGTTCATGATGTTCAGCTGCATATCGGGATGGGCCAGGCCGTCCTTTGACCGGCGGCTGCTGCGGGTGCTCCACGTGTCGCCGACGAGCCCTTCGACGATGTCGAGCTGGCCCTCGTCCAGCACCTCGCGCTCGCCGATGCGCGGCCGCCGCACGATCAGCTCGAGCACGCCTTCGTCCTTCGGCGACTGCCGAATCCCCTCGAGTCCGGCCTGGAGTTCCTCCGTCGTCAGGTGCCTCAATCCTCTCTCCTCATGACGCGTGTCCCGCGTGAAAGCGTTTGACGCCGAACGTGCCGCCCTCAGCGCCTGACAGCGGGTGGAAGACGAAGAAGGCCGACTGGTCGATTTCTTTGACGATCGCCTTCACCTTTCCGATCTCCAGGCGCGTCACGACACAGTAGAGAATGTCCTGCTCGGCGCGGCTCATGCCGCCGTAGCCCTTGTAGACCGTGACACCGCGGCCGAGATCGGCGGTGATTCTTTCGCGGATGAGCGCGGCCGACGGCGACACGATCGTGATGGCGGTGTACTCGTCGATGCCGTGCAGGACGAAATCGAGCGTCTTCGCCGCCGCCAGATACGTGAGGATGGAGTAGAGCGCCGGCTCGACGCCGAGCGCCGACATCGCGGCGAGGAAGAGCACGACGTTGAAGCCGAGAATCACGTCGCCGACCCGGAGCACATGGGCGCGCCGGCTGATCACGAGCGCCGCGATTTCCGTTCCGTCCAGCACGGCGCCGCCGCGCATCGCGAGCCCGATGCCGGCACCGAGAAAGAAGCCGCCGAAGACCGCCGTCAGCGTGAGGTCCGGCGTCACATCGGGAAATGGCACGACCGCGAGCACCCCCGCAAGGCCGGCGATGCCCAGCACGCTGCGGACGGCGAAGGCGCGGCCGAGCAGCCGGTAGCCGACGACCACGAAGGGCAGATTGATGGCCGGCAGCAGTACTGACAGCGGCACCCCGGTGGTCTTCGCGAGCAGCATCGAGATGCCGGTCACACCGCCGTCGATGAAGCCGCTCGACAGCAGGAAGCCTTTCAGCCCCATCCCGGCCGACATGACACCGACGGCGATCAGCGCCGCGTTGAGCGATTCTCGGACGATCCGGTTACGAGCCACAGTACTTGGCCGCCATCCGTCTGATCGTGTTGAGGTTGCGAAACGTCGCCTCGGTCTTCAGCAGTTTTTCGAGGACAGCGTACGAAATCGTGGACTCGGCAAACCCTTTGCGCGCGCGCCAATGGACTTCACGTCCGTCAGCCATCACCGTATCGACATCGTTGGACAGCGCCGCGAACTGCCGCCGCGCGTCCTTGCTGACAGCGCTTCGCAGGAAGCCGACGAAGACCGAATCAGGCGGCTTCAGCGATTCCGGACCGAAGGGTTCGAGTTTCACGATCGCCGCCAACTCCGGCATCGAGCGGACGAAGGTCGCGACCGGATATCCGAGCGCCTTCTTCAGATCTGCCTCGATAGCGCGTTCCAGATCGCCGGCGCTCTTCCGGGACGACTCGAACACAACGTTGCCGCTCGCGATGAACGTTTCGGCGCCGCGAAAGCCGGCGGCCTCGAACAGCGTGCGCAGGCGATCCATCTTCACGATATGGCCACCGACGTTGATGGCACGCAGGAACGCGGCGTACTTCATGGCGTCCGGCGAAACAGGCCGACGAGCACGCCTTTGCCTCGGATATGACCGGCCATCGCGGCCATCACCGCCGCGCGCGTCTGCGGTGGCGACGTGCCCACCGGCGGCACGTCGATCGTGCCGTCCAACGCGAAGAGCTCGAACACGTAGTGATGCGCCGGTCCGGCGGCCGCCGCGCCCGGACCTCGAAAGTACGGACCGCTCGCGCTGATCTGGCGCGTGCCGTCCGGCAGCTGCGAACCCTGGGGGATGCCTTCCGGCAGACTCCGCGTGGCGGCAGGAATGTTCCAGAGCATCCATTGCAGGATGTCGTCGGTCCCGTTGCCAATCGCCGCATCGACATCGTGCACCAGCAGGACGAAGCTCGCCGCGCCATCCGGGATATTGCTCCACGCCAGCGGCGGCGACACCTGATCGCCGGCTTGCGAGTACTTCGACGGGATCTGTCCGCCGTCGGACCACGCGGTCGACGTGAGGGTCATCGTCTGGATCCCACCGCGGCCGCCGCCGCGGCCACCTGGCGGCTGACCAGGGGCGGCTGGTGGCGGCGTCCCTCGCTGCGGCGGCTGAGTGAACGCGAGCGACGCAAGGAGTCCGGTCAACGCGAGGGCTGCGCACCTGCCACGGCGGAGCCACGTGATGTTTGTCAACATGCGAGGCGGCTTACTCGAACGATGCGGGTTGGGTTTTGCGCCACGCGTCGTAGCGCATGCGAAGCGTCTTGACCGGATTCAAATTCTCGCCCGGCTTGATGACGTTCGGCCCGTGGTCCGGTCCGGGCTGCGACACGGTGATGTAGGTCGTGTACTTGCCGTTGTTGTGCGAGTCGCCGTTGGTGTCGCCTTTTTCAGCCATCAGGATATAGGCGATGTGCGCCGTCTTCCCGTCACAGGGAATCGCCGGCTTCGAGCCGTCGGACGGCCACGGCGGACAACTGCAGCGACTGTCGCCACCGGAACCGTCAGCGGCTTCCATCGCCGCCATCACCCGATCGGTGATCGCGCCTTTGGTGTTCAGGAACGCCTGCACGGCGTTCGGTACCACCGCGCCCGGCCGGAGGATATTCCCCTGAATCGAATAGAAGATCTCGGTGCCGGGCACCTGCCCCTGGATGTCCTGCGACACGTAGCCGTTGGTCAGACCCGAGTGCCCGGCGCGCCGGCCCTGCAGATCGAGAATCCCGAACTGCCGGCTCTGGAAGGCCGGATCCTTGCTCAGGAGCTCGATGATCTGTTTCGGATCGGTGCCCTTCTCCAACTCCTTGAACACCAGCATCTGGTTCTGATGCGTGTTGTCGACACCGGCCTGGCAGGCGGCGACGCCCTTGCCAGGGACGACCACGGCCTGAACCCCCATCAGGAATTGATCGTCGCGGTCGACACAGGTCGCCGACGCGATGACGACGCGGCTGGTGGCGCGGTCGACGGCGATGACGGACCACGTGGCAAACGCCGTGGACGGCAGCGTCAGCAGGAGTCCCGCAACACACAGACCGCGAAGACCGCGAAGAGCCATTCGACGCATCATCCCTCTCTGCGGGTTATTGTCGCTCTCCGGCCGAATCGAGCGCCAGCCTGAAGTTTGCAACCTGACCGACTACGCGGCCGCCGCCCGAACGAAGGCGCCTGCCAGATCCGAAGCGGTCGTGCGATTGAGCGTCTCGTTCACGCCGACCAGGAAGGTGTCGCGCTGCGGCGCCGACAGCGTGACGCCATTGGCGGCGAGCCGCTTTTGAAACGTCACCGGGTCAATCCCTTTGACGCGCAGGCGGAAGAGGTTGGTGCCGGACGGCACGCGATCGATCGCGAAGGCGTCATGCTGCTGCAGAGCGCGGATCCAGTCCTCTGAAATCCGCACCGCCCGGGTGTATCGCTCCTCGAATCCTGACAGAGAGTGGAGCGCGACGAGCGCAAACGGCCACGCGGCGCTGAGTCCGCCGCCGAACATCCGGCGTCCGTGATACATGCCGTCGATCACGTCCTTCGGTCCCGCGAGGATCGCGCCAGACGCGGCGTTGAAGTACTTGTAGAGCGACACGTAGACGGTGTCGAACGGCCGCGCCGTTTCGGCCGCGCTCTCGCCGGTGTACGCGGCCTGCAGGAAGAGTCGAGCGCCATCGAGGTGCAGCCGGATGCCCTCGCGGCGCGCGAGCGCAACGATCTTCTTCACCTCGACGGGATCGAAACGCTCGCCCTGCCTGCGGCGCACGGGCGTTTCAATCGCAATCGCCGACACGCGGGACACGACGCGCGCGCCTTTCGTCTGATCGAGGACGTGCTGAACGTCGTCGGCGCCAAACGTTGCTCGACCACCCGCGAGCGGCATCAGCGTCAGGTTGCTGAGCGTCTGGGCGCAGTCGCCTTCGTCCTGATAGAAGTGGCTGTCTTCCTGGACGAGCACCCGGCTCGATCCCGCTGCCAGCGCCCGCACCGCCAGGTGATTGGCGAGCGTGCCGGTGGGCATGAAGATCGCGCGTTCCTTCTGCAGCGCCCGCGCGAACGCCTCTTCGAGCTGCTCTACGACGCCGCCGAGCGAATAGGAATCGGGCGTCATCGCCTTCTCGTCGAGGAGACGCGTGAGCAGCCGCGCGTATTGCGCTGGCGTGAGCCCGAGTCCGTCGCCGCTGAGACGAACGACGCGATCGTCCGATTCAGCCGCGGCGTCCGTCGAGGGCGCGAGGGCGCCGCCGATGGCCCTGGCCGGCACTCCCAGGCCCAGTCCCGCGCCGAGCGTTCCGAGCTGCAGCACACGCCGTCGCGGAATCATCGTCATGAGGCTCTCCTTCGCGCAACCGGTCAGCTACTCGAAAAGTTCGTGGTGCAGACGCCGGGCGTCCATGTTGACCTGACCGTTGCCGTAGGCGCCCTTGAACTCCGCCGGCAGCACCGCCGCGATGGCGACGCCGATCGTGTCCATGATGAGCCGGCGGTCGTCGCCGGCTTGCTCGCGAAGCACGCGCGCTTCGACCGGGCGGCCGAATCGCGCGATCGTCTCGACCGAGTGCAGCGTCTCGCCTCCGACCGGGAACAGCGCCTCCGTGCCAGTGATGCCGACCGGCAGGATCAGGGCGTCAGGCATGTCGAGATAGCGCGTCGCGCCGGCCAGCATCGGCTGCAGCCCGAACGTGCGGCTGCGCGTGCCTTCAGCGAACACCAGCAGCGCGTCGCCGGCCTGCAGGCGCTGGTGCGCGACCTCGATCGATTGCCGCGCCGCCCGCGCGACCTCGCGCGGACTCATGACGGCGTCTTCAGAAGACAACGAGCTGCTTTGAGGCGTCTTGATGGTTCCGAAACACAGGCTCGAGAACCGCCGCTTGAGACTGGAATACACCTTGGGCCCCGCGATCGCCGTCAACCTGCCGGCGAGATCGGAGCCGACACGATGCAGCAGCACTTCCAGACAATTGGCGTCGGAGTACGAGAGGTGGTTGGAGAAGATCACCACCGGACGGTGCGCCGCCGCCGTCACGTGCTCCACGCCGAGCGTCGTGGAGCCCGGCTGGAGAATCCGATCCGCGAGCACATGATGGATGTGTCTCGCGAGCGGGTCGGGCGGATAGTAAATCCAGTCGCCGCCGTCGGTCGCCAGCCGCTCGACCAGCGCCGTGAACGCCGCCTGGCCGGCGGCGGCGATGTCGTGCGCGAGGGCGTTCCGAATCTCGGCAATCGTCTGCGCGTCGCGGCCGGCGAGAAAGGTCGTGATTGCCTCGACGAGCGCGTGTTGATCGAGCCGTTCGGGCATTACCACGGACGACCGTCCCGGGAGCAGTGGTGCGCGTGCACGGGGCCTCCAATCATCTGACGAGCGCACCCCGATCCTGCAGCACACGCCGCAGAATCGATCGATGGCAGCGCCGGTCGTCGGCGCAATAGCAGCCGACCGAAAAGTTCGCGTGGTGCGAGAGCGCGGCGAGCGTGTCGAGCAGGCGCGCCGCGTCGGGTCGTTTGAGCTCCGCAAGGAAACGGCGCGCGAAGACGTTCCACGCACCCGGATTCTCGAGGATGCGCGTTTCGCGCATCAGCGCAGCGCTCGGCGCGAGCGTCGGCAGCCACACATCGTACCAGTTCCCGCGGGCGTATTGCGACCTGGGGACGCCGCGCGGCGGCCTGCGGACGGTTCCGATCCTGACGCCTTCGCTCCGCGCCCGACGACTTCCCAACCGGACAATCGACACAGCCATGGCTCGACGGGAGAACTATACCCGCAGGTGAAACTGAAGAAACCGGAGAAGCTGGCTGATTATCCCGCGAGTGGCGTCGCTGTCGTGCACGAGGTCGAAGGCGTGCGGCGCCCCGGCGTGATTCACCATGGTCATCGGCAGATCGCGCGCCAGCGTGTCGGCGACAAAACGGTCCAACGCCTCGTTCAGGTGCGGGAACTCGTCCTGCCCCGCGCGCGCGACGAACAACGGCACATCGCGCGGTAAATCGCTGGCGGATTTTCCCGCCGTGGGGTTGACGAAGCCCCATTTCGCGGCCGACTCGGCGACCGCGGTGGAGTCGCCGGTGTCCAGCGTGAAGGGATAGCACAGCGCCGCACAGGCGAGGTCGCCGCGCTCGGCGATCAAGGCCGACAAGGCGAGCGGGCCGCTCCCCGAGGTGGCGAACAGACCAATCCGACGCCGATCGATGCCCAGCGACTCCGCGTGTTCCCGGATGTGGCCCAGCAAGGTGCGCAGATCCGCTTCAGGATTGCGGTTCGTGTAGAAGATCGCGACGATGCCCGAGGCGGCCATCAGCCGGCCCCACGAAACGGACCACTCCATCTCCTTGAACGCGCAGCCAAGCGGGTTCGGCTCTCGCGGCGGATACCCAAGGACCGCGACCGTGGCAGGCCATTTGGCGCCGTACGCCGCAGCGGACGGGTAGTACAGATCCATCGTGACAGCCGCCTCGCCGGCTGTTCCGTACGGCACGTCGCCCCGGACCACCGCCGACTCCATTCCTGGAATCTCGTACACCACTTTCTTCAAGGCGATCGGGTGCCGCGCAGTGGGTTCGTTCATCGACGCTCCTTGGAAACAGCGCCCGTAGAAATACAAAAGCCGCCGGGCAGGGCCTGCCGCGACGGCTTCGTTTGATCGCCGGATCGTGATGCGGGCGCCCGCCTTCGCCACTTCGTGGGCTTCGGTGGGCAAGGACCTCCGTCCGCCCGTGTTCAATCCAGCGATCTTTGTGTTTCTACGACCATATCGTCCGGAAGGACCCTACTGCAAGAGGAAAGGAGTCCGATTCGGCGGGGAATAGCCACGAAAACACGAAAACTCGAAGAAGATTGGTCTTGTTTCGTGCTTTCGTGCCTTCGTGGCGATCGATCGTCTGATGCTGGATCTAGGTCGGGTCGTATCCCGTCAGCGTTCTGATCCAGATGTTCCGGTACCGCACCGGGTTGCCGTGGTCCTGCAGCGCGATCGGCCCTTTCGCGTTGTCCGGCGTATACGGATCGATCTTCTTGTGCGCGGTCGGTCCCCAGAACGGGGTGGCGTTGTGCACCACGATCCCGTTGTGGAAGACCGTCGCCGTCGCCGGCTTCTCGAGCGTGCCGGCCGCAAAGCGCGGCGCGGTGAACACGATGTCGTACATCTGCCATTCGCCGGGGGCTCTCGACGCGTTGACGAGCGGCGGGAACTGGCCGTACATCGCCGATGCCTGGCCGTCAGGGTAGGTGGGGTTGTGATAGCTGTCCAGCACCTGGATCTCGAACTTGCCAAGCAGGAAGACGCCGCTGTTGCCGCGCTCCTGGCTGTTGCCCTTCACCTCCTTGGGCGTCGCGAACTCGACGTGGAGCTGAACATCCGTGAACTCCGCCTTGGTGCGAATCAGGCCCTTGCCGGTTTCGAGGACGCCGTTGCTCATCACCCACGTCACCGGAGAGCCGTCCATCATCTGCCACGCGCTCAGGTCGGCGCGCGGACCGACGAGCACGGTGGCGTCCTGCGGAGCATTCACCGGCATGGCAGCCACGCCGTCACCGGGCGCGACCATCCGCGGCTGCGGCCGCTTGCCGTCGTGGACGCGCCACTTGCCGTTCGGCTGCATCGGCGTGTCGTCGTAGCCAACCGGCGCCTGCTGCGCGAGCATCGTGCCACTGAGGACGAGAAGAACCGCGCACAGTCTGATACTCATAAACGAATCCTCCACCTTTCGTCCTTCAAACATCTCACTTTCAACTTTCACTTTTAACTTTTAACTTTTAACTTTTCACTTTGCTACCCACGGTTCCATCAGTTCGATTCGCGTTCCGTCGGGATCGTACAGGTTCAGCTGCCACTTTCGGTTTCGTCCGATCTGAGGACTCGCGCCGGCATTGGCATCCCCGGGCGTCAGCCGGCTCCGCACCAGCTCGACTGCCTCCTGCATGTCAGGAACCACGAGCGCGACATGATGCGCCGTCCCCAGCTGACGGCGATCGAGCGGACCGGTCTGCAGCATGTACTCGAGATACTCGGTGCTCTCAGGCGCCCGCATGTTGATCCAGCTCGTCACCTCGTCGGTCCTGCCGCCGCGCCAGATCTCGGAGAACGCCAACGTCGCGTTGTAGAAGCGATCGGCCGCCGCGGCGTCGCGAATCGTGAGCCCCGCGTGCAGGATCCGGCGCGAAATGCGCCGATCCGGGCTGGCAACCGGACTGGTGGCCGAGTCGCGATCGACCTGGACGAACTGCACGCGATGACCGTCGGGGTCGACGACCTCGACCTGGCGTCCACCGGCTTCGGCGTCGGACGCCGGCTCCGAAACGCGCGCGCCGCGCGCGAGGAGAAACTCCCGCAGCGCGCCGACGCTCGGCGTTCCGAACGCGACGGCGAGGAGCCGTTCGTCGCGATCGGGCGGCAATCCATCGCGCACGATCAGCCGCTGCCGGTCGTTCACCGCGAACACGGCGACGTGCGGTCGCGCGGCGAGCGCGACTTCGGGGTAGCCGAGCAGGCCGGAGTAGAAACGGCGCGCCTTGGCGAGATCGCTCGTCTGCAGCGCGACGTGCGCGATCCCGACGATCGGCGGACGGCTCTGCCCCGCAGACACAATCGTTGCGGCGACGATCACTACCGACACCGGCACGGCTGAACGCTTCACGGCCTGTCCACCCGACCTACCTGACCCACCCGACCCACCTGACTCAGCCCCTTGATGTACGCCTTGACGACCTCCGACACGTACTCCTGACACGCTGCGGCGGTCTTGCCGTCGTAGGCGCCGTCGTTCGTGATGTTGTTCGACACCACGCGAATGCCGAGAAACGGGATGTGAAACAAATCGGCAATCTGCGCCGCTGCGACGGTTTCCATCTCCTCCACCGACGTGCCGTATTGATCGTGGAATTGCCTGATGCGGTCGAGCTCGCTGTTCCAGGTTTCGGCCGAACCGATCACGCCTTCAACGACCCGTCCCCGGGTGTAGCGATCTTTCACGCTGAGCGCCGCCGCCAGCAGCGGGCCGTCGGCCTCGAACCGCCGCATGCGGCGGGCGTTCGGATCGTTGCCGGCGCTGCCGTCGGAGCGCGTCAGATCGAGCGGCATCCACTCGACCAGATCGCTGCCCCGGCCGGCGGGGCGGAACCCGGTCTTGAACGATCCGAGGTTGACGGTGTGCGTACCGACCACGATGTCGTACACGCGCAGGCTGGCTTCGTGGCCGCCGGCCGTCCCCTGGTTGACGATCGCGATCGGATGATAGCGCTCGGCGGCAATGGCCGTCGCAGCGGCCGCGCCGGCCAGGCCCTTCAGCGTTTTCGAGACGATGACGGGATAGCCGTCGAGCGTCCCGTGCCAGAACGTCCAGCCCTCCACGCGCTCCTCGGACACGCCCGTCAGTGCGCCGGCAAGCGTGCGCACTTCCACGTCCATCGCACCCTGCGATCGGACGGCGCTCCGGGGCGCGACAGCTGATGAGGAGGAGGGCGATCGGGAGGGCGGACAGCAGCCGCGCTGGTTTCATATGAACGGATTGAACCCTATCATCGTTCCGTCCGTCTCTAGATGCGCCATTTCAGGCAGGGAGGCGCTCCATGCGTATTGCGCTCGCGACGGCAATCCTCGGCACGGCGCTCGTCACGGCGCCCCTGGCCGGAACGGACCAGGACGGGCGAGCGAAAGAGTCGCTCGAACGCGCCTTTTCCCAGAACGGCCGCATCCGCATGGACCTCTCGGCCGGCGAATACCATATCTCGGGCAGTCCCGACAACCGGATCAGGCTCGAGTGGAGCGTCCGCGACGCCGCTCAGCTGCCTCGCGTGAAGGCGCGAGCCGACGTCCGCGACCGCGAGGCCTCCATCACAACCGACGGGCCGACCAACAAAGGGCTGCACGTCGCCATCCAGGTTCCGAAGCAGGCCGATCTCTACGTCCGCCTCACGGCCGGCGACCTCCGCATCGAGGGCATCCAGGGGAACAAGGACGTCGAGCTGCACGCCGGCGACGTGCGCATCGACGTCGGGCGCGCCGACGACTATCGCAACGTCGACGCGTCGGTGTGGGCCGGCGAGATCCGGGCCACTGCGTTCCAGGTGCACAAGGAAGGTCTCTTCCGCTCGTTCGACTGGCGCGGCAAAGGGCCGTACCGGCTGCACGCGAAGCTGAAGGCCGGGGATCTGCGTCTCTTCTCGAAGGCCGAGGAGAAATAAAGAGCTAACAGGAGGTCAGAAGATCAGGAGGTTTGGTTTTTCAAGAAAGAATCTCCTGGCCTTCTGATCTCCTGTTCGAACGCCTCCTGAACTCTCCGCTCAGAAGCCGTACAGCTCCGCCGGGTTGCTCACGAGGATGCGTGTTCGCAGCGCCGCGTCCGGCGCCCAGACGGGCAGCTGGTTCAACAGCGCGCCATCGTCAATCTGCAGCAGCGGCGCGATGTCGGTGTTCTTGCGGCCGGCGACGATGGCGGAGTCGGGGTGCGGCCAATCGGTGCCCCAGAGAACGCGCCGGGGGTTCGCGGCCACCAGCGCCTTGGCAAACGGCGTCACGTCCGGGTAGTTCGGCGCCTGCGTCGAGCTGCGATACGCGCCAGAAATCTTCACGTACGCCGATCCGCCGCGCACCAGGTCCAGGAGCGACTTGAACCCGGGCTGATCCAGCCCGAGCGGCGCCTGCGCACCACCGAAGTGATCGAAGACGAAGCGCACGGGCGCGCCTGCCACCTGCGCGCGAATCGCGTCGATCATCGACAGCCGCGTGTTCATCTGGATATGCCAGCGGCTGCCCCGCAACCGGTCGATGGCGGCGCGTACGCGTTGGCTGCCAACAGACGGATCCGCGATGCCGCTGGTTTCGAGATTCAATCGGATGCCGCGGACGCCGGCGGCATCCATGTCGGCCAGCATCGTGTCGGAGACGGGGGTCTGCACGTCGATGACGGCAATGGCCCGCGCGCGCGACCCGAGCTGCTTGACCGCATCGAGCGTGCAGGCGTTGTCGGTCCCGTAGACGCTCGGCTGCACGATGACCACGCGATCCATGTGCAGCGCGCGATACAGCGCGCGCATCTCGTCCACCAGCGCCGGCTCGGGCGTGTAGACGCGCGACGGCGTCATCGGAAAACGCTTCGGCTCCCCGAAGATGTGCGTGTGGCAATCGCACGCGCCCGCCGGCACGTCGAAATTGATTGGCGTGCGCGGTTGCGCGGCAGTGGCCAGGAACGGGAACGCCGCCATCTGTAGAAGAAGCTCGCGTCGAGAGATCATCGGCACCTCGCCATGTTCAAACCGCTTTCCTGAGAAAGTCGACGAGCAGCGCGCTGACGGCTTCCGGCTGCTCCTGCTGCACCCAGTGACCCGCGCCGTCGACGAGATGCGTGCCCGTCATCTTCGTGCACACGGTCTTCTGCAGGCGCTCGAGCGCTCCTGGATTCTGATAGACGCCCCAGTCGCTCTTGCCTCCGATGAACATCGACGGTTGATCGATCGTGCGCCCGGAGAACAGCTGGAGCTCCGATGCGAAGCGGGCGACGGACCCGACGCGATAGCCCTGGAGGCCGCCCTGAAACCCGGTCCTGCCGTACTCGCCGCTGTACACCCTCAGCTCTTCGTCCGGCAGCCACTTGCACGCTGCGATCGCTGCGGCGGACGGCATCTCCGGTGCGACCGTGGCCGCCATGCCCTTGTCCAGATCCATCACGTAGTAGCGCGGCAGCTTCGCCCATTCGCTGGCGGTGCGGGCCGCCAGCGGCGAAGGCCGGTTCTCGATCCAGTCCGCACTTTTCATGTGGTAGTAGGCCCGCAGGAACGCGTGGACGCCTTGCGGAGCGTGCCACATGTTGTCGTTCGCTTCGCGCGTCTGATAGTAGCGCTGGTAGTGCTTGCGCGGCGGCTTCAACGCGGCGAGCTCGTCGTAGATGGCATCGGCGGCCGCGGCCACCGGCGGTCGCGGAGCATCGGCCGTGTTGAACGGCAGCGCCGGCGGACCGCCGAACGGCGCGCTCATCATGACCACCGACCGGAAGGTGTCGGGCCGCACCACCGCGCACCAACCAGCGAGCGGCGAGCCTTGATCGTGTCCGATCACAGCGGCAACCGACCGGTGTCCCAGCGCTGACACCAGTCCCAGCACATCGCGCACCTGATTGAGCGTGCGAAACGGCGCCAGATCGTCGTCGTACCGCACATCGGTTCCCGAGGTGCGGCCGTAACCACGGACATCCGGCGCAAAGACGTGATAGCCGGCCGCAGCGATCGGCAGCATCACCTTTCGCCAGCTGTAGGCGAGCTCGGGGAATCCATGGAGCAGGACGACACCGGGCCGATTCCCGCCGAAGCCCGCTTCGAGCACATGGATCCGAAGCCCGTTGACGTTGTCGACAAACCGCGAGCGGATGCCGGCCGGAAGGATCGACGCGCTGTACGGTGCGGTGTCCGCGGTCTGCTGCGACGCGCGGACCGCGGTGCGAACCAGCGCCGGCGCCACCATCGCGCCCAGACCCTGCAGCACCCGACGCCGTGTCACTGAATCGTCGTAGCGCACAGATCCTCCGTTGGCGCTACTTGCTGGCAGGCATGCGAAAGGGCGGCGGCTGCGTGCCGTCGACGTCCGTGAACCCGTACTCACGAGCGAGCGTGCCGACGTCCAGCAGTTGGCCGGATCGTTCGATGATGTGGGCGTCCGACGCCAACGCCACCACCGCACGGCCAAGATACGCGGTCGTTTCCTTCGGACCACCCGGGCCGTCGAGGGCAGCGGCAGCGCCCGCACGCCGGAACGCTTCCACGATCCGTTCGGTCCGCATGAAGCCGGGTGCGACCGCGATCGTGGCAATGCCGTGCTCCCGCAGTTCCTGCGCCATCGCCCAGGTCAGGCGAGCGACGGCGTTCTTTGACACGTCGTAGTAGAGATTGCGCAAGTAAGGGAGCGCATCGAGATTCGCCGTCGTGCTCACGATGAGACCGCGGCGTTGGGGCAGCATCAGGCGTACCGCAAGACGGCTCGCCGTGAGATGCGCACGGACGCCGGCGGTGAACATGCCGCCCCACTGATGCAGCGGCTGCTCCCAGAACGGCACCATCGGAAGCGGACGGCATTCGCTGTGTTCGTACCCTCCCCACACGTTGTTGACGAGGAGATCGAGCAGCCCTTGCTCGTCGCGGATCCGCCCGAACAGCGACTCGACGTCCGCGTCGACGGTATGGTCGCAGCGAATGGCGATGCCAAGGCCGCCGCGGCTCGTCACTTCCCGAGCGGTCTCCTCGATCGTGCCCGGCACATTGTCGGTCGTCGGTCCGCCGTCCACGCTTCGGCCGCTCACGTAGACCGTGGCCCCGGCAGCGCCAAGCTCGAGGGCGATACCGCGCCCCGCCCCCCGGCTCGCGCCAGTGACCAGGGCCACGACGTTATTCAGCGCCACCCAATCACCAAATCACTAAATCACCAAATCACCAAATCACCAGATTTACTGTCCCGGGTGGTACTGGCGCT
>Ga0193696_1000475_pt1 | contig 13874 bp, 15 predicted proteins | sample L3m1metaG_FD_145074 | JGI IMG/M metagenome (GOLD analysis project Ga0193696, IMG submission 145074) | Soil microbial communities from a riparian zone of the East river system, Colorado, United States - L3m1 | ecosystem: Environmental > Terrestrial > Soil > Riparian zone | place: USA: East River... | reverse complement strand
CCGAGATATCGGCGATGCCGGGCATGCCTCGTAGGTCGAGCATAAGCTATCGTGTGGACAGTGATCCTACCCTCTCGGCCCGTATCGCGCGGGCGCGTGAGATCGGCTGGGATGTGCGGGCTGAGAAGGCTGTGATGGACGCCAAGGCGGCGACCGATCCCCAGAAGGGCAAGCTGGCTTTCGATGCCGATCGCTGGTTGCTCTCGAAAATGAATAGTGCCAAATATGGCGAGCGGATGCGCAATGAGATCAGCGGGCCGAACGGTGGGCCACTGGTGATCAGCGACACCGAGCGCGCATCGAGATTGGCAAGTCTGATCAACCTCGCGGCGCAGCGCAAAGAGGATGATCAGGGTGACCTCGCATGACCAACCACCTAGCAACATCAAGGATATGACCGGCGAGCAGCATGGCAGGCTGACGGTCGAGGGCTACGCGGGCAAGGACAAGAACAATCTGGCGCTGTGGCGCTGCCGCTGCTCTTGCGGCAACATCAGCATACGACCGGGGGTTAGGCTTAGAGACGGGCGCATCCAGTCCTGCGGCTGTGCGATGGTGGCATCCAAGCTGCGCAACCTAAGCAAGCGGCCTGTAGGCGGCAGGCTGTCTCACGGCCATGCCCGCATCGGCCAAGTATCGCGCACCTACGCCACATGGCACTCGATGCTCGCCCGTTGCCACAAGCCCAAGTCGAGCGGGTTCTACAAGTATGGGGCGAAGGGCGTTACGGTGTGTAAACGCTGGCACACCTTCGCCAATTTCCTCGAGGATATGGGCGAGCGCCCGCTAGAGCGCACCATCGACAGGATCGACCCCTATGGCAACTACGAGCCCGGCAACTGCCGGTGGGCCACGATCGCCGAGCAGGCGCGAAATCGCCGATCTTCTACCCTACCTGACACGCTCCGAACTGGCTGAGATCGACCAGCTGCTGGCCCAGCAGCTGTTCTTCCCACTGCCGGGGCCGCAGACTGCTGCCTATGTCAGCGAGGCGGACATCATCGGCTTCGGCGGGGCGGCGGGAGGCGGCAAATCCTACCTCGCCGTGGGCAAGGCGCTGACCAAGCACACCCGCACCATGATCCTGCGGCGCGAGGCCACCCAGCTGGTCGGCATCATCGACGAGTTCACCGCGCTGCTGGGCAACCGCGACGGCTACAACGGCGCCGATCGCATCTGGCGGCTCGCCAACGGCAAGCAGATCGAGTTCGGCTCGACGCCTCACCTCGGCGACGAGATGCGCTATCAGGGCAGGGCGCACGATCTGCTCGTGTTCGACGAGGCGTCGAACTTCCTCGAGGCGCAGGTCCGCTTCCTGATGGGCTGGCTGCGCACCGTGGACCCCAACCAGCCGTGCCAAGCGCTGCTCAACTTCAACCCGCCCACCTCGGCGGAAGGCCGGTGGATCATCCCGTTCTTCGCGCCGTGGCTCGATCAGAAGCACCACCTCTACCCCACACCCCCCGGCGAGGTGCGCTACGCCGCGATGATCCCCGATGGACGCGGCGGGTCGGCGGACATCTGGGTCGATGGCCCTGAGACCTTCGTGCTCGAGGACGGCGAGCCCGTTTACACGTACCCGCCCAGCACCAAGCCCACCGAGATAATCACGCCGCGATCGCGCACGTTCATCCCGAGCAAGATCACCGACAACCCCTACCTCTACGGGACAGGCTACATGTCGACCTTACAAGCTCTCCCGGAACCCCTGCGATCTCAGATGCTTAACGGCGACTTCAACGCCGGGACCCAAGACGATATATGGCAAGTGATCCCGACGCTATGGATCGAGCGGGCGATGGACCGCTGGCGAAGCCCCGACATCATCCCCTTCATGCACTCGATGGGCGTCGACGTGGCTCGAGGCGGCAAGGACAACACGACGATCGCGCGGCGCCACGACAACTGGTTCGATCGCACCCTCGTCTTCCCCGGCACCGCCACCCCCAATGGGCCGAGCATCGCCGGGCTGGTGATCCAGCACCAGCGTGACCGTGCCCCCATCCACATCGACGTGATCGGGGTGGGTGCCAGCCCCTATGACTTCCTCGTCGGCGCACGCCAGCAGGTGATGGGTGTAAACGTCGCCGAGCGCGCCGTCGGCACCGACAGGTCGGGGCGGCTGAGCTTCCAGAACCTCAGATCCGAACTGTGGTGGCGGATGCGCGAGTGGCTCGACCCCGAGGCCAATAACGGCGCGGCACTGCCGCCCGAGCCCGAGCTACTCGCCGAGCTTGCCGCGCCCAAGTGGCGCCTGAGAGGCCCGATCATCGAGGTCGAGAGCCGCGAGGAGATCGTCAAGCGGACGGGCCGCAGCCCCGATCGGGCAAGCGCTGTCATCCTCGCCCTGATCGACACGCCGCGCATGGAGGACCTGCGATCAGCGAGGGGTTCGCGTATGCGGGCGCAGGGCGAGTATGATCCCTATGCGATCCAGTCCTGATGGAGCCTCCTGCATGTGTGATCCGATCTCAGCTGCGATCGTCGGCTCAGCCGTCATCGGTGCGGGGACGTCGGTCTATTCGGGCGCCAAGCAGGCCAAGGCTGCCAAGAAGGGCGCGCGTCAGGCCGAGCGGCAGGCGGCAGAGGAGCGTGCCCGGCAGACCCGCGAGAACAACCGGCTCAACCAGAAGACCCCTGACCTCGGCGTGATCAGCGGGATGAACGCGCTGCGCAATTCGTCGGGGATCGGCTCGACGATGCTGACCAGCCGCTTGGGCTCGAGCATATCGTCCGCCTTGGGCGGCGGCGTGCAGGGCCTGCTCGGCTCGACCTCGGCGCTCGGCGGATGAAGCCCGACACCTACCGCCCCGGCACTGCGGGCAAGCCCCACAAGGACCGGCTCAACGAGCGCTGGTCGGTGCTCAAGACCGAGCGCTCGACATGGTTTCCCCACTGGCAGGAGATCTCGACCGTCCTCCAGCCGAGGCTCGGCCAGTTCCTCGTCAGTGACGCGAACCGGGGCGAGAAGCGCCACAACAACATCTACGACAACACCGCGACCCGTGCCCTGCGCATCCTCTCCTCGGGGATGATGGCGGGGGTGACGAGCCCTGCGAGGCCGTGGTTCAGGCTGACCACCGCCGACCCCGAGCTTACCGAATATCACTCGGTCAAGCTGTGGCTCGCCGATGTGCGCCGCATCATGCTCGATGTGTTTGCACGCTCGAACACCTACCGGGCGCTGCAGACCTGCTACGAGGAACTGGGCTGCTTCGGCACGGCGGTCACGATCCCGCTGCCCAATTTCGACAATGTCATCCACCACTACCCCTGCACGATCGGCCAGTACGCGCTGGCGACCGACGCGGAAGGGCGGGTCAACACGCTGTTCCGCGAGCTTTCCAAGACCGTCCACGAACTGGTCGGCGAGTTCGGCTGGGACAATGTCTCGGGGACGGTGCAGAACCTCTGGAACAACGGCAACCTCGATGCATGGATACCGATCATGCACGTCATCGAGCCGCGTGCCGATCGCGATCGCACCAAGAGCGACGCCAAGAACATGCCCTATCGCAGCTGCTACTATGAGCAGGGCACGCCGCCGAACGTCTACCTGCGCGAGGGCGGCTTCAAGCGGTTCAGGCCGCTGGCGCCACGCTGGCAGACCAACGCCAACGACATCTACGGGTACAGCCCCGGCATGGAGGCGCTGGGCGATATCAAGCAGCTGCAGCACGAGCAGCTGCGCAAGGCGCAGGGCATCGACTACATGACCAAGCCGCCCTTGCAGGTCCCCTCGGCGATGAAGGGCCGCGAGATCAACCAGCTGCCCGGCGGGGTCAACTATCTCGACATCGCCGCCGCAGGGGGCCAGTCGATCGGCTCGCTGTTCGAGGTGCGGCTCGACCTCAACCACCTGCTCGCCGACATTCAGGACGTCCGCCAGCGGATCGAGAGCACCTTCTACGCCGACCTGTTCCTGATGATCGCGCAGAGTGACAAGAACATGACCGCGACCGAGGTCGCCGAGCGCCACGAGGAGAAGCTGCTGATGCTCGGGCCGGTGCTCGAGCGGCTCCACGACGAGCTTCTCTCACCGCTGGTCGGCGGCACGTTCGAGGATGCGCTGGCCGCAGGCATATTGCCGGTGCCGCCGCCCGAGATGAACGGCATGCCGGTCAGGGTCGAGTTCATATCGACCCTCGCACAGGCCCAGCGCGCAGTCTCGACGACGGCGCTCGACCGCTATGTCGGCACGCTCGGCACGGTGGCGAGCTTCAAGCCGACGGTGCTCGACAAGTTCGACGCCGACAAGTGGGCCGACGCCTATGCCGACGCGCTCGGCGTCGACCCCGACCTGATCGTCTCGAGCGAGGAGGCGGCACTGGTCCGCGACCAGCGCGCACAGGCACAGCAGGCGGCAGAACAGGCGGCGATGGTCAACCAGAGCGCCGACACGGCGCAGAAGCTCGGGGCGGTGCCGACCAAGGGCGGGACGAGCAACGCCGCCAACGATATTATGAGTTTATTCGCAGGTTACAATAGCCCTTCAGCGGAGACATACTAATGGCGCGCGACCGTCAAAAGCAGCTTGAGTATAACCGTCAGTGGCGGCTCGCCAATACTGACAAGGTACGTGAGTATAATCGCGCCAACTATGAGCGCATAAAGGCTGTAGGGTACGAGCGACCCGGTGACTATAAGCCGAGCAGGGAACAGACCGCCGAGTACAACCGGCGCTGGCGGGAGAAGAACCCCGGCGCGGGGGCTGCGGCCACCCGCGCGTGGAAGCAGGCGAACTACGACGAGGCGCTGCGCCGGGCGCGCGAGCGCGACAACGCACACCCGGAGAAGCGCAACGCCAAGATGGCAGCACGGCGCACCCCCTCGGTGCCGTGGGCCAAGCATGAGCGCGATGCGATCACTGCGCTCTACGCGACCGCCCGTGCGACCGGCATGCATGTCGATCACATCTACCCGATCAAGGGGCCGAACTTCTGCGGGCTGCACTGCCTCGCCAATCTGCAGCTGCTGACCCCCGAGGAGAACCGCAAGAAGCGCGGGCACCCCCCGACCAACTGGCCCGACCAGCTGTGGGAGACCTACTGATGTCCATCCTCATCTTCGCGATCATCGTCATCATCCTCGTCGCGCTGCTCTGCTACGCGGTGTCGATGCTGCCGCTGCCGTCGCCGTTCAACATGATCATCCAGTGCCTGCTGATCGTCGTCGCGGTGGTGATCATCGCCAACCGGGCGGGGGTCATGTGATGGGGTTCGCGTGTCGTCGTTTACACGCGCTATGATGCGCGTCGAATGAGCGATCTGGACCCGTTCGACATCCGGGGCCAAGAGCAGGCGGACGAGGAGCGCAAGGCCTCGGAGCGCCTCGCCGAGGCCAATGACGAGGGGGACTTCCGATGGCTCATGGCCGACCCGAGGGGCCGTCGCATCGCGCGGCGGTGGCTGTCGCAGGCCGGTGTATGGAGGGTGTCCTATGATCGTGACCCCACCGTCACCGCGTTCAACGAGGGCCAGCGGAACATGGGGCTGTGGATCTTGGATCGCGCAGCCCGGTGGACCCCGCACCAGCTGGTGCTGCTGCTAGGCAATGAGGACGATTGAATGGCGACTGCCCCTCCTGTAGCATCCCCTTCCCCCGTACCACCGGCTTCATCGGTGGCACAGGTGCCCGCTGCAGCCACTCCGTCCAGCGCCCCAGCTACGACACCGGCTGCAGCGGGTGCCACACCCGGCCTGCTTACCGATCCGCCCACTCCAGAGGGCCTCGTCACCGGCGACCCGGCACCCGACCCCAACGCCACGCCCCCCGATCCCGACGCCAACGCCGTGCCCGAGCCACCCCCCGAGGGTGCGCCTGAAGCCTATGCCGACTTCGACGCACCCGAGGGCGTGGTGCTCGATGCGACCAGCATCGACAGCTTCAAGGGCGTCGCCAAGGAACTGAACCTGCCGCAGGCCAAGGCGCAGGAGATCGTCAACCTCGGCGCAGCACTGGTGCAGCGCACCATCGACAGCCTCGTCGAGGGCTTCACCCAGACCCGCACCGAGTGGCTCACCCAGTCGAAGGCGTCGTTCGAGGCGCCAGCGCTCGCCAAGGCCAAGCTCGGCCTCGAGACCTTCGGCACCCCCGAGCTTACCAAGTTCCTCCGCGAGGAGCAGCTTGAGAACCATCCCGAGATCATCCGCCTGCTTGCGCGCGTCGGCGAGCTTGCGAGTGAAGACGGCTTTGTCGCGGCGGGATCGACCTCGCCTCGCGGCGACAAGTCGCTCGCCGAACGCATGTTCCCAGCCCATAGCAATCAGTAAGGATCGCCGCTGTGCCAGCACTCTCGACCCAAGCCGCGACCATCGCGGACATCGCCAAGCGGACCAACCCCTCGGGCGACGGCATTGCGCCGATCGTCGAGATGCTCTCGCAGACCAACGAGATCCTCACCGACATGGTGTTCATGGAGGGCAATCTGCCCACCGGCCACCGGGTGACGATCCGCACCGGGCTGCCTCGGGTCTACTGGCGCGCGATCAATCAGGGCGTGCCGCCGTCGAAGAGCACCACCGCGCAGGTCGACGAGACCGTCGGCATGCTCGAGGCGCGCAGCCATGTCGACCAGAAGCTCGCCGACCTCAACGGCAACACCGCCTCGTTCCGCCTGTCCGAGGACAGCGCCTTCCTCGAGGCGATGAACCAGCAGCAGGCCGAGACGATGTTCTACGGCAACCCCGGCGCCGATCCGCGCCAGTATCTCGGGCTCAGCCCGCGCTACTCGGACCTCGTCAACTCGCCCAACAAGATCAACATCCTCGACGCAGGCGGGCAGCAGACCGACAATACCTCGATCTGGCTGGTCGGCTGGGGCGACGGCTCGGTGTTCGGCACCTATCCCAAGGGCTCGCAGGCAGGTCTCCACCACGAGGACCTCGGGCTCGACGACGTGCAGGACGCACTCGGCGGCTGGTATCGCGCCTACAAGTCACTCTACCAGTGGGACAATGGCCTCGTCGTCAAGGACTGGCGCTACGTCGTCCGGATCGCCAACATCGATGTCTCGAACCTCGTCGGCGAGACCACGCCCGCCAACCTGATGAAGCTGATGGCGCGTGCGATCGACCATCTGCCGAGCCTCGGATCGGTGACCCCGGTGTTCTACATGAACCGCACGGTCCACTCGATGATGCGCATTCAGGCGATGACCCAGACCGGCAACGTGCTGGCGATCGAGAGCGGGCTCAACCAGTTCGGCAAGTCGCACAGCTGGACATCGTTCGACGGCATCCCGCTCCGCAGGACGGACGCCCTTCTCAACACCGAGGCGCGGGTCGTCTGAGGCCAGCCAGCAGGAGATATCATCATGGCCGTAGTTGACGCATTCACCCACATCTTCGGCAGCTTCGACGCTGCCGGGAACGTGGTCGCGCAGAACGTGTTCGGGGCGGCGACGACGATCGTGTCGGGCTCGTCGATCGACACCACCGGCGCCACCAAGCAGCTGCAGTCCGCCGACCTCGGCGAGGGCCAGCCGCTCTACCTCAACGTCACCTTCATCAACGCCGTGGTCGGCGGCACCGGGATGGACGTGCAGGTGATCTCGGCGGACGATGCCGCCCTCACCACCAACGTGACGGTGCTCGCCACCTCGGGGCCGATCGCGACGGCGGCGCTCAAGGCGGGCGCCAAGGTCTCGGTGCCGATCGGCAAGGTCGATCCGCGTACCCTGCGCCGCTATGTCGGCGGGCAGGTCGTCTCGGTGGGAACAACCACGGCTGGCTCGGTTAATGGCGGCATCGGTCCCTTCACCGGCGACCGTTCGAAGCAGCAGAACTACCAGAGCGGCTACGCCATCCTCTGATCGGCGGCGCCAAGGAGACCAACATGACCGACAAGCAGGAAGAGCAGCAGCGCATAGATGCCGAGCGTCGCAGGCAGGAAGAGCAGAAGCAGCGCGACGACGACCAGCGCCGGGCGCGCGACGCCGCGAGCGACACCCGCCCGACCGGCAAGCAGGGCGCCGATGCGCGCACCGTCGAGCCCGCCCAGCGCTACCGGGTGCTCGAGCGCTCGTTCATCAACGACCGGCTCTACGAACCCGGCGAGGAGGTCGACTATGTCGGCGATCCCTCGGCCAATCTCGAGCCGATCGGGGGCGGCGGCGAGGCGCCGCTGACCTTGGCGCGCTCGACCCGCACGGGACGCGCCGAGGACGACCTGATGCCCGCCGACGTGGTGGGCAGCGACGACGACAATGACGATGCGCGCCACCGCACCCTCGAGGGCGGCAAGGCCCGCGCCCAGACCAAGGCGAGCGAGGCCGAGAACCGGGTGCGCGACAGCGTCGATCAGGACAAGAGGGAAGAGATCCGCCGCCAGCAGGCCGAGGAGCGCCGTGAGCAGGAAGCCAAGCGCGCCAAGGCCGAGGGCAAGGAAGTCGACAAGACCAAGCCGCTGGCCTGATCACAGCATCCACGCCCCGGTCGCGCGGGTCGTGCGCTTGAGGGGGCTTCGCGCCCCCTCAATTGTTTCGGGAGCCCGCAATGGCGAATGCCGTCGACATCGTGAACATGGCGCTCAGCCACATCGGCGACGGTGCGACGGTGACCAGCATCGACCCGCCCGAGGGCAGCGCCAACGCGTCGGTGTGTGCGCGCTTCTACCCGATCGCCCGCGACGAGATCATCGAGAGCAGGGCGTGGAGCTTCGCGACGCGGCGGGTCAGCCTCGGCGTGCCGCTCGCCACCACCCCGGCGGGCTGGCAATATGCCTATGCCGCCCCCGGCGAGATGGTCCGAGCGCTCGAGGTGATGGACCTGACCCTCGGCTCGCAGCACAAGGTGCTGATCCCGTTCGACATCGAGGCAGGCGATGACGGCGCCAAGCTGGTGCTGACCAATGTCGAGGGCGCGGTGCTGCGCTACATCCACCACAGCGTCGAACCCGAGCGGTTCAGCCCGCTGTTCTCGACCGCGCTCAGCTGGCTGCTCGCGAGCTATATCGCGGGACCGATCATCAAGGGCGAGACCGGGCAGAAGATCGCCGAGAGCAGCTACAAGTTCTACATGCAGAAGATGGCCGAGGCAGCGTCGAGCGATGCCTCGGGAAGCCAGCAGCTGAACGAGCGCGACGCTCCGTGGATAAGGTCCCGCTGATGGCGAGCATACCGCCCGGCCCCGATCCCGACATCCAGCCCGACCCCGGCGAGGACCCGTCGGCGCCGTGGGGGCGGCGTGTCGACGGCAGCCCCAAGGGGCGCGGCTGGCTCGGGATGATGCGCAGGACCGACGGCACGGTCGCCTCGGAGATGAGCATCGGCGTCGGTATCAACGGCAAGGAGATCGACGTGCCGCTGATGGTGCCGACGCTCGACAAGAGCGAGGTCAAGTGGCTGCTCAACGAGCCGATCGACCAAGTCACCAAGACGGTCCCTAACAGCATCCTGCTCAAGGCTATCGACCACGCCAAGAAGCGCCTGCGCGGCGGCAACAGCCCGTTCTACGAGGGGCTCAAATAGTGGCGAACCCGAAGACGTTTACACGCAGCTTCACCGGCGGCGAGGTATCCCCCGAGTTCTTCGGGCGGATCGACGACCCCAAGTTCCAGACCGGGGTCGAGACCTGCCGCAACTTCGTCGTCAAGCCGCATGGTCCCGCTGAGAACCGCTCGGGGTTCGGCATGGTCAACCCGACCAAGTTCCCGGCCAAGTATACAAGGCTGATCCCGGCGACCTTCGCGATCGACGAGACGATGGTGATCGAGATCGGCGAGGGCTATTTCCGCGCGCACAGCATGGGCGCCACGCTGACCCCCAACACCGCCGGGTTCTGGAACCCGACCATCCCCTATGCGGTGGGCGACGTCGTGCTCGGCGGCGCCGGGGTCGCCTATTATTGCAAGGTCGCGCACACCGGCGTGTTCATCAGCGACACGACCTACTGGTACGCGATGCCCGAGAACATCTACGAGATACCCAACATCTACGCCGAGGCCGATCTGAGGACGATCAAGTACGTCCAGTCGAACGACGTCATCACCCTCACCCACCCCAATTACGAGGTCCACGAACTGCGTCGCTACGGCCCGCTCAAATGGACCTTCACCCCGGTCAGCTTCAGGCCCTCGACGCCGCCGCCGTCGGGGATCTCGGCGACCGCGACGCCTGCCACGACCACGCCGGGCACGCCGACCCAGCAGAGCTACGCGGTGACCGCCGTGATCGGCGCCGACGAGAGCAACCCCGGCATCCCGTCGGGGGCACCGGCTGGCGACTATACCGCCTCGGCGGTGATCGCGCTGATCAGCAAGGCCAACCCCGGCATGGTCTACGCCTATGGCAACGACGCCAACCCGGCGTGGCTGCAGGTCGGCCAGAAGGTATGGATCGACGGGGTCGGCGGGATGAGCCAGATCAACGGCAAGGCCTATGTCGTCAACACCGCGACCTTCGCCTATAATCCGACCAATCTGGTCTACGACTATCACGTCACCCTGAAGGACGCCGCCGGGACGGTGGTGATCGACACCACCGGCTACTCGACCTACACGGCGGGCGGCACGATCCAGAGCGCGGTCGCTGGCAGCTGCATGAACAACCTGTTCGACGACGGCGCCTACAACACGATCGCGTGGACCGCGTCGCCGACCGCCGAGCGCTACTATGTCTACAAGCAGACCAACGGCCTGTACGGCTATATCGGCCAGACCGAGGCGACCAGCTTCAAGGACGACAATATCGCTCCCGACGTGGCGAAGACCCCGCCGCGCTTCACCGACGACGTCTCGTCGGCGGGCGAGCGCCCCGGCGCGGTCGGCTATTACGAGCAGCGACGGTGCTTTGCCGGGTCGATCAACAAGCCCGCCAACTTCTGGGCGACCAAGTCGGGCACCGAGAGCAATATGTCCTCGTCGATCCCGCGGCGCGACGACGACGCGATCCGCTTCCGCATCGCGGCACGCGAGCGCAACACGATCCGCCACATCATCCCGATGAACAACCTGCTGCTGCTGACCGAGGCAGCCGAGTGGCGGGTCAACCCCGGCGACGGCGAGGTGCTCACCCCCAATGTCAGCCTCAAGCCGCAGAGCTTCATCGGCGCGGGCCACGCCACTCCCGCGATCGTCAACAACAACCTGATCTTCGCGGCAGCCAGAGGCGGGCACCTGCGCGAGCTTGCCTACAACTGGGAGGCGTCGGGCTATCTCACCGGCGATCTCAGTCTCAGGGCGACCCATATGTTCGACGACTGGGAGATCGCCGACATCGGCTATGGCAAGGCCCCGACCCCGACGATCTGGGCGGTGTCGACCTCGGGCCACCTGCTCGGCTGCACCTATGTCCCCGAGCAGGAGGTCGGCGCGTGGCATCGCCACGACACCGTCGACGGCTGGTTCGAGAGCATCGCCTGCGTGGCGGAAGGCGAGGAGGACATCCTCTACGCGGTGGTGGCGCGCGACTTCGGGGCGGGTACGCACAGCTACATCGAGCGGATGGCGCCTCGCCACCCGGTCAACCCGCTCGACCTGTTCTTCGTCGACAGCGGCAAGAGCTATTCGGGAGCGCCTGCCACCGTGTTCGCAGGGCTCGGCCATCTCGAGGGGCAGGTGGTCGCGGTGATGGCCGACGGCGCCTATCTCGGCACCCAGATCGTCACCGCAGGCGCGATCACGCTCGACGAGCCTGCCTCGAAAGTCTCGGCGGGGCTGCCGATCCAAGCCGACATCAAGAGCCTGCCGCTCGCCTTCGACATTCGCGGCACCGCAGCCTATGGGCAGGGCGTCCCCAAGAATGTCAACCGGCTGTGGCTGCGCCTCTACAAGACCCGCAACGTCAAGGCAGGCCCCGCGTTCGACCGGCTGACCGAGGTCGAGCCGCGCACCGACGAGCCCCCCGGCACGCCGCCCAAGCTGCTGACCGAGGAGGTCGAGCTTCCGCTCGAGGCGGCGTGGGACCTGTACGGGCAGGTCTGCATCCGGCAGGACCTGCCGCTTCCCACCACGATCGTCTCGATCACCACCGAGTTCGCGGTCGGTGGATGACGTCGTCATCTCGATCCCCGAGCCGGGTGACGCGCACGAGCTTTTCCTCGGCCTGCGCCACGCCGACTATCGCGAGGTCGAGGCGGCGTCGGGGCCGCAGGTCGGCGACGCGGTCGAGCGCTCGGTGCGGATCTCGTCGAGCGTTTACACGGTGCGCGAGCCCAATGGCGCGATGCTCTGCATGTTCGGCACGGCGCCCCTCGGGCTGCTCGCGATGAGCGGTGCGCCGTGGATGCTCGGCACCAACCTGCTCGCCCGCCACAAGCGTTCGCTTATCAAGGTCGCGAGGGCGTATTTTGACGCGATGCTCGACGACTATGCCCTCTTGATCAACTATGCCGATGCGCGTCACCGCCAGTCGCTGATGCTGCTGCGCGGGATAGGCTGCAGGATCGCCGAGGCCGAGCCGTTCGGCTATGCAGGGCTGCCGTTCCATCGGTTCTGGAAGGAGCGCGGCGATGTGTAGCTCGGCCTTTGCGTCATCGTCGGGAAGCGCTGCGGGCGGCTATGCGGTGCTCGGCGCGCAGGCGGGGGCTGCGGTCGCAGGAGCAGTCGGCGACGTGATGGCGGCATCGGGCAAGCGCTACGCGCTCAAGGCACAGGCGCGGATCGCCGAACTCAACGCCCAGTCGGGCGACGAGGCGGCAAGAGCGGTGCGCGCCAAGGGCAATTTCGAGGAGACCAAGAGCCGCCTCGCCTATGCCCAGCTGAAGTCGAAGCAGCGCGCAGCGATGGGCGCCAACAATGTCGACCTGTCGCAAGGGTCGGCGCTCGAGGCGCAGGTCACCACCGACTATCTCTCCGAGGTCGACGCCGAGAACATCCAGCGCAGCGCGGTCTACGAGGCGCATGGCTACCAGACCTTCGCGACCGGCCAGCGCATGGGGGCGACGATGGCGAAGGCCGAGGCGTCGGGGATCAGCCCGTTCATGACCGGGGTGACCAGCCTCGTCACCGGCGCTGGCAAGGTCGCGACCAGCTGGTACGCGCTCAACAAGCTCGGCGCGTTCGACAAGCCGGGCGGCACCGGCGCCCCGTCCAAGACCGGCAGCGGCTATACCGACGTGACGTGGGGCAGCCACGGCGGTGACCCGATCGGCTGGGGTGACTTCGGGCGCGGCCCGCTCGACGCCAAGCGCGGCTATGGCAAGAAATACGGGTCGAGCAGCGCCGACCTGTGGACGGTGTTCTAGGCATGGCCCGCGTCCCCACCGTCGAGAACTACCGCACCGAGCTTCCGAGCGGGCGCCAGCCGTCGCTGCCCGAGCCCGAGACCGAGGCGTTCACCGCCGGTGCCAAGACGGTGCAGGAAGGCGCACGCAACGCGGGCGTGGTGGCGAGTGCGGCGACCGAGCTTTACGCCAAGCAGCTGGACGAGGCGAACAAGACCCGCGTGCTCGCCGCGACCAACGAGGCGAGGCGCACCGCGCTCGACCTGACCTATGATCCGGACGAGGGCTATGCCCATATCAAGGGCGCGTCGGTGCTCGACCGCCCCAGCGGCAAGCCGCTCTCGGTCGAGTATGACGGCAAGCTCACCGACCGGATCAACAACATCTCGGCGGGGCTCGGCAACGACGCCCAGCGGCGCATGTTCGCCGACCAGTCGGCGCAGGTCCGCACCGCCTTCCTCGGCGATGTCGATGCCCACACCTCGCAGGAGTACAAGGTCTACCAGACCGACACGCTGAGCGACGCGATCAAGCTCAACAACCAGCAGATCGCGGCCAACCCGCGCAACACCCTGCTGCGCGAGCGGCTGCTCGCCGAGAACGACCAGCACATCACCGCGCTCAGCATGGTGACCGGGCGGCAGGGTCAGGTCGAGAGCGACAAGATCATGGCCCGCTCGCAGTCGATCGGCGCCTCGATCGAGCAGGCGA
>Ga0193696_1000473_pt1 | contig 13886 bp, 19 predicted proteins | sample L3m1metaG_FD_145074 | JGI IMG/M metagenome (GOLD analysis project Ga0193696, IMG submission 145074) | Soil microbial communities from a riparian zone of the East river system, Colorado, United States - L3m1 | ecosystem: Environmental > Terrestrial > Soil > Riparian zone | place: USA: East River... | reverse complement strand
CGACATCTTCCCCTGGCTTCCCAACGCACCGAGTAACCGTGTAACCGCTTCTATCGCCTCAAGCGCTGAAAGCCGGGCAACGCGCGCTCAGCCCCAGAACGATCGCCCGCACGTGACGGAAAGGGCTGCACATAGCTTAAAGCTATTGCCGACCCATATTCTAAGTATTGGCCTGGCTACGTTAAACGGGAGAGGCTGTACTTGGATGAAACCGCAAGGCCTCAGTCAGTTGACAGGGCAGGTGGTGAGTTATGAGAGATGATTCAAGTTCAACCCAAAGTCAACGCCAGGCAGATGTGGCAGCGTGGAAGGATATTGTCGCCCAATATCAGAAGCCCTCGACCTGGCGAGCCCTCTGGCAGATCGTTAACACCCTCGGCCCCTATGCGCTTCTTTGGTATTTGATGTACCGCAGTCTGGTGGTGTCCTGGTGGATGACGGTGCCGCTGGCCATTCTGGCGGGAGCATTTCAGGTGCGGGTGTTCATTATTCACCACGACTGTGGGCATGGCTCGTTTTTAAAATCCCGGAAAGCCAATGACATTCTAGGATTCATCACCGGCGTGCTGACTTTCACGCCCTACTACCACTGGCGATGGGAACACGCCGCCCACCATGCGACCTCCGGTGATCTGGATCGCCGGGGAATGGGTGATATTTGGACGTTGACGGTGCTCGAATATTTGGAGGCGTCGCGGTGGAAACGCTTCGCTTATCGGCTGGCGCGTAACCCGTTTGTGCTGTTTGTGCTGGCGCCGTTGTATGTGCTTCTGATTAAGCATCGGCTTCCCAAGGCCAGCGCGAGCCGGCGGGAGCGTTCGTCGGTGTATTGGACGAATCTGGCCCTGTTGGGACTGGCCGCCGGGTTGAGCTGGGCGTTCGGCCTCAAAGCATACCTGCTGATCCAGTTGACCGTGCTGATAGTCGCCGGCGCAGCGGGGTTCTGGTTGTTTTACGTGCAGCATCAGTTCGACGGAGTTTACTGGGAACGCGGCGACGGCTGGGATTACACCACGGCGGCACTGCAAGGCAGTTCGTTCTACAAACTGCCCGGGGTGCTGCAATGGTTCGCAGGCAACATCGGGTATCATCACATTCATCACCTGAGTTCGCGGATTCCCAATTACAACCTGCCGAGATGCCACCAGGCGCATCTGTTGTTTCAAAGCGTGAAACCGCTCACCCTGTTCTCCAGTTTCAAATCATTCACCTTCCGTCTCTGGGATGAACAGCGTCGCAAACTGGTAGGATATCGGCACCTGAGAGATTTTCGAAAACAACAAAACCGAGCGGCTCACCATTGAGGCAGCCGCGGAATCAAGAAGCCGGCAGGCTTATTATTCAACCCACCAGAAACGACACGGGACACAAAATGAAAGACGCAAAGACGATATCATTATTGGAGCAAGCCTACGCGGCAGAATTGGAGACCGTGCAAAACTATCTGGCCAACTCGGTGTGGCTGGACGGTCTGGGCGCGCAGGAGGTCAGCGAATCGCTGGCCGAAGATGTGGCCGAAGAATTGGGCCACGCCCTAAAGCTGGCGCACCGTCTCAAACAACTCGGCGCCTGCCCGCCCGGTTCACTTAAGCTGGAGCGCAGTCAGAAATCATTGCAGCCTCCGGTTGACTCGACCGACGTGTTGAGCGTCGTCCGGGGCGTGCTCGATGCCGAGAACGAGGCCATCGCCCGTTACCAGCAAATCATCAAAGCCTGCGAGGGCACGGACTACATCACACAGGATCTCGCTATCAAACTCCAGGCCGATGAGGAAGACCACCGCTGCTTGTTCGAGGGTTTCCTGAAGAGCTTGAAGAAGGAAAATCTCGAAAAACAAATGAGGGATTAAGAATCGATCTGCCTTGGAAGAATGGACGATGTCCATTCGCGAACAGAAAAAGGTAAAGAAAAAACATGGTTACAAGAACCACAACATTCGGAGGCGCTCTCCTTGTCATGCTTGGATTGCTCGGCTTCGCAGCCCCCGGCTTCATGGGCTTGCACCTCAATGTGGTGCACAACCTCGCGCTTCTATTTTCCGGCGCCCTGGCGATCTATTTCGGCCTGAAGGCAAGGCTGGAGGCAGCGCGCGCCTTTTGCATTGTGTGTGGAGGGCTGTATGGCCTGCTCGGTCTGGCGGGTTTTGTCGCCGGAGGACCGGACTACTCTTTCACGATCATTCCGGGAACACTGGTTTTGGGAACATCGGACCATCTGATTCACCTCATGTTCGGAGCCGTTTTTCTGTCAGTCGGATTGGGCTGGAGACCGGCCATACCGACGCCCAAGACGCGTTAACGAATGAAAGGGTGCCGAGCGAGCAGGTTTGTGGCTTCTCGCGTTCCACAAAACTACGTGGCCGTCGCCGACGTCGTGGTCGCCACATGCGACGCTCTGCGGCCGCGGCAACTACAAACCCGTCAACCGAATGAATATGAAAACCACCCTTCGTTATCTCAGTCTCAACGCGCAAGCCACCTGGCACCGCCAGGTGGAGGAACAACTCAAATACTTGCATAGCCTGACGGCGATAACCGCTGCCGAAGTGGTCCTCGAACACCAACGGGAAGCCAAACCGGCCTTCCGCGTCCAGGTGCGGCTGGAGGTGCCCGGCCCGGGCACCCACTCCGGGGCCGCCCGCCGTGCGCAACGCGCTGCGCTGCTGGTTCATGGCCCGGCTCTGCACGCTGACGCCAGAGACAACACGCTCGAAGCCGCGCTGCTCAAGGCGACAAAGGATTTGGAACACCAGCTTCAGGCCCGCCAACTCAGGCGCATGGAACGGGGCAAAAGCAAATTGCAACTCAGCGCCATTTCTGGACGGTGGAACCATGCCTGGGCCGGCCATACAGCGGCATCAAACGCGCACGCACGTTTGATGCCGCTGTATTCGGGCAGTGCCCCGCCTCCCGGCATATCACCCCCGCCAGAAGAGGGCAGACCGATAGCATTCAACTATCATACCCATGTGAACAAACGATTGGAAACATTCACTTTGCGGCCTGACGTTAGGATGTGACACGGAGATTTCAAAAGACATGGCGCGTTCAACTTCCACCGGCTGCGTTGCGCTTCTGCAATGCAATCTCGTCAGAAGCCGCCTCCGCCGCCCCGAACCTGCCACCACCTGATTTATCAAACTGTGTTCGGGGACGGTACTCCGTGCTCGTCGCCGAGTTGGCGCGCGCACTTTGTCTCCGCCGAAACCTCGAACCCCAGGTCCCGCGCGGAACACAACTCGTTCCCATATCTCAGAGCAGTGTGAATGGCGAACGTCGATCATCAAATAAAAGAATCAAAGAAAACAATTAAACGAGCGACAAAATCGCGCCCTAAGCAGAGCCTTCGGTGTTTCGACGATGATCAAAACAGTAAAGAATCGGATTGTTGCCGCCAAAGCGATGATGATGGGCATTCTGCGCAGCAAAACGGAAACCATGGCTACGATCAGTCACACTGCCGAAATCGCAATCCAGGACACAGCCGAGGTCGGCGGGGACCTGGGAGATGTCGCCACCGGCCTCGTCCAGGGCGCCATCCACGGTGCTAAAGAACTGGGAGTTAGTGTCGGGGATGCCGCAGCCTCTGCTGCCGATGGCGCCTTGAAAGCGGCACACCAGGTCAGTGCGGCGGCTTTTGACATAGTTCATAGTGCGGTGACTCAGACCATTTATGGCGTCAAAGTCGTGATGAAAGGACCAGACATCGTTGTTTCCCCGTTTCTCCCCAAGAGGTCCCTTCTCGAAGGACGAAAAGGGGCCTCGTCCCTAAAGCCGATCGATCTGGTCTCTCGCGCTGTTGCGCCCCTCGACCCTCCGGAGGCTCTGGCTACGGCCACAATGGAAGGGGAAGGCGGTCTTACCTCCTAAGGATTCGCCGCATGGCCATGTCCGACGCGTGGAACATCTTTGTCTGCATCTGCATCGGTCTGGCTGTTCTGTCTTTTGCCGCGATCGTGCTCGCCTATGATGGATCGAAAAAATAAAATCGAAACATCCGGTGCGTGATTGCACACACTCTTCACTGCTTCCACAACGTCCGTGATCCACCGTTTCGCTGGAATTCGAAAACCCGAGTTCAACGTTCGAGTCGTCGTCTTCGCGTCCCATACCACGAGTGTTCGCAACTGAGCAGGGGAGATTCGTGCTTTTTGATAGGTTAAAACTATTGCCGACCCAAATTCAAAGTATTGGCCTGACTATATTTAGCGGAGGAGGCTCTACTTGGATGAAACCATTTACGCGCAAGGCCTCTGTTACCTGGCTGGGCCATCATGCACAGGGCAAAGGCGCCATGTCCACCACCAGCGCCGTCCTCAATAAAGTTCCCTACGGCCTTGGAACGCGGCTCGACGGCAAAGGCACAAATCCGCCCGAGCTGATTGCAGCCGCGCACGCGGGCAGCTTTTCCATTGCCCTGGCCTCTGAGTTGGGTGACGCGGGGTATCATCCTGCCCAGGTCGATACCACGGCAACCGTCACCATGGAGGATGGCGCTGCTGGTTGGACGATGACCCAAATCCATTTGGATGTGATCGCTGTCGTCCCCCGCGCCAGGCAGTGCGATTTCATTGACGCTACCTTGCGCGCGAAAGCCACTTGCCTGATCTCACGTGTGCTCAACGCGAACATTTCCATGCGCGCAAAACTGAAACGTTTGCAGGGGAAGGCCACAACCATATGAAAAGGATATTTGCATCGCAAAACGGCGCAGAAGTGGGAGTGCTACAAAGCATGCTGGGAGCGACCGGGATTCCGTGTCTGATCCGCAAAGACTATGTGGCCCCGAATCTTCTTTCGACGTTTCAACCTGAGTTATGGGTGGTGAACGATGCGGATCTTCCGAAAGCCCAGGATATTTGCGAGAGATGGCGGCATCCCTCTGTGGACCGGCCGCCCTATTGGATGTGCCCCCACTGTGGCGCCGGAAGTGAGGACCAATTCAATTCCTGTTGGAAGTGTGGGAAGGAGCGCAATGCAAGATCGTGAGTCATTCGAGCTGGAGTTGGCTGACTGTTATGGTTGCCGCGGGCAGGCGTTCCGCGCGCCGTGGCTGGTAGTTCCTTTGTCCCGCCAGCCCACGATCGATTTCACGGATCGACAGTTGCGGGAGTGTTACCATGGCAACCTCGCCGAAGGCTGCGATTTTCCCGATGAGGTGCGTCCGGTATATGCGCTCATAACGGCGCACAACCTCTTTCGCCTGCTCGAAGGCCCTCACTCGACGAGAGCCCACGAGGCGATTCAGCATCTGCTCCTGCCGAAGCTGCGCGCCGCGCTTCGCCACTGGTACCGGTGCTTTGGCAACGATACCAATGTAGAGGCGACTGAGTTCAGAAAGCACCTGAGTCAACTTTCTGGAGAAAAGCTATAAACATGCATCAGGACACTTCCAACCGAGCAACACGCGACCGGACTTCGTCGGTCACACCGGAAGGACGCGCACTCCAGCGACGGCTCGCTTTTGCCGCCTCGACTCGAAAGGCGCGAATCGTGGGAAAGTTCACTGGAGGTTTCATTCTGCTCCTGGGCGTCGTCTTCGGCGTACTCCTGAGCGGTTTCGGGGTGTGGACGCCGCACGTTTCATTTATCACCATCAGCGGGGCGTTGATTGGCGCCGTCGTCATTTCGTGGGTTGGCGCGGTTTTGCTTCAGACGCCGCCGCTCGCGGCGTTGTTGTTTTCGTTCCCGATGGTTGTTGGCGCGGTCTTTGCCGCATTTGCCCGCCAATGGTGGGCCTGCGCCGTTCTCCTGGTCAGCATGACCATTCCATTTGCCGCACCACCCTCTACCAGTTCGATCAAAGAAAATCGAATTTTGCGGATTGATGCCTTCCGAGGCTTGCACCAAATAATGAAAGCGAACCTATATGCGACGCCCCAAAGGCATTAAAACCAAAAAATCCGTAGCGAAACGTTTCAAGATAACCGCCAGCGGCAAAATCCTGCGGTGGCGCGCCGGCAAACGGCACTTGATGGCAAATAAGACGTCCAAACGCCGCCGCTCGCTGCGAAAATCGACGCTCGTCGGACCCACGGACGCCTATCGCATCAAACAAAATTTGCCGTTCAGCCACTAGGCGTTTTGCAAACACCATCTCAAATTCGAAAGATCGCATTTCTCGGCGATTACCTGCCGCGCAAATGTGGCATTGCCACGTTCACATCGGACCTGCTCGGCGCGATTGCGGCGGAGCACCCTCAGAGCCGCTGTTTCGCCGTGCCGGTCAATGACATTAAAGGCGGCTACGAGTATCCGGAGATGGTTCGTTTCGAAATTGAGGAACAGGAGTTGCCCTCTTACCAGCAGGCGGCAGACTTCCTCAATATCGGCAACGCCGACATCCTCTGTCTGCAGCACGAGTTTGGGATTTTCGGCGGGCCGGCCGGCAGTCACGTGCTGGCGCTGTTGCGGCAGTTGAGAATGCCGATCGTCACCACGCTTCACACCGTCCTGCGCGAGCCTAACGGCGAACAGCGCCGAGTCATGCAGGAATTGATCGCGCGCTCAAGCCGGCTGGTCGTGATGGCGCAACGAGGCCGCCAAATGTTGCAGGAGATCTATGATGCGCCGCCGGCCAAGATCGATCTCATTCCCCACGGCATCCCGGATATACCGTTTATCGATCCGAATTATTATAAGGACAAGTTCGGCGTCGAAGGCAGAATCGTGTTGCTCACGTTCGGATTGCTCTCACCGAACAAAGGCATTGAACATGTGCTCAACGCCCTTCCCCAGATCCTCGCGGATTTTCCGAATGTGGTTTACATCGTCCTCGGCGCAACGCATCCGAACGAACTTCGGGAGCAAGGAGAGGCCTACCGGCTCAGCCTCGAACGCCTTGCTAAAAAGAACAAAGTCCAGAAGAACGTCATTTTTTACAACCGCTTCGTCGAACTTGAAGAGCTGAAGGAGTTCATCGGCGCGGCAGACCTTTACATTACCCCTTACCTCAATGAGGCGCAGATCACCTCCGGCGCACTGGCCTACACCTTCGGCGCGGGCAAAGCCATCGTTTCGACGCCATATTGGCACGCGGCCGAATTGCTTGCGGAGGACCGGGGCGTGTTGGTGCCGTTTGCGGACCCCGCCGCGATTGCCCGCGAAGTCAGCGGCTTGTTGCGCGACGACACACGGCGGCACGCCCTGCGCAAGAACGCTTACAAGCTCGGCCGCGAGATGATCTGGAGCAACGTCGCGCGGCTTTATATGCAGAGCTTCGAACGCGCCCGCCTGGAGGGCGCCGCACTGTCTCGGAAATCCTTTGCCATCAAAACCCTCGACCAGCAGCCGCGCGAACTGCCGCGCCTGCGACTGGATCATCTTTCGCGAATGACCGATTCGACCGGCATCTTCCAACACGCCATTCTCAGCGTGCCGAATTTTTCGGAGGGCTATTGCACCGACGATAATGCCCGGGCTTTCATTCTCGCGGTGCTGCTCGACGAATTGGAAAAGGAGCCCGAGCGGACACGGACGCTGGCGACAACCTACGCCGGATTTTTGAATCACGCTTTCGATCCCAAAAGCAAACGGTTCCACAATTACCTCGGTTTTGATCGCCGCTGGCTTGATGAACAAGGATCGGAAGATTGCCATGCGCGCGCGCTCTGGGCGCTCGGCGTCGGGGTGGGACGTTCGCCCTATCGAAGTTTTCAAGTCATGGCCGGACAACTCTTCGCGCAGGCACTCCCGGCAGTGGCAGACTTCACTTCGCCTCGGGCGTGGGCCTTCAGCCTCATCGGCATTCACGAATACCTGCGTCGTCTCAGCGGTGACCGGGCGGTTAACCAGGCGCGGGAAGCGCTGACGGCGCGCCTCATGCAACTTTTCGAGAAGGCAGCGCAGCCGGATTGGCCATGGTTTGAAGACGAATTGAGTTATGACAATGCCAAGCTCCCCCACGCGCTCATTCTCAGCGGGCGCGCGACCGGAGAAAAAGCTGTTTTCGAACGCGGGCTGCTGGCATTGCGCTGGCTGGCCGAAGTGCAAACCTCGGAAAACGGGCACTTTCGGCCCATCGGTAGCAACGGCTTTTATCGCCGCGGCGGCACGCGCGCCAACTTCGACCAGCAGCCCATTGAGGCGCAGGCGATGGTTTCTGCCTGCCTCGAAGCCTACCGTGCCACCGCGGACGATTGGTGGTACGAACAGGCGCAGCGTGCTTTCGACTGGTTCCTGGGCTGGAACGATCTGGGCCTTGAAGTTTACTCCGCAAACAGCGGCGGCTGCCGCGATGCTTTGCATGTGGACCGGGTCAACGGCAACCAGGGAGCCGAATCGACCCTCGCGTTCCTGCTTTCGGTCACGGAAATGGAGCTCATGCAAAACGCTGTCACCGCGTTCAACCAGCCAGTTTCCTAGTCTCGTGCCGATGAAGTCCATCAACCTTGCACGCACCACTTTGGTGCTCGACCCCGACCGCACCCGCGTGCTTATCCGCCCCTTTCGTCCTCCCAGTGAGCAGCGCGCGATCAAAATCTGCGCCCACGTGATGAGTCTTTCTGAAGCCGAAGTCCATACGCTGCTGGAGCAAGTGCAGGCTGAATTCGGAGAGCGCCACCTCAAAATTCACAAGCTCTTGAGGAGGCGCTTTGAAGACGTGCGGCAGTATTTGGCCGATCACCAGGAACTCTCCGAAGAACGCGAGTTGCTGCTTGGCGCTCATTTCATTCAGGAATATTCCTTCGAGGCCGCTGCTCTGTTCAATCCTTCCATCGTGCCACATCCCGATCAGTCGGAGCTCCCTCCTGGCTCGTTGCGTTTTATTCTGAGTCTGCGCGCCACCGGCGAAGGCCACATCTCTTCCATCACCTTTCGCACCGGCCTGGTGGACACCGACGGCAGGATTACCATCAATCCACCCACCCGTTACTGCCTCGAACCGGCACAGGTGCCCAATGCTTCCTACGACAAGAACGTCTTCGCGCGCAAGCTTCACGAACTCGGCCTTGTCGGCGAGTTCAGTCGGCGGCTCCTTAAACGCCTCGCCAACTCCTTTACTCTGGACGAATTGCGTGTCACAGCCGACGGAGTTACGAAACAACTTCGCGCGCGTGGCCAGGAAACCAAATCCGTCGCTAGAAAGACCCTCACGCTGGCCCAATCCAATTACCAGGTGCAATTCGCGCCGGACTCGCGTTTGTCCGAGCGGGTCTTGTTTCCCGTCACGCCATCGCAGCGCAACGGCATCGAAGACGCCCGCTTTGTGCTTTTTCAAAATGAGGATGGGCAGCGCACCTACTACGCTACTTACACGGCATATGACGGCAAGCTGGTGCTGCCGCAATTCCTCGAGACGCCCGATTTTCTGGATTTCAAATTCATCACACTGAATGGCTCAGCCGTGCAAAACAAGGGCATGGCTCTTTTTCCGAAGAAAATCAACGGCCGCTACGCGATGCTTGGCCGGCAGGATACTGCGAATATCTACCTGATGTTCTCGGACCACCTGCATTTCTGGCACAAAACGCAACTCATTTTGGAGCCAAAGTTCCCTTGGGAATTCATCCAAATGGGCAATTGCGGCTCCCCCACCGAAACTGAAGCCGGCTGGCTGGTGCTCAGTCACGGCGTGGGCGCGATGCGCAAGTACTGCATCGGCGCATTCCTCCTCGACCTGGATGATCCTGCCAAAGTGATTGGCCGCCTGCGCGAGCCGCTCATCAAGCCCAACGAAAACGAACGGGAAGGCTATGTGCCGAATGTCGTCTACTCTTGCGGCAGCCTGCTCCATCGGCGCAAGCTCATTATTCCTTACGCTATGTCTGACTACGCCACTACCTTCGCTACCCTCTCCCTCGACGAGATCCTGGCGGCGATGGAGCGAGTGTGAAGTTCTGACATGAATGAAACAAACCGCCACCCGTCCGCGCTGGAGGCCGTCAGGGTCTCAATCATCGCAGCCGCCAAGAAGTCCAGATAGGGCAATCTGGATTCAAATCACCATATTATATCCAACTGTTCCTCGCGTTCTAACTGCCGTGGACGACCTTAAGTTGTTCGACTCTCTCGATCTTTGAGCTGTGCGCAAAGTTTTCTCATGCAGCGGGCGTGGATAATTCGTGCAACCAAAAAAGAAAAGCACTTATTATGAAAATCGTTATCCAACGAATCATCGGCGACCGCTACTGGTCACATCACGGCGGGTGGATCCAAAACGTGACACCGCCACTGAATATGCAAGCGTTGTCGATGCTGTCGACGCGTGTCTCGACGACCGCATTTCCGAAGCTGACATCCTCATAACGTTTGACATGGACCGCCATGATGTCCGCCTGAACCACAGACCCTCAACACGCTAAGTGCATGCGCCAGGTGCCATTGCCAGACGGCCCTACCGCAGAGGACGCGGGCCTTTGACTGAGAAGTTCAGGTCTCTGTCGTCGAACGCGAAGAGAATATTAACGGCGTGCACATGATGTTCGCAGCAAAAACTCAGCGCCTTGCCGACGTCGCCAAATGAGGTGGCGCGATTCAGTTCGTCTTCCCACCGGCCCGAGGCGCAGAGATAACGTCCATTCTCGGCATGTTGAAGAAGCACTTTCATATTCCAGACGTTGAGTAATACTGCTCAGTCATAAGACGTTGCGGCGGGCGCCGCGCGCCAGACTCAGCCATTCGGCAAACCAAAGGGACTCGGACCAGTCGCGATGGAGCGCCTTGCGGAAGGCAGTGGCAGATTGTTCGGGCAAAGGTTTAATTTCAGGCACAATGCAAAGACCCCAGAACGCGCACATGGCGTGGATCATCTCTCCGAGCCGCGCGATGTTCGCCGGTTTGACCATATAGAAATTGGCGCCGAGGGCGTAAGCACGATCGATATCCAGGGGATCGCGCGAATCGGTGAGAACAATTGCCGGCACGCTGTCGAAACCGGGGTGGTTTCTCAACCATTCGAGCACAGCAAACCCTCCGAGCCGCGGCATGTGGAGATTGGTGAAAATCAAACTCGGCAGGAGCGGCTGCGAAGCGGTCTCGATTTCAAAATGGTCGATTGCGTCCCGGCCATTCGTTTCGATAACGATGGAATTGGCGCTCGAATTCTCGCAGAGCAGCCGGGCCAGACAGTTGGCGTCGTCAGCATTGGGGTCGATAATCACAATTCGGGTCGTCGTATTCATACCGGTCGCGCTTTACTCGAGGTTTCGTGGGCGGCGTCGGCTGCGAGGGTATTCCGGCCTTCGGCGCGGCGCGTTTTGAGATTTTGCAGCCGCGCTTCAATCCCTTTGAGGGATGTTGAGAGACGAAAGGACTCGCGCACTGTATTGTCCACGAGATGACCCGCGTTGCGGCTGGCCTCGACGCGATTCATGCAGCGGCGCAGTTCTTCGCGAATGTCCTCGGCCTGTTTGCGGACCCGACTGATATCGCTGAGGGAAACATTCGGCGGAGGCGTATCGGTCAGCATAGCGTTCTACAGCTTAGTCTCAGGCAGCCGAACTGCGAGAGAGGGTGTTCACATGCCGATGTGCGGGGTGTACCTACGGGTAGTGCGCCGGTGTGGCATGTGTACACCTACTGGCACAAGGTCGTATTGCGGAGATACCCTAAGCGGGTTTATGGGGTGCCAAATTAAAAGCGTTTTTCAACGAGCGCAACTTCTGTCGAATCAAACAGGTTTTCAAGGAGCGCAACTTCTATGAGCGAGCATCAAAGAAACACGGAGTTTTTGACGCACCTTATTTCCTACGACGATACCCCGGAGCGCCGCGATCTCGCCGAGACCATTACCCGCCTGCAACGCGACGCCCGCTGTGTGCGGCGCGCGGTCTGGCTGATGGTACTGCTGGCCAGCCTGGCGGCCGCGGGGCTGTGCTACGGCGCGGTTTTTCTGGTTGGCTCGATGAATCTCACGCAGTTTGCAAGTCAGGTCGTGATCAAGGTCTTCTCCGCGATGGGCCTGGGATCGCTCATTTGTCTGGTAACATTCCTGGTGATTGATGCGGTTTACCAGATCCAATTGGCCCGGCATCGCGAACAATGCCGTTGCCTCGCAATGAAGCTTGTCGAATCGCGCCTCGGCAACTCCTCCATTCTGGTCTCGCGAGGAGCGCCAACGGCATAAATCAGTCTCCGGATCTCGCGGCTGGCAACTCGATCCAGAAGCAGCTTCCGTGGCCGGGCGAGGAGATGACGCCAACTTCGCCGTCCATCAATTCGACGATGCGTTTGACCATGGCCAGGCCGATGCCGGTGCCGGGGAATTCCTCGTGGCTGTGGGCGCGCTGGAAGATGCCAAATATTTTTTGCTGCCATGCCGGGTCGATGCCCGGGCCTTTGTCGCGCACGGAAATGCGAATGCGGCCTTTACCGGCGCGCTCGGTCTCGATTTTCACCTGGGGTGACGCGCCGGGGGCAACGAACTTCAGGGCGTTGGATACGAGATTTTCGAGCGCCTGGCCAATAAGCATCGGGTGCGCGCGGACACGTTCGAGGCCTGCGTCGGTGATGAGCTTTGCTTTTTGGCGCTGGATATCGGCCGCGAGATGCTGGAGGACGCGCTCGACGGTCGAGCGCACACTGACGCCAACGAGCGTCATTTCGGTGTGATGCAGCCGGCCATAGGCCAGCAAATCTTCAATCAGCTTGTCCATGTACGAGGAGGCCTGGGCGATACGCCGGGCATAGTCGCTGTCCACTTCATCGCGTGCCACCGCCGTTTCTTTCACAAGCAACTCACTGAAGGCGCGCGTGGCGCGGACGGGAGCGCGCAGTTCGTGGGCGATGCCGTAGCAAAACGAAGGGGATATTCGGCCTCCCATACGATACCATCAATCGATTCAACCAGCCGCTGAAAATTACGGTCTTCGAGCGCCGCCCAGTGCTGACAGGCCCGCGCCTCAGTCATATCAACGAGAGCGGTGGGAATGATTCTGTCGCCGCCGGAATGTGTTCGTTGCGGCGGGCTGCTGATCAGCCGCACCGGTTTCCAATCCTCGCCCGACTTGATTTGAATGTCGGTCTCAACTCTGCCGCGTTCGCGGCCAGTGGTCAGGCATTGATGCATATGCCGGCAGAGCGGTTCAACGTCCGCCGACGAGATGAACGCGCGCAACGGCCGCACGGAAATTTCATCGACACCGAGCAATTCGGCGGCGGCGGCATTGCCACTGCGAATCAAGCCGTTGGCCAGCAGCTCGATGTAAGCGATCGGATGGTCGTCGCTGAGCCGCTGGTTTTGCTCGGTCTGCGCACGAAGCTGCGTTTCGAGCCGAGTGATACGGTCTCAAAGAGCGCGAGTCTGGTCGCGCTGGAGTTGCAGCGTCGTATCGAGCAAACCATGCGGCGACTTCGAAGAGGGCAGCAGAACGGAGTTCCGCGATACAGCAGAACGGAGTCCTGCGCTACGGGACGTACGGCGTCGCCGCGTCCCTACCCCTAACTTTTTTTGGCCGTGGCGACCTTCATAGGGTCATGCGCGGTCTGTGACGTCTTCAAACGCCACCGCAATCCGCTGCACGCCACGGTCGTCGCCGTAAAAGCGGCGCGCGTTGATCATAATCTTCCGGTTGCCAATTCTCGGGAACTCATGCTCGACCGCAAAATCGTGAACTTCGGTCCGGCTGGGCAGGATCTCCTCCATTAACTCGCGCAGCTTCGGAATGTTCCACTGCCCGTTGCCAAGCTCGTAGAGGCTGTGGTTCTCCGTTTCTTCGGGTTTGACCTGGAACGCCTGATAAAACGCGTCGTTGGCGCGGCTTACGGTCAGGTCCGCATGCAGCAGCAGCAGGGGATGCCGGACGATTCCCGTCATCTGGAGCATGGCGCGCTTGATCTCCTCAATATCCAGGAGCATAAGCACGGCCCCATCAATGCGGTTCTCCTGCGTTCGGTACGGGCGCACGCGCAGACTGTACCAGTGGCCCTCGCGGTCCTGCACCTCGC
>Ga0193696_1000472_pt1 | contig 13890 bp, 15 predicted proteins | sample L3m1metaG_FD_145074 | JGI IMG/M metagenome (GOLD analysis project Ga0193696, IMG submission 145074) | Soil microbial communities from a riparian zone of the East river system, Colorado, United States - L3m1 | ecosystem: Environmental > Terrestrial > Soil > Riparian zone | place: USA: East River... | reverse complement strand
ACTTCCGCCAAATCGCACAGGCGTACGAGACGCTCATCGACCCGGATCGCCGGCGGCGCTACGACGCCACGGGGACCACGGATCAGACCCCGGCCGGTCCCACGTTCGGCTTCGAGGGATTCGATTTCACCGTCAGCGTGCACGGTAACGAGGCGTCCACGTTCGGCGATCTCTTCGCGGACGTATTCCGGCAACGCGACCACTCACCCGCGGAGACGGTGGAACGCGGGGTTGATCTGCATCAGGCGGTCACCATCACGCTCGAGGATGCCATCCGCGGCGGGGCGCGTGCCGTCACGATTACGCGCCAGGAGCATTGCCGCATGTGCCGCGGCGCTGGTTGGATGAACGTCAACGAAACGCGTTGCTCGGCCTGCCATGGGACGGGCGTCGTGAAATCCGCGCGCGGGCACATGGTGTTTTCCAAGCCGTGTGCCCACTGCGGCGGGTCGGGGCGTCTCAGCCGGACGCGTTGTCCGACCTGCGGCGGGCAGCAGGTGGAGATGCGGACCGAGACGCTCACCATCACCCTGCCGCCCGGCCTGGCGGACGAGGGGCGGATTCGCGTGCAGGGCAAGGGGCACGTCGGGCGCCACGGCGGCGAGAACGGCGACCTCTTCATCACCGTCCGCGTACAGCCGCACCCCGTCTTCCGTCGCCACGGCGACGACCTCCACGTCACGATTCCCATCGCTATCCATGAGGCGGCTCTCGGCGCGAAGGTCGAGGTGCCGTCGCTCGACGGTCCGGCGCGGCTGCGCGTGCCGCCCGGAACGCAGTCCGGTCAGCGCTTTCGCGTGCGCGAGCGCGGTGCGCCGTCGCCGCGCGACGGCCGGCGCGGCGATCTGGTCGTCGAAGTGAAGCTGGTGCTCCCGAAGCTGCTCGACGAACGCTCGAAGGAACTGCTGCGCGAGTTCGGGCGAATCAATAACGAAGACGTGCGTTCCGTATGAAGAAAACCGGCAAGGCGTACTACATGATCAGTGCGGTGGCGCAGAAGTACAACATCCACCCACAGACGCTGCGCCTGTACGAACGCGAAGGGCTGCTGAAACCGTCGCGCACGGACGGCAACACGCGACTGTACTCGGAAGAGGACCTCGAGCAGCTCGAAACGATTCTGTCACTTACCCGAGATCTCGGCGTCAATCTCGCCGGCGTCGAGATCATCCTCAACATGCGCCGGAAAATCGAAGCGATGCAGCACGAAGTCAACGAGTTCATGGAATACGTGAAGCACGAAATGACGCGCGGCATCGACGACTGGGAGCAGCGGCTGTCGACGGCGCTGGTCAAGTCGTCGCCGAAAGATCTCGTGAAAGTTAAAAGTCAGAAGTGAAAAGTCAAAAGTTAAAGTCGAAAGTTTGAAAGGTGAGCAGCGGAGCAACATGCGCCGCATTTTCTGGTTTTAACTTTTAACTTTTAACTTTTACCTTTTAACTTTGATGTATGCTGTCACCGTGTCGAGGCGGGATGAAGACGGCAGTGCGCTTGGTGCCTACCTTCGGGAAATCGCAAAACTTCCACGCTTGACGCCTGACGAGGAACGCGCGCTCGGCGCGCGCATTCAGGACGATCGCGACGAAGCCGCGATGGCGCAGCTCGTCGAGGCGAATCTTCGCTTTGTCGTCTCGTATGCGAAGCGCTACCGCGGCCACGGCGTGTCCTTCCTGGATCTGATCCACGAAGGAAATCTCGGCCTCATCGAAGCGGCGCGCCGCTTCGATCCCGCGCACAACGTCAAATTCATCACCTACGCGGTGTGGTGGGTGCGTCAGTCGCTGATGCACGTGCTCGCGGACTCGACTCGGGCGTTCTCGTTTCCGCCCAAGATGTTCGCCGTCCTCCACGCCGGCGGCCCCGGCGGCGAGGACGTCTCGCTGAGCGAGACGCTGGGCGATCGCCTGCCGGTCGAGCAGTTGCCGGTCGAGGACGTGCTCATTCATCAGGCCGATCTCGACGAGCTGGCCGCCGCGCTGCAGGATCTCGAAGGCAAGGAACAGGAAGTGGTGCGGCTGCGCTACGGGCTCGGCGACGGCGAGCCGCAGACGCTCCAGGAGATCGGCGACCGGCTCCACCTTTCGCGCGAACGCGTCCGCCAGATCGAAACGCGCGCCAAGGAAAAACTCCGGCGCTCGGCCAAGCTGCGCTCGCACCTGAACTGAGGTCGCTGCAGGATGCCGTGTCCGCTGTGCGACGACACCGGGTGGAAGCCCGTCGAAACTGACGGCGTCCGCCGGGTCGCGCGCTGCGAGTGCCGGCGCCAGCAGATCGGGCAGCAGCACCTCGCCGACGCCAATATTCCAAAGCGCTACCAGCACTGCTCCCTCGAGAACTTCGCGGCGTACAACGAAAGTCTCGACAAGGCTCTCGCCCAGGCACGCCGCATCGTCACGGCGTTTCCGGTCGTGACGAGAGGACTGCTGCTCGAAGGCCAGCCGGGCGTTGGCAAGACCCACCTCGCGGTCGCAGTCCTGAAACAGGTCATCCAGGCCTCGGGTGCCCGTGGCCTCTTTTACGACACGCGCGACTTGCTGCGCGTCATCCGCAGCACCTACGACCCGTCGATCCGGACGACCGAACTCGAGATCCTGCGACCCGTGATGCACGCCGACCTGCTCGTGCTGGACGACCTTGGCGCCGAAAAAACGTCGGAGTGGGTCGACGAGACGATGAACCTCATCGTCAACACGCGCTACAACGAGCGGCGGCTGACGCTGTTCACGTCCAATTACATGGACATCCCGGACGACACCGACCCGAACTCGCTGTTGTTCCGCATTGGCGTCCGGATGCGTTCGCGTCTCCACGAGATGTGCGAGTTCATCGAGATGGACGGCGCCGACTACCGCGAACTGCCGGTCAATGGCGGCGTCGACGACCTCATCACGCTCTGGAAGATGCGGAAGAAAACGCTGCCCGCTCGCGCCGGCCGCCAGGCCCGCGCTCAGCTGCGAGAACCCGGAACCCGCGACGGCCGGGCGGACCTGAAGTGGCCAGGCGGGCGGGCGGGCTCATGATCTGGTGATTGAGTGATTTGGTGATTGGTGATCGTTGTCGATTGGGTGATTGCGTGATTGGGTGATTTGGTAATCTGGTGATCAATCACGCAAACAATCAATCACTCAATCAACCAACAAACAATCACCCAATCACCAGATCACCCAATCACCAGATGCTGGGCCTTTATCTCCACATCCCCTTCTGTTCTGCCATCTGCAACTACTGCAACTTCAATCGGGGTCTGTTCGACGCGGATCTGAAGGCGCGGTATGTCGACGCGCTCCTGGCCGAAATTGAATGGAGCGCGACGGCTTCAGCCGAGCGCGCCGCGGCTGACACCATCTACTTCGGCGGCGGCACGCCGTCATTGCTCGAGCCTGACGAGGTCGCGCGGATCATCGAGGCCTGCACCTTGTCGTTCGACCTGGCCGCCGACCGCGAGATCACACTCGAAGCCAACCCCGAGTCCGTCACCCGGGCCCGGCTGGCCGCCTTCAAGGCTGCGGGTGTCAACCGATTGAGCTTTGGCGTGCAGTCGCTGAACGACGGCGAGCTGCAGCGGCTGTCGCGCCTTCACAGCGCGGCGCGCGCGCGCGACGCGGTTGCCGAGGCCCGCGCCGCCGGATTCGACAACGTCAGCATCGACCTGATGATGTGGCTGCCCGGGCAGCGCACGTCAGACTGGCTCGCCACCGTCGACGGCGCCATCGCCCTCGCGCCCGACCACGTGTCGCTGTACCTGCTGGAGGTGTATCCCAACGCCCCGCTCAAGGAGGTGATGGCGCGCGCGCACTGGTCCCAGGCGCCGGACGACGATGCGGCGGTGATGTATACGACGGCGATGGAGCGGCTCGAGGACGCCGGACTTCGGCAGTACGAGATTTCGAACGTCGCGCGCCCCGGCCGTCAATCGCGCCACAACTTGAAGTACTGGACCGACGGCGAATGGCTCGGATTCGGTTGCGGCGCCCATTCGACGCGGGACGGCGTTCGTTGGAAGAATGTCTCCGCCACCGAGGACTACATCGAATGCATCGGCCGCCAGGCGTCGCCGGCGGTCGATGTGCGCCGTCTGTCGCCCGACGAGCGTCTGGGCGACGCCCTCTTCACCGGCCTGCGGCTGGTCGACGGAATCGACCTGAATGCTATAGACATACGCTATGGCGTCGACGTCTGGGCGCGGTTTGGCGACGAGCTGCAGGCGTTCGTCGACGCCGGCTGCCTGCGTCACGAGGGCGACGGCCTCCGGCTCACCCGTGAGGGCATGCTGATTGCTCATGAGGTGATGGCGGTTTTCGTGTAGCCACAAGTACGCTAAAGTAGCGCCCTTTGCGCAGACCGCACAGAGGAGGCCAGATGGTTCGCTCGATCGCCCTTGGACTTGTCGCCGGCCTGTTGTCGGCAACCGCCGTATTCGCGCAGACGCCGCCGGCCGCGGCACCGGCACAGCCGGCTGCCGCCGCGCCGAGTCCCTTCGTCTTTCCCGGGGACGCCGGTGTGATTCTGAATTTCGTGAAGGCGGACAAGACGGCCGACTTCGAAATGGTGCTCGGGAAAGTGAAGGAAGCGCTCGCGAAGAGCGAAAAGCCCGAGCGCAAGGCGCAGGCGGCCGGATGGAAGGTATTCAAGGCCTCCGAACCTGGCCCCGGGGGCGCGGTCATCTACGTGTTTGTGATGGATCCGGTGGCCAAAGGCGCCGAGTACAAGGTTGGCGACATCCTCGTCGAGGGATTCGCCGCCGAGGGACAGACCCTCTACAAGACGTACTCCGACGCTTACGGCACCCCGGCGATTGGTGCGCTACTGCACCTGTCCAAAGTTGTCGAGCTCGGCAAGTAGCCTTGCGACTCGCGGCCTGACGTACGCGGTCGCCGGCCTGTTGTCGGCGACTCCGGCGTTCGCTCAGGCCGCGCCCGCCGCCCCCGCGCCGAACGCGACCCCTGCGAAGAGCCCGTACACGTTCACGGGCGACGCTGCGCTCATTGTCAACGTCGTCAAAGCGGGTAAGACTGCCGACTTCGAGATGATCGTCGGCAAGCTGCAGGAAGCCCTTCAGAAAAGCGTGAGACCGGAACGGACGGCGCAGGCGGCCGGGTGGAAGGTGTACAAGGCGTCAGAACCCGGTCCAAGCGGATCGGTCATGTACGTCTTCCTGATCGATCCCGTCGTGAAGGACACCGACTACACGCCGTCGGCGATTCTGGCGGAAGGAGGTCACGAGGACGTGCGGCCGCTCTACAAGGCGCTGTCGGACGCGCTCGCAAGCCTGACCATCCTCAACCTGTCGCTCGTGTCCGATTTCAGCAAGTAGTCACAGCTTCAGGTTCAAGCCGGCGTAGAGGCGGTGCGCGGGCGAGTACAGCGCATCGCTTCCAAGTTTGAACACCCGATAGTCCACCCGCAGCCGGAGCGGGCCGATCAACGTGATCTTCACCCCGCCGCCCGTGTTGAAGCCGAAGCTCGTGTCCTGATGCGTGCCCAGCGTTTCGCGATACAGGCCGGCTCCTGTCGTGAAGTACGGCTGAACGCCGAAGATGGCCACCGGCGTCTGCAGCAGCACGTTGCCCATGCCGGTTGTCAGCGACGGGGCACTGGCCTTGGGATCGTCGGGCGTGAACGCATATTCGCCTTCGAAGCCGATGACGAGCAGGCCGATGCCGAGCGCACCGCCAAGCACCCGACGATTGGTGGGTGTGAGGTTTGCGCCGATGAAGCCAGTGACGTCCGCTCGAGCGGGCGCGGCGACGAGCAGCAGCGCGATGACGGCAAGGGGACGGAGACGCGTCACTCAAACCCTCCAGATGCCATAATAAGTCCTCCGCGTAAGGAGTACAAGCGATGAGGTCACTGCGCGCCGGCGGTCTTTCCGGCCTTTGCGTTCTCGCCTGCGCCACCATCGTCGGCGCCGATACGCTCGTGCTGCGCGATGGCAACCGTGTCGAGGGCACCGTCATCGCCATGCGCGACGGCGTCATCGAATTCGAGGCGCGGCGGGGGGTTCTCGGCCGCGAACGTATGCGCGTCGAACGCGACGACGTGGTGCGGATAGAGTTCGAGAGCCGCGGCGACAACCGTCAAGGGTTCGACCGTGACCGCGGCGACTCGCGCGACAGAAACGACTCGCGCGACCGGAACGACTCGCGCGACGGACGCCGGCCGTCAGGGCTGCGGGAGCGCGAGGTCAGCGTCGATTCGTGGTTGGGTTGGAAAGACACCGGCGTCGACATCCGCGGCGGTCAGACGGTGTATTTTTCCGCCGACGGCCGTGTGCGCTGGGGCCCGAATCGGCAGGATGGTCCGGCTGGCGAACGGAACTCGCCACGCAATGACGCCAGGCCGATACCGGGCCGGCCGGCGGCGGCGCTGATCGGCCGAATTGGCGACGGCAACGAGTACTTTTTCATCGGCGACGATGAAGGCGCCATTCGGATGAGATCGTCGGGCCGGCTGTATCTGGGTGTGAACGACGATTACCTGAAGGACAACACCGGAAGCTTCCGAGTGACGGTGTATTACTGATGTCGTCGGGGCTAGGGGCTAGGGGCTAGTTGTCAAGGACGGCTGATAGCTAGCCCCCAGCCCCGAGCCCCGACATAATTCACTAGTGGATTTCAGACCAACCGAAGAACAACAACTGCTGCGCCGCACCGTGCGTGAGTTCGCCGAAACAGAAATGCGGCCTCACGTGCGCGAATGGGACGAGCGCCAGTACTTCCCAGCCGAGCTGATGATTAAGCTGGCGTCACTCGGACTGCTCGGTATTCAGTTTCCCGAGCAGTACGGCGGCGCGGGCATGTCGGCGATCGACTATTGCATCTGCATCGAGGAGCTGGCGCGCGTCGATCCCGCCGTTGCGCTGTCGGTCGCGGCGCACAACGGCTTGTGCTCCGCGCACATCTTCCTGTTCGGCAACGAACAACAGAAACAGAAGTACCTGCCGCCGCTCACGCGAGGCCAGAAGATTGGCGCCTGGGGGCTGACCGAGTCTTCGTCGGGCAGCGACGCTGCCGGCATGCGGACCACGGCCACGCGCGCCGGCGACTGCTGGGTATTGAACGGATCCAAAACCTTCACGACGCACGGCCATGTCGGCGACACGATCGTCGTCATGGCGGTTACCAATCGCGCTGGCGGCACCAAAGGCATCTCGGCCTTCATCGTCGAGAAAGGGACACCCGGTCTCAGCCCCGGCAAGAAAGAGGACAAGCTGGGCATGCGGGCCAGCGACACCAGCGAAATGCTGTTCGAGAACTGCCGGATCCCCGCCGACCAGCTGCTGGGCGCTGAGGGACAGGGGTTCGTCAACACGATGCAGGTGCTCGATGCGGGCCGTATCGGGATTGCGGCGCTGGCGGTCGGTCTGGCTCAAGGCGCCTACGAGGCGGCGCTCGCGTACGCGAAAGTCCGAAAGTCGTTCGGCAAGACGATCTCGACGTTTCAGGCGATTCAGTGGAAGCTCGCCGATGCCGCCACCCATATCGAAGCGGGGCGGCTGCTGACCTATCGTGCCGCCTACCTGAAGGACCGTGGCGGGCGGACGTCGCTCGAGTCTTCGATGGCGAAGCTGTATGCGAGCGAGACGGCGGTGAGGGTCGCCGAAGACTGCGTGCAAATCCACGGCGGCTACGGGTTCGTGAAGGATTACCCGGCCGAAAAATATTTCCGCGACGTGAAGCTGACGACGATCGGCGAAGGCACGAGCGAAATCCAGCGCCTGGTCATCGCGCGGCAGCTCTTGTCTCGATGATGCTCGCCGACCGCGTTCTGGCGGGCGATCCGCGGGCGATTGCGCGCGCAATTTCGCTGATCGAGGACGAAGATCCCGCGAGTGGCGACCTCGTCCGCGCGATCTTCAGCCATACTGGACGCGCCTATTTGATTGGCGTCACCGGCCCGCCCGGAGCCGGCAAGAGCACCCTGGTCGATCGCCTGGTCCACGAGCTGAGAACAGAACGTCCGCGCGGCCGGTCCGTCGGCATCATCGCGGTGGATCCCACCAGTCCTTTCACCGGAGGGGCGGTCCTCGGCGATCGACTGCGGATGCAGTCGCATGCGGCGGACGAGGGTGTGTTCATCCGCAGCATGGCGACGCGCGGCCATCTCGGCGGCCTCGCGCGCTCGACCGGCGATGCCGCACTCGTCCTCGACGCCGCCGGCAAGGACGTCGTCGTCATCGAGACGGTGGGCGTCGGCCAGGACGAGGTCGACATCATCCGGACGGCCGACATCTCGATTGTGACCCTGGTGCCGGGCACCGGTGACGACGTGCAGGCGCTCAAGGCCGGCATCATGGAGATTGCCGACATCTTCGTCGTCAACAAGGCCGATCGCGAAGGCGCCGACCGGCTGGTGGCGGCGGTCGACGCGAATCTCGCGCTGCACACCTATCAGAGCGGCGAATGGCGGCCGCCGGTTGTGAAGACCGTGGCCACGACCGGCGCCGGGGTCGCCGAACTCGTCGCTGCGATCGAGCAATTCCGGGCGCACGCGGCCGACACGCAGATGACGCGACGCAAGACGCGCGGCGAGTATCGCTTGCGCGAGCTCGTGTCACAGCGCTTCATGGATCATCTCGAGCGACACGTCCTGAAGGCGGGCGAGCTGGCGCAGATGGTCGAGCGCATCGCCGCGCGAGAAATCGATCCGTACACGGCGGCGGCCGACCTGCTCGGCCGCGCTCTCAATTCACCGATTTCATGAAGGCTGTTCTCGACCACATCGGCATCGCCGTGAAAGATCTGTCCGCCGCGCTGGCGTTCTACCGTGACGCGCTCGGCCTCGAGGTCGAAGCCCCCGAGGAGGTGACGAGCCAGCGGGTGCGCGCGCATTTCGTCCCGGTCGGGGAGTCGAAGCTCGAACTGCTCGAGGCCACGGCCTCGGAATCGGCGATCGCCAGGTATGTCGACAAGCGCGGTCCCGGCCTCCACCACATCACGCTGCGGGTCGACGACATCGACGCGGCAGTCGCCCAGCTCCGGTCGCGCGGCATCCGGATGATCGACGAACAACCACGGCCAGGCGCCGAGGGCTCGACGATCGCCTTCGTCCATCCCTCCTCGGCGCACGGTGTACTCATCGAGCTCAAGCAACCGGCGATCGCCAACCCATCCGCCATCCGCAATCCGCCATCGGCCATCTCGAGATTCACTCTCGGCGAACTCGAGCTGATTTCCTTGTCCGACGGTTTTCTGCGTATGGACGGCGGGTGGATGTTCGGTATCGTGCCGAAGCCGGAATGGTCCGTCGCGGCGCCCGCCGACGACCGTAACCGCGTCACGCTCGGCATGCGGCCGCTGATCGTCCGCGGCGCGCGGACGATGATCATCGACGCGGGACTCGGCCGCAAGGGAGACGCCGCATTCGACGACACCTACGGCGTCGATCATCGCTACGATCTCGATCGCGCGCTGGCGGATGCGCGTCTGTCTCCTGAGGACATCGACATCGTCCTCGCGAGCCACCTCCACTTCGATCACGCCGGAGGCTTCACCGTCCGCGACGCGAGTGGTCGCCTCCGTCCGCGTTTTCCGCGCGCGCAGTACATCGTCCGCCGCGGAGAGTGGGAGGACGCGACGCACGTCCACTCACAGAACGCTGCGCGATATCAGGCGGATAACTACAAGCCGCTGGCCGAGGCCGGCGTGCTGCAACTGGTGGACGACGACGTGACGATCATGCCGGGTGTGAAGGTGAAGCGGACGGGCGGTCACTCGACACATCATCAAGTCGTGATGATCGAATCCGGTGGCAAGAGCGCCGCGTTCGCCGCTGATCTCATTCCGACGAGGGCGCACGTGACCGAGTCGTGGATCCCGGCACTCGATCTGTATCCAATGGACACGCTCGCCGCGAAGCGGGCGTTCAACGAGGATGCGGTGGCAAGGGAAGTCCTGGTTTTCTTCTATCATGATCCGTCTGTCGCGGCGGGCTACATCCGCGAGGACAACGGGAACCGCCGGGTCGTACCGGCCTTGAGCTAACACAGAGGACATGGCTATCGAAATTGGAATCATCGGCGGCAGCGGACTGTACGACATGGCCGAACTGACCGACCGCGAAGACAAGGCCATCTCGACGCCATTCGGCGATCCGTCGGGACCGTATGTGCTCGGCACGTTGCGCGGCAAGCGGGTCGCCTTCCTGGCGCGGCACGGCGTCGGGCATCGCATTCTGCCGTCGGAGTTGAACTTCCGGGCGAACATCTACGGCTTCAAGGTGCTCGGCGTCGAGCGGATTCTTTCGGCGAGCGCGGTCGGCAGCCTGAAGGAGGAATACAAGCCGCTGGACATCGTGGTGCCCGACCAGTTCTTCGATCGGACGAAAGGACGCATCAGCACCTTCTTCGGCCGCGGCCTGGTCGCGCACATCGCGTTCGCGCATCCGGTCTGCGGCCAGCTCTCGACCATTGCCGCCGATGCTGCGGCGGCAGTCGGCGCCACCGTCCACCGCGGCGGCACCTACGTGAATATGGAGGGGCCGCAATTTTCGACGCTCGCCGAGTCGCGGCTCTACCGATCGTGGAGCATGGACGTGATCGGGATGACGAACCTCCAGGAGGCCAAGCTCGCGCGCGAAGCGGAGATCTGCTACGCCACGTTAGCGCTGGTGACCGACTACGACTGCTGGCACCCGGATCACGACTCGGTCACGGTCGATCTGATCATCGCGAACCTGATGCAGAATGCCGCCACCGCGCAGAAGACGATCGCCGAAGCGGTCGATCACATCGCCGGCGCACGAACATGCGGTTGCAAGGACGCGCTCGCCACGGCCATCATCACCCAGATGAAGGACGTGCCCGAACAGACCAAAAAGGATCTCGCGCCCATCATCGGACGCTACCTCAAATCATGAATATCGTCGTCACCGGTTCCATCGCCTTCGACTACCTCATGTCGTTCCCGGGGAGGTTCACCGAGCACTTCCTGCCGGAGCACATGAACCGCGTCAGCCTGAGCTTCCTGGTCGACACGATGGACAAGCGGCGCGGCGGCTGCGCGCCCAACATCGCGTACACGCTGGCGTTGCTCGGAGAGCGGCCGCTGCTGATGGCCACGGCCGGCGAGGATTTCGGCGAGTACCGGCAGTGGCTCGAGGCCGCCGGCATCGATACGTCGCTGTCGCGGCAGATTCCGGGCAAGTTCTGCGCCTCGTTCTTCTGCAGCACGGACCAGGACAACAACCAGATCGCCTCGTTCTACACCGGCGCGATGGCCGATGCCGGTCAGCTGTCGTTCCGCACCGTCGGCGAGTGCGGGTTCGCCATCATCTCGCCGAACGATCCGGGCGCGATGGTCCAGTACGCCGAGGAGTGCCGCACGCTCGGCATCAAGTTCGTCTTCGATCCGGGCCAGCAGTGCGCGCGGATGTCAGGCGACGAGCTGCGCGAGGGAGTGACCGGCGCGGCCCTCGTCATCGTCAACGACTACGAGCTCGAGCTGCTGCGTCAGAAGACCGGGCTGAGCGAGGACGACATCCTCGTCGAGGCGGGCGCGCTCGTCGTCACGCGCGGTGAGCATGGATCCTCGGTGATCACGCGAAACAGCCGCGTCGACGTGGCCGCGGTCACGCCGCACCGGATCGTCGATCCGACGGGCGTCGGCGACGCCTACCGGGGTGGTCTGTTGAAGGGACTCGCGGTCGGACTGCCGTACGACATTGCGGCGCAGCTCGGGAGCGTGGCGGCGACTTACGCCCTCGAGCACCTCGGTGGACTCAGCCACTCGTACACGTGGGACGAGTTCAAGCGGCGCTACCAGGAGCATTTCGGGCCGCTGACGCTGCCAGCGTAGCGCGGCTGGACGCGACCCTTTCCGCCTACGCTGAAGCGACGGCGGACCGCCGAAGCCTTGGCGGCGGCTGGTCAGGATCGCGACGCTGCCGACGCGATGTCGCGGACCGATCGCAGATCGATCTTCCCCGTTCCAAGCGTCGGAATGATCTCGATGAAACGGAGATCGTCGCGCTTCGGCAGCCACAGCTTCGGCATCGAGGTCGTCGACAACAGCTCCCACACCTGCTGCGGCGTGATGCCGGGATCAGTGTAGAAGGCGACGAGCCGCTCGCCCTTCGTGTCATCAGGGACGGAGGTGACGATGCAGACGTGAGGCTCCGAGAGAAGCCGCTGGATCTCTTCTTCGATCCGCATGTGCGGGACCATCTCGCCGGCGATCTTGCTGAAGCGCGAGAGCCGATCGGTGATGCGGATGAACCCGTCCGAGTCGATCGCCGCAATGTCGCCCGTGATGTACCAGCCGTCGCGCAAGGCGTTGCGGGTCGCCTCGGGATCGTCCAGGTAGCCGAGCATCTGGTTGGGTCCGCGCAGGAGCAGCAGGCCGTCCTTATCGAGGAGCGGACCCTCGAACGTCGCGGCGTCGACGACCCTGGCCTCGACGCGCGGCAGGGGGCGGCCGACCGTGCCTGGACGGTGGCGGGCCACGCCCGCGGCATCGTGTCCCGGGAGATTCACCGAAACGATCGGCGCCATCTCGGTGCACCCGTAGCCCTCGAGAAGAGGCAGCCCGTATTTGTCGCTGAACGCCGACGCCGTCGGCTCCCGCAGCTTTTCGGCGCCGACGATCGCGTAGCGGAGGTGCGCGAACTGCTCCGGGCGGATCTTGCGGATGTACCCGGCGCAGAACGTCGGTGTGCTGATAATCAGCGTGCCCTGGTACTTCTCGGCGAGCTCGCCGATCGTTTTGGCGTCCGTCGGATTCGGATGGTAGGCGACGCCGAAGCCGGTAATCATCGGAAACCAGAGCGTGCCTGTGAAGCCGAACGAGTGGAAGAACGGCAACACGCCCACCATGACGTCGGCGGAGGTCAGCGCGAACGCGTCGTTGACCGATGCGATGTTCTCGAGGATGTTGTGATGCGTCAGCATCACGCCCTTGGGTACGCCGGTGCTGCCGCTCGAGAAAATCACCGTCGCAATCTCGTGTGGATCGGCAGGCGCACAGAAAAGCCGCTCGAGGAGGCCCGCGGGAAGCAGCCGCACCGCCGCCAGCATCAGCGCCTTCTGCGCGGCCGACGTCGAGGCGAGCAGATCTTCGAGGAAGATCATGCCGCTCATCGTCTCGATGCCGGCCTTCGCCAGAAAGGTCTTCGACGTCACAATCGTCCGGATGCCGCAGCGCTCGACCGCGGCCGCCATCACGTCGTGGCCCGCCGTGAAATTCAAGTTGACCGGAATGCCGCCGGCGATGGACGTCCCGATGTTGGCGAGCGCGCCGCCGACCGAGGCCGGCAGCAGCAGCCCGACATAGCGAGACGGCCGGGGGAGCCGCCGGATCGCGCGCGAGAGGAGCAGGCTTCCGACGAGCGCCCGGCCGAAGGTCAGCTCGCGGCCGGTCGAGTCGGCCATGCAGAACGACGCCAACTGCCGCTTCGCGGTGCGGATGAACCGCGCGCCGAGCGTCTGGGAAGGCATGAACGCCGAGATTGTAGCGCGGCCCTCTCAGGGCCGCGGTCGCGGGGCTAAAAGCCCCGCGCTACGCAGAGAATCACCAATGCGTGGTCCAGCCGGCCCGCTGGAGATCGCGCAGCCGCGTGGCCGCGTCGGTCAGCGCCAGCTGGCGCGTCGGCCACTGCTGCGAGAGCACCGGTTCGCCGTCGTAGAAGTACCTGATCTCGACGCCGACGCCGCGGTCGCTGATGTGCGCGTCGATCGACGTGTGATTCTTCCTGACTCGCCACAGGCGTTCGGCGAGTCCTGAGCCTGGCCTATCCACGCGACCCCCACCTGACCCACACGACCCACTTGACCCACCTGACCCACACGACGCACCTGACCCCTACTGGCCTTGTGGCACGCCTGGCAATCCGGTGACGGGTCGTCCCGTGATGGCGGTCGCGACAGGAGCAGCCACGGGCGCCGCCACGGCGGAA
>Ga0193696_1000471_pt1 | contig 13905 bp, 18 predicted proteins | sample L3m1metaG_FD_145074 | JGI IMG/M metagenome (GOLD analysis project Ga0193696, IMG submission 145074) | Soil microbial communities from a riparian zone of the East river system, Colorado, United States - L3m1 | ecosystem: Environmental > Terrestrial > Soil > Riparian zone | place: USA: East River... | reverse complement strand
ACCACAAGATGGGTGCGATGACGCCCCCAAACAAGATGGGGTGACGGGGGAACATCGGCAGCGCGACGCCGTACAGCAGGCCGACCAGCAGCGAGCTGACCAGGTGGATCATGCTCGCGATGATCAGGCTGCTCCGGTTGAATGCGGCGATTTGTGCTGTAGTCCGAAGGTTGGGAAAGAATCCCACGGACAACAGATTGATGGGATACCAGATGCCATGACCGCTCACAATTCCGTACAGCATCGCCAGGACGGCCATCGCCACCCCACCTGCCAGGCCGCCCTTCACGCCCGCCGACACCGGATAGATTTCGAGCGGTAGTCGCGCCCGGTGCAGGTCGCGGTGCATGAACTCGACGCGCTCCACCTGGCGGCGTCTGGTGCTCACGCGCTGCGGGAGGTCCGCAACCGGCACGGCTTCCATCTTCTCGTGCGGCAAGACATCACGGAACCAGCCGATGTAGCCGCAGACGGCCAGGATCGCCCCCAGAACGCTGACGGCAGCGTTCGTGACCATGCCGGCGGCGACCAGCATGACGCCGAAGGCCAGGACAATCGGCCACGCCGTTGGTGCTGGCAGCAACACCGTGTCCGGTGGGCGTGGCGGCGCTTCCGCGTGCGAGCTCATGTTTCAGTCCGCTTTCTTACACGTGTTCTAACGCCCGATGATGTACACGACCGTGAACACCACGACCCACACCGCGTCCACGAAATGCCAGTAGAGAGACAACACGTCAACGCGATAGGCGTGCTCGTGTCTCACGCGTCCGAGCCACGTGAAGGCCATCACAATAGAGAGCAAGATCAGGCCGACGACGACGTGGAGGCCATGCAGTCCGACCAGCGAGTAATAGGTGGTTCCGAAGAGGTTGGTGCTGATCGTCAACCCGACCTCGTAAATCAACCGTTGCCATTCACGGGCGGTTCCGTAGAGGAACGTGGCACCAAGCGCCAACGTCGCCAGCCACCAGCGGCTGAAACGTCGAATGTCCGACTGCCGAAGGGCCTTGACCGCGAGGTGAATGGTGAAGCTGCTCGAGAGCAGGCAGATCGTGAAGAAGATTGGAACCTCGAGAGCCTCGCTGGGCATCGGTCCCGTCAGGCTCTTGCCGATGTAGAAAATGTATGCGACGACGAAGATGACGAAAATCGACGTCTCGGCGGCAATGAGGCAGAACATGCCGACGCGCCCTCGTGTCGGAAGCTCCCACTTCAGTTCCCCCGCGGTCATCGTCATTGGCGATGCATTCATGACAGGTGCTCCGCTACTGGTCGTACTTCCAATCTGGATCCTCCGGGTGCTTGAGGTCCCATAGCGGGCGGCGGCTTCTTACGACAGGAATCGCCGCGAAGTTGTAGGGAGCCGGCGGTGAACTGGTGGCCCATTCCAGCGTCCATGCGTCCCAGGGATCGTTCCCGGCAGGCTTGCCCCTGAAGTAGGCCCACACGAGGCCGCCCGCGAACACCAGGATCGCCGCGCCCTGAAAAGCGACGCCGGCCGTGACGATCAAATTCCAGATGTCCCAGCCGCGGCCCGGTTCGTAGGTATAAATTCGTCGCGGCATGCCCAGCAGTCCCGGGAGGTGCATGAAGTCGAATGTCAGGTGGAAGCCGATGAGAAACAGCAAGAAATGCAGCCTGCCCAGGGTTTCGCTGAACATCTTTCCCGACATCTTGGGGAACCAGTAGTAGAAGGCGCCGAAGACCGCAAAGAGGATTCCGCCGACGATGACGTAGTGGAAATGGGCGACCACGAAATACGAGTTCCCGAGCTGCCAATCGAACGGCGCCGCGCTCAGCATGATTCCCGTCAAGCCCGCTATCAGGAACTGAAACAGAAACCCGAGGCAAAACAGCATCGGCGTTTTGAAATGAATCCGTCCGCCCCACAGGGTCGCCAGCCAGTTGAAGATCTTGATACCGGTCGGCACGCCGATGGCCATGGTCGTCATCATGAAGAAGGTGTTCGCGGTCGAGCTCATACCGACCGTAAACATGTGGTGCGCCCACACCGACATCGCCAGAAACCCGATCGCGACGCCCGCGGCCACCATGAACGGGTAACCGAACAGTCCCTTCCGGGAAAACACCGGGATGATTTCGGACACGATGGCAAAGGCCGGCATCACGAGGACGTACACTTCCGGATGACCGAAGATCCAGAAGAAGTGCATCCACATCACGGCCGAGCCCCCTGCCTGCACGTCGAAGAAATGTCCGCCAAGGTAGCGGTCGATCGTGAGCATGATCTGCGCAGCCGTCAGCGGACCGACGGCGAGGAGAACCAGGAACGCCATCACGAGAATCAGCCAGGCGAACATCGGCATCTTTCCCAGGGTCATTCCCGGACAGCGCACGCACAGAATCGTGGTCAGAATGTTGACCGCTGTGCCGATGCTGCCGATGCCGGACACCAGGAGTGACAACGTCCAGAAGTCGGTGCTGTGTCCGCGCGAGAATGTCTGAGAGGTCAGCGGTGCGTAGGCGAACCATCCCACATCCGGAGCGTTGCCCGCCCCATACAGGCCACTGGCTCCCAGCAGACTGAAGTACAGCAGGAGTCCCCCGAACGCCGTCAGCCAGAAACTGAACGCATTCAGACGCGGGAACGCCATGTCGCGCGCCCCGAGCATCAGCGGCAGCATGTAGTTGGCAAACCCGAACACGATCGGCATCGCCACGAAAAAGATCATCGTGGTGCCATGCATCGTGAACATGCGGTTGAATACCTGGGGCGACACGAGGTCGTTGTGCGGAACCATGAGCTGGACGCGCATGACCGTCGCTTCAACCCCGCCGATGCAGAGAAAGACCAGCGCATACCCGATGTACAGGATGCCCAGCCGCTTGTGATCGACGGTCGTCACCCATTCGTGAAGCCTGTCCACGAAGGGTCGAGATATCGGCAGTGTGGTGGGAAATGCGAGCGTTGACATTCCGCGTTCCAATCCCTAGCGAAGCGTCCCCAGGTAGGCGACCACGGCCTCCAACTGGTGCGCACCGAGCCCCATCGCTGGCATTCGCGCACCAGGTTTAATCGCGTCGGGATTCTGAATCCACTGCCGTAGATTGTCGGGAGTGTTGTCCGCAACGCCAGATGCGATGGTGTCGCGACTCATCAGATGCGTGAGATCCGGACCGAAGCGGCCATTGGCCCGCGTTCCGGATACGGTGTGGCAATTGACACAGGCAGTGGACTCGAAGACGTGACGTCCCTCGGACACCGACTGATTCGTGACTGCCTGCTGCTGTTGTTCCTGAATCCAGCGATCGAATTCAGCGCGCGGCTGCACGTACACGCGCAGCAGCATCTTGGCGTGCTGGGTTCCGCAGTACTGCGCGCACTGCCCCAGGTAGAGCCCCACCTCGTGCGGGTCAATCCACGTGTGGTTCGTGCGGTTCGGAATCAGGTCGGTCTTGCCGGCCAGGCGTGGAACCCAGAAGCTGTGATCCATGTCGGCGGACAGCAGGGTGATGAACGTCGGGGTCGGATTCGACGCGTCGCTGACCGGAACATGCAGTTCGTTGGCGGTGATGACGTTCAGCCCTGGATAGCGATATTCCCACCAGAACTGGTGACCGGTGGCGACCACCTCGATGGCGTTCGCGGGCCGCTCTGCATTCTGGATGGTGGCGATCACCCTCGAGGACGCCATGAACAGCGCGACGACAATGAGCACCGGGACGACTGTCCATGCGAGTTCGACCTGATTGCTGCCATAGACCTGTGGAGGCTCGCGATTGTCGTCGTCGGTCCTGCTTCTGAATGTCACGAGGGCGTAGGCCAGGAGACTGAACACGACCACGAGAATGACGGCGGTGACGCCAAGCACGAACAGAGACAGTCCATGGATCGCGTGGGCTGGCGTGGAGACTGGCGCGAAGATGTTCGTCGGGCTCAGTGGTGAGTGTGTGGACTGCGCTGACGTGGTGGCCGCCCGCAAGCAGAGGCCAAGGACCAAGGGTGCCACGCGTATGCGGAAGTGGTTTGCGTGCGTGTACATGTCTTGGGTGGATGGCGCGACACGGCAGCCGAACAGCTCGGTCTTGGCGTCGTGATGAAACGCTGACGACCAGGAACTCACGAGATTAACGGACCACGCCGGAGCAAGAAGCGGGCCCCGGGGCGGTAGCGCACCGCGTGGTTGAACGTGGACGCTACCCAGGGCGATTCCGCACGCTCGTCGTCAGTCGCGCGGTATGTGTGACGTCAACTTGAGGCAGCTGGTCACGAAGGGTCGTGGCAGGATCACGAAGGGTTGTGAGGTGCTCGCGGCTATATCGCCGATCTCATGGCTCTGCATCTCCCGCCGTTTTCATTCCATTGTTCGTGTGTTTTGCGTGCATGCCCCGCGGCGTCAACGGGCACGCGCGTTGCTTCCGGCGCTGCGACCGAGTCGATGGCCATGAGGCCGTGTCTCGCTGGTGTTGAACACGACGTGCGAAACCCGCTGCGGTCGTCTCGGTCGAAATGTTTCTGAACAACCTTATGGAGGCACATCATGGTGAAGCGACTCTCCGAGCAACTCTCCGACCTGTCAGTTCGCGCGAAGAATCTCGAGACCGCCGTCGCGACTGCGCAGAAGGAAGGACATGACAAGTTGGTGGCACGCACCGCCGAAGCGCGTGCGAGCGCGACAGCGTCGGTCGACAAGGTGAAGCAGTCGGTCAAAGCCGCCCGCGACGCCGGCTCGACGAAATGGGGGGCCATGGAAGCAAAACTCGGCGCCGACATGGACGCGTTGAAGACGCGCATCAGCGAGAAGAAGCACGCGATTGACGCCAGCATCGCCGAGCACGATGCCGAGGACGCGGAGGACGCCGCCGGCTTCGCGATCGACTATGCCATCGCGGGGGTTGAGCAGGCCAAGCTGGCCGTCTTCGACGCGATCTCCGCCCGCCTCGACGCGGAGGCCGCGAAGGCCCCGCGAAAGACGACGGCGTAGGCCGTTTCCGACTCTCATAACCGGTTCCGCCGCCCGTTGATACTATCGCGCCGGCCGATCGTGATTGGCTGATGCCGGACCCCGCTGGTGCGCCTGATTCGGCCGCACCGGCGGTGGTTCGGCACTTGCACGGGCCGGTGCATGACGAAGAAGACACCCACACGCCTCATCCAGATCCTTTTGCTTTCAGTCGGCGTCCTCGCGATCGCGACCCGGGCGCACGCGCAGGACGACCTCATCGATTCGGCTGTGGCTCACGTCGGCGTCGGAGCCGGCGTCAACTTCTATCAACCAAGCAGCAACGACGCCGATTCGTCGCGCGGCATTGTCATCATGTATCGGTGGCATACCTTCCACTCCGGCTGGGGCCCGACGTTCGGCCTCGACTGGCACCGCACGGTTTTCCACCAGTCTGTCGGCGACGTCGTCGATGTGCCTATGGGATCGCTTCGCATGCGAGCGCTGCTGGCCGGCTTCGGCTACAGGCATCGCATCCACAGGTTCACCGCTCTGGCCAACGCGAGCGCGGGCTACTCGTTCAACCATCTCACGGACGACAGTGGCCTGGGTCCGGCGTTCGCGCGCACGGGAGTCTCCCTGATCGATGTGCACGTGAACGACAGCGCCATCGTCAAGCCTGAAGTGGCCGTCTGGTACGACCTCTTCAAACACGTCGGCATCGGCGTGAGCGCCGCATATCTGTTTAACCACCCTGACGAAGTCATCAGGACCACCGCCGGCACGGGGACCAGGCAGCTGAACGCCAATACGTTCGCGCTGGCGGCGGGCCTGACGTTTGGCGTGTGGAAGAAGAACGAGCAGTAGTTCACATTCGGGGACGGTGACTCACCGACGGCGAGCGCTTCACCACACGATTGGACTGAGGCTTTCGCCATATGATGAACGCGCCCTACCGTCGTACTGTTTGAGCTTCCGATAGAGCGTCCGCACGATGCGCAAGGCTGAGATGACGGTGCAGGCATTCAGACTCCAGCCGATCATGAAGCAAGGGACGGCGGCGAGCATTCCCGAAACGTGGACACACTATGCGTCCGTCGAGGATGCACGCGCGGGCGCCAAGTTGATGTATCAGAACGATCGCGTCCTGCGCGTGATGGTCGTGACCGACAGCGTTGGATCCTTCGTGGAGTGGATCGAGCGCTGAGCGCCGAGCGCGATGTGTCGGCGCCTATGATCTTCACGGTTGGGCACTCCATGCGCCGGCACGATGTGTTCAACGGCGCGGCGTGGACTGACGCCGAGCACGGAGATGTCTATGTCCAATACGCGCACAGCAACAGACAGTCTCGGCCCCGTCGAGCCGCCTGCGGCGCTCCCTGATGTCGGGACCGAGCTTCGGGAGGGGTACGCCGAGGTCGGCGATCAGACGTTGCATTACGTCGAGGCCGGCGACGGGCCGTTGATCGTTCTGCTGCACGGCTTCCCGGAGTTCTGGTTCGGTTGGCGGCGACAGATTGCGCCGCTCGCGGCAGCGGGTTTTCGGGTCGTCGCCCCCGACACGCGTGGCTACAACCTGTCATCGAAGCCAGAGGGCTTCGAGGCGTACGCCGTCGACAAGCTCGCCGCCGACATCCGCGGTCTCGTCGGAGAACTCGGTGCCGAGACCGCGATGTTGGTCGGTCACGACTGGGGCGGAACCATCGCCTGGACGACCGCGATGAATCACCCCGAGGTGGTCGACCGACTCGCCATCCTCAACGCGGCCCATCCGCGGCGACTCCAGGAGGGACTGCGCCACCCGGGCCAGCTCCGGAAGTCGTGGTATTTCTTCTTCTTTGCGGCACCGGGACTGCCCGAGGAGGTGCTGCACCTCAGAGACTGGCACTTCCTTCGACACTTCCTGCATGACGCGAACCCGCCATACACGCCGCAGGAAATCGAACGCTACGTCGAGGCGTGGTCGCAGCCAGGGGCAGCGGCCGGGATGATCAACTACTACCGCGCCTCGGTACGACAGTCTCAGAAGGAAGCCGTAGCAAAGCTTCGCCCGGTTTCAGCGCGCACACTCGTCATCTGGGGAGAGCGCGATTTCTACCTCGGCTCCGAACTCGCCGAGCCCGACCACGATGACGTGCCCAACCTCGACCGCGTCGAGCGCCTGCCCGACGCGTCGCACTGGGTGCATCACGACGAGGGTGAACGCGTCAACCAACTGCTTATCGACTTCTTCGCCCCCGCGCGAAGGCGCTAAAGGCTTGCGCCAGTACGCGGCAATGTCAACTCGGGGACGGTGACTCACTGAAGGAGAGCCGGAGCTTGATCGAGGCGTCGAAACGGTTACGGAAACGCTAGGACTTCGCATCCTCCGGATCGAGCAGTTCTCGGTACGCGTCGGCTTCTTCGCGGATGCGTTTCATCAGGGCATAGTATTTCTCGGGGTCGTGACGCTCCGCCTTGAGTTCATCCCAGAGGCGCTGGATGAGCGCCAAACGTTGACGGGCCTCCTCAGGATCAGGGCCCTTTGCCATTTCACGGACAGTATGCGCCTCACGGGCAGCAATCGAGACGCCGCCGGTGGCTCGAGCGGGCGGTTACGAGCGCGGCGGGCGTCTAGGTTTCCTCGTGAGCGCTGTGGTCATCAGTATGGCTCGCTCGCGCTGTGTGAGGAATCGTGAACATCCCGTCACAGTCCGCGCAACGGAAGAAACCGACATCGTCCACCAGCCCGACGCGTGTGACGCGCGGGCATTTACAGTGGGGACACGGGGATGGTGGCTCCAAGAAAAGGCGGAAGCGTATGGCGCTTCCAGTTCTTGTTTCAGCTTCAGGAAGGTCTCGCGTGTCGAGCGATGGGCCTTGGGGCAGCGAGACGACCATTAGGGATGCTTGGAGACGGACAATCTGATGCTGGGCCGGGGTGGGTTTCACATCAGCCATGAGTTCGTCGATGCGCGCGAGACGTTCGGCGGGGTTGTCGCGTTCGAATGCCATGCCGGGCCTTGCCTTTCTAGGGAGAAGACGAGCATAGGCCGAGCATGGCGGCTCGGCTGTTCAATGTTGAACAGTCGCCTGACAGTATGGTGCCGTCGACCCCGAGGTGCGGCCAGACGCGACGCTTGAGAGAACTCGGGTCGAGTTTCCCTGATTCTCTTTCGCACGAGCGCCACATGATGAACACGCCCTACCGTCGTACTGTTTTGAGCTTCCGATAGAGCGTCCGCACGATGCGCCAGGCGGAGATGACGGTGCAGGCATTCAGACTCCAGCCGATCATGAAGCAAGGGACGGCGGCGAGCATTCCCGAAACGTGGACACACTGTGGGTCCGTCGAGGATGCACGCGCGGGCGCGAAGTTGATGTATCAGAATGATCGCGTCCTGCGCGTGATGGTCGTGACCGACAGCGTTGGATCCTTCGTGGAATGGATCGAGCGATGAGCGCCGAGCGCGATGGGTCGGCGCCTATGATCTTCACGATTGGGCACTCCACGCGCCCGCTCGATGTGTTCATCAAGCTGTTCCGGGACCCGGCGTTAGCTACGGTGTGCTGTTAGGCGCGATGCCGGACGACCCTCATAAGGACCGCGCAACTCGTTCAGCAACTTGTCCAGGTGAGTAGAGATGCTGGCGCGCCCGGCGCGATCTGTCCCCGGGATGCTGGCGACTGTCCGTTTCGCTTCTGCCAAGAGCCGTTCAATGCGGGCGAGATGTTCGGCCTGGTGGTCGCGTTCAATAGCCATGGCCTTGCCTTTCTCTGGGGAAGGACCAGTTTATGCGGGGCGCGCCGGTCCCCGCTGTTCCGTTTCGCACAGATGGCTGAATGATTGAGAGTCGCGGTTGCGTGTCCCCGATTGCACAGCGACTCCACAATGAGATCAGGCAATAGTCCGAGCAGAAGAGGCGCACGATGAAATTCATTCACCTGTTTCTGGTTGGGTACATCGTCCTGATTGTCGGCGTCTCGCTGGCTCTGTGGCAGACGGGCGTCCTGAACCGGGTCGCGCCGATCTGGATCGCGATCGGCCTGATCGTCGCGGTCGGCGTTGGGATCATGATGTCGGTGTCGTCGGGAAAGCCCGCGATCTCCACGGAGCAGTCATAGACGCACGAAGGCGGCTTCTGTCACGCGACGCACTCGAAAGGACTATCTGATGAGACAGCTCGTGGTTTCGGAATGGGTGACACTGGATGGCGTGTTCGACGCCGACACGATGAAGCAATGGTTCGAGCCCTATGACAGCGTTGACAGACAACAGTGCATCACGGAGATGGTCCTGGCGGCAGGCGCTTTCCTCTTTGGACGGGTCACCTGCAACATAGCCCTCTGAGCGCTCAGTTCCCATCAAGTTGACCGCGCTCGTCCCTTTCGCCACCACTTGTCGATCTGCGTGCGGAAGGCCGACGGTGTGCTCGCAAACAATTGACGGCCACTCTTCAACGTACGCCGCCGAAGCGTCGTCTGATACTTGGCCACGCAGCCGAGAACCACTGCCGTCATGCGCTCATCCCCAAATCGTGCTGGCGCTTCCAAAATGGTCGCGCGGAGCATGACGAGGTTGTGGTCATCGCCGAGCCAGGTCTCCAACTGTTTCAGCCGTCGAATGCGGACATGAGCGCGGCCGGTGCGACCTTCGAGCAGCCGCATGTGATACCAGTGATCCTTGACGCGACGGCGCCATGTGTGAAACGGCGGATTCTCAGGATGCGTGCGGACACACGCCAGCGCCTTTCGCGCGCGTCGATAGCCCCGCTCGATGCCAGTCCGTATCGCGCCGGCTTGTGCCGCACTGCGAATTCGCCGCTGTACTTGCGTTCCCGATCGCTTGATCTCGTGCGCGACACGCGGCAACAGCCGATCGGGATCGACACGCGCCATCGTGGCGCGCGTGCGGGCGAGCAGCCCTCGCTGGACGGCTCGGGACATTGAACGGGTGACAATGCGAGGATAGTGATCGCGAAGCGCGTTCATCATCTCTTGGCCGGCGTCCGCATCACGCAATGACGACAATTGATGCGCCATATGCCTGAGCCGCCCGGCAAGCACGCCATAATCATCCCCAAGGTTTTGCTTGAGCAATCGCAGAACGGCTCGGGTCTTCTTGACACACTTACGGGCCTCGTGAACCGCCTCAGCGCGATCCACGCCCTTCCGGCGGCCGAGCTCGTCGATCGCCGTCTCGACCTCCTTGGCCACCATGTGGGACAGCTCTCGGGCTACTGGTTTCCCGCGTCTCAACTGAAATGACATGTTCTGGTCCCGCGTTGGCTTGAGCCGGCCTGCAAACGGTTGCTGTGTCCCTGACGTGTCGATTCGGCTATGCCAGCGATCGGCGGCCGCTCACCAACCCGACTGCGAATAACACGAGGGCGACGACCAACAGCGCATGGAGGATCGGGCCGATCGCAAACGTCCCGACGAGGCCCAGCAGCCAGGCAATCAGCAGAATAACGGCGATGGTATACAGCATGGCGGTTTCTCCTGGTCAAGTCGCGTTCATGTCCCGCTCGCCCGCCACACGACGGAGGGGTCCGCAACCGACGAACGTCAGCATGCAGTAATCGCCGGCGCATGTCTGTGCGTTTGAGCACAGGTGCACGCGGCGGAGTCGCTCGCCGCGGAAGAGTCACGCGCGACTGCTTGTCGTTGACGTTCAGCCTCCAACGATGACGTTGAGAAACCGGTCCACGCGTCGAGTGACCGCGTGTTCAAAACGGAACAGCGCGTTTCCTGGCATTTCTCACACACTCATTCGACGGCGCTCTTCTTGTCGTCAGGCGATTGCCTCCGGCAAGACTGGCGTTGCAAGGTGCGATGCACCACAAAGTAGTATTGCCGTCACACAGAGGACATCATGTCTGTAGCCCGCGTCACAGAGATCACATCCTCCTCCTCGACGAGCTTTGACGACGCCATTCGCGACGGTCTGGCTCGCGCGAACAAGACGCTTGAGAACGTCACGGGAGCCTGGATCAAAGCTCAGGAAGTCGTCGCGAAGAATGGGAAGATCTCCGAATATCGCGTGCGCATGAAGATCACGTTTGTGCTCAAAGCCTGAGGAGCCGGACCGCGAGACACGTCACGGCGTGGTCGGCTAAATCCGGGTATTGAGCGACCGGTCACCATGAGGGACTCCCCCGTCGAACCATAAGAAGAGGCCGAAATCCCACGGGTGAAGCTTATGACAATGCGTCATGCCACACACCAAGACCCATCGGAAGTCTTAACGCCGAGCGATCTCGTTGAAGAAAAGCTTCTCGCGTTTGCGGAACAACTCGGGTGGCTCGTGGGGACCGTCCACGCCAAAGCCCCAGGCTGGCTCGACCGCACGGTGCTCACCAAAGAGATCGGCCGTATCCAGGATAGCGCCGCCGACCTGTTGGCACACGTGAATCGCGAGGACGCTCTACAGCGGAACACGACGGCGAAACGGACTGCAATCTCGGCCGCGCGTCGCAGCCGGGGACCGGTCGATGCCGCAGGGAAGCGTCATCGGAAACCCCTGCCTGCAGAACGGATTGATAGGCAGATGGGAGAACCGAGAGGGAAACAGGTGGGCCAAAAGAGCGCCAAGACTGGAAGGCGTGGCGGACGAAGCTAACGGGAAACCACTCGAGCGTTTGTCGGCGCCAGCGATATCCTACTCCGGCGCTTTTGACTCACTCCGGGACTGGAACGCGCGGCATTTCCAGGAGGTCACTGAGGTAATTCCGACTCTCGATCAACAGAGAGGCGACGTGATTTGCGCCCGCGTCCAGGAGGATCTGCGAGCTCTCGTCCGCCAGCGCCGGAGGTCCCCATCGGCCCACAGCGATTCGCAACTCGGGCAGTGCCGCGCGAAGCCTCCTCACCAGATAGCGTGTTTTCGACGACTGAGCTGGGTGGGAGATCAGCGAAGCACACGACAGAGAACTTTCGGTCTCCCACCAACGCACGCCAACTCCACCGCCTGCATGCGCGTACCGATGATCTCCATGGCGATCGGCAGATCGTCCGGCAGCTGTGCCAGCATCGCGAGCGCCTCTTCATCGGCGGCCCCGTTGACCGCGTATCCGAGTACGCGGAGGGGCTCGCGCGGTTCGAGGAGCGAGGGATCGGTGACCGCGACGGATGGCTCCGTATCCGCATGCCGCCGGATGGTCTCGGCCGCGTCAACAATCAACTCCCGGACCGCATCGATGACCGCCGCTTCTTCTTCCGAAGAGAGGCGGTGTTCCAACCGGTCGCGCTCGGCATAACTGAGTGCCGGCAGCAGTAGCGCGTCGTACACCGATGCGGGCGGCTCGTTCTTGATATGGCTGTCGATCAACTCGGCCGCTTCGCTCTGGTCGCGAGCCACCAGGCGCTGATAGAAGCCGTACTCAGGTGCCAGTGGCGGCGTGTCGTCCATCAGCAGCCCGACGAACGCGAGGCCCGGCACGTGCTCGCCGAGGACGACCAGACACACGGTCAGCGGCGATGCCATCAGCAACCCGAGCGGCCCCCACAGCCACGTCCAGAACGTGACCGACACGAGCAGCACCACCTGCGACACGCCGACCGCTCCGGCATACAGCACTGATTCGAGCACGAGATTGGTGAACAGCTCGAGGACCACGAACAGGGCGAGGACGATCAACGGACCGGTCCAGCCCTCCAGGGCGGCGAGACTGACAAGGATCGGCGCGCCGGCCCCGAGCACGGGACCGACGTACGGGATAAACCGAAGCGCCGCACCCAGCGTCGCCCAGACCAATGGGTAAGGGACGTGGAGGAAGTACAGCCCGACGAAGACCGCGATGCCGTACAGCACGCTCACCAGGGACTGCATCAACAACTGGCGGCTGACGCGATCTCCGGCCTCGTCGAGTGCCTTCGTGGTGGTGACGAGCTGTCCGTGCCCGATCAGGCCGATCAGACGATCCCGCAGGTCGCGGCGTTCGAGCAACATGAAGATGACCATCGCGGCGACGAGCCCCGCCGTGCTCAGCGGTCCGACGACGGGCCCGAGCCACGCGAACGCCGAAAACCCCGTCGCCGGGTTGGACGTCACGACAACCGGCCGCAACACGGTTCCTTTCGGCGCCTCTGTTCCCAGGTCAGTCTTGATGCCCTCCAGCGTTTCCTGCAGCTTCTCGACTGCGCCTCCCCTGCCCGCAAGGCGCACGTCGGCAATCTTTGCTCGGATGTTGGCGCGATAGCCGGGCAGGTCTTCGGCGAGATGGTCTATCTGCCGCGTCAGGCCCCAACCCGCGAGGCCGAGCGCCGCGAACACCAGGGTGGCCGCGAACAGCACCGCTGGAACGCGACCGACCCACCGCTGGAGCCAGGTGACGGGTGGCGTCAGGACGAACGTCAAAAGGATCGCGAGGGCGAACGGCACGAGGACCGCCTGTGCCCAGTACAACACAGCGACGACGAGCACGCCGCCGGCGAACGTCACCCAGGGCTTCACGAACTTCAAGCTGTCGTCCAGGTTCCTGCTCCGTTCCTCGGCCGAATTGCAGCGGACCGCCCGACGGTGGCCGTAGCTGTTTCAAGGGACGCAGGGTGAATCTCGGTCACGTCTTCGCGGGGCAGAACGTCGGGGTGAGCAGGCGGGCGACAAAGGAGTACTGAAACAATGGCGGGCCGTGCCGCGCGCACGCGGTCCGGCGCCATTCGGATGGTTGACGCGAGAAGACGCGCTATGCCCGACTACCGAGCCTGCCTGTCAGTAACAAGACAACCAGCACCAGCAGAATGAGCCCACCAAGCCCACCCCCAATTGCCGGCCCTCCCAGGTAAAAACCGCCGCCGCCAAACAGCAAGAGAAGGATGATCAGCAGAACGAGGATACTCATGGCGCTCTCCTCTCGGACTTCCGTAGGTTCGATCGTGACTCGACTAACAGCAGCGATATAGCGTGACTCTGCCGCCTGGCTGTTCCGGATTGCACACACCAGATAGGAGGATAAGGGCATCGTTCTCGTTCAGCGGTGAGACGAGGAACGGCCGCGGCGACGGTTGAGGGATCCTAAGG
>Ga0193696_1000470_pt1 | contig 13909 bp, 5 predicted proteins | sample L3m1metaG_FD_145074 | JGI IMG/M metagenome (GOLD analysis project Ga0193696, IMG submission 145074) | Soil microbial communities from a riparian zone of the East river system, Colorado, United States - L3m1 | ecosystem: Environmental > Terrestrial > Soil > Riparian zone | place: USA: East River... | reverse complement strand
TTCGCCGATCCGGCCGGCAATCGGATCTACAAGTCGGACGCCGGGCGGGGCGTCACCGTCTTCAAGGAACGAACCGGCGGCGCGCGGGCGCTGCGCGTCGGCGCTGACGGCCGCTTGTACGCGGCGCAGCCGGCGGCCGGACGCGTCGTGTCGTACGGTCCAGCGGGCGACGAGAAAATCGTCGCGGAGAACATCCAGGCCAACGACCTGGCGCTGACAAAGAGCGGCGCGATCTACTTCGTCGACACGGCGCACAAGTCAGTGGGCTACATCAACGAGAAAGGGCAGCGCCGAATTGTGTACGACGGCCTGGCTCGCCGGAGCGCGGAACGCGCGGAGGCGGCCGGCGAGATCATGAGTCCCACAGCGCTCACGCTGACGCCGGATCAGGCGATGCTGCTCGTCGCGGACGGCATGGACCGCTACCAGTGGTCGTTTCAAATCGCGGCCGACGGATCGCTCGTCAACGGCGAGCCGTTCCAGCGGCTGGAGATGCCGGAAGAAGGGCTGTTCAGCGGCGTCGGCGGCCTGACGGTCGACACGCTTGGATACATGTGGGCCACCAGCGCCGTGGGCATTCAGGTCTGCGAGCAGCCCGGGCGCTGCACGAACATCTTGAACAAGCCCGAGTTCACGGCCGCGCCGGTGACGAGCATCGCCTTCGGCGGGCCGGATCGCGCGTGGCTCTACGTCACGCAGGGCGGCAAGATTTTTCGACGAGAAACGAGACGCACCGGCGTCGTCGCGTGGGAGCTCGTCAAACCCCCTCAACCCGGTTTGTGATTCGAGGTTAGTGTGGCAAGCGACGAAGACACGAAAACATGGTTCGACAGGCTCACCACGGGCGCTTGCCCTGAGCTTGTCGAAGGGTGCCTTCGTGCCTTCGTGGCTGTCTTCGCGTCGTGCGCCGTCGCAATCGGCATCACGGTTCGCGCGCAGGACGGCGCGAACACGGTCGCCGACGGCGTCTACACCGAGGCGCAGGCGGAGCGCGGCGCCTTCGCCTACGACGGCGCGTGCGGCAATTGCCATCGCGCCGACCTCGGCGGCGCGAGCGGGCCCGCGCTCAAGGAGCAGCGCTTCAATCAAACCTACGCGGGCAAGGACCTGAAAACGCTCTTCACGAAGGTAGCGACGACGATGCCGCGCGGCGCGCCGGGAAGCCTGGGCGAAAACGTCTACCTCGACATCGTGGCTCACCTGCTCAAGGAAAACGGCTTTGGCGCGGGTCCGCGCGATCTGACCGTGGACGGCCTCGACGGCATCCGCCTCATGGCCAGCCGGCCCAAACCGCTGCCGACGATTGGCGACTACTCGTACGTGGAGGTGGTGGGTTGTCTCGCGCCGGGGCCTCAGAACACCTGGCTCCTGACGCGCGCCAGCGATCCCGCCGTTACCGTCGCCCCCACGTCCGCGACGCCGGCGGCGGCAACCGCGGCTCCGCTCGGCACGCAGACGTTCCGCCTGCTGGACGCGATCGCCTACTCGCCTGCCGATCACCGCGGCCAGAAGATCTACGTTCGCGGCCTGCTGATCAAGCTGCCGGGTGAGCAACGGCTGACGATTAGCGCCTTCGAGTCGTTGTCGCCGACCTGCGGGAACTAGCGGAGCACCGCTGATTCATCGGGCAGCCACGAAAACACGAAGCCACGAAAAAGATATGTTGGGTTTCGTGCTTTCGTGCTTTCGTGGCCCCACGTGGCGGTTGCAACTGATTGTCGCCTTGTTGTTGACTGGCGCCGCTGTCGCAGCCGCCGGTCAGCAGGCGCGAGAGCAACGGCTCCTTTACGTCGCTCTGCCCGATTCCGACGCGGACGTCGATCGCGCGATCCGGATCCTCGTCTTCGACATCGCGAACAGCCACACCCTTGTCAGACGGATCGCGTTGTGGCCGGCCGCACCGGCGGACGAAGCCGAGACGGTCAGGGGCATCGCGGCGCACGCGCCGAGCCGCCGCGTCTATGTCAGCACGACCAAACGGTTGGCGGCGATCGATCTCGGGACCGACCGGATCATCTGGGAGAAGAACTACGACGGCCATTGCTGCGAACAGCTGGCGATTTCCCCCGACGGAGAGACGATCTACGCGCCGGCGTTCGGCAGCCCGCGGTGGTTCGTCGTTCACTCCGCCACCGGCGAGCTGCGCGCGTCGATTGGCGTGACCGGCTGGCCTCGCACCACGATCTACTCGCGCGACGGCAGGCATGCCTTCCTGGGCGCGTGGGACTCGCCGGTTCTGTCTGTCGCCGACACGGCGCGGCACGCCGTCGTCCGGACCGTCGGCCCGTTTGGCGGTTCCGTCTGTCCCTTCACGGTCAACGGCAAGAACACGCTGGCATTCGCCAACGTCGACGGCCTGGTGGGGTTCGAAGTCGGCGACCTGCAGACCGGGCTGATTCTCGATCGGGTGGCGGTGGACGGCTACGACAGGGCGGCCGCGGCGCCCTACGAATGCCCCAGCCACGGCATCGCGTTCACACCCGACGAGCGGGAGCTCTGGGTGGCGGACGGTGTCCGGAATCGACTCCATGTGTTCGATGCCGCGATTTACCCGCCGGCGCCGCTCGCGGCGATCGAGCTGTCCGCGCAGCCACGGGCGATTACATTCAGCGTCGACGGCCGTTATGCCTATACATCAACCGGTGAAGTGGTCGATACCGCCGTAAAGAAGATCAGTGGTCGACTCGAGGACACAGGACACGCCACGGTGTCGAGCGAACACCTCGTCGAAATCGACTTTTTGGATGGCCGGCCGATTCGCTCGCGCCACTGAGAATTTCTACCGTCTTTTTCCTTGACTCGCGGAACGCACCTGTCTACCGTTTGCGCGATGTAATCGGTTGCATAGACACGGATTATCGATTCCGTGTGTGTGCGTCGCTCGTTCACCCTCGAGGAGGACAGGATGCTGCGAAGGATGCTCTTGGCAGGCGGCGCTCTGATGTTCGCGCTGATCTTCGGTTCGTCCCCTGCGCTCGCGCAGATCACCACAGGCAACGTCTCGGGTATCGTCAGGGATCCGTCGGGCGCTGTGATCCCGGGCGCGACCGTCGTACTCATCAGCGAAACGCGCGGCACCAAGTCGGCGCCGGCGACTACGAATGAGACCGGCCTCTACGTGTTTCCGAACGTGACCCCTGATACCTATACGATCGAGGTCACCTTGGACGCGTTCAAGACCGTTCGCCGCAACGGCATCGCGGTGAGCGGCGCCGACCGCATCGGCATCCCCCCGATCACGCTGGAACCGGGCTCGCTGGTCGAAAGCGTGACCGTCGTGGCGCAGTCGCCTCTCGTGCAGACGCAGAGCGGCGAGCGATCGTACGCGGTGACGAGCACCCAGATCGACAACCTGCCGGTGGCCCGGAACAACTTCACGAGCATGACCGCGTTCACGCCAGGCGTCGTGCAGGTCGGAAATTCGGCCGGCGGCACGCGCATCGGCGGTGCCGGCCAGAACAACATCATGATGGACGGCATCTCGGCGATGGACACCGGCAACAACGGCCAGATGCTGAACATGAACGTCGACGCGATTGGCGAAGTGAAGATCCTGACGCAGGGCTACCAGGCGGAGTACGGCCGCTCGAGCGGCCTGCAGATCACCGCCGTCACGAAATCCGGCACGAACCAGTTCCGCGGCTCGGCCTACGACATCCAGACCAACTCGGACTGGGACTCGAACAGCTGGGTGAACATCAAGAACGGCGACCCCAAGCCGAAGCAGACGACCAAGACCCTCGGCTACACGATCGGCGGTCCGGTTGGCCGGCCGGGCGGCACCAACAAGCTGTTTTTCTTCTACTCGCACGAGTATCGGCCGGTCACCACCGCGATTAACGGCGGCGCGACCATCCGCGTCCGGGTGCCGACCGCGCTCGAACGGGCGGGCGACTTCTCGCAGACGCGTGACAATACCGGCGCGCTGTTCAACCTGATCAAGGATCCGAACTCGACCGCCGCGTGCAGTGCGACGAGTTCCGCCGGATGCTTCCAGGCCGGCGGCGTCCTGGGACGGATTCCGGCCGATCGCCTCTATAACACCGGCATCGCGCTGCTGAATCGATACCCGATGCCGAACGTCACGCAGACGTCGGGCCTGGCCTACAACTACGAGGTTCAGGCGCCGACCGTCGCGAACCTGACGCAGCAGCCGTCGATCCGCGCCGACTACCAGCTGTCGTCGAGTTTCCGCGTCACCGGGAAGTACTCGGGCCAGCGGGCGCGTCGCCTGGTGACGCCAGGCACGATCGAGGGATTCAACGACGTGCTGAACCCCTATCCGTACATCACCAACTACGGCGTGACGGTGAACTACACGTTGAACAACTCGACGTACATCGAGGGCACCTACGGCTTCATCCGCAATCAGCTCGCCGGGGGCGCGTCGATCGGCGCGACCGGCACCGGCGGCATACTCGTGACCGACAGCTCGAATCGACTCACCAGCCTGCCGAACTTCCCGCTGCTCTACAAGGATGCCGGCGTGGTTGACGAGCGGTCCTACGCCTTCGGCGTCCTGAACGATCTCAATCCTGTCTGGTGGGATGGCAGCCGGATCAACATGCCGCCCGCGTTCGGCTGGGGCTCGCGTATCCAGGGCACGGCTGGCGTCGGCGCGCTGCCCGGACCGCCGAATCAGGTGTACCCAGGATTCCTGAACATCAACCGCACGCAGGACGTCGCGATCAGCTTGACGAAGGTGTGGGGCCCTCACACCAGCAAGGCGGGCTTCTACAACAACCATAGCTTCAAGGCGCAGAACACCGGCGCCGGCGGCGTGGCGAACCTGGGCTTCCAGGGTTATGTCAACTTCGGCAACGACACCAACAACGCGCTCGATACCGGCTTCGGCTTTGCGAACGCCGCGGTCGGCGTCTTCCAGCAGTATCTGCAGCAGTCGAAGCTCATCGAAGGGAGCATGATTTACAACAACACCGAGTTCTACCTGCAGGACAACTGGAAGATGAGCCCGCGGCTGACGCTCGACTACGGCATCCGGTTCACACGTCAGCAGCCGCAGTACGACCAGTTCCTGCAGATGTCGAACTTCTTCGCCGATCAGTGGTCGCTCGGCTCGGCTCCGCTCCTCTACGTCCCTGGCTGCAACAACGGCGCGACCGTCTGCTCCGGCAACGCGCGCAACGCGGTCGATCCCCGCACCGGTCAGGTCCTCACGGCGCCCGGCGCGGCGAACACCGCCGCCGCGATTGGCACCGTCATTCCGGGCACCGGCAGCCTGACCAACGGCATCAAGAAGGCTGGCGAGGGTATCGCGGACACGTCGTACGTCTGGCCGACGCTCGCGGCGGCGCCGCGGTTCGGCATGGCCTACGATCTGACCGGCAACCAGACCTTCATCCTGCGTGGCGGCGGCGGACTCTTCTACGACCGTCCGGACGGCAACACCGTGTTCTCGATTCCGGGCAACCCGCCGATCTCGACGTCGCAGGACCTGCGCAACGGGCAACTGCAGACGCTGGGCAGCGGACTGAGCACGACGGGCGTGCCGGCGCTGATCACGTTCCAGTACGACGCCAAGTTGCCGTCGTCGTGGCAGTGGCAGGGGGGCGTGCAGATGGCGCTGCCCTGGTCCACGGCGCTCGACGTCTCGTACGTCGGTAACCACGGCTTCAACCGGCTGCGCGCGTTCCAGGGCGGCGCCAACGGGGCCGTCGACCTGAACGCCATCGATATCGGGGCGGCGTACCTCCCGAAGAACCAGGATCCGACGCTCGGGACGAACAGCGTGCCCGGAGCGGCCGCCTATTCGACGAACCTGCTGCGGCCGCTGCGCGGCCTGAGCAACGTGAACGAGCAGGAAACGCGGTTCTGGGACGAGTACCACGGCCTTCAGTTCTCGGTGAACCGGCGGTTCCGTGACGGATTCGCTTTCGGCACGAACTACAACCTCGGTCTGTCGTTGAAGGGCAATACCGGCCTGCTGCTGCGCCTCCAGCATGCGGCGGACGGCACGATCTCGGTCCGCTCCGATCAGGCCGATTACGAGAAGCTGAACGAGAACCTGGCGCTGCAGCGGCACGTGATCAAGAGCTTCGCGGTCTGGGATATCCCCAACGTGCCGTCAGGCTGGGGAACCGTCGCGCGGCAGATCCTGAACGACTGGCAGCTGTCCGGCGTCCTGACCGCGGGCTCGGCGTTTCAGCCCGGCGCCATCCAGGCGAACGGCGCTGCGCAGGGGAACCCGGCGAACAATTCGAACGGCCGCTACGACATCACCTACCAGTATCAGAACAACGGCGCGGCCGTGAATCTGACGGGTTCGCCGGACTACAACGCCAGGATCGTGTTCATCGGCGACCCGGGCTCCGGCTGTTCGGGTGATCAGTACAAGCAGTTCAACACTGCGGCCGTGACGGGTCCGCAGTACGGAAGCGTCGGCCTCGAATCGGGCCGGTTCCTGATGGGCGCGTGTCCCGATCACACCGTCGATCTCGCCATCGCACGGAATATCCGTCTGGGTGGCAACCGGAATGTCCAGTTCCGGCTCGACATCTTCAACGCGTTCAACACGGTGATTTACAACAACCGCGAGAGCAACGTGATCTTCCGCAGCCCGACAGACCTGACGATCGCCAACTCGCAGTACCTGCCGGACGGCACCCTCGATCCGAACCGGTTGACGCCGAGGACCGCCGGATTCGGCGCCGCCACCAGCGCGCAGCCGCTGCGCAATCTGCAGCTGCAGGTCAGATTCCAGTTCTAAGCAGCCAACGGCTATCGGCTGTCAGCTATCGGCCCTCAGGGGCTGATAGCTGGCGGCTGAAAGAGCGCTTGTGGGCCGGTCGTCGCGAGTCGCGTCCGCGTTCCCGGGACGCGAGCCTGGCAAACGCGTCCTGTCGCGCTCGTGCTCACGCTGCGCACGCCGCCTGGGGTGATTCGTAGGCTTTCCAGCAATCATTTCAGCTCAGATGTGATCCGATCGGCAGTGGCGAATCGGCGGCGGCGTGCCCCTCCGCGCTTTCGGACGCGTTTGCCGACTGACGCCCGCGCAGGCTCGGTCCAAGGGGCCGCGGCCACAACCCGCGACGCCCGGTGCTCCCTCCACGAAGCCGCGTAAGCGCGGAACGGAGGTGACACACCTTCGCGTGGAACCTTCCGCCCGAACTAGTTCCTGGCAAACCGGACGATTGCCTGATTCACGATGGGCGCGGTACAGCTTCCTACCAGTGCCCAATCGATACGAGGCACGTCCGGCTTCACGACGAGGAGAATGACTACATAGACAGCTGGTCCCGGCACAGCATCCAGCCACAAACCGCGTGGACCCTGTGTTTGGAGCACGCGTGCTGCCATCCAGCCTATCCCCGCCCCGATTCCGGCGAGGAATAACGCGCCGATGAACCAGACGGCCAGTAGGGCGGGAAGGTCGAAGTACACCTCGCTAATCTACTTAATGTCGCCGACGTTAGTGGCGCGAGCGGGTCGTGTCGCCGCGACCTAGGAGCCACGTGATCAGCGACAGGAGTAAAACGGCCCCGCAGCCGTCCCGGACGGCGTCGGCGATGAGTACGCGGACGGCGATCGGCAAACCCCCGATGATGACCAGTCGGCCCACCGGAGCCCGGCAAACCCCAACCGACGCCGGGGATCGTCAGCGCGGCGGCGGAGGGGCTGTTTTTCCACGTGGCGACAGGGAGCAAGACACGACTCGCTCGCGCCGCTGACGATCTGACTTAAGCGGGACGGACCGTCGGCGGGTGCCGCTGGAGCCGGAAACAACTCGTCAACCACTGAGGCGCTGGAACAACTCGAGCTCTTTCGCCGCCAGCTCCGCCTGGCCGGTCCGTTGGTATGCCTGGGACAAGCGGTAGTGGGCCTGCGCCAGGTCTGGCGCGAGCCGCGTGGCGTGCCGCAGCTCCTGAATCGCCTCCGTATAGCGCTGCTGGTCCGAGAGCAGGATGCCGAGCTCGAGGAACGCCTTCGCAAACTTGACGTCGAGCGTGACCGCGCGTCTGAGCAGCGCTTCAACCTGTCGCAGGTTCGGAGACGGTGAACCGGCGGGCTGACCTTTCCAGAGGCTCATCGCATAGTGGAATTGCGCCTGCGCGTTGCGCGGCTTCGCTTTCGCAAATCGCGCCAGCCGCCTGGTGATCTCCTCGCCCATCGCGGGCGCCACGCCGTACATCTCACCGAGAAACTGGTAGGGGCGCGGATCGGCGGGCGCGAGATCGGCCGCCTGACAGAACGACTTGACGGCGTCTTCGTACTGGCCGCGCGAGTACTGCGAAATCCCGAGGCCGACGTGCAGCCGCGCCGACTGCGGATGGCGGGCGATGGCCGGCGTGAACACCTTGGTGGCGTCCTCGAACGCCTGCAGCTGCAGCAGGTTGTTGCCCCAATCGAACAGGTGTTCTTCGGTCGGCGCCATGTGCGCGGCGCGCTCGTACTCCGGGTCCGCGCCGGCGAAGTTGCCCGCGCGTTCTTCGACGTTGCCGAGCAGGTTGTGGAGCTCGGCGTTCTCGTGGGCGGCCATCATCAACGCGATCTGCGTCCGTGCTTCCGCGAGTTTGCCCAGTTCGAGGAAGGCGAGCGCCAGGTCGTAGCCGCAGGCGTAGTGGGCCGGATCGATAGCGTGCGCGCGTTCCAGGTGAGGCAGGGCCGCCTGTAGCTTGCGCTGCTGCACCAGGAACGAAGCGAGCTGATACTGCGCCTCGAAGCTATCCGGAGTGCGTCGGACCGCTTCCACCAGCCGGCGCTCGGTTGCGGCGGCCTGCCCTGAGCCTGGTCGAAGGGCCTCGGCGGCCTGAGAGGTGCGGGGCTCGGCCTTGCGTGGGGGGGAAGGCTGGGCAGCGACTCCCGCTCGTGTCGCCACGACGAGCACGAGCGGGAGGAGCAGCTTTCTCAACTCTCAAGTCTCAAGTCTCAACTTTCAGCGCTCACGACAGTGAGACTTGAAACTTGAGACTTGAGCCTTTTTCTTCGTTACCAATACACCTTAGCGCCGAGCTGAATCTGACGCGGGGTGTTTCGCATGGTGGTAATGCTCGCGAAGTTTCTGGCATCGTTGAAATTCAACGATCCCGGCAGATTGAACGCCGGCAGGTTGGTGACGTTGAACGCTTCGACCCGGACCTCGAACTGCGATTGGCCACGGAGCCGAATCTGCCGCGCGACGCCCATGTCGAGTTGTCGCAGAGGCGGGCCGGTCACCTGACTGCGCGTGCCGCCCAGCGGGCTGAAGTCCGTCTGGCCGATGGTGGCCACCGGCTTGGGATCGACGAAGGCCGCCGGGTTGAGGAACTGGGTCACGTCGTGGCTGCCCGCGTACGGATCGCCGACCACCAGCGCGTAACAGCCGGTGCCGGCTCCGCTTGCCACCGAGCAGTTGATCGTCTGCGCCTGACCACTGTAGAGCGACAGCACCCAGTTGGTGCGCCAGCCGCTCAGAATCGGTCCCTTCCCGGGAAGATCGTAACTGCCGCTGAAGACGAACGCGTGCTTGGTGTGGAAGCCGGAGAGGCCGATGTCGTTCGCGAGATCCCACCCGGCGACATCCGGCGCGCGAAGGCCGCCGACGCCGCCGCCCGACAGCGAGTCGCCGGCGTTCGTTTTCGAGTCGCTCAACGTATAGCTCATGAGGAACTGCAGGCCGCCGTGATACCGCCGCTGGAACTTGGTCTGCAGCGAATCGTACGAGCTGACGCCGACCGTCCGGATGTTGAGCGAGCCGCGCGCGAAGTCGGGGAATTGCACGAACGGCTGCGGATTGGTACCGTTCGGCAGCAGCTGCTGGACGTTGTTCATGCCGGTGAACGTCTCGAGGTGCCGTCCTCGCGTGCCGACGAACCCGATCTCCACCGAATGGTTCGGGAACGGCTCGGCCTGCAGCGTCACGTTGTAGTTGTGATACCGCGGCGTCTGGTAGTCGAACTCGACGCCGCGCAGCGTCAGCCCGTTCGCGTTGACGTTGACCGGATCAAGGACCACCCGGCTGCGGGCGTCGAGGCCGACGAGCGATCCATCCGGCAGCCGGTTCGGAAGGGTGTCGTTCGGCGCGTTGTAGACGAGCGTGAACTGGAACGGGTAGTTGTAGCCGAGGCTCGGGTTGCCGCCGCGATTCTCGAACGCGCCGTAGAACAGCCCGTAGCCGCTGCGCAACACGACCTTTGGCGCAATCTCGTAGGCGGCATCGACGCGCGGCGCGAAATTGGTCTTCGGCATCTTGCCGAGACCGCTGCCGAACTCGTCGGTGTACACCAGCTGGATGCCGTCTTTCGCGAGGTTGCTGACGAAGCTTGGCGAGAGCGGTTTACTCTTCCAATCGGCCGGAATCAGGTATTGCGACGGTGATCCGATCACCATGTTCGCCTGCTCCGATTCGCGTTCCTGTTCGCGGCTGAAATAATCCCAGCGCAGGCCGTAATTCACCGACAGCTTGGACGTCGCGTGCCAGCTGTCTTGCACGTACGCGCCGTGATACGTCTTGAACGCGTCGACCGCGCCGAACGGCGACGCGCGGAGCACGTTCTGGCCGCCGGCGAAATCGACGCCTCCCGGCACCAGCGACGGAATCTGGTTGAGCAGCAGATTCGCCCGTCCGGTGCTGGTATCCAGGACGTTCACGAGCGATGTGTAGCTGCCGTTCCAGCTGTATTCGCCCCGTGCGTACGGAGGCTGCGTTGACCCGAAGAAGATGTTCTGGAACATGTAGCCGCCCTTGAAGGCGTGCGACTTGTACACCTTGGTCAGGTTGTCGCTGAACTGGGCGGTGTTGCTGAACCGTTCGCTCACGACCCAACTGGCGTGGCCCAGATTACTGAGGTTGCCGATCGACAGGAGCGGGAGGCCGCCGTTGCCGGCCAATTGCGGGATGCCGGTGAGGCCGTACCGCCGGGGCAGATCGCTCGTGTCGTCCCCATTCGGCTGCAGCCGGTAGGTGTGTTCGCGGCCTACACCGAAGCGCGCCTCGTTGACCAACGTCGACGACAACACGTGCGTGTGGCTGGCCGCGAAGCCGTTGACGCGCACTTTCTCGTCTCCTTCGGAAAACCCCCCACCGCTGCCATCGCCCTCGAACGGCGATGGCCGCACCTTGTGATTGTTGGAGAAGCTGTAACGCGCGAAAAACCGGTCGTTGCTGCTGAAGTTGTGATCCACGCGGACGTCGAAGGCGTGCGTGTCGTCGCTATTGGTCCGGTTCGCCACGTAGTTGTTCAACAACCCGGGCTGGTTCGGCTCCGGGTACAGCTGGAGCAGCTTGATCGCATTGGGATCGATCCGGCTGATGGGAAGCTGATTGCCGGCGAACGCGTCGCGCACGAACCCCGTACGCGCCGCCACGATCCCGGTGACCGGATCCAGCTGTCCGGCCGTCAGCGAGCGCGTCGTCGCCGGATCGAACACCGTGCCGCGCGGGAAGGTCCGGTTCAGGACGTCAGCGCCGACCGTGCCGCTCTGCAGCGAAATGAGGTCCGCGAAGTTCGTGAACCCGCTACTGCGCTCCGCCGCCGTTGGCACACTCGTGACCCAGGTGCGCGCCTGCTTGATCAGGCTGCCCTCGTAATCGCCAAAGAAGAACGTTTTCGAGCGAATGATCGGGCCGCCGCCGGTCAGCCCGAACTGGTTCGACAGGTACTCGCCTTTCTTGAGCCCCGCGCGGTTCGCGAAGAAGTCGTTGGCGTTGAGTCCGTCGTTGCGGTTGAACTCCCACACGGCGCCGCGAAGCCTGTTGGTCCCCGACTTGAGCGTGGTGTTGAGCACCGCGCCGCCCGCGCGGCCGTACTCCGCGCTGAACGAGCTCGTCAGGACCTTGATCTCGTCCACCGCGTCGATCGGCGGTTTGACGACATAGGCGACGCCGCTCAGGAAGTCGACGTTGCTGGTGTTGTTGTCGATGCCGTCCAGCAGGTAGTTGTTCTGCGCCGGCCTGACGCCGTTGGCGGCGAACATCAGCGGCGCGCGCGCGCCGGGCTGCGGCGGCACGACGCCGGCAGTCAGGCGCGCGATCACCGTGTAATCGCGGCCGTTGACCGGCAAGGTTTGGAGGCTCTCGGACTTGAACGTTTCGCCGACCGTCCCCGACCCCGTCTGCAGCAGCGGCGAGGCGCCGGTAACGAGCACCTCTTCGCTGATACCACCGGCCTGGAGAACGAAATCCGACCGAACCTGTTCCTGAATGCCGACGGTGATGCCGCGCCGCGCTTCTTTCTTGAACCCTTGAAGCTCGACGTCGATCCGATATGCGCCGGTGCGGATCGGCGTGAAGATGTAGGTGCCGTCCTCGCGCGTCACGCTGGTCAGGGTCAGCCCTTGACCTTCATGCGTGATGGTGACGGTGGCGCCAGGTACGATCGCCCCTGACTGATCTTTCACGGTGCCCGTCATCGAGCCCGTGTCGACCTGCGCAGTTGCGGATGCGGACAGAACCGCCGAGAAGGTGAGTGCCAGAAAGCCGATGCCAAATCCTGACCGGAAGCGCATCGCGTCCATCCTTTCGACCGAAGTAGTGCAATCAGACTATCGCGGAGCGAAGCCTAGCTTGACGCTCAGCGTTTTGCAAGCCTATCCTCCTGTCCCTGAACAAGTTCCGGCATGTGAAACAGATGATGCCCTTCGGTAGACTCGCGGTCGCCATGGCGCTTCCGTTAACGCTCTTGGCGTTTCAGAGCGCCGTGAGTCGGGCCGTGCCCGCCGCTGCGCTCGAACGACAACCGGCCGGCGCCGTTGCCTTCGCCGATTTCCGCGACCTGGCCGCCGCCGCCGGTCTGACCGCACGCACGGTCATCGGCGGCGAACACACCAAGGACTACATCCTCGAAACGACTGGCGGCGGCGTCGCCATCCTCGACTACGACAACGACGGCTGGCCCGACATTTTTCTCGTCAACGGCGCCCGCCTCGAGCCTTCTCCGAGCGACACGCCGCCGGCAAGCCATCTGTATCGAAATCGCGGCGACGGCACGTTCATGGACGTCACCGAAAAAGCAGGGGTCGGAGGACACGGGTGGGGCCAGGGCGTGTGCGCCGGCGACTACGACAACGACGGCGACGTCGATCTGTTCGTCACCTACTACGGCGATCAGGTGCTCTATCGCAATAACGGCGACGGCACCTTCACCGACGTCACCCGTCAAAGCGGCTTGTCGCTCACCAAATCACGCTGGAATACCGGAGCGGCATTCCTCGACTTCGATCGCGACGGCCACCTCGATCTGTTCGTGTCGGCGTACGTCTCGTTCGCCGACGCGACACGCTACCTGCGAGGAAGCCGCGGCGACTGTTTCTGGAAGGGACTCGGCGTGATGTGCGGCCCGCACGGTCTGGCCGGCTCGCAGAACATGCTGTTTCGCGGCAACGGCGACGGCACCTTCAGCGACGTCTCTGACAAAGCTGGCCTCCTCGCCGCCCGGCCGGCCTTCGGCTTCACGCCGCTCGTCCTCGACTACGACAACGACCGGTGGCCCGACGTCTACGTTGCCAACGACTCCGCCGCGTCGCTGCTGTTTCACAACAACGGCAACGGCACGTTCAAGGAGGTCGGCCTGCAGGCGGGCGTCGCCTTGACCGCCGACGGCCGCGCCCAGGCCGGCATGGGCGTCAGTGCCGGCGACTACGACCGCGACGGCTGGCTCGACATCGTCAAGACGAACTTCGACGACGACACGCCTTCCTTGTATCGCAACCTGGGCCGCGGCCTGTTCGACGATGCGACGCGCGCCGCAGGATTGGCTATCAACACGCGATACCTCGGCTGGGGTACCGGGTTTCTCGACGTCGATCTCGACAGCTGGCCGGACATCCTCATCGTCAACGGCCACGTCTATCCGGAGGCCGATCGTCTCGGTGGACACTACAGCTACGAGCAGCCGAAGCTGCTGTACCGCAATCTCGGCAACGGACGCTTCGAGGATGTCTCGATGCGCGCGGGGCCGGCGCATCGAGACAT
>Ga0193696_1000469_pt1 | contig 14028 bp, 16 predicted proteins | sample L3m1metaG_FD_145074 | JGI IMG/M metagenome (GOLD analysis project Ga0193696, IMG submission 145074) | Soil microbial communities from a riparian zone of the East river system, Colorado, United States - L3m1 | ecosystem: Environmental > Terrestrial > Soil > Riparian zone | place: USA: East River... | reverse complement strand
TGATATATCAGAGTAAAGACGAGCTATAACATCAACGTTATGTGTTGTTTGCAGAGATGCTGAGAGCGGGTGTCCGGCCGTTCCACGGCAGATCCGCTTCCAGCCGGGTCGCGAGCTGCAGGATCAGATGCTCGGTCGCCGGCCGGGAACCGAGCTGGATACCAATCGGCAGGCCCGTCGAGTGCATCGCCAGCGGCAGGGAAATGGCGGGCGTTCCCGCGATGTTGTGAGGCAGCGCGAACGAGCACGTGCCGGAGTACACCTTCTCCACCAGGTTGTCCATCGTCACGCTGGTGCGCGCCAGATTGTAGGTGCCCCACGGCTCCGCCACCTTCGGCGTGGTCGGGGACAGCCAGACGTCGTACTTCGCAAAGTAGCGTCCCAGCCGGCGGCGCTCCGTGTTCATCACCGTCATCGCGTTCACAAACTGCACCGGCTTCATCCGCTTCGCGTACTCGTAAATCTCGAGCACGACCGGTTCGAGCGTGTCCGGGCCGATCGTCCGGCCGGTTCGTTTCGCGTATCCCTCCAGCCGCAGATCGAACCCGAAGAACCAGACGTCGGTCATGCCGCGCATCGCGGTCACGCCGTCGAACTCCGGGCTCTCCTCTGACACGTGATGTCCTGCGTCCGACAGCGCGCGCGCGACGCGCGCCACGGCGTTCGCGACTTCACGGTCGGTTTCGACACCCATCAGCGCCGTGGTCGACCACCCGATCCGAAGCGCCGGCGGCTTCATCGTCGAGAGCGCGGCATAGGATTCCTCGGGCTTCGGGATCGGAAACGGATCCCCGATCTGCGGAACCGCCAGGCAGTCGAGCATCGCCGCAGCGTCGCGCACGCTCTTCGACTGAACGAAGTTCTGTCCGAGACCGTAGCCGTTCTCGTCGACCATCGGTCCGAACGACACACGTCCCCGCGACGGCTTGAGGCCCACCCCGCCGCAGAAGCTCGCGGGGATGCGGATCGATCCGGCGATGTCCGACCCGTGCGCGATCGGCACGATGCCGGCCATCACGGCGGCCATGCCGCCTCCGGTCGAACCGCCGGCCGAATAGCCATGCTTCCACGGCGTCGACGTCTGGCCGAACATGACGCTCTCGGTCGTGCCGGACATCGAGTACTCCGGCGTGGCCGAGCGGCCGAGGATGTTGAGGCCCGACGCTTTGAACAATTCGCAGAGGTGCGTGTCAGCCTGGGCAATCATGCCGCGGCACAGCCGGCTGCCGAACTCGATTCGGCGGCCGGCCTCGTGGCCGAACACGTCTTTCATCAGGAAGGGAACGCCGCGGAACGGGCCGGGACCGAGCGTGTTCTCGTCGAGGCCCTCGATGCGATCGGGGTAGGTCTCGACCACGGCGTTGACCATGGGGTTGACCGCCTCGATCGCCTGGGCCGCGACGAGCGCGAGCTCCTTCGGCGACACCTGTCCCGTCGCCACCAGGCGGGCGAGACCAAGCGCGTCGCAGCGCGCGTACTCTGAAAGCGTCAACGAGATGCGAGGTCGTCTACTTGGCGGCGGCCAGCAACGAGACCTTCGTCGCGTGCATCGCGGTACCGTCTTCCTGATAGGTGACGGATACACGGTCCCCGGCGCTCAGGAGATCCGCGATAGTCGCCTTGCCGCCTTTGGCGCGCGACTTCGTGCCGATGCCCTTGCCGATGACGCTCGTCTTCGCGTCGACGGTGAACGATGTGTCCTTGCCATCAGCCGTGACGGTCAGCGTGGTCGGGGCGACCGACTTGACTGTCGCGGAGGCAAGGAGCTTGGTCTTGCCGGCGGCCGACGCGCCGATCGGGAATGCGAGGATCGAAGCGGCGAGGACGGGGAACGCGACACGCATCAGGCGATTCATGGTGGCTCCTTTGGTGAGGGACGAGGAGCACACACTATCAGATTTCCGCCATCACAGCGGATAGTTCCTCGGCACTTTGACGACGTAAGTGCCGGCAATCTTGTCGTGCCAGGCCTGTCGCTCGGGATCCCGCAGAATCCACAGGCACCCCAGACCGAACACCGCCAGCGAGAAAATGGCCGACAGGCCGCGCACCAGCGCATCGGCGAACGTCAGCGGCTGACCATCGATGCGCACGACGCGCAGCTGACAAATGATGCCGCCGACCGTGGTCTGTTTCCACGTCCAGAAGCCGATGTGATACGCGAGCAAGAGGAGGAACACGGCACTGTCGTGATCGTGCCGGTTCAAGTCCAGCACCTGTGCGGCGATCACGACGAGGATGACGTCGAGAACGAAGGCGGCCAGCCGATCGGCAAAGGCTGCGTGTGGAAACGAGGCAAGATCGGTGCGGGGTAATACCGCGGGCGGCGTTGCGGCGAATGACGGAGCGTCGGCCGCCACCAGTGGCGGAGGTGGCGGACCTTCGAAGTATTGCGCCTGCGGCGCGAGCGCCGGCGGCGGCGAGACCGTCGGCGGCGGCGGCGGCGGTGGCGGAACGCTCGGGGGCGTCAGCGGCGCCAGCCGAGGCGGCGGCGCCGGGTTCTCGCGGCGGTACGCGCTGATGAAGGTCAGCGCCGCCGTGCCGAGACCGAAGACGCCCATCAGCGTCCACGTGATGAAGCCCAGAATCGGAATCGCGTACGCGAAGCAGATCACCACGAAGCCGATGGCGAACGACCGCAGCGATTGCGGCCGGCTCTCGTCCGAATCCTGACGGACGATGCCCATGCCGATCCAGCGGGCGACGGCAATCTTTCCGAGGATGCCGCCGATGAACAGCGCCGCGACCACGAACGGCACTACCGCCAGACCGACGACCGAGACCGCGAGCAGGACGCACACGGGGCCGGTGAGCAGCATCACGAGGAGGCCGACCGCGAATGCCGTGAGCGGCCGATCGTCGAAGGTGCGGACACAGGCGCGGATCGGCTCGTGAAAGATCAGATTCAGAACGAGATAAACCAGGAACGATAGAGCGACGATGCGCCATACCCACGGCAAATCGGGAACGATGAGACGTCCCCAGAGCAGCCCGCGCGTAATCCACGGGACGAGCGCCTCGAGCCGTCCGCCGAAGACGTTGGCGCCGATCACGATGTGCTGACCGCCGGGCGAGAATCCCGGTGGCGCGTCGTAGGCGCTGGCGACGACGACGAGGTCGCGGCCGACCTGGGCGCCGCTCGCAATCGTCGCACTGCCGCCGATGACCACCAGGTTACCTTCGACGACCGCCGTGCTCCCCAACTGCGCTTTGCCGAGCACGACGATCACGTCCTGATCGACGTGCCCGTCGATCGTCGCGTCGCCGAAGATGACGACCGCCTCGCGGACTTCGGTGCCGGCCTTGAGGATGAACTCCTGACCGAGCCGGAACACCGGACGGCCCCACGAGTCCTGATCGACTCGTATCTCGATCTGCGCGGCGGCGCTGACCGGCAGCGCGACGGCGGCCACGGTCAGCAGCGCGGCAAGCGTGAATCGCATTCGCGTCATGAGTGCACGGCCCTTCCGAAAGCGACGTGGCTCAGCGCGGTGCCGAACGCCACGCACGCAAGAAACATCACAGCGACGACAGCAAACGCGTAGACGGCGAGCGGCTCGACCACAGCGTGCCAGACGACGCGCGCGGCGTTGAGCATGGCCTCTGCCCGCTGCGCGACAGGCATGACGCCGCCGAGAAGCCGTGCCGCGGTCTGATCGACGGCGGCCTGCGCGCTCATCGTCAGGAACGCCGCGCCGATGACGACGAGAATCAGCGCGGCGGCCGAGACGATCTGTCCGCCGATCGGCCACGCGAACCACGCGCGCGAGTACCACGGCCGTTGCGACCACTCCTGAACGGCGGCGAGCACCCGCGGCAGCAGCGTCCGCGGCGCTCGCGGAGCGGGAAACCGCCGGAGCGTGCGATCGATCCGCGTTTCGAGATCAATCGGGTTCATAGTCAGCCAGCAGCCCTTTGAGCGCCTCGCGCCCGCGATGGATGTCGGTTTTCACCTTCCCCAGCGACACGCCCAGCGACGCCGCGATGTCCTGGTAGCTCATGTCCTCGAAGTGAAACAGCACGAGCGGAACCCGCTGTTGATCCGGAAGCTGGTGCAACGCCCGCGTCACCCGATCGCGCTGGTCCTCGCGCTCGACATCCGCCGCCGGTGAGCCCGCCGCGACGAATCCCAGCTCGTCGGTTGCCCGGGCGCTCGAGTCGCCTTCCCGCCCGAGCTCGCTGAAAAACCGCCATCGCGAGCGATAACGGGAGAGGTGGTTCAGGCACGCGTTCCTCGTCACGGCCTTCAGCCAGCCGGCGGCAGCCGGGCTGGAGCCAATCTGGTCGAAGCGCTGAAACGCCCGTAGAAACACGGTTTGCGCGACGTCCTCGGCCTCCACCGGACTCCTCAGCAGCCGCACCGCGGTGGCAAACACCATGTCCTGATACCGGCGCACGAACGCTTCAAACGGGTCCGTGTCGGTCATGCCTGGAGCGTCGCCAGCCGGCCGTCACTGAAGGAGAAGACACAGCAGGGGTGAGGAAGTTTCAGACGAGCCGGGTTGGCGTCAATTCTGCACTGGGATGCCGGGGAGGCCTTCATCCGATGCGCACACTCAGAGCGCCCCGTCGCCTCTGGCTCGTACCGGACTGGTCGAACTGGGTCCTGATGGCCGCGATCGTCCTGCTGGTCACGGCGTTAGCCTTTTACTTCTACGTGTTCTACACGGCCTGACGGGCACGCGCGTGATGGCTTTATGATGAGCCATGCGCAGTGATCTGTCGGTTTTTCTTCTCGTCGCGCTTGGGTACGTACCCGCCGCACTCGCTCAGCCGCCCGTACCCTCCCAACCGCCTCGCCCGGTGGCGTCCGTGAATACTCAGCCTCGCGTCAACGTCGCGGACATGCCGCGTCCGATCGACATGCGCGACACGCTCTGGATCGAGGATTTGACGGTGCTGGAAGTCCGCGATCTCATCAAATCGGGCAAGACGACGGCGCTGATCCTCACGGGCGGGATTGAAGAGAACGGTCCCTATCTGACGACCGGCAAACACAACAACGTGCTGCGCGCGATGGGCGATCCGATCGCGCGCGCGCTCGGCAACGCGCTGATCGCGCCGATCGTGACACTCGAACCCGGAAATCCCGAGCGTATCCGGATGCCGGGTACGGTGCTGCTGTCGCCCGAGACCTTCAAGGCGGTGGTGTCGGACATGGCGGTCAGTCTGAAAACGCAGGGCTTCAAGCACATCGTGCTGCTCGGCGACAGCGGCGGGAACATCAAGCCGCTGACGGAAGCGGCGGAAGCGCTGAACGCGAAGTGGAAGGCCGCCGGCAGCGACGTCCGGGCCTACTCAATCACGGAGTACTACAACTACGGCGAGGTGGAGGAGTTCGAGAAGACGACGCTCGGCATCCACGAGCAGATGGAAGGGCTGCACGACGACTACTACATCTCCGCGATCATCGCCGTGCACGATCCGAATGGCGTCCGCATGCCGGAGCGTGTGAAGGCCGGGAAGTTCTCGATCAACGGCGTCAGCCTGGCGCCGATCGAGAAGACCGTCGAGAACGGGAAGAAGATCATCGCGTTCCGCACCGGGAAGACGGTCGCGGCGATCAAGAAAGCGATCGACGCGGCGCGCAACGCCGCACAGTAGTGACGCTGACGGACATGAAGATCTACCTCCGGGCTTTTCTGATTGCTGGAGTGATCATTCCGGTCTTCCTCCACGTGATCGCGAGCAAAGCCATGCCGTGGTGGCCTGACACGGTCAGTATGGGCATCGCGTTCGGTGTGGTTGCCGTCTTGGTCGTGTCGAAGACCCGGAGGGAGCGCGAACAGAACCGTCGCCTTTGGAAGGCCATGAAGAACCTCGCTCGTCACCGAGACTGGATCTAGTCATGCCTGACGATCATCCCAATTCAGGCGACGTGATCATCTGGGATATGGAATCCGATTCAATCTGGTGGGTAGGCACGCAGGACCGTAACACCGCGGCGCATATGTTCGAAGGGCCCGGAGCGTGGGATCGCGCGTTCTCGGCTGCCCAGGAACTCGCCGGTCCCGAGGCCTCTATCTGGAAACGCTACAAGGATGGTCATTTCGAGAAACTCAGAAGCTAGCCTCGCGGAGTGAACGATGGCCGGAGTCCTTCGCGTCCTCGTCGGCCTGGTTGCTTCAGTCGCCATGTTTGCGGCATGGGGACTGTTCATCGTCGCGATCATGGCGGTGACACTCTACGTATGCCGCATCATTCCCATGGCGGGTTGGCGCAAAAGGCAGTAAGGGCCTCGGATAGTGAATGCTCCTGGTCCTTATCGCGGCGGCAGCAGCGTGCGCCTTTGGCGCGATTGCTTCGCTGGTCATCAGTTGGGCCAGTCGAAGGTCTGGGCTTTGGAACATCGGATTCGCTGTCGTCATCGTCTTAGCGGCGGCCGTGGCGGCACTGGCCGGGGTCATGTTGCTAATGCGGCGATTTTCAAGCTGACGCCACTACCAAAACTTGAAACTTGACACTACCCCGGTCCAAGATCTGTTTCTGATGTTTCGCTCCTGAACAGGCTCGCGGACCCACCCACCGCTTCATTTCCCTCTAAATGACTGAACTGGAACGTCTTACATAAAACAGCCGACCTGGCCTCATTGTTGGATTCTAGATGACTCTATGGTCCAATATGACGTCGCCGACGTTCGACGTGAGCTCGAGGTCATGACGGCCGTCGCCCGCATCGTCGGCACGCTCGATCAGCCCGCTGCGCGCGAACGTGTCATCCGTTGGGCCGCCGAGAAGTTTCAGATCGATATCGCCGCCACGCCCCCGCTCGGGAGCGTCGGCGCACCGCTCGAAGAGGAGGCCACCTCCGAAGAGGCGATCGACGGCGCCGACCGGCCGGCCGCCGCCCAGCAGGTCCGCGGCAAGGAACCGCTCGACGCCATCGTTCAGGAAATCGCCGCCGACCTCCAGCGCCTCGCGCTCGGCTCGCACGGCGCGTAACATAGGGCATCGCTGACATCGTCATCGTCGGCGCCGGCGCGGCCGGCCTCGCCACCGCCATCTTCGCGCGCCGCGCCAATCCCGGCCGATCGGTCGTGCTCCTCGAGGGCGCGAAGAAACCGGGCGCGAAAATCCTCGTCAGCGGCGGGTCGCGCTGCAACGTCACGAACGCGCAGGTCACCGACGCCGACTTCTGGGGCGGACGCTCGTCGATCGTGCGGCGCATCCTCCGTGCGTTTCCGTCGAGCGCCGCCGTCGCGTTCTTCCGCGAGATCGGCGTCAGCCTCCACGAGGAGGCCGGCGGCAAGCTGTTTCCCGACACCAATCGATCGCGCGACGTGCTCGACGCGCTGCTGCGGGAAACCGACCGCGTCGGCGCGACACTCGAGTCCGGCCGTCGCGTCCTCGACGTCGCCCGCGCGAAATCCGCGCACGGCGATTTCATCGTCACGACTTCCACCGGCGACCTGTCAGCCACGGCCGTGGTCCTCGCCACGGGCGGCCAATCACTGCCGAAGACCGGCAGCGACGGCGCCGGCTTCGACATCGCCGGGCGGCTCGGACACACGATCGTCGAGCCGACGCCGGCGCTCGCGCCGCTGCTGTTGACCGGCGACGACTCTCATCGCGAGTTGTCGGGTGTCGCTCAAGACGTCGAACTGACGATCTGGATCGACGGTCGCATCGACGTCCGTCTGCGCGGCGCGATTCTCTGGACGCACTTCGGCGTCAGTGGCCCGGTCGCCCTGGACGCGTCGCGGCACTGGCACCGCGCGCAGATCGATGGCCATCGTGTCGCCGTCACCATCAACTTCCGCCCCGGCGCACGATTCGACGACGTCGATGCGGACTGGACGCGTCAGGCCGCGGAACATCCGCGAGCCTCGGTGCAGACCGTGCTCGGCACGATGATGCCGGCGTCAGCGGCTGCGGCGCTTCTCCACCGCCTCGCGATCGACGGCAGCGAGGCGCTCGCGCATTTTTCGCGCGACGCCAGGCGGCGTCTGGCGCATGCGCTCGTGGAATGGCCGCTGCCCGTCTCCGGCTCGCGGGGCTACAACTTCGCCGAGGCCACAGCCGGCGGCGTGGCGCTTACCGAGATCGATTCGTCGACGATGGGGTCGCGGATCTGTCCGGGGCTGTACCTGGTGGGAGAAATGCTCGACGTCGACGGCCGGATCGGCGGGTTCAACTTCCAGTGGGCGTGGTCGACCGGGTACGTCGCCGGCCGGGGCATCGCCGCCACCGCGATTTGACACGTCCCGCTCCCAGGTCCTACGCTCACGTTCATGCCACGGCCCTTCCTCTTCTGGGGATTCAAGTCCTCCCAGCAGATCCTCGACAACACGCTCGGCAGCCTCGAGCGCGAAGTCATGGCCGTGGTCTGGAACCACGACGAAATCAGCGTCCGCGACGCCTGCGCGCAGCTCGGAACCTCAGTCGCCTACACGACTGTGATGACGACCATGGACCGGCTGTTCAAGAAGCGGCTGCTGGCGAGGCGGAAATCGGGCCGGGCCTTTCTCTACCGCGCTGCCGCGACGCGCGAGGAAATCGAGGGCGCAGTCGCCGCCGAAATCGTCCAGGGTCTCCTGCAGCGGGATGGCAGCGGACCGCTGCCGATTCTCTCGTCGCTCGTCGATGCCGTGTCGGATCGCGACCGCGCGCTGCTCGATGAACTGGAGCGCCTGATTCGCGAGAAGCGGCGGCAGGCAGAACGACAGAGGTCGCGATGATCGAGTTTTTCCTGCACGGCGGCACACTGGCCCTTGCCTGGTTCCTTCTCGTCAACCTGGCGATGAGCGCCGCGGTGGTGGCGGGCGCCGGATGGATCATCAGACGATGGACAGGCGCCGATTCTGCCGCGATCTGGTTCGCCGCGCGCGTCCTGCCGGCCGCGACCGCTCTGCTCTTCGTCGGCGTCGTCTTCGTGCCGTCGTACTGGAAGTACGAACCGCGCGACGTCGTCGAGGGTTTCGACATCACGCTGACGGCTCTGGCGCTTGGCGCCGCCGCGCTGCTCACCACGGCCATTGTCCGCGGTGTGGGCGCGTGGCGTGGTGCCGTCCGGCGCACGCGCGTCTGGATGCAGTCGGCCCGTCCGATCGCGATCGCTGGCACCGGCATCGCGGTTTATGAAATCGACGTCGACACGCCGCTGATGGCGCTGGTCGGCGTGCTGCGGCCGCGGCTGCTGGTCACGCGCGGCCTCGTCGCCGCGTTGACCGACGAAGAACTCGCGGCCAGCATCGCGCACGAAGTCGGCCACTCGCGCGCCCGCGACAACCTGACTCGGCTGCTGATGCGGGCCACGCCCGACCTGTTGACGGGGACACCGGCCGCGCGAGCGATCGAACGCCGCTGGGCGTCGGCCGCGGAACATCGTGCCGATCGGATGGCCGCCGACGACAGCCCGGTGGCCCGCTGCGCGCTGGCGTCCGCGCTCGTCAAGGTGGCGCGACTCACACCGGCGATGACACCGCTCGCGGAGCCGATCAGCACCCTCATCGACGGCGGCGAAATCGCGTCGCGCGTCGAACGTCTGCTCGCGGATGCCACACCCTCCGCACGAAGCCGGGCGGCCTTCGCGTGGACCGCTCTTGCCCTCGGGGCCGCCGTGACCGTGGTCGTGTACGCTCCGGCGCTGCGATTCGTCCATTCCGCCACCGAACTGCTGGTCCATTCGCTTCCCTAACTGAGCCTGCTTCGCCGAAGCTCCCGAACCTTTTGACACGCCGGCCGTCTAAGTGCGAGTATCTCCCCTAATTAAATTATGGGAGAGACGAAGAAGGCCACCGCCGTGGGCGACATGTTGCCTGGCACGCTCGACATGCTGATTCTCAAGGCGCTCAGCCGCGGCGAGGCGCACGGCTACACCATCGTGCAGTTCATCCACGGCGCGTCGCGCGACGTGTTGAAGGTCGAAGAAGGCGCCCTCTATCCGGCGCTCCATCGGCTGGAAGTCCGCGGACTGCTGCGCGCGGAATGGGGGACGTCGGAGAACAACCGGCGCGCGAAGTTTTACCGGCTCACGACGGCCGGCCGCCGCGAGCTCGAAACCGAAGCCGCTTACTGGGATCGTGTGGCCGCCGCGGTCACGCGCGTGATGCAGACCGCCTGAGGACACGGAGATGACGGAGCGAACGGGATCACACGGAGCAACAGAGCAACGGAGGTTGAGCGGAGAAGACGGTACGGTTCGACTGGTCGCCTGCGTAGCAGGCGGACCGGCGCGAACGGATCGATCGAGAAAAGCGAGCACCGCCGTGGGCCCCCGGTGTTCGCTTTTCTCGATCGATCCGCTCGCGCGGCGTCGCTTCGCGACGCCCGTCGAACCTCCTGTCCGTTCAATCTCCGTTGCTCCGTGTCTCTGTGGGATCCCGTTAGCCCCGTGATCTCCGTCCGCGAGTTCCGGCATCGGCTCGTCGCCATCGTCCGCCGTCGACGGCTCGATCGCGATCTGGACGACGAGCTGGCGTTTCATCTCGCGATGCGCGAAGCCGATTACCGGACGGATGGGCTGAGCGCCGACGCCGCGCGTGAAGAAGCGCGACGACAGTTCGGCAACGTGACGCACCTGAAGGAGCAGACGCGCGACATGTGGACCTTCCCTTCGCTGGAGAGCTTTCGCCAGGACATCCGCTACGCGCTGCGCACGCTGCGCAAGTCGCCCGGGTTCACCTTCGTCGCCGTCTTCGCGCTCGCGGTCGGCATCGGCGGCAACACCGCGATTTTCAGTCTCGTGGACGCGATCCGCGCCAAGGCGCTTCCGTATCGCGATCCTGACCAACTCGTGCAGCTGTGGGGGAACGTCCAGCGCACGCGGGTCGAGCGCCGAGGCGCCTCGTATCCCGACTATCTCGACTGGCGCGCGGAGTCGAAGAGCTTCGAAGACATCGCGGCCGTCGATTCACAGTGGATGACGTTTGTCGGCAGCGACGAACCAGAGCGGATCCAGACCGAGTTCGTGGCGGCGCCGTACTTTTCGCTGCTTGGCGTGTCGCCCGCTCGCGGCCGTGTGTTCGCGGCCAGCGAGGACGTCGTCGCCAGCCCCGCGCAGGTGGTCGTCCTCAGCGACGGTTTCTGGAAACGGCGATTCGGTGCGGATCCACAAGTCATCGGGCGCACGCTGACGCTGTGCTGCGCGGCGCGGCAGTACACCGTCGTCGGCGTGATGCCGCCGGGATTCAAAGGGCTCAGCGACACGGCGGAGCTCTGGGTGCCGTTCGCGATGTATGCGCCTCCGCGCGCGATGATGGAACGCGGCTCGCGTGGATTCGCCGCGCTCGCGCGGCTCAAGCCGGGCGTGACGCTGGCGGCCGCTCAAAACGACCTCGACACGATTTCCCGCCGGCTCGAACAGGCGTACCCGAACACCAACGAGAAACGGGCGGTCGAGGTGAGCCCTCTCGACGTCGAGTTGTTCGGCAACCTCCGTCCCGCCCTTCTCACGCTGATGGCGGCGGTCGCCTTCGTCCTTCTCATCGCCTGCGCCAACGTGGCCAACCTCTTGATCGCGCGATCCGAAGTGCGCCGGCGCGAAATCGCTGTGCGCACGGCCCTCGGCGCCGGGCGCGGTCGCCTGCTCCGACAGCTCGTCACCGAAAGCTGCGTGCTGACGATGCTGGGTGCGGCGGTGGGGCTGGTCGTGGCGCGCGTCGCCGTTGCAACGCTGATCGCGCAGAGCCCGGTCACGTTTCCAAGCTTTGCCACGCCGGACCTCGACACTCGCGTCGCCGTGTTCACCATCGCGGTCTCTCTCGTCTGCGGTCTCCTCGTCGGCCTCGTGCCGGGTCTACAGGCGCAAGCGCCCGACCTGAGCAGCTCGCTCAAGGAATCGGCGCGATCGAGCGGTGGCCGCCACTCGCAGCGGCTTCGCAGCGCGCTGGTCATCGCGGAGGTATCGCTGGCCGTCGTCCTGCTGGTCGGCGCGGGTCTCATGATCCGTTCGGTCCGCAATCTCGCAGCATTGAATCCCGGCTTCGATCCGCAGTCAGTCTTGACGCTTCACGTCAGCATTCCGAGGACCTCAGTGCCGCCGGCCGCGCCCGTTGCCGCGGGAGCTCCGGCAACGCCGGCGCCGCCGGCGCGTCCGGTCGTCGAAGGGCGCGTTTTGCTCGACCGACTGCGCGCGATTCCGGGCGTCGCCGCGGCGACGCTCGCCAATGGTCTGCCGCTCGACGGCGACGGCGGCGCGGCGTTCTACGCCGCCGAAGGCCAACCGGCGGTCAACGTGCCGCGAATATACGTCCACCTGGTGACGCCAGACTTTTTCAGCACTCTACGCATCCCCGTGATCAGCGGGCGGACGTTCAATGACGCGGAGATTTCCGCCACGTCGCAGGTGGCGATCGTCAGCGAAGCCGTCGTCAAGCGGTTCTGGCCGGGACAGGACCCGATTGGCAAGCGCGTGAAGTTCGGTTCGCTGACGTCGAGCAACCCCTGGATGTCGATAGTCGGCGTCGTCGGCGAGGTGAAGTACCGCGGCCTGCCGCAGAACCCGACCGCCGACCCGGACATCTATCTGCCGTTCGCCGACCGGAATTCGCTCCTCGGCATCGCCCTGCGCACCACGGTGCCGCCTTCGTCTCTGATCGCGACAGTTCGCGCGGCGGTTCGCGCGACGGATCCGTCAATCCCGGTCTATAACATCGCGACGATGGACGAGCTGGTGAGCCGACAGACATCGCAGTCGCGATTCACGATGTGGCTGATGGGCGTGTTCGCGGCGTGCGCGCTGATGCTGGCGGTCGTCGGAATCTATGGAGTGATGTCGTATCTGGTGTCGCAACGGACGCGCGAGATCGGGATCCGCCTGGCGCTCGGCGCGAAACGGCCGGACATCCTGCGGCTGGTGGTCGGCAACGGCGCGCGGCTGATCGGCGCCGGCATAGCGATCGGGATTGCCGCATCGTTCGCGCTGCAGCGCCTCGTGTCGTCGCTGCTGTTTGGCGTGACCGCCGCCGACGCGGCCGCCGGGTTCGCGGTGGTGATTCTCGCCGCGGTCGCGATGCTGGCGTGCTACCTGCCCGCGCTACGGGCGACACGCGTCAGCCCGCTCAACGCACTCCGATCCGAATAGCGACGCCAACCGCAAAGCTCGCAGAGGCCGCAGAGAAGAATTTTCTCGGCGTGCTTTGCGTCCTCTGCGGTTTCTGTAGCGCTATCAGACAGGCAGAGACACGCAGAATGTGCTGCCGCCGGCGCCGCTCCGCTCCAGCACCAGCGTGCCGTGGTGCGCTTCCGCAATCCAGCGGGCGATCGGAAGACCCAGGCCGGTCCCCTGACCGCGACGTGCTGGATCAAGCTGGACGAACCGATCGAAAATCCGCTGCTCGTCTTCCGGCGGCACGCCGGCGCCGCTGTCGGTGACGCGCATCTTCACCGCGGCGGCATCGCGCTCGACGTCGATCGCCACCGACCCGCCTGGCGGGGAATGCTGCACCGCGTTCTGCAGCACGTTCAGCACCAGCTGCCGCAGGAGGTCTTCGTCGCCGCGATACGGAATCTCCACTGAGGCGCGGGATCGAATGGTGACGCCGCGCTCGGCCGCGAGCACGTCGACGGCGCGACAGCACTCGACGATCACCTCGTCGAGATAGAAGTCGACCGGCCGCAGCGGGTAGCCGCCGGCGTCAGCGCGAGCGAGCACCAGCATGTCGTCAACGAGACGACTCATCCGCCGCGCCTGACTGCCGACAATCGACAGCGTCTCGCGGTATTCGCCCTCGTCGCGATGTTCTCGGCTGAGCGCCACTTCCGCGGCAGCGCGGACGACGGACACAGGAGTACGCAGTTCGTGTGACGCATCCGCCGTGAACTGTCGCTGAATGCGAAGCGCTTCCGTGATGGGCCGTAGTCCGACCGCGGCGAGGTACATGCCGCCGCCGGCTGCGAGCAGCAGCACGATGGGAATGCCGATCAGCATCGCCTCCAGCGCTTCACGCTGTTCCCGGCGCACGTCGGCGAGCGGACCGGCCACCAGAAGAACGAGGGTTGTCTCGCCAATGGTCTGCGGCTGCGCGTGAACACGCCACGCGCCGGTGGCGGCCTCAACGGTCCATACGCGCGGCGCTGAGAACAGCG
>Ga0193696_1000468_pt1 | contig 14047 bp, 31 predicted proteins | sample L3m1metaG_FD_145074 | JGI IMG/M metagenome (GOLD analysis project Ga0193696, IMG submission 145074) | Soil microbial communities from a riparian zone of the East river system, Colorado, United States - L3m1 | ecosystem: Environmental > Terrestrial > Soil > Riparian zone | place: USA: East River... | reverse complement strand
AGAAAAACGAGCCTCGAGAGCAAAATGATCTGATTTATTGCTCGTGCTGCGAGTGGGAAGCCGTGGGCTTTCTCAAGGGCATTGAACCACGCCAGCGAGGCGGAGGGGATGACGCAAGCCGCCGCTGATCTGCGCCAGGCTGTGGTGTTCGCCGCTCGCTTCGAGCTGTACACGCAGCGCTTTAAGCTTCGCAGCAGTGGCGCCGAGCTCGTGCACCCGGCGATCCAAAACGACCGCGTGCCTGTCGACTGGCAGCCCATCGAAAACCCTGCACGCGTGCGTGACTACTGGTCGGACGTGCTGCCGCCGGGCACGCTCGAGCGCGACTTTCCGAAAGAGTGGTGCGGCGCGTTTTGCCTGTTCTGCATTCACCGCGCCGAGCTCGGGCTGCAGGTGTGTTGGCGCGGCGGGTTCGCTGCGAAGTACTTGCGGCAGCTCGCACCGGGCCAGTTGCCGAAGCCGGGCGACGTTGCCTATTTCAGCCGATACCAACACCACGCGATCGTTGAGAGCGTGAACGGAGACGCGCGCACGTTCGACAGCATCGACGGAAACCAAAGCCCCGGAATTTTGCGCAAGCAAGGCCGCAAGCTCGCGGCCGCCTTCGCCTTTTATTCGCTCGCACCACTGATCGAAGCAAAGGAGGAAGCGTATGGGGCCGCAGTCTAAGGAGGAGGTTTGCAACGCGATCGGTTACCTGATCGATGAGTCGCAGCAGCAGCGCGCGACGCTCGAGCGGATCGAAAAGCTGCTCACGCGCAACAGCGAGACCGAAAACGCGGCCCTGACCGTCGTAAACCGTCGGATGACGGCAATCGAAAAAGCACTGCGGGGGCTCGGTGCGGCACCGGTCTAGCGATCCGCTGGAAGGTGCGCGGAGCTCGCTGCAGAAGATACGCGCGGCCAAGGACTGGGACGAAGCCACGCCGGTGGTGCACGTGAGCGTGCAGCAGCCGCCAGCCGCGAAGCGCACGCCCGCGCCACCGCCACCGCCCGGGACCTTGCAAATCATCGTGCAAGGCGTCGGCGGGTTGTTTGAGCGCTTCCCGAAATGGGGCGGCGTGCTGGTGGCGGTCGTCGCGATTCTTGCCTACGTGTACCTGGCGACGCACGGCAGGGCTCCCGCGCCGCCTGTGCCTTGAATCTTCCAGCCCTCGGCGTAGTCTAAGAAGATGGCCCCCGCGGCGCTTGAACGCCCGGAGGCCGCGGCCGCAAACAGGAAGGTCTGCAGCATGGGGATTATACGCCAAAGCTTTTATGTCGCTCCCTCCGTGAAATCACTCGGGGCGGCTGTCGTTTTTCTCGTCGGGTGTGGTGGCGGCGCCTTCGAGCAAGGAAGCCCCACCGGTTCCGAGCTCGCCGGCGCCGCGGGAGACGCGGCGGCCGGCTCCATCGGAACCGGTGGATCTTCCATGCTCTCAGGTGCCGCAGGTGTTGCGGGCAAGCCGTCACCAGCCAACGACGGCGGCGCCGGCGGCGAGCTCGAGCAGCCGGCAGTAGCGGGCGCGGGTGGCGAGCTCGAGCAGCCGGCAGCGGTGGCCTGCGACCGCTCGAGCTGGAAGCTGGAAGCGTTCGCGAGCTGTCAAGCGCAGCTGCCGGCACTGGCGCTCGACGGCGACGCCGAGACGCGTTGGTCGAGCGGGGCGCCGCGCGAATCGGGGCAGTGGCTCGCGCTCGAGCTCGGCGCCGCTCAGACGATCGAAGCGCTCGAGCTGCGCACGCCGGCGACGCCTGGCGACCTGCCGAGCTCGCTCGTGGTGAAGCTCGACGGCAAGGCGACGCCGGCGACGTTCGAGGTCAGCGAGGGCTTGCTCCGCGTCTCGTTTGCCGCGCAGCCGGCGAGCTCGGTGCGGCTCGAGCTGGACGCCGGCGCGCTCTCTTGGTGGTCGGTCGCGGAGCTCGCCGGCCTCTGCCGGTGACCACGAACCAGCGTCAAAGACGCCGAAACGATCTTGGGGGTTGACGGTCGGCCCGGGATCCGACTCTTCTTCCTCCAAACCGCGACCCCACAAAAGCGGAAAGCCGACGGCTACCAACCATCGGCAATCCTGGGGGCGCCACTGCAGAGGCTGCTGCTGTGACCAACAAAAGAGACCACGAACCCCGACCGGCCGCAAGCGGCAGAGCGGTCCGTAAATGTCCTGAGGGTCGACGTTGACGGCCGACCTCCGCGAGGTGCGAGACGTCGCCGACCGAGCCGCCGGCGCCGTGCTGCGCCTAGGCTGGTCGAAGCTTGCGGCGCTGGTCGCTGGCCGCGTGGCCCAGTTTGATTGCAACTTTGAAACGGACACCAAGCTGCAGGCGGTGCTCCGGCGACCTGACAACCGGCCCTATCATCGCGAATCCATTGCACGTGTGCGGCGCGCGTTGCGTGATGCCCAGCTGATCACCTCGGACCGAGTCTTCATGGGGGCGAAAATGCCGCAAGCGAAGTACGCCAGCGCTCGCGGAACGACCCTAAAAACGTTCAATTGGCGGGCGGTGTGCGAAAAGAACCCGCTCAGCCGCCGACAGCGGCGCATTGCCCGCCAGCAACAGGCGGCCGTGCTGCGCGCAGCCGGCGAGCTCGTGCCGCCGGCGCCGCGGTGTGCAACGTCGCCAGCGGAGCCGGGCAGGGCGCGCTACAGCGCAGCGCCGACAATGCGGACACCACCGCCGCCCGCGGACCTTGCAGAAGCAATCAGCGCAGCGAGCGCTGCTCTAGAGCGTCGAGGATGGGAGCGGACTGCTGACGAGCGTACCGGACCGGCGCCGGTGCGTTCGTCTGCGGTCGAGCGCCCGCCGCCCGATTAGCGGCAACGCTGCTGCACGCAACGCCCGCGAGCTTCGCCCCGCAGTGCGAAGGTGCGCGCCGAAGCGCGGGCAAGGAAGCGTGCGAGCGCTCAAGCGTGCCTGTGGGCAACTTGTTGGCGGTCTTGCACCGCTGAACGGGCGCGCCACTGCGCTGATCACTGCTCTAAATGTTGGGTCTGACCCAACGTAGAGATTTGATCTTCGAAGTCCTTCTCTCTGGAGAAGAACAATTACGAATCGACCACTCGATCTCGCTCGTGCGGACCCAAGATGCGGCGGCGCCCGTTTTGCTTCGCTGCGCTCCGCTCCGCACTGGAGCCCGAGAGCGCGCAACGTGCAGCGTCGGCGCTGGGCGCCTCTTGCGCGCGGCTCGCGCCGCCGGTTCTCGTTCGTGGCGCCTCTGGCGCCCAAAGCGGCTCATACTGAGCCCTGTGGCGGCAGCGGCGTATTTGCGGGTCAGCACGCATCAACAGGATTGGAAGCTCCAGCGGGACGCCATCGCGCGAGCCTGCAAGGCTCGCGGCGACCGGATACCCAAGGCGCTGTGGTTCGAGGAGAAGAAGTCAGGCGCTAGCATCGAACGTGCGGCCCTCCAAAAGTTGCGGGCCGCGGTGCGTGCTGGGCGCGTCGGCCGTCTGTACGTTTTCCGGGTCGACCGCCTCACGCGTTCAGGCATCCGGGACACGCTTGCTCTCGTGGAGGAGTTCCGGCGCGGCGGCGCCGAGCTGGTGACGGTCGCCGATGGCTTCGATCTCGGCGGCCCAGCTGCGGAGGTGGTGCTTGCGGTGATGGCCTGGGCGGCGCAGATGGAGCGCAACGCGATCGGCGAGCGCATCAAAGCGGCGCGCGTACGTATCGAAGCCGCTGGGGGACGCTGGGGGCGGCCGCGTTCCATCGAGCCTGCAACGCTCGAGCGCGCCCACAAGATGCGCAAGCGCAAGACGCTGCGCGAAGTCGCTGCGCTGGCGGGTAAAGGGCACTACTCCGAGAAAAGACCGAAGGCGCCGCGATCGCCGTTGCGGTGAGCATATACACGTGTATATTCTCACGAACCAATGCTAGCGCCTCCGAAAACGACGGGAAGAGGGGAAGTCGTGCGGTTCAAACGCCGCAAGCAAAAGCGCTTGCCGCGGCGACTGCTCGAGTCTGTGCCCAACGACTGGGAGCGCTGGGACAAGTGCGCGAAGCTCGAGGGGCTCAACTGGTCCGAGTTCACGCGCCGAGCACTTGAGCAGCGTTGCGCGAGTATCGAAGAGCTCGAGCGGGCGGCGCGAACCGAGCCGGCGGTGCGGCTGCGCTTGCCGGGGCTGCCGTACACGGTCGCATCGATCGCCAAAGCTCGCGCCGCGCTGTCCGAAAAACCTACCCAGAAAAACGGAGCTGCAGCGCGCCAGAAAAAGCGCGCAGCCGGTGCGGCCCGAAAGGGCAGTTCTCGGTCATGACGCTCGAGCTCGAGCCGCTGTCAGTCAGCGCCGCGCGGCGGCTCATGCCGCAGCTGCATCGCCGGCGCCCCAAGATTGTGGGCGCGCTGTTCGCTACCAGCGTGCTCGAGCGCGGCGAGCTCGCGGGCATCGCTTGCGCCAGCGAGCCCAAGGCGCCGCGTTCGCGACACTACGGCGCGCTTTGCCGCGCCGCGGCCGCGCTGGGCTACCGGCGTGCGATCACGTTCACTGATCCGGACGAGCCGGGCACGTCGCTACGCGCTGCAGGCTTTCAAGACGAGGGCCTGACGCGCGAACAGAGCTGGGACCGCCCGAGCAATCGCCGGCGCGGCAAGGCTCGCTCTGAACAACTCAGCCAGGTGCGCCGCTGGTCGCGCGAGCTTGCTGCAAAGGGTAGTTCCCGGTCATGAAAACCAGCTGCGAGGCGGCGCACCCGCAGGGGCATTGCCGCTGCACGCGTGAGCTCGGTCACGCTGGCGACCACCAGCACGCCACCAGCGAAAGCACGTGGCCCCGCACTAGTGAGAGGGTCGAGCTCGAGCAAGAAGACGCCGAACTAGGCGCGCTGCGCGCGTGCGTGCGGAACCTCGACGGCCTGCTGTACGAAGAGGCCGAGCGCGTGATCGGTTATCTCCAAACGCGCTTCTTGAAGGGTAGTTCCCGGTCATGATCAATCTTCCAAGCTTGCCGAAGTGCCCGCGTGACGCGGCCTGCATTCGAGGCGCCGGGCATCCTGGCGGCTGTTACGATGGCATCGACCTGCAGCTCTCGGTCTCGGTCGCGCCGCCGAACGATTCACGTTTGCCGCACGGGCCGTGCTGCTACTGCGACAAGGACGCGGTGAGCGGGCTCGCAATCGAGCACAGCGGCCTGCGGTTCTGCTCAGTATCTTGCCTTTGGGATGCCGCGTTTTGCGACGGCTTCGACGCCGCGTTAGACAAGATTCGCGCGCAGAAGTTCGAGCCGATCGGGGACGTGCTCGACGCGCTCGAGCTTGAGATCATCAACACCACGCCGCGGCGCGAGCCGGCGAAGAAGGGTGGCTCCCGGTCATGATGCTCCCTGCCCAAAGACGGTGCGACGTGTGCGGGGAGGTGATCGAACCGGGCGTGCTGTTCGTGTCGCTGCGCTACGAGCTGCGCGAAGACAACAAGCCAACGGTGGGCAGTGCCGGCGGCGGCTCGATTCCAGCGAGCAACGAGCTGGACGCTCACGAGAGATGCTGCGCGCCGGATTTCGCTCCGTTACTGGACTTGCGACGTCGCCAGCACAACGTCGACCGAACGCAGCGCAATCGCTGGTCGCACGAAAACGTGCCGATGGACCCGGGCATCGCCGCGGCGATCGTAGGAATGAAAGGCAAAAGCAGATGAGTCAGGCGAGAAAATTGCGGCGGGCGGCTGTGCAGCGCCCGCGCGAAAACGATGGAACGCCGCCCATGGGCCGCGTCGGCATGGTCGCGGGCATTTCGCTCGGGCTGAGTGACGAGCAAGCGACGGACGCTCTGAACGCGCTGGCGGGCTTTCGGCCTACGGATGCCACCGCCGGCGCGCTGTTCGCGCGGATGCTCGAGCTCGTGGACCTGGCGCGCCGTGAGGGCCTCGACGACACCTTGCCGCCGGACCTGAACACCGCGGCCGAGCGAGCCAAGCTGGATCGGAGCTTCGGCGCCGGCTTCGTTAAGCGCGTGACGTCCGTTGGGCAGCCCGCTGCGTCGATGCTGGGGGCGCTGCGTTCGCTGCTGCTCTTGCTGGCGATTCTGCTGTGGTCGACCACCGGAACCGCCGCGCCGAGCTCGGGCGCCCTCGCGCAAAGAGCGCATAAGATACAGAGACGCAACCGGCGCTATTTTGGCCGCCGTGGTGAAAGACACTACCACAACGCGCCTCGCACATGGACCCGGTGGAGTCGAAAATACGCCGGTTCGCGGCGGCGTTTTACGTCTTCCCCGAGTTCAGAAATTGGGTGCGGACGCGGGCTCGAGACCTGCAAAAAGGCGGGGAAGAGTTCGAGATCGTACTGGTTTGGGGTCGCCGACTCTTCCACGTGGGGAGGCTGCCCGAGGGTAATCCCTACTTCGCGATCCAACGTCGCGACGGCTCGATCGAGAGCTCTCCACACCGCTAAAGCGGAGGCTTTCGCAAAATGACTACGTGGGAGATGGTCTCTCTCGCGCGTCGCGCCCACGTGCGCGCTGGGCACGAGCTCGACGCCGCGCTGCGCTCTGGAGACGTGCTGCAGGCGCGCCTGGCTCGCTTGCATTGGGAGCACACGCGGGGCGACCTGCAGCGCGCCGAGACGGTGTCCCGATGACTTCGCAGAACTTCCTCGAGGGCGTGATCGGCCTCGACAATCTGGCCGCCGCGGGCGGCGTGCACACGACGGAGCGCGTTTGGTCGCTGTTGCTGACTGCGCTTGCGGTGACTGATCGGGAGGTTCACCACGGCGTGCCGCGAGAGGAATGGTTGAACATGTGCGCGCACGTCTACGACCAAATCCGCGGCGCGCTCGCGGCCGGTGATCTGTCGTGAGCGCCTCGAAGGTCGCGGCGATTTGCGAGGGCGAGGAGGCGCGCAACGTCGGCGTGCGCGCGGCGCGAGAGCGCCGCGACGCCGCGGCGCAAGAGTACGCACGCACGCGCCGCGTGCTGGCGCGCCTTGAAGGGCGGGAGAACCGACACAAGGGCGGCAGCGCGTCCGAGCAGAAGCTGCAGGCCGCTCGCGAGGATGTGAGCCGTTCGCGGCTCGCGTGGCAATCAGCGCAGCGTGAGCTGCTGAGGAGCATTTGACGATGAACCACCACCAAGGCTTGCGGCCCGGGGCTGTCACCCCGGGCCACAAGGAACCCCGAACCAGAGAGAGATCCGGAGCTATGCCCAACGAGAGTACCACCGAAATGATTGCGGAGTTGCGCCGCGCGGCGCTGCAAGTGGCCGAGGGATTCGCGCGAGCCCAAAAGATGGGACGCCTCGAGCAAGCAGACGCGATGCGCGAAGCGTCGAGCGCGCTGATCGAAATGCGCCGCAACGCCGACTATTTGGCGCAGCGCCTTCGGTAGGAGGGAAAAGCCGATGGAACCGCGGACAGACCCGAAGCCGAATGAGAAGGCTGATACCGAGCCGCCGGCGCAGCTCTGCGGCAAGAAAGTCCGCAGCGCAGGGCACGTGCTGCATTGCGACTATGAAATGGATCACAGGGGGCGCTGCAGCTTCGATCGGGATTTCGAGCCATGAACCAGGCCGAGCTGTTCGGGCCCAGCCCTGTTAGACCGGAGCGGCGCAAGCGCTCGAGCCGCCCTCACTTGCGCGCCGTCGTCGAGCGGCAACCGCGGCCGCCGCGGCCGCGTCTCCCGCTCGGCGTCGTCGATCAAGTGAGGTTGGCTCTACGCCGAGGTTCGCGCCTGGCGTTCGCGCTGGGCGTGCTGCTCGGCGGCTTCGTGCCGATTGCGACGTTTCAGATCAGCCACACGGAGCTGACGACAGCTCGAGCACTTTGGACTCAGCCGGCCGCTTTTTTCGTTGCTGGCGGCCTGCTCTTCTCCGCCGTCACCATGTACGGCTGGGGGCGGTTGGCGTTCTCTCAGCGCGCGAAGGCGCTCGGGTTCGTGGTGCTCCTCGAGGGAACGATGGTCACGTGTCACACGCGATGGCTCGCGCTCGCTGCGCTCGCGTACCTCGCTGGAATCAACGGTGTAGCGACGGCCTGCAATCTCGCAAGGACCGACTCAGCATGAAAAGGACCAAAAGCAAATGATCAACCGTTACAGGGTCGGCGCCGTGGGTAAGCGAGTGACGATCGGGAATCTGGCTCCGGAGCCCGAGCTGACTCCGAGAGAAGCGCTCGAGCTCGCCGCGTGGCTTGTGGCGGCGTCGGCGCCGCTCATGCACGGCGAGCCGGCCGCGGTGCTTGGGCAGTTTTTGAAAATGATCGCTGACGCCGGCGAAGGCGAGGGAATCGCCGAGGCCGCTCTGAAAGAGCTCTCCGAGTGAAGCCATCAATCAGCATCGACGAACGCGGGATGCTGCTGCACATGACGGACGCCGAAGGGAAGGGGTTCGCCGTGGCTCTCAACACCGAGACCCTGACCGAGCTGGGCGCCGTCGTGGCGCTCGCGCTCGAGCGCATCAAGGCGCCCGAGACGCGTGGACAACTGCTGTGGAACGTGGGCCGCGCCGTCGTGCGCGAGCTGCTTGAAACCCAAGAAGAGAAAGCCAATGGACCACCCGACGCTGACGCCGCACGAGAGACGGATCGTAAATGAAAACGTGGGGCGCCTGGGCGCGCAGCTGCTGCGTGAAAAGGTGGATGAATCGCGCTGGGCGCAGGTCGTGCTCGCCGTGACTGTCGAGCTAGCCGGGCAAGTGCTGCGCCTCGCCGAGGGGACCGAGCTGCACGACACGGAGCGGCCGCCGGCGCCGGACGCTCCGTGAGCTCACGCACGCGCGACGACTTCCACGCGCACCTCGACGAGTGCAGCCAGTGCGCCAATCAACTGTCCCGGATCATTCCCTCTATGCCATTCCCCTTTGAACTGTGCACCGAGGGCGCCCGGCTGCTCGAGCTCGCCGCGGCCGAAGCCCAGCCGCCGGCGGAGCCTGAGAAGTGAATCAGAAGGGGACGCCGGCGACGCTGCGCCGGCGGAGCTCGCGAGACGTGCGCGCTTCCTCGGCGAGCAGCTGCGCCAAGTACTTGTCGGCGTCGTGCTGCATCAGGTCATACACCTCGCCGGGGTTCTCCTCGGCCCACTGCAGAAACGCTTCGGTGCGCGACTTGCGCAGGCCGCCTTTGATGTGCTTCCGGACGGCGTTGAACACCGGCACCATGTCGGGTTGGAGATTGGTCCGCACCTCGTCGTCGGACTCTTGGCGGCGCTCCCCGGTCGTCGAGCGCAATTTGCGCGGCCGCTCGTGGGCGCGCATCTTTTGCTCAAAGCCTTTTTCCTCGAGCAGCTTGGAACGCCGGCGGGCGACTTCGGACGCGCCGGACGCTTTCGCAACAGCGGCGCGCGTCTGGCAGCTCTGGCGCAGGTCGATGCGCTTCTGCGCGCAGTCTTGCTTCACGCCTAGAATCGCGTCGTGTCGTGCCACGCGCGCAGCGCTGATGAGCTCGCGTAGCTCGAGCAGGCGCGCCTTGAACGTCGCGCGTCGAGCTCGCTCGATTTCGCGTCGGAGCTTCCTTTTGTCCAGTGCCACCATTCCCCAAGGATAGCGGAAAAACATGGGCCTATTTCTCAATTTCGGCGCCGGCCCGAACCAGCTGCCCGAGCCCTGGCAAAATCTCAACGCGGAGCACGACATCCGAAAGCGGCTCAAGTTTGCCGACGGCTCGGCGTCGCGCATCCTGGCCGAGCACGTGATCGAACACGTTCCCTTTATGCAGGGTTACGGATTTTTGCAGGAGTGCCTGCGGGTGCTCGAGCCGGGCGGCGTGCTGCGGCTCGCGTTCCCCGATCCGGTGCGCCTCTTGGCTATCGGGGTGGAGGGCTTCACGCTCGGACCGAAGGCGCACGAATACGCCGGCGAGCTCGCCAAGCGGCCCAACGGCGAAGTGGTTCGCCGCTCGAGCGAGGCGGACAAGCCGCGCGCCGCTGCGGTCATGATGATGATCGGCTGGCACCACCAGAGCATTTGGAGCCTGCACACGGCCGCCGTAGTGCTCGCCACCGTGGGTTTTGCCAGCGTTCAGAGCCGCGAGTATGGGCGCGGCGTGCTCGAGCTCGTCGACGGGCATCACAAGGACGTGGGCGAGGCCTTGGCTCTGCTCGAGACAACGATCGTGGAGGCGACCAAATGAAAAAGACGCTGCTGCTGATGAGCTGTAAGGACGGCTGGGAGAGTTGCGAGAAAGAAACGAAAGCGTGCGTGCTGGCGCTCTGCAAGCTCGGCGCGCACCGGGTGATCGAAAGCGGTTCTTCCGACGTGGCGTTCGCGCGTTCCCGCGCGTTGTCGTTCGCGTGCGAGGCGCTCCGGGGCGAGCTCGCCGAGTGTGACGTCGTGCTGATGGTGGACGATGACATGGAGTTTTCTCCGGAAATGGCTCAGGAAGTCGTCGACAAGTGCCGCGAGCTCAGAAGACCGACGAGCGCCGCCTACGCAACGATCACGAGCAAGCTGGCGGCAACGCGGTGGGAAAACGGGCTGTGGTGCTGCGGGCTCGGGCTTTTCGCGATACCGGTGCCGATGCTGCTCGAGCTCGAAGCTCGAAGCGAAAGCTTTGAGCTCGGCGGCCGTGCTTACAGTCAGTTCACGTGGTCCGGGGCGGACCGCGGACAGTGGGTCAACGAGGATTATCGGCTTTGCATCGAGCTTGGCGGCGCGGTACTGCTGCCGCTGGCTGCAGGGCACATCAAGAAGGTTCCGATCATGCCAGACGATGAGACGATCGAAGCAATTGCAAAAGGCCAGGTGCTCACGTGACAGACGCGAAAGTGATTCAGCTGGAAACACCGGAGTGCGTCGAGTTCACGTGCCCCGACTGCCAGCAGAGCGCGCGCATGTGGCCACGCGCCAAGCCGATGGCGGTGCAGCATTCGATCCCGATCTGTAAGACGTGGCAGGCCATCGAGGGCAAGAAGGACGACGTCGAACGGTACCTAATCAAGGCCGGTGTGCATATTCTCGTCCCCGACCGCGAGTGAGTGCGTAGCTCAGGCCGACGCTGACGCCGAGCACGCCGGCGACGAGCAGCGCGGCGCCCCATGGGGTCTGCACGACGTCGCGAAACGTGTGCTCGAGCACCAGGCCGCGCTCGGGGTTGGCTTCGTCAACATGGTCAATTACCCATGTTCCATCGGTGTGGACCATGAGGTGCATCGCGCGGCGGTCGACGTCTTCGCGGTATTGCGCAGCCACGCCGGCGTAGGGCGCCGCCCATTTCGTTGAGCGCTTGAAGACGCGGCCGAGCAGGTTCGCGGCGGGGGGAAAGAACAGCGCGCCGCTTTGGTCGTGAACGAGCCATGAGCCGCGCAGCGGTTCGGGGAGCGTTGCAAAGCCAACGGCGGCGCGGGACACACGTCGAGAGTATCACCCAGCGCGGCGGCGCGCACCGTTGGCGGGTTGGACGCGGCGCGGTTGATGGCGCGGCGCGGCGCTCACGCGCTCGCGTACCGTTCTCCAGACGGCGTCACGGACGAGCTGCGCGAAATTGCCGTGACCGATTTCGCGCGCTGCTTCCTGCGCTAGTTCGTAAAGCTCGGGCTCAAAGGTGACGTTGCGCCGCAGCATGCGCGAGCTCGCGCTAGCTCGTGCGGTGGCTTCCTTGACCTGACGCTTGTGGGATTTCTTCGGCGCTGTCGCTTGCAGCTCACGAGCGATGGCGCTCGAGCTCGAGCCACAAAGCTGCGCGAGCTCGAGCAGGCTTGCGGAGCCTTCGCTGCGCGCGAGCTCGATAGCGCGCAAGGGATGCAGCGCGAAAAGCACGCTGCAGGCTTCTTGTAGCGTGCTGCAAATCCGGATCTCGAGCGGCCTGCGGAGCTCGTCGCAGAGCAGGCGACGCCGGCGCCCGTCGATGAGCTTGCCGGCATACTCAAATGCAGGCTGCAGCGCGCCAACAGCCACCAAACTCGCTCGCAAGTCGGAGTCCCGCACCATCGATCTAGGTATACACGGTGTCGATTTCCTTGCAAATCAGCAGCGGAAAAGCCGCGGCGCGGCCTGGCCCCCGGTACACACGCCCCGCAAAGCGGTCGAAACCCACATGCGCATGGAGCGAGTGCTCGAGCTGATGAGCAGTTCACTCCTGAAGCGAGCCGCCGAAACGATCAAGCGAACGAAAGACCGCTCGATCAAGGCAGTCCGCGAAAACCAACACACCACCGCGCTTGTCGTCGGCGGCCTCGCAGGAAGCGGCACCGCCGTCTCCGCTGCGTTCGCTGATCAGAAGATGGGCGAGGGCAAACAATGGAAAGTCGGACCCGTGCCCGTGGTCGCCATCGCTGGCGCCGCGCTACTCGCTCCGGCTTTCTTCACGCGCAAGATGCCAATTCTGCAGGCCGGCTTCGTGTCGGCTGGCTCCACCGCGATCAATCTCGCGATGTATCGATACCTCGTCGACGAGGCGATCGATCCGGGGTCGCCAGGCTAAGGCCCGCAAGCGCGCGTGAGAGGTGGGGGCAGGTGTGTGGGGTCCGCAGGTTTTGAGCTTCGAAAGGTTTTTTTCCAATGAACGCAGATCAGATCGCAAATCAACTTCTACAGGGCCAGGTCGGTTCTCCCGCCGTCGGCGGCTACCCGCATCACGGCCAAGTCGGCGACGCAATGAACGTCGTTCCGATGTATCCGGGTCGCCCTGCTGCAGGCAACGTCCAGCCGTACTACGTCGGCGTGCCTGCTGTCGCATCGCAGAGCGCTGACCCGAGCGGCCAGTCCGTGCAGTACAGCCAGCCCGTCTACGTCGCCGGCGACGTGACCTATTTGGGTTTCGGCTCGACGAGCATTCCCGCCGGCTCGACCGGCACCTCGGTCGACGTTTCGACCACGCGCCCTTTCACGCCGCAAAAGATGGGCTGCCCGAGCACGGTGCTGGGCCTGCTGATCACGCAGGTCAACATCAGTGGTACGAACCTCCTGGCCAACTCGCAGGGCATCCCGATCGAGCTGCTCAGCGAGGTTTCGACCTTTCCTCAGGTGCTGTGGCCGACGCTCGACACCGCAACCGGCGTCGAGTTCATGGTTGCCAACCCGACCGGCGGCGCGCTGGTCTTCTCCGGCGCTTTCTACGGCACGCAGGTTCGCCGCTAAGGCGAGCCGGTGCTGGTTCAAATCGAGATCGGAGATGCATTCTCACCGGTCGGCCGCGCTTGGTTCATCAAGTGCGCGATCGAGGGGTTTGCTCTCGGGTGCCTGCCGGAATTCCGGAGCTGGAACCTCCCGCCGCTCATGCAGAGCGGCGTTAGGTTCCGGCTGCCACCGGAACACGGCTCCGGGCTCGAGCGCATGCAGACGCCGATCGAGACGTACCACGCCGGATGGGGCGACTGTGATCGCCTCCTCATTTGGTGGCTCTGCGAACGCTGGGCAAATCACCAGCCGGCGCGGTGCTCGTTGATCTTCCTCGGCGGCAACATGCACGTGCTCGGGCGTAAGTCCTGGGATGAGCGCGGCGAGCTCGAGGACCCGTCGCTTCTGCTGGGCGCTGCCACGCCGCAAGGTTGGCCGCCGCGTGTTCCCCTCATTCCGGCAAGGCAGTTATTACGATGAGCCCAGGTGCCAAAGTTTTTCTCACTCTCGCGGGTATCGGTTCGATCTTCGGCGTGCTCGCCATCGCGGCGAGCAAGAAGGCGAGCGCCGCGCCATTGCCAGCCAAGGACGGCGACGGCGGCACGGTCGTTGTCCCTCCGCACGACGGCTTGCCGCCGGTCGTGACGCCGAGCGAACCTGAGGCCGGCTTCGATCGCTCCAGTCCGTTCGCGGTGCCGGGCATTCAAGACGCCGCCGAAGCGAAGCAGCTGCTGCAGCGTTGGTGGGCAGCCGAGGGCGCATCGCTCGTCAATGGCGACACGAGCGACGATCGGCCGAGCGTGCCGAGGGACTTCGGTATGCAGATGTCCGATCGAAGCGACGTCTTCGACTCTCGCGCCAAGGCTGCGGCGGCCGCGTTCAACCATTACAACGGGCTAAGCCCCGAAGACAGCGGCCTGACCAATGCGCTTTTGCTCGCGCTCCGGCGCTGGGCTGCTTCGCAGCAGTTGCCGCCCGAAGCGTTGCCGCCGCAGCAGTCGCCGTCTGCGCCGCTCCCGATCGTACTGCCGTCGGCCTCGAGCTCGCCGAGCTCGTCCCCGCCCACGGTGCCGCTGCCGCCCATCATGCCGCAGTC
>Ga0193696_1000466_pt1 | contig 14134 bp, 13 predicted proteins | sample L3m1metaG_FD_145074 | JGI IMG/M metagenome (GOLD analysis project Ga0193696, IMG submission 145074) | Soil microbial communities from a riparian zone of the East river system, Colorado, United States - L3m1 | ecosystem: Environmental > Terrestrial > Soil > Riparian zone | place: USA: East River... | reverse complement strand
GCGACAACGAGTCGAGCGTCGCCGCCGTCGAGAACGCGCGGGTCGAGCTCCGCGACCGCGGCAACGGCCACGAGATCGTGATCGACGTCCGCGACCGCGCCCGCGGGCTCGGCATCTTCCGCGGCGCGGAGGTGCTCGTCGCGGTCACCAGCCCCGAGGGCACGAGCGTCGAGACGAAGTCCGGCTCCGCCGACGTCGAGGGCCGGGGACGCTTCGGCTCGGTCAAGGTCGAGACGGGCTCCGGCGACGTCGAGTTCACCGAGGTCGCGGGCGAGGCGAACATCAGCGCCGCAAGCGGCGACGTCCAGCTTTCCTCGGTCGGCGGCGACGCTCAGGTGAACACCGCCTCCGGCGACGTGCAGATTCGCCAGATCGGCGGGGAGGCCAAGATCAACTCGGCCTCCGGCGATGTGATCATCCGCGAGGTCAAGGGCGAGCTCTCGGTCAACTCAGCCTCGGGTGACGTGCTCGTGCGCGAGGCCGGCTCGTCGGTCGGGATCAACACCGCCTCCGGCGACCAGGAGCTCGGCAGCGTCATCACCGGCAAGGTGACGCTCAAGTCGGCCTCCGGTGACCTCAAGGTCGGCATCCGCGAAGGCACGTCCCTGTGGGTCGACGCCCGCTCCCGCTCCGGCGAGGTGCGCTCCGAGCTGCCCGTTTCCGACCTGCCGCCCGACGGCAACGGCCCAAGTGTCGAGCTCCGTGCGAACACGATGAGCGGCGACATCACCGTCTCCCGGGCATGAACCCGGACGATCCGACCACGGGCGCGGTCGCCGCGCCGGCTCCGCCACGCCTGTTTCGGCTGCCGCGGGCCCTCCAGGAGCGCAATTTCCGCCGCTTCTGGGTGGGCGAGACGGTCTCGCTCTTCGGCGACCAGGCGACGCTGATCGCCCTGCCGCTGGTGGGCGTGCTCGTGCTGGACGCGAGCGCAGCGCAGATGGGCTACCTCACCGCGGCGATGCTCTTTCCGAACCTGCTCTTCTCGCTGCACGCCGGCGCCTGGGTCGACCGTCACGGCCGCCGGCGCCAGACGATGATCTTCACCGCGCTCGGTCGCGCGGCCGTGCTCGCGGCGATCCCGATCGCCTACGCGTTCGGCGTGCTGACGCTGACCCAGCTCTACGTCGCGAGCTTCCTGATCGGGACGCTGAGCGTGTTCTTCTACGTCTCCTACAGCACGCTCTTCGCGATGCTCGTGCCGCGGGAGCGCTATCTCGAGGCCAGCTCGCTGCTGAACGGCAGCCGCGCCTTCTCGTACGTCGCCGGGCCGAGCCTCGGCGGAGCGCTCGTGCAGATCTTCTCGGCGCCGGTCGCGCTGGTGATCGACGCGTTCTCTTTCGTCTACTCGGCGCTGACGATGCATTCGATCCACCCGCAGGAGCTGCCGACAGAGAAGGCGGGGCGCGGCCACCTGAAGGCCGGAGTGCGCTACATCTGGGACTCGCCGATCGTCCGCGCGAAGCTGCTCTCGACCGCGACGATCAACTTCTTCAACTTCGTCTTCTTCGCGCTCTTCATCCTGTACGCGACGCGCACGCTGGGCGTGCGGCCGGGCGTGCTCGGGCTCGTGCTCGGCGCGGGCGCGGTGGGTGGGGTGCTCGGCTCGCTCTTCACGGGACGGCTGAGCCGGCGCTTCGGCGTGGGCCCGGTGTACGTCGCCGGCTGCGTGCTCTTTCCGGCGCCGCTCGTGCTGGTGCCGCTCGCCGGCGGCGGCCGGTGGCCGATCTACGCCTGCCTGTTCCTTGCCGAGTTCATCTCCGGCTTCGGCGTGATGCTGCTCGACATCTCGGCCAACGCGATCACAGTCGCGCTGGTGCCGGACCGGCTGCGAGCGCGCGTCGCCGGCGCCTACATGGTCGTCAACTACGGCGTGCGCCCGCTCGGCGCACTGGCCGGCGGTGCGCTCGCGACCTGGATTGGGCTGCGACCGACGCTCTGGATCGCCACCGTCGGCGCGATCGCCGGCGTGCTCTGGCTGCTTCCCTCGCCGATCCCGCACCTGCGCGAGCTGCCCGAGGCGGACGAATGAGCCGGAGTGCCCTCCTGCGCGACCGCTCGATCCGCGCGCTGCTCTCGGCCGAGGTGATCTCGACCACCGGCGCGCAGATGACCTGGGTCGCGTTGCCCTGGTTCGTGCTGCTGACGACCGGTTCGGCGACGAAGACGACCTTCATGGTCGCGGCCGAGGTGATCGGGCTCGCGCTGCTCGGCCTGCCCGGCGGCCGCGTCCTCGGGCGACTAGGAGCCCGGCGCACGATGCTCCTCTGCGACGGCGCACGGGCGCCGCTGATGGCGGTGATCCCGATCCTGCACTGGACCGGCGGGCTGACCTACCCGATCCTGCTCGCGGTCGCGTTCGCGCTCGGCGCCTTCGCCGCGCCGTACTTCGCGGCGCAGAAGGTGATCGTCCCCGAGCTGCTCGGTGAGGACGAGGAGCAGATCACCGAGGCGCAGGCGCTCTTCCAGGCCGCCACGCGCGCGACGCTGCTCGCGGGGCCGGCGCTCGCGGGGATCCTGATCGGGATCGTCGGCGCGACCTCGGTGCTGCTGATCGACGCCGCGACCTATCTCGTCGCCGTCGTGCTGGTCGCCGGCTTCGTCCCGCACCGGCAGCCGGCCGCGCAGGAGGACGAGCACCGCGATCTGCGCGCGGGCTTCCGCTTTATCGCCCAGGACCGGCTGCTGCGGGTCTGGTGGCCGACGATCGCGGTCGGTGATGCCGCCTGGACGGCGTTCTTCGTCGCGGTGCCCGTGCTCGTGCTGACGCGGTTCGGCCACCACCCGGGGATCGTCGGCCTGCTGATCGCTTCCTTCGGTGTGGGCGCCCTGATCGGCAACGCGATCGCCTTCCGCTTTCTCACCCGGCGCTTCCAGGGCCTGGCCGTGATCGCCGCCTGCGCGCTCGGCCAGGCCGCGCCGCTCTGGTTCCTCTGGCTGCCGCTGCCCGCGATCGCCCTCGCGGCGCTGATCTTCGCCTCGGGCATCGCGAACGGCCTCGTCAACCCGAGCATGCACGCGATCCTGACGCTCCGCGTGCCGCCACCGTTGCGGCCGAACGTGTTCGCCACCTCGATGGTCGGCTGGGCGGTCGTCAACCCGCTCGGGCTGTTCATCACCGGGCCGGTGCTCGACGCCTTCGGGACGACCCCGGTGCTGATCGGCTTTGCGGCCGTCCAGACGGTCTCGATGAGTGTGATCTCGGTCGCCTCGGCGCGGGAGCTCGGTCGCCAGCGCCTCGAGCTCGCGGCTGCCTAGTCCAGCTCGTTCGCCTTGCCGGTGAGCGCCGTGAACCCGGCCTGCAGAAAGTCGTTCGCGGCCGCGGCGCCGAGCGACCAGGTCAGTAGCCGGCCGAAGCGCGGCGCCACGATCTGCGTCGTAGCGAGCCCCGCCGCGGTCCAGGTGCCGACGCAGCGCGTGCACGTCACGAGCTCGCCAATTGCCTGCTGCATGCCGCCCGTGCGGACGGGAACCTCGTCGTGCGCGTCTGCCTCGCCCTCGACGAACGGCGCCCGCATCGGCGCCGAAACGCGGTCGTGTGCAAGCGTCCGCGCGGCCTTGAAGCTGGCGAGCGCGAGGATCGCGAAGTCGAGCGAGGTCTGACATTGCGGGTCGCGCCCGAACAGCCGGCTGAGCGCGCCGCCGGCCGCGAGCAGCGCCGCAAAGGACCCGGCGATCGCGGCGTAGGCCTCGTAGGGCGGGCGTTCTTGAGCGGAACTCACCTCGGTACCCTTGAGCAAGATGGCGGAGTTCAAAACCTCGCAGGCATACAAGCCGACCGGTGACCAGCCGGCTGCGATCGCCGAGCTGAGCGCCGGCTTGGAGGCCGGCGAGCGCTACCAGACGCTGCTCGGCGCGACCGGCACCGGCAAGACGGCGACGATGGCCTGGATCGTCGAGCAGGTCCAGCGCCCGACCCTGCTGATCGCCCACAACAAGACGCTCGCCGCCCAGCTCTGCAACGAGCTGCGGGAGTTCTTCCCCGACAACGCGGTCGAGTACTTCGTCTCCTACTACGACTACTACCAGCCCGAGGCGTACGTCCCGCAAGCCGACCTCTACATCGAGAAGGACAGCTCGCGGAACGACGACATCGACCGGCTGCGGCACGCGGCGACGGCCGCACTGCTCTCGCGCCGTGACGTGATCATCGTCGCCTCGGTCTCGTGCATCTACGGCCTCGGCTCGCCCGAGGAGTACGAGAAGCGCGTCGTCCTGCTCGCGACCGGCGAGGAGCACGACCGTGACCTCGTGCTGCGCAAGCTGGTGGACATCCAGTACGCGCGCAACGACACGCTGCTCGGCCGCGGCAAGTTCCGCGTCAAGGGCGACGTGGTCGAGGTGCAGCCCGCGCACATGGAGTCGGCGTATCGGATCTCGTTCTTCGGCGACGAGGTCGAGCAGATCACGCACTTCGACTCGCTCACCGGCGAGGTCTACGCCAAGCTCGAGCACCTCGCGATCTTCCCGGCCACGCAGTACGTGACCTCGAAGCCGACGGTGGAGCGGGCCTCGGAGCAGATCCAGCACGAGCTCGCCGAGCAGGTCAAGCTGTTCGAGTCCGAGGGCAAGATGCTCGAGGCGCACCGCATCCGCCAGCGCACCGAGTACGACCTCGAGATGATGCGGGAGCTCGGCTTCTGCAACGGGATCGAGAACTACTCGCGCCACCTCGACGGCCGGCCGCCGGGCTCGGCGCCGCACACGCTGCTCGACTTCTTCCCCTCCGACTTCGTCGTCTTCGTGGACGAGTCGCACCAGACCGTGCCCCAGGTCGGCGGCATGTACGAGGGTGACCGCTCGCGCAAGGAGACGCTGGTCGAGCACGGCTTCCGGCTTCCGTCGGCGCTCGACAACCGGCCGCTGCGCTTCGACGAGTTCCTCGGCAAGGTGCCACAGCTGGTCTTCATGTCGGCGACGCCCGGGGCGTACGAGCTGCGCCACTCGACGCGCATCGCCGAGCAGCTGATCCGTCCGACCGGGATCGTCGACCCCGAGGTCGAGCTGCGCGCGACGAAGAACCAGATCGACGATCTGTTGAATGAGATCCGCCGCCGCGAGGAGGTGGGCGAGCGCGTGCTCGTGACGACGCTGACGAAGAAGATGGCGGAGGACTTGACCGACTACCTGCTCGAGTCCGGCGTCAAGGCACGCTACCTGCACTCCGAGATCGACACGCTGGAGCGGATCCAGATCATCCGCGAGCTGCGGCTCGGCGAGTACGACGTGCTCGTCGGCGTCAACCTCCTGCGTGAAGGGCTCGATCTGCCCGAGGTCTCGCTGGTCGCGATCCTCGACGCCGACAAGGAAGGCTTCCTGCGCGGCCAGACCGCGCTGATCCAGACGATCGGCCGCGCGGCGAGGAACGTCAACGGCAAGGTCCTGATGTACGCCGACAAGCACACCGAGGCGATCAAGTTCGCGCTCGAGGAGACCGACCGGCGACGCGCCAAGCAGCTGGCGTACAACGAGGAGCACGGGATCACGCCGGAGTCGATCGTCAAGGGCGTCAGCGACATCGCCGAGTTCCTGTCACTGGAGTCGCCGACGGTCCCGGGCCGCAGGCGCAAGGGCCGCGCCGAGGTCGAGGGCATGGCGCCGGCCGAGCTGGAGAAGCTCGTGATCCAGCTCGAGGAGGAGATGTACGCCGCTGCCGAGGAGCTGCGCTTCGAGTATGCGGCCAAGCTGCGCGACGAGATCAAGGACCTTCGCCGCGAGCTGCTGGCCGCCGCAGAGGTTCCGAGCGGGTAGGTTCCGCTCGTGCTCGGCGCGATCGTCTCGACGCTCGTTTTCGCCTTCGTGATTGGCCTACTCGCGCGCTGGACCGTGCCCGGGCCCGACCCGATGCCGATCTGGATGACCACCGGCTTCGGCCTGGTCGGCGCGTTGATCGGCAACGGCATCGCCTTCGCAGCGTTCGGCACGGAGCTCGACTCCGGCACGGCGTTCGCGGCGTGGTTCCTGTCGGTGCTGGCCGCCACCCTGCTCGTGATCGCGCACCGGCACTTCATCCAGCACCGGCCGATCACCGGGCCGGAGGCGCAACGCCCGCCCGTCAGCCCGTTCGGGCGGAATCCTGACGTCAGCGACCAGCTGCGGAAGCTCTCCGACCTCCACCGCGAGGGCGTTCTCACCGACGAGGAGTTCGAGGCCAAGAAGGCCGAGCTGCAGGCTCGTCCCTAGCCCAGCGGCTCACGGCCGCGCGGGAAATGCCGCCTCGCGGTGAGGCCCCAGTCGTCGGCGCGCCAGACGTAGGTGTGGACGAGCAGCGAGTCCGCGCTCGCCTCGTAGACGTGCAAGCCGCGCGCCTCGCCCCGCCGGTTGGGCCGCGGCTGGCCGAGGCCGGGGGCGATCGAGACCGTTACGCCGTGCAGGCCGTCGCGGTCGACCTCGAACTCGTGCCGCTCGCTGACCGCGGCCTGATGGATGTGGCCGGCGAGGATCAGCTCCGCGCCCGCGTCGACGAGCCCGGCGAGCACCGTCGAGCGATGGGCGACCGGCCGCTTGCGCGACCGCCAGGGCGCGCCGATCAGGTGATGGTGAAGCGCGACGACCCGCAGTGCGCCGTCGGGGGCGTCGGCCAGCAGCTCGGCGGTGCGCGCGATCTGGGCCGCACGGATGCGGCCCGACTGGTGCCGCCACGGCCGAACCGAGTTGAGGCCGACGACCATCAGCTCCTCCGAGCGGTGGACGGGCTCGACCGTTCCCCACTGGCGCTCGAACTCGGCCCACGGACGCGTGAAGCGGGCGGGGAAGGTGTACGGGATGTCGTGGTTGCCGGGGATCACCAGCAGCGGTCTCCCGAGCCCGCGCAGGAAGGCCGCCGCGCGCTCGTGCTCCCGCCTCCGGCCGCGGTGCGCGAGGTCGCCCGTGACGACGATCAGCTCGGGTCGAGCCCGCTCCACGAGCGGCTCGAGAGACCGCTCGATCGCCGTTTCCTCCACGCTTCCGGCGTGCAGGTCGGAGATGTGAAGGAGCCGCACGGGCAACGCCGAATCCACGCTATACACTGAGCGAAATGCCCGATGAGTCGACCGAGATCTTCGACGACCTCTACCTCGGGTTGAGGGCGGGCGGCGCCCTGCGCAAGCAGCGTCGCGGCGAGCCGCTGACCACGGAAGACCAGGAGGCGCTCGGCCGCTGGGCACGCCTCTCGTCGTGGCGCAAAGCCGTCGCGATCGGCGCCTTCTCTCTGGGCACCTTCGGCTTGGGCTTCACTCTCGGCGGCCTGATTTTCGGCCGCTGGCGCAAGGCCTAAGCTTCTTTCGCGAACAGGACGGCCGGCCGCTCTTCCTCGGCCGGGTCCTTGTCGCGCACGATCACGTCGAGCAGCGTGACGAGGACGGCCATCAGCGGTGTCGCGAGCAGCACGTAGAAGCCGCCGAACAGCAGGCCGATCGCGCTCACCGAGACGAGCACGAGCAGCGGGGAGAGCCCGGTGACGTGCCCCATCACGCGCGGGATCACGACGTAGTCCTCGAACTGGCGGATGGCGATCACCGCGATCCCGGCCGCAAGCGCGACCTGCCACGACACGGTCAGGCCGGCGCCGACGGCGACGAGCCCCGCGAGGAGCGGCCCGATCACGGGCACGATCTCCACGATCCCCCCGAAGATTCCGAGCAGGAGCCAGAACGGGACTCCGATCAGCCAGAAGGCGAGCGAGAGCATCGTCGCCACGAAGGCGACCAGCAGCAGCTGCCCGCGGACGAACGCGCCGAGCTTCGCGTCGATCAGCTCCCATGTGTCGCGGACCTTGCGCCGGTGCTTGCGGGCCATCATGGACGAGAGGAAGTCGATCGCTTTGTCTCGCTCGAAGATCCAGTACGCGGCGGTGGCGAAGACGAAGAAGACGCCGACGAGCGCCTCGAGCGCCTTCGTCCCGATCGAGACCGACATGTGCACCACGTTGCCGGCCGAGGGCAGCTTCTGCAGGCGTTTCTGCAGCCCGACGAAGAACTCGTGCTTGATCCCGGTCGAGTGCTTCGCCTTCTGGCTCAGCTCCTGCTGCGAGGTCGGCACGCCGCCGATCGCCTGGTCGACCTGGTCGATCGCGCGCGGGACGACCAGCCAGAGGAGCAGGGCGAGCACGGCGAGCACGGCCAGGTAGTGCAGCGCGACGCCGACCGGCCGCGGGATCCGGTGCTCGGCCAGGCGCTCGACACCCGGGCGCATCGCGGCTGCGTAGACCAGGCCGAGGAAGACGAGCGCGACGACGATCTTCACCTTCCAGAGCGCGAGTGCGCAGACGATCACGGCGACCGCGACGAGGGTCGTGACGAAAGCTTTGCGGGCGGTGTCGGCCATCGTCCGGATGTTTTCGCCGCCCGGCGATCCCCGCAAACGCAGGAGTGGCTCGATGTCCGCCGAAGCGGAGGCGCGCGATGGTCAGGCACGACGAAGAGGTGTGCTTCGACGCGCGCCGGCACGGCGCCGTGCTCGCGCGGCCGCTGACGCAGGCCGTCGTGCTGGCGCTGATCGGCGGCATCCTGCTCGCCGAGCCGTGGCCGCTGCCCGTCCCCGGAGCGGCGCTGATGGTGATCGCGGCCGCGGTCTGCCTCCGGGCGGTCTGGCGCTGGGAGCGGACGCATCTCGTCGTCACGACGGACAAGCTCTGCCTCCTCGACGGCACGCTGCGGCGGCGCTCGTCGACTGTGCGCCTGCGGAGCGTCGAGAACCTGGAGCTCGAGCAGAGCCTGCTTGGGCGGCTGTTCGGCTACGGCACGCTCGTCGCCGGGCCGCTGGAGATTGACCACGTCCCCGAGCCGCGGCGCGTGTACCGCCTCGTCGAGCGGCTCGCCGGCTGATGCCGGATCCGGCCCCCGTCGAGGTCCGGGGGCTGACGAAGCGCTACGGCTCGACGACCGCCGTCGACGCGCTCAGCTTCACGATCCGGCGCGGCGCGATCACCGGCTTCCTCGGCCCCAACGGCGCGGGCAAGTCGACGACGTTGCGGGCGGTGCTCGGCCTCGTCCGCCCGACATCCGGCGAGGCGCATGTCGACGGCGTGCCCTACGTGAAGCTGGACGACCCGTTGCGCACGGTGGGAGCGGTGCTCGAGTCGGAGAGCTTTCATCCCGGACGCTCGGGCCGGAACCACCTGCGCATCCTGGCGGCGGCGGCCGCTCTGCCCGTGGAGCGCGTCGACGACGTGCTCGCGACGGTGGAGCTTACGGACGCAGGAGGGCGTCGGGTCGGCGGCTACTCCCTCGGGATGCGACAACGTCTGAGCGTCGCGGGCGCGCTGCTCGGGCAGCCGCGCCTGCTCGTCCTCGACGAGCCGGCGAACGGGCTCGATCCCGAAGGCATTCGCTGGCTCCGCGACTTCCTGCGTTCCTTTGCCGGCGAGGGCGGCACGGTCCTGATCTCGAGCCATGTCCTGGCCGAAGTGGCACAGATCGCGGACGAGGTCGTGATCATCCACCGAGGTCGCCTCGTGGCGCAGGAGCCGCTCGAGGCGCTGACCGCGCGGTCTGCCGGCGGGGCCGCAGTCGTCCGCAGTCCTGAGACAGCGCGCCTCCGTGAGGCTCTCGCGCGCGCGGGCCTCGAAGCCGCACCGGTCGGGGACGACGGCCTCCGAGTGGCCGGCCTCGCAGAGCGGGTCGGCGAGATCGCCGCCGCCGAGGGGATCGTGCTGCACGAGCTGCGGACGCAAGGCGCGAGCCTCGAGGAGGTCTTCCTCGAGCTGACGGCCGGAGGGCAGGCGTGACGAGGCTGCTTCACGCAGAGGTCCTGAAGCTACTCACGACGAGGCTGCTGCTCTGGCTTGCGCTACTCGTGATCGCGCTCGAGGTGTTCGTGATCGCGCTCCACGTCGGCCACGACTCGCTCGACTCGCTGGCGTCGCCTAGGAATCAGCGCGACGCGGTCTCGATCGCCGCGGTCTCGGTGCTGATCTCGCTGATCCTCGGGATCGTCGCCTCGGCCGGCGAGTACACGCACGGCACGATCAACCACACGCTGCTCGTGTCGCCGGTGCGCGAGCGGGTCGCGGCCTCCAAGCTCGCCGCCGCCGCGGTTGCGGGCGCGTTCCTGGCGCTCGTCTCCTTCGCCTTCGCCTGGGCGTTCGCGGCGTTGCTGCTATCTGCACGGTCGGTGCCCTTGCACCTGTTCACCCAGGCCACGTTGCGCCTGCTGCTGGGCACGATCCTCGCAGCCGCGATCGCCGGTGCGCTGGGCGCCGGCGTCGGCCTGCTGCTGAGGCGGCAGACGGCAGCCATCGTCGTCGCCCTCGTCTGGCTGCTCGTCGGTGAGCCGCTGCTGGGGATCGCCGGAGCGGAGCGGTACGGCCCCGGGCACGCGATCGCCTCGGTCGTCGAGGCCGGAGATCAGGGTTCCGACTTGCTCGGGTTCGGCGGCGGGCTGACGGTTGCGCTGCTCTACGCCGTGCTCGCGGGGACGCTCGGCACGATCGCCATGAAGCGCAGCGACGTGAACTGAAACCGAACACTTGTTCGCGTCCACCTGGGTGGCTAAACTTGCTCGGTTATGGCCCAGGAAGAGCTGGTCGTCCACGGTGCGCGAGAGCACAACCTCAAGGACATCGATGTCCGTCTGCCGCGCCATTCGCTGATCTGCGTCACCGGCCTGAGCGGCTCCGGCAAGTCGAGCCTCGCCTTCGACACGATCTATGCCGAAGCCCAGCGGCGCTACGTCGAGCGCCTGAGCGCCTACGCCAGGCAGTTCTGGTCGATCGACGGCCTCTCCCCGGCGATCTCGATCGACCAGAAGACCACCAGCCGTAACCCGCGCTCGACCGTCGGCACCGTCACCGAGATCTACGACTACCTGCGGCTGCTCTACGCGCGCATCGGCCGCCCGCACTGCCCGGTCTGCGGGCGCCCGATCGCCGGCCAGAGCCAGGAGGCGATCGTCGACCAGATCCTGCAGCTCCCCGTGGGAACGAAGTTCACCGTGAACGCGCCGGTCGTGCGCGACCGTAAGGGCGAGTACAAGGACGTCTTCGAAGAGCTCCGCGCAGAAGGGTTCACGCGCGTGAAGGTCGACGGGGAGCAGCACCTGCTCGAGGAGCCGCCGACGCTCGACAAGAAGTTCAAGCACACGATCGAGGTCGTCGTCGACCGGCTCGTCATGAAAGCGGACCTGCGGCAGCGGCTCGCGCAGTCGGTCGAGACGGCAGCGGCGCTGGCCGACGGACTGGTGGTGGTCGACGTGCTCGACGGCGACGAGCTCACCTTCAGCGAGAACTTCGCCTGCCCCGAGCACGGTGTCGGCCTGCCCGAGCTCGAGCCGCGCATCTTCAGCTTCAACTCGCCGCACGGCGCCTGCCCGCGCTGCACGGGGCTCGGCGCGCAGCAGGAGATCGATCCCGATCTGCTCGTGCCCGACCCGGCGCTCTCGATCGGCGAGGGTGCGCTCGTGCCCTGGTCGCTCGGCAACTCGAGCTTCTACGAGTCGGTCATCCAGGCGATCGCCGACCGCTACGAGATCGACCTCGAGCTGCCGTGGCAGGACCTCTCGGAGGAGCACCAAAACCTGTTCCTGTTCGGCACCGAGGGCGACAAGGTCTACGTCCAGTACCGCAACCGGATGGGCCGCAAGCGCTCGTACATGCTCGCCTTCGAGGGCATCGTCGCGAGCCTCGAGCGCCGCTACAAGGAGACCGACTCGAGCCAGCAGCGCGAGCGGATCGAGGAGTACATGAGCTTCCGGCCCTGCCCGGTCTGCCACGGCGCGCGCCTCAAGCCCGAGGTGCTCGCGGTCACCGTCGGCGGCGCCAACATCCACGTGTTCACGCGCATGTCCGTGCAGCGCGCGATCGAGTTCGTCGACGCGCTCGAGCTGACCGAGACCGAGCAGCTGATCGGTGAGCGGATCCTGAAGGAGATCCGCGAGCGCCTGACCTTCCTCGAGAACGTCGGCGTCGGCTATCTGCAGCTCGACCGCGCCGCCTCTACGCTCAGCGGCGGCGAGGCGCAGCGGCTCCGGCTCGCGACGCAGATCGGCTCGCAGCTCGTCGGCGTGCTCTACATCCTCGACGAGCCGTCGATCGGCCTCCACCAGCGCGACAACGGCAAGCTGATCACGACGCTCGAGCGGCTGCGCGACCTCGGCAACACCGTGCTCGTGGTCGAGCACGACGAGCAGATGATGCGCGCGGCCGACCACCTGGTCGACATGGGGCCGGGCGCGGGCGTGCACGGCGGCCACGTGGTCGCCGAAGGCACCGCGAAGCAGGTCGAGCGGAACGCCGACTCGGTCACCGGTCAGTTCCTGTCCGGCAAGCGCGAGATCGCGGTCCCGGAGCGGCGCACCGAGGACCTCGGCACGTTCTCGGTCCGCGGCGCCTCGATGCACAACCTGAAGGACATCGACGTCGACTTCCCGGTCGGCAAATTCGTCTGCGTCACCGGCGTTTCCGGCTCGGGCAAGTCGACGCTCGTGAACGAGATCGTCTTCAAGTCGCTTGCCAACCGGTTGCACCGGATGCGCGTCAAGCCCGGCGACCACGAGTCGGTCGACGGGATCGACTGCTTCGACAAGGTGATCGACATCGACCAGTCGCCGATCGGCCGCACGCCGCGCTCGAACCCGGCCACCTACGCCGACCTCTTCACGTCGATTCGCGAGCTCTATTCGCTCACACCCGAGGCGAAGGTCCGCGGCTACAAGCCCGGCCGCTTCTCGTTCAACGTGCGCGGCGGCCGCTGCGAGACCTGCAAGGGGGACGGGACGATCAAGATCGAGATGCACTTCCTGCCGGCCGTCTACGTTCCGTGCGAGACCTGTTGCGGGAAGCGCTACAACCGCGAGACGCTCGAGGTGCGCTTCAAGGGCAAGTCGATCGCCGACGTGCTCGAGATGTCGGTCGAGGAGGCGCTCGCCTTCTTCGCCAAGATCCCGAAGCTGCGGCGCCGGCTGCAGACCCTGCACGACGTCGGGCTCGACTACGTCAAGCTCGGCCAGCCGGCGACGACGCTCTCGGGCGGCGAGGCGCAGCGCGTCAAGCTGGCCAAGGAGCTCGGCAAGATCGCGACCGGCCGGACGCTCTACATCCTCGACGAGCCCACGACCGGCCTCCACTTCGCCGACATCGAGAAGCTGCTCGAGGTGCTGCAGCGGCTGGTGGACGCGGGCAACACCGTGCTCGTGATCGAGCACAACCTCGACGTCATCAAGCAGGCCGACTGGATCGTCGACCTCGGCCCGGAGGGCGGCGAGGGCGGCGGCGAGGTGATTGCGACCGGGACCCCGGAGCAGGTGGCGGCAGTCGACGAGTCGGCCACCGGCCAGTTCCTGCGCGAGCTGCTACCGGCCGCCGAGCACGTCGCCGCCTAGCGAGCGGCGCCGGTGAAGGTGTAGACCAGCGTGGAGAGCCGGTGCTCGAGCTCGTTGCCTGCCCGGAGCGGCAAGCCGAGCGTTAGGCGGAGGTGGTCGGTGCGGCCCGCACGAGCAGAGAGACGTCGCAGCCTGAAGGGTTGACGGGGGCCGATCGCGACCGTGCCGAGAACGACCCAGTGCCTGCCGCGGCACCGGTACGTCCGCATTCGGCGGTTCCTCGTCCACTTGGTCGAGCAGCGCTCGATCTTGAGACGCAAGGCGGTGGAGCCCGACCCGAGCAGCGAGTGGCTCGACCCTTTCACCCGCAGCGCAACGGTGGCGAACCCGCCGCGGCCGCGGTAGCGCAGCTCGAGCGTGCGCTGAGCGCTGTCGCCCGGAGCGAGCTTGATCACCGGGGCCAGCGCACGGTGGACGATCGCCAGCCTTGGGTGATGACCCTTCGTGACGAGCGGCCGCGCGCTTGCGAGGGCGGCGCAGACGCACAGAGCCGAGGCCGCGGCCACGACAAGGGCCGATGCCAGAAGCCGCCTCAGCAGAGGCATGGCGCTCGCTACTGGTTCGTCCCGGCGCGCTGGACGCCGGTGAACGTGTAGGCGATCGTCGACGAGAGGTTCTGCAGCGAGTTGCCCGCCGTGCTGGGGAGGGTGACCGTCACTCGCAGGTGGTCGGTCGAGCCCGCGGTGAGGGTCAGGTTCGCGAGGGCCAGGTTGCTCCCGATAACCGGAGACGAGGCGAGCACGCTCGAAGACGTGCCGCTGCACGTGTACGTGTAGGGCGGGCCGGACTCTGTCCAGGCGACCGAGCACTTGTCGATCGCGAAGTGGAGACCGTT
>Ga0193696_1000465_pt1 | contig 14144 bp, 15 predicted proteins | sample L3m1metaG_FD_145074 | JGI IMG/M metagenome (GOLD analysis project Ga0193696, IMG submission 145074) | Soil microbial communities from a riparian zone of the East river system, Colorado, United States - L3m1 | ecosystem: Environmental > Terrestrial > Soil > Riparian zone | place: USA: East River... | reverse complement strand
CACGCCCGCGAGCTCGCGCAGTGGACCGGCCGACTGCGGGCACGCTTGACGAACCCGATCGAGAACGTCGTCCGCGCGGTCGAATGCGGCGTGGCCGCCGGCCCGAATGTCGTCGAGAGCTGCCGCCAGCAAGCTGTCGCAGCCGGACTCCGGTAGCGACGCTGTCAGGGTCGTGCTACCGACACGCGCTGGCAGTGCAGAGGGCGAATCAGCGAAGGAAGCAGCCGGCGGCGGCAGGATCACAAGGCCCCAATTCCCCGACGCTCGCCAGATCCGATCGAATTCGATGTCGTTGATCGCTCGAGACGGGCCCCACGCCGGGTCGTGAATGACGACGGCATCCGCCGTCTTACCCACGGCGACGACGTAGTGATAGCGAGGACCGCGATCCGCGATGAGGACGACGACCGGCTGCCGGGCCGCCAGGCGTGCTTGCAGGTCGGCCGATCCTCCCGCGAGCTCCTCGGCTTGCCATCCGCGGCGCCGCACCGCGTCGACCAACGCGCCGTTGGCGATCCCGCCGGCGCGCCGATCGACGATCGGTGCAAACTCCTGCGGGTCCGCGTGAACATCGCCCCAGTAACGAAACACCATCGCGGCCGCCGCGCCGCCGCACAACGCGTCGGTCTGCGCCAGGTACGGCACGTCCGCCGCCATGGAAGCGGCGAGCGACAGCGCAGCGGCCAGTGTGGCGATCACTTGATGGCGATGATCAGGATGATGACGAGCAGCAGGATGATGATGATCGTCGTCGTCGAAATCACGATCGTCGACGCGCCACCGACCATTTGCTGATTGACGGTTCGCGCGGCGTTGGCCGCCTGTTCGAGATCGGTGCCGGTCAGCGTCTCGATCGCGGCTGACGCGCGCGACAGGTCCAGGTGCATGGACGCGGCGACGTCCTGGACCTCGGGTCGCGCGAGCGCCTCGCGGATGGCTGCCCGGCTTGCGTCCTGCGCGGCAACCCGGTCGGTTACCGTGGCGGTCAGTTGGGCGGGCGGGACGAGGTGCTGCACGTCCGCCGTCGCGCCTTCAGCGCTTTGGCGAGGCAGGTCCGCGAAGGCGGGAGCCGCCATCGCCGTAATTAGCACAAGCGGAAACACGAGAAGCTGTCGGATAGTGCGCATCTGATGTCCTCCATCGAAGTGAACGCGACGGTCGTCAAGCAATCTCGATACCGATGAGAACGCACCGCCGAGCTCGCGGCGCGATCCGACTCAGCGGTGGGCGCGAAACCGCATGTAGCATAGGCGGGCGGCCAATCCGGCCGACGTTCGATTTGTCGTCATCATCCGACCCGTTCGTCGCCTGGCTCGCCTCGCTCGAAGCGAAACATCTCCGCGAGCTCACGTTCCGGGAAGTGTCGCGCTCCTTGCGCGCGTTATCGGCCACCTACGTCGAGCGCCGGCACACCCTGACCGATGGCGCCGCCCTATCCGGCCGCGGCAAGCGAGCTGCGTTCGCGCTCTACTACGGACCGCTTCACCATCTGCTCGTCGCTCACATCGTTCGCAAGCTGCCCTCTGCCCTCGACCGCGTGCCGACGCTGATCGATCTCGGATGCGGCACCGGCGCGGCGGGTGCCGCCTGGGCCGCGGCTGTGACGCCGCCGCCTCGCATCGTCGGTCTCGACATCCATCCGTGGGCGGTCCGCGAAGCCGTTGAGACGTATCGCACGTTCGGCTTGGCGGCGACGACGCATCAGCGCGACATCGCGACGGTCACGTTCCCGAAAGGCCGCGCGGCCATCCTGGCCGCGTTTGCGCTGAACGAGCTGACGGACAGGGCGCGCGAACCGTTGCTGGCGCGGCTTGCCGAGCGCGCTGAGCACGGCGATCGTGTGCTGGTGATCGAGCCGCTCGCCGGCGGCGTCGCCCGCTGGTGGAACCGCTGGCGCGACACGATCGAGCACGCGGGTGGCCGGGCTGACGAGTGGCGGATTCGCGTGGAGCTGCCCGCGATTGTCGCCAAACTCGATCGCGCGGCGGGGCTGAATCATCGCGAGATCACCGGACGGTCGCTGTTCCTGTAGTGTCCGGCTTCTTGAGCTCCGAAGCCTTGGCGGAGGTGCTTAGCCGGACCTCGCCAGCCATGCGAGCAGCTTGTCAGTCGGCCAGCAATTGACGACGCGATCCGCGGGCACACCGGCGAGACGAGCGTGCGCGATGGCAGTTTCCGAATACGCGAGCTCCGGCGTGGAATGTGCGTCGCTGTCGAGCGCGAACAGGCAGCCTGCGTCCACGGCACGCTTCGCGAGCTCGTAATCGACGTCCTGCCGTGACGGATCGCCGTCGATCTCGATGGCGACGTTCGCTGTCCTGGCCGCCGCGAAGACCTCGTCCCAGTCCGCCGTGACGCCAGGGCGCGATCCGTACTTCCGCCCGCGAGGGTGGCCGAGAATGTGTACGCCCGGCGATCTGACTGCGGCAACCATCCTGGCTGTCTGATCCGCTTCGGTCCTGAGGGCCGAGTGCGGCGCGGCCACCACGAGCTCGAGCTCCCGCAGTTCGTCCTGCTCCATGTCGACCGATCCGTCTGCGCGGATGTTCGCCTCGATCCCCTTGATCAGCCGGAATCGTCCGCGGTATTTCCCGTTCAGGATGTCAATCTCGCGATGCTGCTTGCGCAAATCCGTCATCGAGACGCCGCCCGCAATTTTCAACCCGTACGAGTGATCGGTCACGGCGCAGAACGAGTACCCACGGGCCAGGCCCCCCTCGACGATGTCGGCGAGCGTCTGACTCCCATCGCTCCACGTGGAGTGCATTTGAAGATCGCCGCGATAGTCCTCGAGGCGCGGACCGACAAGCTTCTTGTTCTTCAGCGCCGCCACCACCTGCGCGCGGCTGAGAAACTGACCGCGGAGATTCCGGCGATGGTTGATGTTGCCGGCCTCTCCGCTGTCGGCGATGGCGCGTTCAACCGTGGCCGACGTGCCGGTCTGCAGCACTTCCACGATGATGCGCGTCGAGGACGGACCGATGTTTGGGATCTTCCGCAGCGTGCCGTCCGCCTGAAGGAAGGACGCGATCGGTTCCTCGAGCGCCAGGACCGCGCCGGCGGCGCGCTTGTAGCCCCACATGCTCTGCCTGGACTTCTGAATCGCGGCGAAGTCGCGCAACAACGCCGCGATCTGTCCGTTCAAGTCCATGCCCGAGCTGGCGCGCGCCATCAACTAATATTGTCCATCGTGTGCCCGGACACCTTCGTCGCGAATCCCCGGCCGGCCGCGACGGTCGTCGTTCTCCGCGACGCTCCGGCCGGGCCGGAGGTGTTTCTCGTCCGCCGCCACGAGGGGATGTCGTTCATGGGCGGCGCTCACGTGTTCCCTGGCGGGCGGGTCGATGCATCGGATCACGACGGCAGTCCGGAATGGTGCGACGGCGTTGACGGCGCGACCGAGCGGCTGACGGCTCTAGCGCCGCAGGACGCGATCGCCTATTACATCGCGGCGGCCCGCGAGCTGTTCGAGGAGGCAGGCGTCTTGCTCGCGCGCGACGAGGCCGGCGGCTTCATCTCGCTCGCGGGCGCCGACGTGCACGAGCGCTTCAAGCGATACCGGAAGGACGTCCACTCCGGCTCCGCGACCATGCGCGCCATCGTCGAAGGTGAGCACCTGCGTCTGGCACTCGACTCACTCGTGCTCTTTGCGCATTGGGTAACGCCACCGATTGATACGCGTCAATTCGACACGCGCTTCTTTCTGTCGCGTGTCCCGCCGGCTCAAACGCCGGCGCACGACGAGGCCGAGACAACCGATAGCGTGTGGCTGACGGCGAGGGCGGCGATGGCGCAGGCACAGTCGGGCGGCATCGTCCTTCCACCGCCGACGTGGACCGCGCTGCGCGAGCTGGAATCGTTTGGGACGGTGGATGAAGCGCTGGCGTGGGCCCGCAAACGGCACATCGTCCGGCGACAGCCGATGCTCGTTGAAGAAGAAGGCCGGCGGATGCTGTTGATGCCGGGCGATCCGCAGCACCCCGATCCGGGCGGCGACGATTCACCGGCGGAGACGCGATTCGTGTCAGTGGGTCGTCAGTGGCGCGCGGAGCGTCCGCCGACCTGACGCGACTATCGCCGCAGATATAATCGCGCGATGTCTCGGAGAATGCTGGCTCTGCCGGTGGCGATCCTCTTGGCGGCACCCCTCGCGGGGCAGGAAACAGTCAACGACACCGTCATCGCCCAAATCAAGACGGAAGGATTCCAGCGATCAGCCGTCATGGACACACTCAGTTGGCTGAGTGACGTCCACGGGCCGCGACTGACCGGCACGCCCGCGCTGCGGCGGGCAGGCGAGTGGGCGCGCGATCAGCTCAGTCGCTGGGGCCTGACGCACGCGGCGCTCGAATCGTACGGGTCGATTGGCCGCGGCTGGATGCTCGAGCGCTTTTCGATTGAGATGACCGAACCGCAGTACATGCGGATCACCGGCTATCCGCGCGCCTGGTCGCCGCCGATCGCGTCGACGCTCGCCGGCACGCCGATCGTCGTCGAGGTGAAGTCGAAGGACGATTTTGACAAGTACCGCGGGAAGCTGCGCGGCGCTATCGTCATGAACGGAAAGCCCGAGCCGCTGGACATCGGCTTTCAACCGGAGGCGAAGCGACTGACCGACGAGGAGCTGAAGAAACAGGAGAGTGCCATCGATCCTGCGGACCCGTCCGCCGACAGCGCGCCGAAATCGTACTGGGACGAAGAGCAGGACTGGCAGAAGATGCTCGCGAAGCAGACCGAGATCTTCAAGTTCTTCGCGGCGGAGGGCGTCGCGCTGCTCGTCGAGCCGAGCCCGATCGCCGAGGACGTGCGGATTGGCGGGTTTTACGATCGGGCCTGGCGGCCGGCGTTCCCGGGATTCGTCATCGCGCGCGAGCACTACGGCCGCATCGTCCGGATGCTCGAACGCAAGCAACCGGTGAAAGTGGCCTTCACGCTCGCCGCGCGGTTCGCGGAGAACGTCGACGGCTTCAACGTCGTCGCCGAAATCGCCGGCACCGATCCGGTTCTGCGATCGGAGATCGTGATGCTGGGCGGCCACCTCGACTCGTGGCATGCCGGAACCGGCGCCACCGACAACGCCGCCGGATGCGCCGTCGCGATGGAAGCGGTCCGCATCCTGCAGACGATCGGCGTCCGCCCGCGCCGGACCATCCGCCTCGCGCTCTGGACCGGCGAAGAGCAGGACTACTTCGGATCGCTCGGCTACGTCGAGAAGCACTTCGGCGATCCGAAAACGATGACGCTCCAGCCGGAGCACGCGAAGCTGTCGGTCTATTTCAATCTGGACAACGGCAGCGGCCGCATTCGCGGCATCAATCTGCAGGGCAACGAGGCGGTCCGGACGATCTTCGACACGTGGCTGCGTCCCTTCAACTACATCGGCGCGGCGACGCTGACGACGCTCAACACCGGCGGTACGGATCACATGCCGTTCGACGCCGTGGGCCTTCCTGGCTTTCAGTTCATCCAGGATCCCCTCAACTACGACACCAAAGTTCACCATTCGAGCCTCGATGTCTTTGAAGAGGCCATTCCCGACGATCTGAAGCAGGCCTCGGTGATCCTGGCCAGCTTCGTCTACCATGCGGCGATGCGCGACGCCCTGCTCCCGCGAAAGCCGCTGCCCACGCCGCACAAGGAGACGAAGTAGCCGGTGAAGGTCGTGCTGGGAGTGGCATTGGCGGTCGCGCTGGCGGTCGCCGGACCGACGGCACAGTCGCGGCCACTCGTCGCTCCCGCCGCGGCGCCGATCTACCAGCGCCTGCTTCCGCAGATCGAACAGATCAAGATCTTCGACCACCACGCGCACCCGGGGTTTGCCGGAGACGACGAAGTCGATCCCGCGCCGGTGCCGCCGAGCGCCGCCCCCTGGCGCCTGAATCCGGAACATCCCGACTGGGCAGCGGCGACGCGGGCGTTATTCGGAGTGGCTGGCAAGGCGCAGCTCAGGAAGGCGAATCCGGGGCCGAAGTACTTCAATGCCATTCTCGATCGGCTGGGCGTCGACGTGTCGGTGGCCAATCGCATCACGATGTCGGACGACCTCGACCCGGCGCGCTTCAAGTGGGTGTTCTACGTCGACCCGGTCCTGTTCCCGTTCGACAACGCCGGGCTGGCCGCCCGCAATCCGGACCAGGCCGCGTTCATGCCGAATCAGACGAAGCTCGTTCGACGGTTCATGCAACAGGCGAGTTTGAAAGATCTGCCGCCGACGCTCGCTGACTACCTGGCGTTCGTCACGCGGGTGCTCGAGGATCACCAGCGCCGCGGCGCGATTGCCGCCAAGTTCGAGGTCGCCTACTTTCGGTCGTTCGTGTTCGACGATCCGCCGCGGGATGCCGTCAGCGCGGTTTACGACAGATACCGGGCCGGCGGCGCGCCGTCGCCCACTGACTACAAGGCCTTTCAGGATCTCGTCTTCCGCTACGTCGTGACCGAGTGCGGCCGGCTGCATCTGCCTGTCCACATCCACAGCTCCGCGGGCGCCGGCGATTACTTCAGCGTGGCGGGCGCCAGCGTGTTGAACCTCGAGCCGGTGCTGCGCGACCCGCGATACAGCGCGACGACGTTCGTGCTGATTCATGCCGGCCATCCGTTCGAGCAGGCCGCGATGTTCATGGCGGCGATGAAGAACGTCTGGCTCGACTCGTCCGCGACCGGCAGTTTCGTGCTGTCGGCGAACGAGTTCAAGGACGTGCTCCGCCGCTGGTTCGGGATCTTTCCGGACAAGGTGACCTACGGATCCGACGCCTTTCCGATCGACGACCAGGTCGGCGCGGAGCAGCTCTACTGGTTCGGTGTTCACAACGCCAGGACCGCCACCGCCGCAGCCCTGGCAGAAATGATTGCCGCTCGTGAGATGACCGAGAAGCAGGCGATGGCGGTCGCCCGTGGCTACCTTCACGACAACGCCGCGGCGCTCTACAAGTGACAACCATCAAGGGGCTCCGTCGTGTTCTCACGTTTCGCGACCTGGTGCTCTATTACCTGGTCACCGGCTTCAGTCTGCGCTGGATCGCGACGGCTTCGGCGGCCGGGCCGAGCGCACTGGTCATCTGGGTCGTCGCGGCGCTGGGGTTCTTCGTGCCGCTGGTCTTCACCGTCCTCGAGCTGTCGTCGCGCTATCCGGAAGAAGGCGGCGTCTACGTCTGGAGTAAGCGCGCCTTCGGTCCGTTTTCGGCGTTCATGACCGGCTGGACGTACTGGGGTTCGAACCTGCCGTATTTTCCGGGACTCCTTTACTTCGCCGCGGCCAACGCGCTGTTCATCGGTGGTCCCGCCTGGCAAGAGTGGTCCACCAACAGCAGCTATTTCATCGCGGTGGCGATGACCGGTCTCGTCATCGCCGTGACGATGAACGTAGTCGGTTTGAACGTGGGGAAGTGGTTGAACAACGTCGGCGCGATGGCGAGCTGGATTCCGGCCGCCGTGCTCATCGTGCTCGGCGCTGTGTCGTGGAGCCGCTTCGGATCGGCGACTCCATTGACCCCTCAGGTGTTCGTGCCGAGCACGAACCTGAAGGACGTCATCTTCTGGTCCACGATTGCCTTCGCATTCGGCGGAGTGGAAAGCGGGTCGACGATGGGAGAGGAGATTCAGGATGCGCGGCGGACCGTGCCGCGCGCCGTGCTCACGGCCGGCGCGGTGATGACGGTGCTCTACATCGCCGGTACGTTGAGCGTGCTGCTCGCGCTGCCGAGCGGGCAGATCTCCGGACTCGAAGGCATCATGCAGGCGATTCAAGCGATCACGTCGAGGCTGGGATTGCCGTGGCTGGTGCCGATCGTCGCGGCGTTCGTCACGCTGAACGCGCTTGGCGGCGTCGGCGGCTGGTTTGCCGCCACCGCACGTCTGCCGTTCGTCGCGGGGATCGATCGGTTTCTGCCGCCGGCCTTCGGCGAGCTGCATCCGAGGTGGCACACGCCGTACGTGGCGCTGCTCGTTCAGGCAGGAATCGCGGCGGTGTTCATTTTTCTCGGGCAGGCCGGCACATCGGTGCGGGGCGCGTATCAGGTGCTCGTCAGCATGGGGATCATCGCCTACTTCATCCCGTTTCTGTTCATGTTCGCGGCGATGATCGTGCTGCAGCGCGAGCCCGCCGGCCCCGACGTCATCCGCGTGCCCGGCGGAAAACCAGTGGCGATCGCGCTGGCCTCGCTCGGCTTCTTCGTGACGGCGGTGTCGATCGTGCTGGCATGCGTTCCTGAGGACAAAGAGCCGAACAAGACGCTCGCGGTGGTCAAGGTCGTCGGCCTGTCTCTGGTGCTCGTCGGGATTGGGGTGGCCGTCTATCTATCGGGAAGACGTCGAGCAATGGCCGCTTCATGACGAAGTTCCTCGCCTTCATCTGTCTCCTCGTCCACGCCTCCACGGCCGCCGCGGCGCCAAAACCTGGCACGCAGAAGCCGCGCAGCGGCGAAGGCGGCACGATGCGCGTGGACTACTACCACACGGGCAACGCGAAAGAGGAACACTTCAGCCTGGACCGGGTCGTTCTCGAGCCGCTGCCGTGGCCCGGTAATCCCGCGCAGCCGATCGACACCACCAACCGCGGCAAGTACCTGTTCGAGGTCGCCGACGCCGCCAGCGGACGCGTGCTCTACTCGCGCGGGTTCAGCTCGATCTACGGCGAGTGGGAGACGACGGGTGAGGCCGAGAAGATCGACCGAACCTTTTCCGAATCGCTGCGGTTCCCTGCTCCCGGTGCGCCGGTTCGCATCGTCGTCAAGAAGCGCGATGCCCGCAATGTCTTCCGCGACGCGTGGACGGTGGCCGTCGATCCCGCGGACAAGTTCGTCACGCCGGTCGCGGCCCCGAATGCGGGCGCTCTGATCGCGCTGCATCAGAGCGGCGATCCCGCGACGAAGCTGGACTTCCTGATTCTCGGCGACGGCTACACCGCGCGCGAACGGGCCAAGTTCGAGCGCGACGCCCGCCGGCTGGTCGCCACGCTGTTGACGACGGCGCCCTTCAAGGAGCGGCAAGCCGACATCAACATCTGGGGCCTCTGTCCACCGGCCGTGCAGTCGGGGATCTCGAGACCGTCGCAGCACATCTACCGGCAGTCGCCGGTTGGCGCCACCTACGACGCGTTCGATTCCGAGCGCTACGTGCTGACTTTCGAGAACAAGGCCTTCCGCGACATCGCCGCGAACGCGCCGTACGAATTCGTCGAGATTCTGACGAACAGCGCCACCTACGGTGGCGGAGGCATCTTCGGTCTCTACAGCACCGTTGCGGCCGACAGCGTCTGGGCGCCGTACATCTTCGTGCACGAGTTCGGTCATCACATCGCCGGCCTGGCGGACGAGTACTACACCTCAGACGTCGCGTACCTGCCCGCGACCGATCGCGTCGAGCCGTGGGAACCGAACGCGACGGCGATGCTCGATCCCGCGACGTTGAAGTGGAAGGATCTCGTGACGCCGGGGACGCCGCTGCCCACGCCCTGGCCGAAAGAGGCGTTCGAGGGTTACACGAAAGACGTTCAGCAGAAGCGCCGCGCGATCCGCGCGGCGAACCGGCCGGAAGCGGAGATGGACGCCCTCTTCCGGGAGGAAGAAAAGCACGACACGGCGCTGCTCAACGAGGGCCCCCACGCTGGCAAAGTCGGAGCGTTCGAAGGCGCGAACTACGAAGCCCGCGGCTACTATCGGCCGCAGGCCGACTGCATCATGTTCACGCGCGACAACGTGCCGTTCTGCGCCGTCTGCCGCCGCGCCATCGAGGCGATTCTCGACCTCTATGCCCGCTGACCACCCCGCCTTGACGCGGCTCAGCCCTTCAATCAGACTAGGCGGCCGCGATACTCACTACTCAATACGAGGCGCATATGCAGGACGACTTCGACAGCGGAATGGGAATGCCCGATGATGAGCTGGCCGGCGGATCGGCCATGTCAGACATTGGCGAGGCCGGCCTCGGTGGCTCCGAAGCCGAAGGCGACGAGGGTGGCGGCGAACCGGCCGGAAGGCCGTCCGGCGGCGCACGGGCGCGCAAGTCCTCTGGTGGAGCCCGGAAGTCTGGTGGAGCCCGGAAGTCCGCCGGCGTCAAGGCGGCGAAGCCGAAGAAGGCCGCCAGGAAAGCACCCAAGGCGAAGAAGAGCGCCAGAAAAGCCAAGAAGGCCGCGAAGCCCGCGCGCAAGTCTGCGCGCAAGGCGGCTCGGAAGGGCGGCGCCAGGAAAGCCAAGCGGAAGGCTGGCAGCAAGAAATAGCGTGGCGGACCGGCCAGTGAACGATGGACGCTGGCCGGTTCAGCGCACGGCGATGCCGCGCCCCTGCCCGAACTTCTGAGTCGCATATCCGACAATCAGACCGACGATCGATCCGGGCAGCATGATCTCGACCCAATAGTGGTGGCCATTGGGCTGCGGAATTGCCGCGACAAGAAACGCGAAAAACGCGGCGACGACGAGGCCGACCAGGAGCCCTTTCGACAGCGACTGGACCCGATAGGCGTACCAGCCAACGAGCGCGCCGACGACGATGCCCTTGATCGTCGACCCGATCACGATCCCGACGATTTCAGAAGCAACTTCCGGCGTACCTAGGGCGGTCAGTCCGTCGAACGCCCCCAGAACGGCGCCGAGCAGAAGTCCAATCACCGGTTTTTTCATCACATCTCCTTCGTCTGTCTTTTACACATGGTGGCGCCGGTCCTTTCTCAGCGCAGGAACGCGAAGGCCACGCGCATGACCAGGTACGCGAGCACGAGCAAGACGAACGTCTGATAGCGGACCAGCCAGCGGCCGGCGCGCTCCATGGTCGTTTCGCGATGGGCCGAAACGGACGAACCCTGCCGGTAGCGAGCGAGATCGTCCATCAGCTCGGTGGCGCTGGCGTATCGATCGGTTGGCGCGCGCGACAGACACTTGCGGATGATCGCCGCCAGCCGCTTCGACGGCGCGGGCGACGCCGCGCCCAGACGCCGTGAGATGTCGTTGACGTCGGCAGGCGCTGCGCGACCGGTCCACATCCAGAAGAACAGCGCCCCGAGCGCGTAGACGTCTGCCGGCGGACCGGCGTTCGAAGAATCACCATCCGCTTGCTCCGGCGCCATGAAGCCGGCCGTGCCCATGCGCGTGCCCCCAGACGTCCCGCTCATCGAATTGTTCGAGTGGCGATCGGTGGTGCGCGCGCTCGCGGCCTTCTCCTCCTCCGCTCGCGCGAGAACCCTGGCGACGCCCCAGTCGAGCACGAGCACCTCGCCGAATTGCCCGACCATCACGTTTGACGGCTTCAAATCGCGATGCACGATACCAGCGGCGTGGGCGAACGCCACGGTCTCCGCGACGCGCTCGAAGATTACCAGTCGCGCGGCTTCGTGCTCGAGCGCCGCGGCGTGGTCGGCCAGCGTTTCGCCGCGGACCAGTTTCATGACATAGAACCATCGCCCGTCGTCCAACAGCCCGGCATCGTGCACGGGCACGATCCCTGGATGTTCGAGTCTCGCGAGGACGCGCGCCTCCTGACGGAGACGCTGGTCGAGATCGTCGGCCGGTGCCGCCGCATTCGAGACCTTGATGGCGACCTCCCGGCCCAATTGCTCGTCGCGCGCCGCGTAGACAGACCCCATGCCGCCGCGCCCGATTGGGCGAAGGATCACGTAGCGATCGGAGGCCAGCTCGGGTCGCGAGGCGACGTCGCGGAGGCGCTCGACGAGGTCGTTCGACAGCCACGTCACGGGTCAACCTCCACGCCAAACAGCTCACGGGCTTCGAGGCGGTATTCCTCGTCCGTGCCGCAGAGGCTGTGAAGATGGCCCAGGGCGAGCTCGCGGAAACGCCGGCGGGCCCCGTGCAGATAGTTGGTGACCTGGGAGACGGTGAGATCCAGGTCGCGAGCAACAGTCGCATACGACGCGTCCGGCGACGGCGCGAGGTCGTGACGTTCGAAGACGCGAAAGAGCGCCGCCTTGCCGGATTCCTCGCACGTGCGTCGCAGGTCGTCAACCGCGCGTTCGAAGAGCGCGCGGATCATCTCGTCACGGAAAAAGCGATCCAGATCCCGCAGGTCACTTGCCGCCAGCTCGGCGAGCGCCTGCTCCGCGCCCGGAAAGTCGAGCGATAGCCGGTCCACACCGCCGCCGCGCTTTTCCGCCCGCTCCGCCTTCTGGGTGTTCTGGACGAACCGGTCGAGGCACGTGCGCAGGAACGTGCGGAACTTCGCCTTGGAGGGGTCGTAGCGTTCGACGTACCCCTTCTCGAACGCGACGGTGAAGAAGGCCTGCACGACGTCTTCGGCCGCCTCCGGTGTGAGCCGCCAGTGCAGCCGGAGGTAGTGATAGCTCGGGCGCCAGTAGCCGGCGGCGAGATCGCCGAACGCCGTGCGCCGGACTTCGGCGTCTGCCCCGCGAATGCGCTCGATCACCGACCGCCGGGTTGCCGGAAACGGGATCACGCGGCAAGCGTATCGCAGCCCGCCCGCGGCCCGCGCCGCCGAAGTCACCGGGCGGCCGGATCGAACTGCATCACGCCGAAGAGGGTGCCCTCGGTATCGGTGAAGTACGCCGTCCACCCGACGGTGGGAACCGCCATCTTGGGCACGGCGACCGCGCCGCCCGCCGCCGTCACCGCCTTGACGATGTCGTCGACGGAGGGTACCGCGATCACGTTCGTCGCCGGTTGACCGGGCTGCTCGCGGCGCGCGAGGCCGCCGTCAATGCCTGGGCCGTCGCCGGTCTTGACCATCCAATAGTCCATCGGGCCCTCCCATTTCTCGAAGCGCCAGCCGAAGGCCTGTTGATAGAACCTCATACACCGCGCCGGGTCGTCGGCGGGCAGCTCGAAATGCACAATCCTCATCGTCTTGCCTCCACCGATCCATTACTCGTGGGATGATGATTCCTTTAACCTTCATCCAGGAGGACATCTTGACGACCGCGATTCGCACTTTTCTCGTGACCACTCTGCTGGCGCTGAGCGTGACGGCGACCTGGCTCGTCGCGCAGAACCGTTTCGCCGCTCCGAAAACCATCATCCACGTATCCCTGATCCAGTGGAAGGAAGGGGTCCCGGCCGCGGCGAAGAAACAGGCCCTCGACGGCGTGAAGGACATGGCTGCGAAGATTCCCGGCATCAAGAATGTCTGGATCAAGGCCCTCCGCGTCCAGCCGGAGGGCTATCACGACGCCTTCGTGATCGAGTTCGAGAACCAGGCCGCGGCGGATCGCTACGCCAAGGATCCGGTGCACGACAAGTGGACCGAGGCGTTCCTCAAGATCCGCGAAGCCAGCATCTCGCCTCAGATCACGAACGACTAGTTCTAGAGTCTGGGCTTCGCGGCTCGCTCGAAGAACTCCTTCTGTAGCCGCAAGGCCGTCTCGTCCCGCTTGATCGCGCGGAGCGCATTGGCGATCCGCGCCGCGATCGCGTCGGTGGTTGCCTGGCCGCGCGCGGCGGTTGCGCCCGCGGAATTGCCCTGATAATGATTCGGGAACTTCGCATACCACCAGATGCCGGTGTAGACGCCCTCCGGCAGCTCGAGCCGATTGAGGTCGACGCCTGACTCGGTCGGCGATCGCTCCGGGCGCGCGATCTCCGGCCGCGCCGCCATCAGGTTGGAGACTTCTCCCTCGCCGGCATGGCCATCGACTCCGGGACGTGACGGCGCCGTGCCGGCCGTTCCCTGAGGCACGCCCAGCGCCGAAAGCGTGTAGACGACGTAGTCCTTTGGCGACTCGAGCTGTGTCTGCGCGAAGTATTGAATCAGCGCGGTGTTGCCGCCGTGGCCGTTGATGATCACGATCTTCTGACAGCCGTTCCGCCCCATCTCGGCGACTGTCTCCTGCAGCATCTCGAGCTGCAGATGGGCGCTGTAGGCTATCGTGCCCGGCTGGTGCTTGGCCTCGAAGATCTGACCTGCGTAGTACTCTGGAAAGACGATGACGTACTCGTCCTTGGTCGCCTTCAACGTCGAGAAGCGGATGTTGATGAGATCGGTCCCGAGCACGCCTGCAGGCCCGTGCTTCTCGAGGATGCCAAAAGGCAGGGCGCAGGTGTTGTTCGCGGTCTGGAGCGCCTTGACGAAGTCCGCGGCGGTCAGCTCCTCCCACTTTGGCGGTAATTGCTGCGCGTGAACTCCGGCAGCCATGATGGACAACGTCAGTGTCGCGAGGCCGGCTTTCACGCGCAGCAATTACCGCCA
>Ga0193696_1000464_pt1 | contig 14145 bp, 6 predicted proteins | sample L3m1metaG_FD_145074 | JGI IMG/M metagenome (GOLD analysis project Ga0193696, IMG submission 145074) | Soil microbial communities from a riparian zone of the East river system, Colorado, United States - L3m1 | ecosystem: Environmental > Terrestrial > Soil > Riparian zone | place: USA: East River... | reverse complement strand
CGGCGCGATGTCGGTGTCGCGCCCGCTGAATCTCGGCCTCTCGTTTCCGTACGACTGGGGTTTCGTGCCGTCGACTGAAGGGCCGGACGGGGATCCCATCGACGCGCTCGTCTACTGGGACGTCTCAAGCTATCCGGGCGTCGTCATTCCGTGCGGCGCGATCGGGCTGGTCAAGGTCGATCAGCGCGGCGACGGCGGCGATACCCGCGTTCGCAACGACCGGATCATCGCGCTCCCGGCGCAGGTGCGCCGCGAGCACATCGGGGCGCCAGGCGATCTCCCCGCGCGGATTCGGGAGGAGCTGAATCAGTTCTTTCTCGCCGCGACGGCGCTCGAAGGAAAAGACGCGCGCATCCTGGGATGGGCGGGTCCGGCGGAGGCGCTGACACTTATTCGCAGCTCCGCGACGTGAGTCGAATCCCGTAGCCCAGCCCTTTCCGCCTCCGCTCGCGGTGGATCACAAGCGAGCTACGGCGAGACGCGCCGAAGCGCAAAGCGCGAAGGCGGGCAGGGCTGCCCCGTCTGTCAGCAGGCCTGCACTACTTTCGCTTGAGAGCTTCTTCGAGAAACGCCTTCGCCTCGGTCGATTTCGGATCGACTTCGACGGCGGTCCGCAGCAATGGAATCGCGGCGTCCGCCTGGTTCTGCAGCGTCAGAAGGCGGCCGAGGAGCAGATTCGCGCGAAAGTGACGTGGCTCGACGGCGAGCGCCGCACGCAGCTCGGTCGTTGCCTCGGGGACGCGATCGATGCGGGCGTAAACCGATCCCAGTGAGTAGCGGGCATCAGCCCATTCCGGCATCTTTGCGGCGACGATGGCGAAACGCCGTGCCGCGCCCTGGAGGTCACCGGTTTCATAGAGGGCGATGCCGAGCTCGTAGTGTCCGAACAGTTGATCCGGATCGAGCGTCACCGCCCTGGTGAGCGGTCCGATTGCGCGCGCGTGCTGCTTCAGGCGCACACGCGCGATGCCGAGCTGAAGTTGCGCGAGCGGAATGTCGGGCTCGGAGGCTGTCACCTTCTCGAGCAGCGGGATCGCCTTCTGAAAGGCGCCGTCTTCGACGGCGACGACCGCCTGGTGCAGCGCGTTGGCAATGGCAATCCGATCCTTGGGATCGACGCCGTTGCGATTCGAAGTGCTGCCGCCGCTGACGTAGCCAAGCGAAGCGAGCCGTCTGGCGAGCTCTGGATCCCCACCTTCGCTCGGACGACCTCCGCCGAGCTTCGGCGAGGCGGGCTCAGTGGAGCGCACGATGAAGTCGCGGAGCTCCGCCGACATCCCGTCGAGCACTCGCGGCCGCGCCGCGGCGAGGTTCTTCGTGGCGTCCGGATCCGCGACCAGGTCGTACAGCTCGGGCTTCGGGGCGCGAACGAGCAGAAAGCGGTCGTTGCGCCACGCGGCCAGCGGACTCCAGCCGAACGCGCGGCGTGGATACTCGGTTTCGGCGTAAACAGGACGATCGGCGGTGACTGTCCGGCTAAAGCCGGACACACCTTTCTGATCGCCCTCGGATGTCGTGGTCGTCGGGTTGGTTGGGTTCTTACCGTACGTAGTGTCCAGCTTTAGCCGGACCAAGTGCGTCAACGTTTCTCCCTGCATCGCCTGCGGAACCGGCAATCCCGCCGCCTCGAGCAGTGTCGGCGCGACGTCGGCCAGGCGGACGCGGGTGTCGATCCGCGTGCCTGCGGCAACTCCCGGGACACGAATCACCAGCGGCACGTGGAGCACGGCGTCGTACAGGAACACGCCATGCGTCTCCTCGCCGTGATCGCCGAGCGCCTCGCCGTGATCGGCGGCAATGGCGACGATGGTGTCGGGCGCGGCCGATTGAATGAGGCGGCCGACGAGCCGATCGACCGCCGCAATCTCGCCGTCGTACGGCGACGCGGCAAAGCGCGCCTTCAGATCGGCTGGCGGATCGTACGGGTCATGCGGATCGAATAGATGCACCCACAGGAACGATGCGCGTCCAGACGCCGGCTGTTGAGACCAGGCGAGCGCGCGGGTGACGACCTCCTCACCGCGCCGTTCGACAGAACGGTAGCGATCGTCGCCCGGACGGCGAAGCCGGAAGCCCGCGTCGTAAACGTCGAAGCCGCGATCGAATCCCGGCGCCGTTCCGTTGCGCGGATCGAGGATCAGCGAGCCGACGAACGCCGCGGTTCGATAGCCGGCGTCGCGCAGGAGCTGGGGGAGATACGGCACGGCCCGCGGTAGCGGCGCGCCAAAGTCGTTGACGCGATGACCTGCCGGATAGCTGCCGGTGAGCAGCGTCGCGTGCGACACGGTCGTCACCGGCGCCTGCGCGTAGGCGCGGGTGAAGACCATCGCATTCCGCGCAAACGCGTCGAGCGCCGGTGTCAGCCCGCGCTTCGACCCCAGAAACCCCATCCGATCCGCGCGCGTCGTGTCGAGCGTGATGAGCAGGATGTTCGGACGGCGGGCGGGCTGCGGCCCCGGCTGTGCTGCGAGCACGGGAACGATGAGGGCCGCCGCCGCAAACCAGATACGCATGAAAAAAAGGCGGGCCGCCTCATGCAGCCCGCCCCATCGTACCTGTCTTTTGCTTTTGACTTTTAACTTTTGCTTTTTAACTTTCTCAGAAGAGTACCTTCAACGCCCACTGCATCGCGCGCGGTCCGCCGGATCCGATCACCGGATTGCCGCGATCCACATCCGGCGTCGAGCCGACTTGCCCGAACACGCCGCTGCGGGTGCTGGTGCTCAGGAAGGTGCCGAGGTTGACGCGGTTGGTGACGTTGAAGATCTCCCACCGCGCCTGCAGCCGCGTGTTGCCGTGCAGCTTGAACTCCTTGAGGATGTTGAGGTCGAGCGCGGCGAATCCAGCGCGGAGACCGGTGTTGCGTCCGCATGTGCCGAGCGTACCTGCGGCCGGATTGCCAAAGGCCTGCGCCGCATTGGTAATCACCGATCGGGTCGTGTTCGCATCCGGGAAGAGATAGTCGAGGTCCCAGTTGTAGATCGGGTCGGCCAGGCAGTTCGCGCGTATCACGTTCACCACCTGACCCGAATTGTCGGTCGTGCCCTGCCCGAAGGTGAACGGCCGCCCGGACAGCGCGGTGAAGACTGTTCCGATCTGCAGTGGTCCGCCGCCGATCGAGGCACCCGGGATTTCGTAGCTGCCGCCGACGTTGAAATTGTGCCTGATGTCGAAGTTGCACGGCCCTTTGCTGTCCGCCGGATTGTACGGATTGGCCGCCTGCGCGTTGGCCGCGTCGCGGTTGCCCGAGTTGTAATCCTTGCAATTCGACCAGGTGTAGTTGTACTGCGTGTTGATGCCGTGCCACGACCGCTGACGGAAGGACAGCTGAAGGCTGTCGTACCACGATTGGCTGTCGTTGGTGAACTCGACGATGCTGCGATATTGCGGGAACGTCGAGCGGAACGGCCGCGCGAGGTCGCCCGTCGTCGAGCCGAGCGGCGGCGCGTTGGTTTCCTTGCGCCACACCAGGCCCTGCCCGCGCGATCCGATGTAGGTCACCGTCACGGAATTGTTGCGCAGCACCTCGCGCTGGAACGTGAGGTGGTAGTAGTGGTACCGGCCCAACTGGAAGTCCTCCGGCACCTGGAAGATGTTGAACGGAGGAGCCCCGGTCGGCGACGAGCCGAAGATCGGCACGCCAGGCTGGAGGCACACATAATCGCCGCCGGCGGTCGAGTTATTGGGATCGAGACACGTGGCGCCTGCGGCTTCCGGCACGAATCGCGGCGCCTGCGAGAACTGGACGCGGAATACGCCCAGCGTCGGTGTCGAGAAGAGTCCGGGGTGGACCGTTCCCATCTGAGGCGCGTCGTACGTCAGTGAGTACCCGGCGCGCACGCTGGTTCGGCCGTCACCCATCACATCCCAGGCCAGGCCGGCGCGCGGTCCGAAATTGTTCTTGTCCGTCTTGTACAGGCTGTTCAGGCCATTGCTTCCCAGTTGGACCAGCCCCCGGTCCGGAAAGAAATTTGTGGCGAGGTTGTCGCGCTCGTTCATCGGCGTGAACACCTCGTAGCGCAGACCGGCGCTCAGGGTCAGGCGCGAGTTGGCTTTCCAGTCGTCGTTGATGAAGAGGCCAACCGAGGTTTGCGCCATGTGGCGCTCGGTCTGGCCAAACGAGCGCGCCGCAATTTCGAAGCGGCCCAACAGCAGGCCGACCAGCGCGTCGACGTCGCCGCCGGACCGCCCGTTGGCGGTGAGGGTGGTGCGGGCCTGGTTCCGTACGCTTCGGTTGTACGCGTAATCCCAGCTGCCGCCGACCTTGAACGTGTGCTGTCCGCGCGTGTGCGTCAGCGCCGTCGACACTTGCGTCGTCGTCGTCGGCGCCGTCGTGATCGGGTAGCCGCCCACGCCGCCGATGTGTCCGAACGGAGTAGTGACGCCAGGCACGCCGAGGTCGGCGGCGTCGAGTGGGCCGGTGTTGATGCCCAGCGTCTTCGGATCGATCTTGTTGTTCGGCTCGAGTGTCTGGGAGAAGAGGTTGAAGCCGAACCGCGTTTCGAGCAGCGTCCGGTTTGAGATCGTCCGGTTCCAGACCACGCCGACGAGGGCGGCGATCGTCGGATCGCCGACCGAGTTGAACAGGTCGATCGGTCCGTTTGGCGGAATGATTTCACCGCTGTTTCCCGCGGGTGCCGACTGGAAGTTGCTGCCGTAGAACACACGCTCGTTGAGCAGGTTGTTCGCGTTCAGCTGGTGATCGAACTTCACCGAGAACGTGTTCATGTTCGAGATGTTCGGCGCGTTGACGTTCAGGTTGCCCGAGGGATCGGTCGGATAGAACTTCAGCAGGTTCTCTCCAATCGGATTCGGCGTCAGGCCGGCCGTCGCGATACGCGCGCGCGCCTGCGAAATCTGGATGTCCGTCGGCACGTGCACCACGTAGGGCGAGGTGACGGCCAGGCGCTGGCCTTCGTAGTAGCCGAAGATGAAAGTCTTGTCTTTCTGAATCGGTCCGCCGAACGTGCCACCGTACTGCGCGTTCTTCACCGGCGTCTTCTCGCCGCCCTGACGCTTGACGAAGAAGTTGGGCGAGTCGGTCCATTCGTCGTGCCGGAAGATGTAGCCGGTGCCGTGCGGTGTGTTGCCGCCGCTCTTCATCACGACGTTGATCACCGCGCCGCCCTTCACGCCGAATTCGGCCGACGGCGTCTGCTGCACGGTGAAGTCGCCGATAGCGTCAGTCGGGACGAGCGTCGCCGGCACGCCGACCACGCCGGGCGAGTTCAGCACGGTGTCGCCGTAGTAGCGGTCGTTGTTGGAGATGCCGTCGATCATGAAGTTGTTCGACGAGGTCCGCGCGCCGCTGACGTTAACGGCCTGAAAGCCGCCGCCCGGGTTGTGCTGCACGCCGGGCGTGACGTTGAGCAGCGAATTGAAATCGCGGCCGCTGAGCGGCATCGCTTCGATGCGCTTGGAATCGACGCGGTTATTCAGCTTGTCCGAGAATTCGACGACGGCCGAGGAGGCCTCGACGGTGATCGTCTCGGACTGCGCGCCGACCTCGAGCTTGAAGTCCACCTTGGCGACACCGTTCGCCACGACCGGTGCGTCGCGGGCGACGGTCTTGAAGCCGGGGAGTTCCGCGTTCACTCGATAGAGGCACACCGGAAGCTCGGGAAACGTAAAGCCTCCCTGCGTATCGGTGACGGCCGTCCGCGCCTGGTTCGTTTCGGTGCAGGTGGCGGTGACGTTGACGCCGGGCAGCACGCCGCCCGTGCTGTCGGTGACCGTCCCCGAAATGCCTCCCGATGTCCGCTGCGCGAACGCGGCGTGTGTCGTCGCCAGAATGGCGACGAGTAGCAACACCAACACTGTCCCCGGTCGTCTCTGCCGCATGTGGCTTTACCTCACGTGAAGCTCGCACGGTACGGCGCGCGAGTGAGGCGGTTGTAAACCGACTGTGCATGGTTGTCAAGAAATGTCTTCGAAGATCGTAAAGAGGCAATCAAGACGCTGTGCTACGGTTACGCGCGAGGAGTGCTTCATATGAAGATGCTGGCCGCTCTCGTTTCGTCCGTCGTGCTCGGCGCGTATCTGGTGGAGGCGCAGCAGCCGCCGCCGGCCCCGGCGCAGCAACAGCCGATGTCCTTTTTCGTCACCAGCGTCGGTCTCGGCAATGGCGCGAATCTTGGCGGGGTGGCCGGCGCCGATCGTCATTGTCAGGCGCTCGCGACCGCGGCGGGCGCTGGCGCCAAGACATGGCACGCGTACCTGAGCACCAGCGCGTCGGGTGGGCAGGCCGCCGTCAACGCGCGCGATCGGATCGGCTCGGGGCCCTGGTACAGCGCCAAAGGCGGGCGCATCGCGCAGAACGTCGGCGATCTGCACGGCGACACCATCGAGCAGGCGCGTCTGGGCAACAACATCAACAAGACGACCGCGATCAGCGAGAAGGGGGAGCCGATCAAGGGCGTCGGCGATACGCCGAATCAGCACGACATCCTCACCGGATCGCAGCCGGACGGCCGTGCCTACACCGACGGCGCCGATCACACGTGCGGCAACTGGACGAGCGGCGCCGCGGGGACGGCACAGCTCGGGCACCACGATCGCACCGGCGGCGGCAACACGTCGTGGAACGCCACGCACCCGAGCCGCGGCTGCAGCCAGGAGAACCTGGTGGCCACCGGCGGCGCGGGCCTTCTGTACTGCTTCGCGATTAACTGAAAAGGGGCCCGCCAAGCCGCGCAGTCGTGACGAACTTTGACACGGGCGCGGCAGTTGAATCGTTGTAAGATTCGCGCTAAGACCTTGACTTGTAACCTTGTTAGAGGGGCGTTGGTCGTCGGCGTCTTCGCGTGGGGAGGCGCCGCGACCAGCACCGGTCTCGCGCAGGCTCAGCGAAACACACCACCTAAGACGGCCGGCCAGCGGACAGTTCCGCGACCCGCGCCGGTGGCGTCTCATCCGGCGGCGCCTGCTCCGGATCACAACGCGGTCATCCGCCGCTACTGCGTCGGCTGCCACAACGACAAGACGAAGAGCGGCGGCCTGTCGCTGGCGGCGTTCGACGCGGCCGCGGCGGCGGCCAATGCCGAGGTGACGGAGAAGGTGATTCGCAAGCTGCAGGCTGGCTTCATGCCGCCACCGCTTGCGGCGCGTCCGGATCCGGCGACCTCCAGCGCGCTCATTCGCGCGCTCGAACATACCGTCGATACCGCGGCGTCAGCCAACCCCAATCCGGGCGTCCGGACGTTCCAGCGTCTCAACCGGCCCGAGTACGCGCGCGCTGTGCGCGACCTGCTCGCGCTCGACGTGGACGCCGGCAGCTGGCTGCCGCTCGACACCAAGAGCGCGAACTTCGACAACATCGGCGACGCGCAAGCCCTGTCGCCGACGCTGCTCGAGTCGTATCTCAACGCCGCGGCGGCGATCAGCCGTCTGGCGGTCGGCGATCGGCATGCGCCGCCGGTCGATTCGGTCTACACCAGCGCGGGGTATGTGTCGCAGCACCCGTGGAACCACGTCGAGGGCGCGCCGTTCGGCACCCGCGGCGGCATGGTCGTCGACCACGTGTTCCCGGCCGATGGCGAGTACGTGTTCGAAGTCGACCTCGTCGCCGGGTCGAACGCACGGTTCGAGGACATCGATATCTCGGTCAACGGCGAGCGCGTCGCCCTGCTCGAATACGAGCCGGGCCCGGCCGACGGCGCCGACGGCCGCGGCGGCCGTTCGATCCGGACCGAGCCGGTGCTCGTCCGCGCCGGCCAGCAGCGCGTCGCGGCGGCGTTCGTGCGCAAGGTCGACGGCCCGTACGAAGACTTGATTCGCCCGCATGACTGGTCGTTCGCGGGTGGCGGGTCGGGCGGGCCGGGCATCACCACGTTGCCGCACGTGCGCGATCTGACGATCAAGGGCCCTTCGCGCATCACCGGCCTGTCCGAAACCGCCAGCCGCCAGCGGATCTTCACGTGCCGGCCGACGCGTCCGGCGGAAGAGCAGCCGTGCGCGCGTCAGATCGTCACGCGGCTTGCCGCCGAGGCCTATCGGCGGCCGCTGACGGCCGCCGAGGTCGACCGGCTGATGCCCTTCTTCGAAAAAGGAGCGGGCCGGCCGGTCGCTGGGTCGGGTGGGTCAAGTGGGTCGGGCTTGCCCGCCGAAGCGCAAGGCGCGAAGGCGGGTGGGGAAGGATTTGAGGGCGGTATCCGGACCGCGCTCGAAGCGATTCTCGCGAGCCCGCACTTCATCTTCCGTCTCGAGAAGGAGCCGCCGGCGGCGGCGCCGGGTTCCACGTATCGTGTCGCCGACGTCGATCTCGCCTCGCGCCTGTCCTTCTTTCTCTGGGGCACGCTGCCGGATCCGGAGCTGCTGACGCTCGCGGAGCAAAACAAGCTGTCGGCGCCCGGTGCGCTCGAGAAGCAGGCGAAGCGGATGCTCGCGGATCCCCGTTCCGAGGCGCTCGGCACGCGCTTCGCGGCGCAATGGCTGCGGCTGCAGGACATCGACAAGGTCCACCCGGATCCGAACAACTACCCGAACTTCGACGACAACCTCGCCGCCGCGATGCGGCGCGAGACGGAGCTGTTCTTCAACAGCCTCGTGCGGGAGGACCGCAGCCTGCTGGATCTCTATCGCGCCGACTACACGTTCGCGAACGAGCGTCTCGCGCGGCACTATGGGTTCCCCGGGATCGCCGGCGACGACTTCCGCCGCATCACCTACCCGGACGACACGCGGCGCGGCTTGCTGGGCCAGGGCAGCGTGCTGGTGCAGACCTCGCTGGCCAACCGCACATCGCCGGTGCTGCGCGGCAAGTGGGTGATGGAAGTGCTGATGGGCACGCCCCCGCCGCCGCCGCCGCCGGACATCCCGCTGCTCGACGAGACGGCGTCGGCGAAGGACGGCCGTATGCTGACGACGCGCGAGCGCATGGAAATCCACCGGAGCAACCCGACGTGCAATTCCTGTCACCGCTTCATGGACCCGATTGGGCTGGCGCTCGATAACTTCGATGTGACGGCGAAATGGCGGACCCGCGAGAACGGGATGCCGCTGGACACCAAGGGTGACTATTACGACGGCACGCCGGTGACGACACCGGCGGAGCTGACGCGCGCGCTGATGAAGCGGCCGGTACCGCTGGTCAGGACGTTCACCGAGAACCTGCTGGCATACGCGCTGGGCCGGCGGACCGAGTACTTCGATCAGCCCGCGATTCGCGCGATTGCGAAGGCCGCCGAGGCGAACGACTACAAGATGTCGTCGTTCATTCTCGGCGTGATCAAAAGTGACGCGTTTCAAATGAAGCGCGCCGAGGCTGTCAGTTCGCAGTAACAGCTAGCCCCTAGCCCCGACGGTGACGACGAAGAGGAGAGACACTGTGGACTTCATCACCCGAAAGCAGATGCCGCGCCGGACGTTCCTCCGCGGCGTGGGTGCGACCGTGGCCTTGCCGTTTCTCGATGCCATGGTGCCCGCCGGCCGGACGGTCGCACAGGCGGCCACCTCCGACCGCACGCGGCTGGTCTGCATCGAGGAGGTGCACGGGCTGGCCGGCTGCAACAACTGGGGCGCGACCAAACACCTGTTTGCGCCGGAGACCACCGGCCGCGAGTTCACGCTCGTTCCCGACAATCCGTTCAGCAAGCTCGAGAGCTTCCGCGACCACATGACGATCGTCAGCAACACCGACGTGCGGAATGCGGAGGCGTTCCTGCTGCCGGAAATCGGCGGCGATCACTTCCGGTCGAGCGCGGTGTTCCTCACGCAGTCGCATCCCAAGCAGACCAACGGCTCGGACCTCTGGGCCGGCACGTCGCTCGATCAGATGTACGCGAAGCGCTTCGGGCAGGCGACGCCGATGCCGTCGATGCAGTTCTGCATCGAGAACCTGGACCAGGCCGGCGGCTGCACCTACAACTACTCCTGCGCCTATACCGACACCATCAGCTGGGCGTCGCCGAACGAGCCGCTGCCGATGATCCGCGACCCGCGCATCGCCTTCGACATGCTGTTTGGTTCGGGGGCGACCGCCGAAGACCGCGCGGCGCGGCGCGACACGCGGCGCAGCATCCTCGACTGGATTGGCGGCGAGGTCGAACGCGTGCGCCGGCAGGTGGGCAGCACCGATCGGACGCGTCTGGACCGCTACCTCGACAACGTGCGCGAGATCGAGCGGCGCATCCAGGCGGTCGAAGCGCAGAACCGCAGCGGCGAAAAGCGCGAGCTGCCGGAAGCGCCCGCCGGCGTGCCCGATTCGTTCACCGAGCACATGAAGCTGATGTTCGACATCCAGGTGCTTGCGCTGCAGACCGACATGACGCGCATCACCTCGTTCAAGACCGGCCGCGATGCGCAGAACCGCGTGTTCCCGGAATGCGAGTCGAACCAGCCCTTCCATCCCGCGTCGCACCACGGCGGCCGCGAAGAGCGGATCATGGAGTTCAACAAGATCTGCAAGTTCCGCGTCGGCCAGATGGCGTACTTCCTCGACCGGATGAAGAACACGATGGACGGCGACGCCAGCCTGCTCGACAAGACGCTGATCATCTGGGGATCGCCGATGGCGGACCCGAACATTCACAATCACCGCCGCTGCCCGCTGGTGCTCTTCGGGCACGCCAACGGCGGCCTGAAGGGGAACCTGCATCTGAAGGCGCCCGATGGCACGCCGATGGCGAATGTGATGCTCACGCTGCTGCATCAGCTGGGGCTTGACGAGGTGAAGACGTTCGGCGACAGCACGGGCGAGTTCTCGTTGTCGGCGCCTGCGGCCACGGCGTGACAGGATCGCCACGAAAACGCGAAAACACGAAAACAAGTCGTACCAGAAGACTTCGTGATTTCGTGCTTTCGTGGCTAGCCGGTTTCCCGCAGTTACATCGGGGGATGCTATGAAACGTCGGTTCGTCTCGAGTGCGGCGATCGCATTTGGCCTGTCGGCTCTCCTCGCCGCGGCCTCGAGCTCGCCCGTCGCCGACGCGGCGATGAAAGGCGATCGCGAGGCGCTCCGCGCGCTGCTCAAGCAGGGCGCCGACGTCAGCGGCGCGCAGGGCGACGGCATGAGCGCCCTTCATTACGCTGCCGAACGCGGTGACGTCGAGATGACCGAGATGCTCGTGTACGCCGGCGCGAACATTGGCGCGACCACGCGAATCGGTCAGTACACACCGCTGCACCTCGCCAGCCAATCGGGCAGCGCGGCCGTCGTCCAGGCGCTCGTGAAATCCGGCGCCAATGTCAGCGCCCGCACGACCACGACCGGCGTGACGCCGCTGCATCTGGCCGCCGCCACCGGCAACGCCGACGTCGTCACAATCCTCCTCGACCACGGCGCCGACGCCAATGCCAAGGACGCGGATTGGGGGCAGACACCGCTGATCTACGCGGCGGCGCAGAACCGTCCGGACGCGATCCGCGTCTTGCTCGAGCGCGGTGCCGATCCACGGGTGACGACGAAGACGATCGACATCCAGAAGCAGGGCGCGCTCGATCGCGCGGCAACCGAGCGGCAGCGCAAGGTGCTCGAAGCCGCCGTGGCGAAGGGCCAGCAGCCGACCGCCAGCCAGATTCAGGCGGCGATGCAGGCGTCGCGCGAACTGTTCGCGTCCGGCAAGATTCCGCCGCCCGACACCAAGGAGGGCGCGGCCGCCAACGATCGCAACGCGCCCGGCGCGGCGAACAATTTCGATCCCGAAGAAATCAATCCGCCGGTGGCGACCAAGGGCGGCCTGACCGCGCTGCTGCACGCCGCGCGGCAGGGTCACGTCGCCGCGGCCCGCGCGCTGCTCGACGGCGGCGCGCCGATCGATCAGCCAGGCGCCGGGGACGCGACGACGCCGCTGCTGATGTCGGTGATCAACGGTCAGTTCGACATGGCGATGTTGTTCCTCCAGCGCGGCGCGAACCCGAATCTCGCCGCCGCCGGCAACGGCGTCACGCCGTTGTGGGCCGCCGTGAACACGCAGTGGCAGCCGCGGACGCGCTTCCCGCAGCCGCAGGAGATGGAACTGCAGAAGGCGACCTACCTCGACGTGATGAAGGCGCTGCTCGACGCGGGCGCCGATCCGAACGGCCGCGTCAGGTCGCACCCCTGGTATCTCGTGTATAGCGGCTGCGGCAACCGCAACTGCGGTCTCGCCGACACGTCCGGCTCGACGGCGTTCTGGCGCGCGGCGTACGCGACCGACGTCGCGGCGATGCGGTTGCTCGTCGAGCGCGGCGCCGATCCGAACATCCCGACGATCGCGCCGCCGGTGCCGATCCGGCGCGGCGGCGGCGGCGCGCCTGCCGGCGCCGGCGGCCCGGTGGCGCCGACGGCGGCCGCCAATCAGGAGCGATACTCCGCGCTGCCGATTCCGCCCGGCGGTCCCGGCGCGTACGCGCTGCACGCCGCCGCGGGTGTCGAGTACGGCGAAGGGTTCGCCGGCAACGCGCATCGTCATGCGCCAGACGGCTGGATGCCCTCGGTGAAGTACCTCGTCGAAGAGCTCGGCGCCGACGTCAACGCCCGCGACAACGACGGCTACACCCCGCTCCATCACGCGGCAGCCCGGGGCGACAACGACATGATTCAGTACCTCGTGTCGAAAGGCGCGGACGTCACCGCCGTGGCGCGCAGCGGACAGACGGTCGCCGACATGGCGAACGGTCCGGTGCAGCGCGTCTCGCCGTTCCCGGCCACTGTGGCGCTGCTCGAGAAGCTCGGTTCGAAGAACAGCCACAAATGCGTCTCCTGCTAAGAACTCAGAGAGACGCATCACAAAGGACACAAAGGAAACAAAGGTCACAAAGGGAAGGCCAGTTCGGAATTCCTTTGTGTCCTTGGTGTCCTTAGTGGTGAATCAACTTCGCGAACACGCTGGACGCGGCTCTTGGCGACGCCAACGGAGCGCGACGGCTTCCCTGGCCCGCCGAAGCACCAAAGGTGCGAAGGCGGCAGCCGAGCGTCGAGGAGGAACGATGATCCTGAGAAACTTTCTGCGCGCGGGTGCGGCCGCGGTCATTGTGCTGATCGCGCTGGCACCGCGGACGGCCGGGCAGGCGCCGCCGGCCGCCGTACGGCCGGCCGATCTCGTCATCCGCGGCGGCACCATCGTCACCGTCGACGATGCCCGGCCGGAAGCGGCCGCCATGGCGGTGAACGGCGACACGATCGTCGCGCTCGGATCCGACCAGGAGATCCAGCGCTACGTCGGTCCGGCGACCAGGGTCATCGATCTCAAGGGCGCGCTCGCGACGCCTGGGTTCATCGACGCGCACGTTCATTTCACCGGCGTCGGCGAAGCCGCACGCAACCTCAAGCTGGCCAGGGCGCGAAACTGGGACGACATCGTCCGGATGGTCGGCGAAGCGGCGAGGAAGGCGCGACCGGGCGACTGGATCCTCGGCCGTGGCTGGCACCAGGAAAAGTGGTCCGAGGTGCCGTCGCCCAACGTCGATGGCTTCCCGTTGCACGAGGCGCTGAGCCGCGTGTCGCCCAACAACCCGGTGTGGCTGACCCATGCCAGCGGGCATGCGGGATTTGCCAACGCGCTGGCGATGAAGATGGCCGAAGTGCAGCGGACGACGGCCGATCCGGCGGGCGGACAGATCCTGAAAGACAAGGACGGCAACCCCACGGGTCTCTTCAACGAGCGCGCGCAGTCGCTCATCTCCGGAGCGCTCGCCCGCGACCGCGCGACCCGCACGCCGGCGCAGGTGGAAGCCGATCTCCGCGAGGTGATTGCGCTGGCGTCGCAGGAAGTGCTGTCGAAAGGGCTGACCTCGGTCCACGACGCCGGCTCGCCGCCGTCGACGATTGAGGTGATGAAGAAGGTGGTGGACGAGCGCCAGCTGCCGCTTCGCGTCTGGATGATGCTGCGCGAGGACGCGGCCCGGCTCGCGGAGGACATGCCGAAATACCGCGTCGTGAACTACGGCGACAAGCGGTTCACCGTGCGCGCGACGAAGCGGGCGATCGATGGCGCTCTCGGATCGCGTGGCGCGTGGATGCTCGAGCCGTACGCCGACTTGGCGACGACGAGCGGGATGCTGACCGACTCGCTGGACGACATCAAGACGATCGCGGAGCTCGCGATCAAGAACGACTACCAGATGGCGGTGCACGCCATCGGTGACCGCGGCAACCGCGAGACGCTCAATCTCTACGAAAGCGCATTCAACCGCCACCCCGAGAAAAGCAGCAAGGCGCTGCGCTGG
>Ga0193696_1000459_pt1 | contig 14244 bp, 9 predicted proteins | sample L3m1metaG_FD_145074 | JGI IMG/M metagenome (GOLD analysis project Ga0193696, IMG submission 145074) | Soil microbial communities from a riparian zone of the East river system, Colorado, United States - L3m1 | ecosystem: Environmental > Terrestrial > Soil > Riparian zone | place: USA: East River... | reverse complement strand
CGACTGGCTGAAGAAAGACTAGCCTGCCGGAGCTCCCCGATGTTGTGGTGTACGTCGAGGCACTGCAGCGTCACGTCGTTGGTCAGCGGCTCGAACGTCTGAATCTCCTCAGTCCGTTCGTTCTCCGCTCCGTCGACCCTCCCATCGATTCGATCAACGGCCGCACCATCACAGGCGTGCGGCGCATCGGCAAGCGGATAGTACTGGAGTTCGGGGACCCTTCGAGAGCCTCAGGGTCGCCCCGAGTACCGTCGAGCGGCGACGACTTCTTCCTCGTCATCCACCTGATGATCGCGGGGCGTCTGCGCTGGCGCGTGACGGGACAGAAGCCGGGCATGGGACCCAAGTTGATCCTCGCCTCGTTTCAGTTCGCCAGCGGCACGCTGTTCTTCACTGAGGCGAGCTCGAAGAAGCGGGCGTCGATTCAACTCGTGCGCGGCGAGCCGGCGCTGCGGGCGCTCGATCCTGGCGGACTCGAGCCGCTCGACGCCACGCTCGAGCAGTTTCACGACGCGCTGACGCGCGAGAACCACACGCTGAAACGGTCGCTCACCGATCCGCACCTCTTCAGCGGCATCGGCAACGCCTACTCCGACGAGATCCTGCACGCCGCCAGGCTCTCGCCGTTGAAGCTGACGCGCACGCTGTCGGACGAGGAATTCCTTCGCCTCTACGACGCGACGCGGGCGACGCTGCGCCTGTGGATCGATCACCTGCGCGTCGAGGTGAAAGACGGGTTTCCCGAGAAGGTGACCGCGTTTCGTCCGGAGATGGCGGTGCACGGCCGCTACAAGCAGCCTTGTCCCGTCTGCGGCGCGCCGGTCCAGCACATTGTCTACGCCGACAACGAGTGCAACTACTGCGCGAAGTGCCAGACCGGCGGCCGCCTGCTGGCCGACCGCTCGCTGTCGCGGCTGCTCAAGGACGACTGGCCGCGCTCGCTTGACGAGTTAAATCAGTAAATGTAGATTTATAGATGTGAAGCCCGCCGCCCTGCTGTACCGCCTGCTCGGCGACGAAGCGCGGCTGCGCCTGCTGCGGGTGCTGGCGAAGGAGCGGCTGAACGTCACCGAGCTCACCGGCGTCCTCGGGCTGGCGCAGTCCGGCGTGTCGCGGCACCTCGGTCTGCTGAAGGACGCCGGCCTGGTCGTCGAGGAGCGGGACGGCGGCTTCAGCTACTACCGCCTGGCGGCCGGACTCCGCGAGGGGGCGCTGGCGGGGGTGCTGCAGCAGCAGTTCGAGGAATCGGCCGCCGATGGCGCCGTGCGGGCGGACGAGGCGCGGCTGCAGGAGGTGCTGCGGCTGCGGAAAGAGAACTTCGACGCCCACGCCGGTCCGGATACCCGCGACGCCCGGCAGCTGGTGCCCGGCCGGAGCTGGGCGGCGTGGTCGCGTGCGCTGGGTCTGCTGCTGCCACGACTGGCCGTCGCCGACCTCGGTTGCGGCGAAGGCTACCTCACCGTCGAAGCCGCGCGCTGGGCGTCGAAGGTCATTGCCGTCGATCGATCGGATGTCGTGCTGGCGCGCGCGCGCGCGCTGGCGCGGCGCCGCCGCGTGACGAACGTGATCTGGAAGAAAGGCGAGCTCGAGAAGCTGCCGATGCGCGACGCGTCCGTCGACGTCGCGATGCTCTCCCAGGCACTGCATCACGCGCAGCAGCCGGCGCGCGCTGTTGCCGAGGCGGCGCGGATTACGGCGCCCGGCGGACGGGTGCTGCTGCTGGACCTCCGGACCCACCAGGAAGAGTGGGTCCGCGCCAAGCTCGGCGACCGGCGCCTCGGATTCGACGACGACGAGTTGAAGAAGATGTTGACGGCGGCCGACCTCTCCGACGTGCGGGTCGGCGTCGGCGCGCGTAAGGCCGGGGATCCTTTCACCGTGCTGATCGCGAGCGGGACGAAACAGGCGGTTGCTCACGAAATCGCGAAGAAACGATAGGACGTGACATGAACAGGGTCAGGGAGACGCTGAACGCGCAGCTCGCGAAGAGAATCCTCGTCCTCGACGGCGCGATGGGGACGATGATCCAGCGGCATCGGCTGACCGAAGCCGACTTCCGCGGCCAGCGCTTTGCGGACCATACGCACGATCTGCGCGGCGACAACGATCTGCTCGTCCTCACGCGACCCGACGTGATCCTGGAGATCCATCATCAGTATCTCGAGGCCGGCGCGGACATCGTCGAGACCAACACCTTCAACGGCACGGCGGTCTCCCAGGCCGACTACGGGCTCGAATCGCTCGCCTACGAGCTGAACCTGGAAGGCGCGAAGCTGGCGAAGCAGGCGTGCGAGGCCTGGACCGCGCGCACGCCGGATCGGCCGCGGTTCGCCGCCGGCTCGATCGGGCCGACCAACCGGACGCTGTCGATTTCGCCGCAGGTCAACGACCCGTCCTTCCGCGCCATCACGTTCGACGCTCTGAAAGACGCCTACAAGGATCAGGTCCGCGGGTTGATCGATGGCGGGTGCGACGTGCTCCTGCTCGAGACGATTTTCGACACGCTGAACGCCAAGGCCGCCATCGTCGCCATCGAAGAGGTCTACGACGAACGTCGAACGCCTGACGACGAACGGCTGCCGCTCATGATCTCGGTCACCGTTACCGATTTGAGCGGCCGGACGCTGTCGGGCCAGACGATCGACGCGTTCTGGGCGGCGATCCACCACGCGCGGCCGTTCAGCGTCGGCACCAACTGCGCGCTCGGCGCGCGCGACATGCGGCCGTACCTCGCGGACCTGTCACGCATCGCAGACTGCTACGTCACCTGCTACCCGAACGCCGGTCTGCCGAACGCGTTCGGTCAGTACGACGAGCTGCCGAAGGACACGGCGGGCTACCTGCACGAGTTCGCCACCAGCGGTTTCGTGAACATCGTCGGCGGCTGCTGCGGGACGACGCCGGACCACATCGCGGAGATCGCCAAGGCGATCGAAGGGCAGGCTCCAAGGCCTGTTCCGACTCCGAGCAACCCGGATGTGCACTTCACGCAGTTCGCGGGTCTCGAGGCCCTGACGATCCGGCCCGACTCCAATTTCCAGATGATCGGTGAGCGCACCAACGTCACCGGTTCGGCGCGCTTCGCGCGTTTGATTCGCGCCGGCGATTTCGCTGCGGCCACGCATGTGGCGCTCGAGCAGGTGCGCGGCGGCGCGAACCTCATCGACGTCAACATGGACGAAGGCATGCTCGATTCCGAGCAGGCGATGACGACGTTCCTCAATTACGTGGCGACCGAGCCGGAAATCGCGCGGGTTCCGGTGATGATCGACAGCTCGAAGTGGTCCGTGATTCTTGCCGGCCTGAAATGCGTGCAGGGCAAGCCGGTGGCCAACTCGATCAGCCTGAAGGAAGGCGAAGACGATTTTCTGAAGAAGGCGGCGCTGGTGCGGCGCTACGGCGCCGGCGTGGTGGTGATGGCCTTCGACGAGCAGGGCCAGGCCGACACCATCGAGCGGAAGGTGTCGATCTGCCAGCGCGCCTACTCGCTGCTGACCGAGCGGGCCGGTCTCGATCCCACCGACATCATCTTCGATCCCAACATCCTCGCCATTGCCACCGGGCTCGAGGAGCACAACGCCTACGCGATCAATTTCATCGAGGCGACGCGCATCATCAAAGCGACCTGTCCGGGCGTGAAAATCAGCGGCGGCGTCAGCAACCTGTCGTTCTCGTTCCGCGGCAACGACATCGTCCGCGAAGCGATTCACTCGGCGTTTCTGTATCACGCCATGAAGGCCGGCATGGACATGGGGATCGTCAACGCCGGTCAGCTGATCGTGTACGAAGACATCCCCAAGGATCTGCTCGAGCACGTCGAAGACATCATTTTCAACCGCCGCGCCGACGCCACCGAACGCATGGTCGAATTCGCGGCGACGGTGAAAGGCGCCGGCACCAAGCGCGAGCAGGACGTGCGGTGGCGGGACGCGACCGTCGAGGCGCGCTTGTCCCATGCGCTCGTGCACGGCGTGCTCGACTTCATCGAGCAGGACGTCGAAGAAGCGCGGCTGAAGTACCCGCGGCCACTCGACATCATCGAAGGCCCGCTGATGGACGGAATGAAGGTCGTCGGCGATCTCTTCGGCGCCGGCAAGATGTTCCTGCCGCAGGTGGTCAAGAGCGCCCGCGCGATGAAGCGCGCCGTGGCCTACCTCGAGCCCTTCATGCAGGCCGAGCGCGAGGCGCGGATGGCCGCCGGAGGGGCGGCCGAAGCGTCGTCAAAAGGGCGAATCGTCATCGCGACGGTCAAGGGCGACGTGCACGACATCGGCAAGAACATCGTCGGCGTCGTCCTCGGCTGCAACAGCTACGACGTCATCGACCTCGGGGTGATGGCGCCGGCCGACAAGATCCTGCAGACCGCCATCGACCAGAAGGCCGACCTCGTCGGGCTGAGCGGCCTCATCACGCCGTCGCTCGACGAGATGGTGTTCGTGGCGAAAGAGATGGAGCGCCGCGGGATGCGGCAGCCGCTCCTCATTGGCGGCGCCACCACCAGCCGGCAGCACACCGCGGTCAAGATTGCGCCCGAATTCGGACAGGTGACGGTGCACGTCCTGGACGCCTCGCGGGTGGTGGATGTCGTGTCGAGTCTGCTGAGCGACGAGCGACGGTCGGCGTTCGCGGAGCAGAACCGCGAGTTACAGGAGAAGCTGCGGGAGCAGCACAGCGCGCGGCGCGAACGGCCGCTGCTGTCGTACGCGGACGCCCTCGCCAACCGCCTGTCCATCGACTGGGGGCGCGAAACGCTGCCCGAGCCGCCATTCGTCGGCCGGCGCGTCATCGACGTGCCGCTCGAGACGCTGGTCCCCTACATCGACTGGACGTTCTTCTTCGCCGCATGGGAGCTGAAAGGGCGGTTTCCGGCCATTCTCGACCACCCGCAGTACGGCAAGGCGGCGCGCGACCTCTATGAGAACGCGCGTGCGCTGCTCGATCGCATCGTCACCGAGCGGCTGCTGACGGCTCGTGGCGTCTACGGGTTCTGGCCTGCCGCCAGCGAGGCGGACGACATCGTCGTCTACCGCGACCGCGAGCATCATGGCGAGCTCACGCGATTCAACCTGCTGCGGCAGCAGGAGGCGATTGCCGACCGGAAGCCGAACCTGTCGCTCGCGGACTTCATTGCCCCGCACCGCGATTGGCTGGGTGCGTTTGCGGTGACGGCGGGGCTGGGAGCCGATGCCCTTGCCCAGCGGTTCGAGCGCGAGCAGGACGATTACAGCAGCATCATCGTCAAGGCGCTGGCCGATCGGCTCGCCGAGGCGTTTGCGGCGTACCTGCACGAGCGCGCGCGGCTTGAGTGGGGCGTCGATCGTGCGCGCGCGCCCGAGGAACTGCACAGCGAGAGCCACCCCGGCATCCGTCCGGCCTTCGGCTATCCCGCCTGCCCGGATCACAGCGAGAAGTTCAAGCTCTTCGAGCTTCTCGGCGCCGGTGAAGCAGGCCTCGCGCTCACCGAGCACGCCGCGATGACGCCGGCTGCCAGCGTCAGCGGGCTGTATTTCGCGCATCCGCAGGCGCGCTACTTCAGCGTGGGCCGCCTGGGCGAGGATCAGATCGCGAGCTACGCGAAGCGCAAGGGTGAGTCGATCGAGCAGGTCGAGCGGTGGCTGACGACGAACCTCGCTTACGAGCGCGCGCGCTGCTAATCCTGTCCCGTCCGATTACGGGGGCGTATTTCACGACCCCCAGTCTTGATCCTGGTGAAAGTACGTATACACTTCCTAGTGAAAGTACGTGCAGATATGACAAAATCGAAAGTCATTTACAGTTATGTATAAGACATGATATGACTTCAATGGCAATTGAGTGCTCTATTTTGACAACAGCGTTTCAGAACGGAACACCCATCTAAGATTTCAGGTTTTCCCTAGATATTCTGGAGATTTGGGTGCTTTGTTCCCGACCAAGTGTACTGACGTGGCACAATACGCACGTTTTCTGCGTCTGACCAAGAAATTATCAATTTCTGTAAGTCATTGACCTGTATTCAGTTCAACCCATTGCGTAAAAAAGTGCAGAGCTGGCAATTCTCTTGCACATTGCCCAGCTGCTTGAACTCCACTTTCAAAACTTCAGTCCGATACAAGGCGGTCTGGGGACCGAAGCGCCTGGCCATCGCGCCCCTGGCATTCGTCCTCTTTGGCGCCAGCCGGCCCGCGTCCGCCCAGGGCCCCACCAAGCTCGACGCCGATCTGCAGTCCCGGGCGACGGCAGGCAGCGCGTTGCGCACGAGCCGAGTCATCGTGACCCTGGCGCCTGGCGGTTCGTTGCCCGCCGCGGTACAGCGCTACGACCGCACCGGCAAGCTGTCGACCATCAACGGTCACGTTCTCGACGTGCCCGACAGCCTGCTGACGGCGCTCTCGACGAATGCGAACGTCAGGCACGTGCACGGCGATCGTTCGGTGCACGCGTCGAATTTCCGCACGGCGATCGCGTCCGGCGCCTTCTTCGCGCGCACCGACCTCGGTTACACCGGCGCCGGTGTCGAAGTCGCGGTCATCGATTCGGGGTTGGCGTTCAATCACGACGATCTCAAGAACGTCACGTTCTTCAAGGATTTCACCTCCGTCATCCCGCGCCTGACGCGATTCGACGATTTCGGCCACGGCACGCACGTGGCTGGCATTCTCGCGGGCAACGGCAAGGATTCGGGCGGCCAGAATGCGGGCATCGCGCCCGGCGCGTCGCTGGCCGTTCTCAAGGTTCTCGATCGCAACGGCAACGGCACGGTCGCCAATGTCATCGCGGCGCTCGACTGGGTGGCCGAGAACTACAACCAGAACGGCCACAACATCCGCGTCGTCAACCTGTCGATTGGCGCGCCGGTCACTGAGTCGTACGACGTCGATCCGTTGACGCTCGCGACCAAGCGGCTCGTCGATCTCGGCATCACCGTCGTCGCGGCGGCCGGCAACGGCGGCAACGACACTGCGGGTCACCCGGTCTGGGGCGCGGTTTCCTCGCCGGCCAACGCGCCGTGGGTGCTGACCGTCGGCGCGTCGAGCACGGAAGGCACGCTGACGCGCGCGGACGACAAGGTCGCGAAATTCAGCTCGCGCGGTCCGACACTCATCGATCGCGCGGCCAAGCCCGATCTCGTCGCGTCTGGCGTCGGCACGGTGTCGACGATCGCCACCGAAGCGTCGCTCTATTCGATCAACGCCAACTACCTCGTGGCGGCCACGGGCGCGATCCTGCGGACCAAGCCGTACATGGTGCTCAGCGGCACCAGCATGTCGGCGCCGGTCGTCAGCGGCACCGTCGCCCTGATGCTCCAGGCGAATCCGTCGCTGACGCCGAACCTGATCAAGGCGATTCTGCAGTACACCGCCGAAATCTATCCGGGCTACAACCCGCTCGAAGAGGGCGCGGGCTTCCTCAACGCGCTCGGCGCCGTGCGCCTGGCGAAGTACTACGCGTCCGCGCACAGCGCCGGCGAGCCGGTGCCAATCGAGCCGATTTGGGGCCGGCAGATTCTCTGGGGCAACCACCGCCTCCGCAACGGCTTCATGCTGCCGAACGCCAACGCCTGGGGCCTCAACATCGTCTGGGGCTCGGCCAAGACGCTGGGCGACACCGGCGACAACATCGTCTGGGGCACTGCGTGCGGCGGCAGCGATTGCGGCGACAACATCGTATGGGGCACGGCCTCCGACGGCGACAACATCGTCTGGGGGACTGCTGGCGACGGCGACAACATCGTCTGGGGCACCGCCGGCGACAACATCGTGTGGGGCACGGCTGGTGACGGCGACAACATCGTCTGGGGCACCGCCGGCGACAACATCGTGTGGGGCACCGCGTGCGGCGGCGGCGACTGCGGTGACAACATCGTCTGGGGCAGTGGCGATGCTGGCGACAACATCGTCTGGGGCACCGGCGACGGCGACAACATCGTCTGGGGCACCACCGACGGCGACAACATCGTGTGGGGGACGGCCACTGCCGGCGACAACATCGTCTGGGGCTCGGCCAGCGACGGCGACAACATCGTCTGGGGCTCGGCCAGTGACGGCGACAACATCGTCTGGGGTTCTGCCAGCGACGGCGACAACATCGTATGGGGCACGCTGACGCGCAGTCAGCCGCGCCTCAACCTGCAGCAGAACCCTTCGTTCAATTGGTTCCTCAACTTCGACAACCGGGCACCCTGGATGAGGCAGGAGTTCGGCGAAGTCGCGGCGCCGCGGCCGGCCGGGCAGTAACGACAGAGATCGGGACACTGACGATGGAAAAGATGCCTTATCAACCGGAGCTGAACACCAGGGTCGTGCCGGTGCCATCCGGGCAAACGATCAGCAGCGACTGGCAGCAGCGGCTGCCGGTGCTGAGTGGCAAGCAGGTCGTGCTGCGAGAGCTCCGCGCGAACGACGCCGCGTCGCTCTTTGCGCTGCTGACCACCGAGGAAGTGTCACGGTTCATCTCGCCGCCTCCCACATCCGTTGAAGGCTTCGAGCTGTTCATCGCATGGACGCACCGTCAGCGCGCCGCCGGCAGCTACATCTGCTACGCCGTCACGCTTCAGGGATTCGACACCGCCATCGGCATCTTCCAGCTGCGCCAGCACGATCCGGCATTCTCCACCGCGGAATGGGGCTTTGCCCTCGGCTCGCCGTTCTGGGGCACTGGCGTCTTCGTGGACAGCGCGGAGCTCGTCATCGAGTTCGCGTTCGAGACGCTCGGCGTGCACCGCCTCGAGGCACGTGCGGCGACGCTCAACGGCCGCGGGAACGGCGCGCTCCTCAAGATGGGCGCGGTTCAGGAGTGCGTGCTGCGCAAGTCATTCGTGCACAACGGTCAGAACCTGGACCAGGTGCTCTACGCAATTCTCGAGGACGACTGGCGTTCCATGCGGATGCCGGCGGATCTGCGGTTCGCGACGCCGGCGCGCGTCCACTAACGACGCGTTCACGACAGCGAACCTCGCATCTTGTGACCGCCGCTTCGGCGGCGTCTCACCCCAGGGCCGGCCATTGTGTCGGTCCTTTCTTTTTTGCCTCAGTCACCGGTCATCGGGCCAGGATCTGCGCGGCTTCCACAGCTGACAACTTGAACCCGGCGCGCGACGATGCCACGAGCTCGTCGGAGCGCTGCGACGGGGCCGATGCGGCGCCTTCCTCTGTCATGAGGGGAATTCTTGGTCATCATCATGATGATGAGATACTCTCATGCTGATGGATCTCGAAGTCCGCCACCTTCGCCTGGTGTCGGCCGTCGCGGAACTCGGCAGCCTCACCCGCGCGGGCGATCGGCTTCACCTCACACAATCCGCGCTCAGCCACCAGCTCCGCGACATCGAATCGCGGCTGGGCGCGGCGCTCTTTCTGCGCGTCGGCAAGCGGCTGGTTCTGACTCCCGCCGGCGAGCGGCTGCTGGCCACCGCGCGCGATGTCCTCGATCGGCTGGATCGGACCGAGCAGGACATCCACCAGATGGGCAAGGCGCGCGCGGGGATGCTGCGGCTCACCACCGAGTGCTACACCTGCTATCACTGGCTGCCGGCGCTGCTCGTCCGCTACCGGCAGCGGTTTCCCCAGGTGGAAGTCCGCATCGACGTCGGTGCGACCGGCCGTCCGCTGGACATGCTGCTGGCGGGAAAGCTCGACCTGGCGATCATGAGCACTCCGGTGCGCGACCGCCGCCTGGTGTCGCGTCCGGTCTTCGACGACGAGCTGGTCGTCGTCGCGGCGAGGGATCATCGCTTCGCGAAGCAGACTCACGTCCGCCTGTCGGATCTGCGGGACGAAACGCTGTACGTGTATCCGCCGAAGCAAGAGAGCCGGGTCCTGCAGGAGGTGCTGGTGCCGTCAGGGCATGTGCCGGCGCGCGTCGAAGAAGTGATGTTGACGGAATCGATCGCCGAGCTCGTCAAGGCGGGACTGGGTGTCAGCGTCCTCGCTCGCTGGGCCGTTCAGCCGCTGGTGGACGCCGGCTCGATCGTCACCCGTCCGCTGACTGCGCGCGGGCTGCGGCGCCAATGGCGCGCCGTGATGCTCAAGGATCTTGCCGGCGCCGACTACATCGGCGAATTCATCGAGCTGCTCGGCAAGCATGCGCCGACGGCGCGCGCATCACGCAAGCCCGCCTGACATCACGGTTTCGCCGCGGTCGTCTTCGGTGGCATCGTCCGCCCGGGTACTCCCACCGCGGCGCCATCGGACGCGCGGCGGTCAGTGCCCCCTTCGATCATGTCTTCCTTCGCGTTGTAGACGATGACCTGCGCGACGCCCTGGCCGCCGGTGCCCGCGCGCACGCTGTGCCCGCGGCGCTCGAGCTCGGCGACGGTGTCGGCCGACAGTCCGTATTTCTCGAAGTCCAGACGGTCTGGCAGCCACTGATGGTGGAAGCGCGGCGCGTCAATCGCCTCCTGGGCGTTCATGCCGAAATCGACGACGTCGACGATGGTTTCGAGCACGGTGTTGATGATGGTGCGCCCGCCGGGACTGCCGGTGACCATGAACAGCTGACCGTCTTTCGCGAGGATCGTCGGCGACATGCTCGACAGCATCCGCTTGCCGGGCTCCGCCAGGTTCGGCTTCGTCCCAATCAATCCCTCCGCGGTCGTCAGCTCCGGCGCGGCGTTGAAATCGCCCATCTCGTTGTTGAGCAGGAACCCGGCGCCCGGCACGACGATCTTCGAGCCGTAGCCGGCTTCGAGCGTGTAGGTCATCGACACGGCGTTACGATCGGCGTCGACGACCGAGATGTGCGTGGTTTCGTCGCTCTCGTGCGACCACTCGAAGCTGGCCGGCGAGGACGACTTGGTGCGCTTCTCGTCGATCGTCTTGCGCAGGTCGCCGGCGTACTGCTTCGAGATCAGCTTCGCGACCGGCAGATCGCGATTGAAGTCCGGATCTCCCAGATACCGCGCGCGATCGGCGTACGACCGCTTCATCGCTTCGGTCATCAGGTGCACGGCGTTGGCCGATCCCGGCCCCATCTTCGCCAGGTCGTAGCCTTCGAGGACGTTCAGCATCTCGATGACGCCGATGCCGCCGGAGCTCGGCGGCGGCATCGAGAAGACCTCGTATCCGCGGTAGGTGCCCTTGACCGGCACCCGTTTCTTCGCCGCGTACTTCTTCAGATCGTCGCGCGTGATGAGTCCGCCGTTCGACAGCATCTCTTTTTCGAGCGCGAGCGCGGTTTCGCCTTCGTAGAATCCGGCCGGACCTTGTGTGGCGATGCGCTCGAGCGTGCGCGCGAGATCCGGCTGCTTGAGCGTGTCGCCCGGTTCGTACGGCACGCCATTTCGGCTGAACGCGGCCACTGACGCCGGGTACTTCGCCATCGAGTACACCGGCCGGCCATTGGCGTCCGTCGTTCGGAGCGCGTTCTTCAGCGAGCGGGACAGCCCTTCACTGATCGCAAAGCCGTCGCGCGCGAGCGCGACGGCGGGATCGACCAGACGTTTCCACGGCAGCTTGCCCTGTTCCTTCCACGCCAGATGCAGCCCGGCGACCGTCCCTGGGACGCCGACGGCGAGATGGCTGTTGTGGTGCACCTCCGCGCTGTACTTGCCGTCCTTCAAGAACATCGTCGCCGACGCTTTTCCGGGCGCCACCTCGCGGAAGTCGTAGGCGACGGCGTCGCCTTTCGCCGGGCGATAGACGAGGAAGCCGCCGCCGCCGATGTTGCCGGCGGTCGGATGGACGACGGCGAGCGCGAACGCCGTGGCCACCGCCGCATCGACGGCGGTGCCGCCGCCGGCGATGATATCGGCGCCGATCTTCGAGGCGATTTCATTCTGCGACGCGACCATTCCCTTCTGGGCGCGCGTCGGGACTGAAACGGCGGAAATGGTGAGTGAGAAAAGAGCGCACGCGGCTATGACGAGCGGGATCCGGCGGTACTTCATGGCGCGGATTATAGCCGCCGCCATTCCTCGTAGCGCAGCCCTTTAGAGTGCGATCAGAATTGAACGTAGCGCAGCCCTTCAGGGCTGCCGGCGGCCGCGGGCAGGCCTAAAGGCCTGCGCTACGAGAGGCCGCCGTTAATTCTGAAACGCGCTCTTAGGGCTGCCTAGACACGCTTCAACTTCCAGTGCCCGCGCCGGAACAGCAGCCCGCTCACCACCGACATCGTCGAAAACGCGATGGCCATCGCCCAGAACACGCCGTCCGGGCCGAATCCCAGCGGAAGACCGAGCGCGTACGCTAGCGGGAGCTCGAAAGCCCAGAAGCAGCCCAGGTTGATGAGCGTCGGGGTGACCGTATCGCCGGCGCCGTTGAACGACTGGGTCAGGACGTAGCCGGCAGCGTAAAACGGAAAGCCGGCGGCGATGACGCGCAGGCCGCGCGTGGCGATCGGACCGACCTGCGGATCGGTGGTGAACCACCCGACGATCGTGCCGGTGAAGATGAAGCACAGGAGACCGGTCACCGACAGGAATGCCACGTTGTACGCCGTGGCGCGCCAGACTGATGTCTCGGCCCGGTCCGGTCTGCCCGCGCCGAGGTTCTGGCCGACGAGCGTGGCAGCAGCGTTCGAGAGCCCCCATGCCGGCAGGACGAGGAACATGATGATGCGGATCACAATCGTGCAGGCAGCCACCGCGACGCTGCCAAACGAGGCGAAGATCCGAACCATGCCGATGTAGCTCGTCATCCCGATGAGCGTCTGGAACACCGCGCTCCCGGACAGCCGCACCATGCTCAGCATCACGCCCGGATTCAGACGGAGATGCTGGCGGCGGATGACGATGCGGCCGTTTCCCCTCGCCAGGAGGAACAGCTGCACCAGCACGCCGATCCCGCGGCCCGTCGTGGTCGCGACCGCCGCGCCGGTGACTCCCAGTTGTGGAAACGGGCCGAGCCCGAAGATGAAGCAGGGATCGAGACAGATATTGATGGCGTTGGCGATCCAGAGCACACGCATCGCCACGGCGGCATCGCCGGCGCCGCGGAATACGGCGTTGATCAGGAACAGCAGGAGGACGATGCCGTTGAGACCGAGGACGATCTGGGCGTACGACACGTGCACGAGCACGTCGGGCGGGGCGCCCATCAGCGTCAGCAACGGCCCGGCAAACCAGAAGCCGGCGACGCCGACCGGCACCGCCACGAGAATGCCGAGCGCAATCGCCTGAACCGCGGCAATCGCGGCGCCGTCGTGATCCCGCTCGCCGATACGGCGCGCCACGGTTGCCGTCGCGCCCAGGCTCAGTCCGATCGCCACCGCGTAGATGATGGTCAGCATCGACTCGGTGAGGCCGACCGTCGCGACCGAGTCGGCTCCCAGGCGGGAAACGAAGAAGACGTCGACCACCGCGAACACCGACTCGAGTACCAGCTCGAGCATCATCGGAATCGCGAGCAACAGGATCGCCCGCCCGATCGGGCCCTCGGTGTACTCGCCGTGATGCGATCCGGCGATCGCCTCCCGGATCGTCGCCCAAAGGCGCGGCTGGTCGCCGATCGGTTGGGCCTCTAGCATCGCTGAATCATCCAAGGGACACCCACGACACAGGTGTTTCCCTTTGTGTCCCTCTGTAGCCTTTGTGTCCTTGTGCGGTAGCTTACGGAACGTAAGCTATCGCATCGATCTCGACGCGCAGCCCGGGGCCTGGCAGTCCGGCCACTTGCACGGTGGTTCGTGCGGGCCGGTGCCCACCGAACATGCGGGAGTAGACGGCGTTCATCGTCTGAAACTCGTTCATGTCGACGAGGAACACGCCGCATCGGAGTACGTGTTGCAGGCTCGAGCCGGCCGCCTCCAGGATCGCCTGAATGTTCTTCAGACACTGCTCGGTCTGCGCTTGTGTGTCAGGTGCGAGCGCACCCGTCGAGGGATCGACGCCGGCTTGTCCCGAGACGAACACCAGGCGCTCGAAGCCCATGCCCGGCGAATAGGGTCCGACCGGCTTCGGGAGATTGGCCGCCTGAACGGGTTTGTGCGACATCACCGTATGGTAGCCCGACGCGGTCAGCCGCGCTCCACCGGTCGCGAAGGGTCTGAGGACCATTCGCTCCACGACCCGGGATACAGCTTGGCGCCTTTGAGACCCGCGTGCTCGAGCGCCAGCAGGTTGTGGCAGGCGGTGACGCCCGAGCCGCAGTAACAGACGATGTGACTCGGAGCGACGGTGCCGAGCACCTCGCGCCAGTCGTCGCGCAGCTCCTCGGGCGACCGGAAGATGCCCTGCTCGTCGAGGTTGGTCTGATAGAAATGATTGGCGGCGCCGGGAATGTGGCCGGGGGTCCGATCGATTGGCTCGGTCTCGCCGCGGAAGCGCTC
>Ga0193696_1000458_pt1 | contig 14273 bp, 13 predicted proteins | sample L3m1metaG_FD_145074 | JGI IMG/M metagenome (GOLD analysis project Ga0193696, IMG submission 145074) | Soil microbial communities from a riparian zone of the East river system, Colorado, United States - L3m1 | ecosystem: Environmental > Terrestrial > Soil > Riparian zone | place: USA: East River... | reverse complement strand
CGACCGCACGCAAAGTTCAGATGTGCAAGGCATTATCAGCTTCTTCGGCGCAGCGAATCTCACGACCATTCTCAATCAATCCACGCCGCACGGCCTGAACGTGCGCGTTCCAGCGCTTCAATTGCTGCTTGGCGATTATCCGACCAATGTTCTGGATCTGGCGCGCCTCGCCAGTCCCGTCTTCCATGTTGATGCCGCCGACCCGCCGTTGCTCCTGCTGCATGGCGATCAAGACCCCCAAATGCCGATCAACCAGTCACACGAGCTCTGTGGCGCGTATCAGAAAGTAAAAGCGTCCGTTCAATTCGAAGTCGTTCACGGCGCGGCGCATGGAGGTCCTGCCTTCTACGACGCCGAGCGGCTGGCGGTGGTGGAGGCGTTTTTACGCGGCCGTTTCTAATCCTTTATTTGCCGTTGCGATACCACACCGCGTTGCGCGTTTCACGCCCCGCGAGAATCAGATCGAGCCGGCCATCCCCATCGAGGTCAACGGCTTTAAGGTCATACGCCTCCTGCTGGTTCGTCGTGTCGATGTCGTGCGGATTGAATGAACCTTTGCCATCGTTCTCATACCAGCGAACCAGCTTGGCGCCGAAGGAAGCCGTCGCCACGTCCAGATCGCCATCGCCGTCGAAATCGCCCACGGCCAGCGCGTGGGGATCGCGCAGGTCCGCGTCAATTACATGTTTCGTCCACGCGGGCCCTTCAAACCAGTACACGCCCTTTCCGTGGCCGCAACTCGCGACCGCATCCGGCTTGCCATCGCGATTCACATCCGCCGCCTTAATGTTAGTCGCGCCGTTTTCTTTCGCGATCGTGTGTTTCGTCCAGGGCTGATCGCCCGCAGGATTCTCCCACCATGTAAACGTGCCTCCGCCCGAATCGCCTACGAGCACATCGCCGCGTCCATCACCGTTGAGATCTGCAAAGTCCAGGTAATGCGGACGACCATCTGCCTCGCCTTTCGTGATGACATGACGCTTGAATGAGCCTCCCCCGCTTCGAGGCGTCTCGAACCACGCCAGGCTTTTCGGAAACAGCGGTCCCATGATGCTGTCAGCGATCAGGTCCTTCCTCCCATCACCGTTTACATCACCGGTCCATATCCCATGAATGCCATTCAATTCGCGGTCCAGCACGTGCAACGGCCATTCCTGATCGACACGTCGTGTGTTCTCGATCCAGGCTACGCTGAAATCGGCGCTCTTCGGTTCATCCGCCGTTTTTCCGGCCTCGCGCGCCTGTCTATAGTTGATCCAGGGCACTTGATAACGGGCGAGTGCAATGTCCAAATTACCATCGCCATCGGCGTCGAGGGCAACACAATAGAGCATCTTCGGTTCCTTCGTATCGGCGAGGACGTGCTGCTTCCAATCCGGAGCGATCAACGCGAACACTTTAATTTCGCCCATTGCAATGAGATCCAGCTTACCATCCCCATTGGCATCGACCGCTTCAACGCTCCAGATCGATTCGGGCAATGGGAATGCATTCCGCACCCATTTGGGAGGAGTTGCGTCTGCGGCAGACAAAAGCTCGACGCTCGCACACAACAGGGCCAACAGAAACGAGATTCGATCAACCAATTTCATGGTCTGGTTACCTCAAAAGTTGCCTCACTGAAATCCATTTTATAGATCATGCCTTCATAGCCAACAATGTAGATGTCCCCCGCTTCGTCAGTTCCAAATGATGAGATAAACTGCGGCGATGTCGCGATCTGACAAACCTTTTTCAACACGCGGTCCTCCTGCGTCAGGGCCCAAATCCGTTTTGACGTGTAATCGCCGCAGACATAAGCGCCGTAAAATGAGGACCGCTTCTCGCCACGATACACATAACCGCCAGTGATCGAATTGCCGTACTTCCGCCTGTAGGCGAACACCGGCGCGATGTACGCTTCACCATCCTTGCGATAGCGATTTGAAAACGGCTCGAACCCTTCGTAGACGTTCCAGCCGTGATTTTCACCGCGCCTTACAATCGCCGCTTCTTCGACGCGATCCTGACCCACGTCACCGACCCACAGGTCGCCGGTCACAGTATCGAAGCTAAAGCGCCAGGGTTCGCGAAAGCCGAGCGCCCAGATTTCCGGTCGCGCATCAGACCTCCCACGAAATGGATTGTCGGCAGGAATGCCGTAGAGCATTTCTCCGTCGCATTTATCCACGTTAATGCGCGCGATCTTGCTCAGAAGCAATTGCATGTCCTGACCGTGTCCTTGCGGGTCCTGCTGCGGCCCGGTGTCGCCCATGCCGAGATAAAGATAACCATCGGGACCAAAAGCGATGCACCCGCCGCTGTGGTCTTGCGTCGTGCTCACGATCTTCAGCAAACGCCGCGAAGGCCGGCCTGAGTCGCGCCTGAAATCTGCCGCCGCTTCCCGCTCGATGAGCACAGTCGCGATCTTGCCCTCTTCAAATACCTGGTGCTTAAGATAATATTTCCGGTTCTCGCGGAACTTCGGATGAAACGCGATGCACAGCAGGCCATTCGGTCCGCGCTCGTTGAAAAGTTCCGCGGCAAGGTCGGCAAACAACGATTTCACGTCGCCCTTTGCGTTTTTTTCCAGCAGCCAGATTTTCCCCGTCTGGTGAACGACCACAAACCCGTTGCTTTGCCCGGGCACCTGCCCGAACCAGACCAGTCCCGAGCGCACATCTCCCGGCTTGTGAACGAAGGCATGCGGAAAGCGCAACTCCTCGTCGAAAAACGGCTGCAACGTCACTGGTTTCGCAAGCTCTGGTATCGCAGCGGGCATCCCTCGGTTGCTCGTGAGCGCACTTTCCGGCTCTCTCAGAGAGGCGAGATAGGCGATCAAATCGGTGAATTCATTAACGCTCAATCCGCTGTGCAACCCTTCCGGCATCAGCGAAATCGCGCTCGTTCGCTGCGCGGCGATTTGGTCGGTCGCAATATCCACGGTTTTCCCGTCGGCCCCCATGAACTGGATCGACGTTGCGGTGGCTTGCTTGACGATGCCCTGGAACTCGTCGCCTAACTTCGTCTCAATAACGGTGCTGGCGTAACCAATCGCGATCTCGGCTGATGGCTCCAAAATCGATAGGACGAGCTCACGTCGTGGAAATTTGTCTCCGATGGCGAACAAATCAGGACCGGCGCGCCCGCTCGACCCATCAACCGTATGACACTTCACGCAACCCGCTCGCTCGTCAGCAAACAGCTTGCTTCCGCGTGAAACATCGCCGTCCTGGCGCATCGCGGCGTCCAGATACGCACGATTCGGCACCTGGCTGAAGGCGGGATCGACGACACAACCAGCGGCCAACAAAAACCACAACTTACTCATCATGCACGAGGTGCGAATGTTCGATTCTCCGCAGCACCGCGAGAACATAATGGCCGCAGCGGCCGATCGATAAAAGCGAATTCACCTCTACCCGACGACATCGTTCTTGCGATTTTATGGTCAGCTTGCAGATTGAGCCATGCCGGTGAGGCACGGATGACCTGAAAAGTTATGTTCTCGGAACAGATTGAATTGCGCGGGCATATCATCGACTCCTTCACTTTGCCCAAGGTGCTCGATGAGATTCTCGCGAACGGCGGCACGTTTAAAATTAGTGAAGTGCGTATCGGCCAGCAACGCACCGACACCAGTTACGCGCGCATCGAAGTCTCTGCGGCCAGGCCTGAGGCGGTCGACGAGATAGTTAAGAAACTCCGCGTGCACGGCGCGGAACTTATTGGTGAGGATGAGGCGCAGCTTGCTCCGGCGCCGGCTGACGGCGTCTTTCCGCCGGACTTCTATGTCACTTCGAACCTGCCGACGTTCGTTCGGCACGAGGAGCGATGGATCGAAATGCAGCCGGTGATCATGGACAGCGCGATCGTCGTCGATCCGGCAGCGCGCACCGCTTCGCCCGTAAAATTTTACGACGTGCGCAAGGGCATGCTGATCGCGACCGGCCATCGCGGCATTCGCGTCAGCCCGTACGCGCGCGGCACGCAACGTTTGAGTGAATTTGAGTTCATGGCCAGCAACGTTTCCACGGAAAAACCCAAAACGGCTGTCATCCGCGCTCTCGCTACTGAAATGCGCCTTACGCGGAAGCGAGGCGGCAGAATTCTGATTGTCGGCGGCCCCGCTATTGTGCACACGGGCGCGGGCGAGCATTTGGAAAACTTGATTCAACGCGGGTTCGTACAATTGCTCTTCGCCGGCAACGCTCTGGCCGTGCACGACATCGAACAATCTTTATTTGGTACTTCGCTCGGCGTCTACCTGCGCGAAGGCACACTTGCGCAGGAAGGCCACGAAAATCACATGCGCGCCATCAACACAATTCGCGCTGCCGGAGGCATTGCCGCAGCCGTGCGCGCCGGGACACTCCAGCGCGGTGTCATGTATCAGTGCGTGCAGCATGGAGTGGATTTTGTTCTCGCCGGTTCGATTCGCGACGATGGTCCGCTGCCGGAAGTCATCACGGATGTCATCCAATCGCAAAAAGCCATGCGCTCCCGCCTCGCTGGAGTTGAGTTTGCACTGATGCTCGGCACGATGCTGCACTCAATCGCTGTTGGCAATTTGCTGCCCGCCAGCGTCAAGACAGCTTGCGTGGACATCAACCCTGGCGTCGTCACAAAACTCGCGGACCGTGGCACCTTCCAGGCCCTTGGCCTCGTCACAGACCTCGAACCATTCCTTCGCGAACTAACTGAGGTGCTCGCCAGCGAGAAAAGTTGATCCGATTCGATCATGCCAGACCCGAAGTCACAACGTCCCGCCCTGCTGCTTTGTCCGCCCGATTACTACGGTATTGAATACGAAATCAATCCGTGGATGCACAAGGAACGCGGCGCAGACCGCAGCCTCACCGCGGCGCAATGGCGGGAACTTTACGAGACCCTTCTCAAAGTGGGTGCCGACCTGGAATTGGTGGCGCCACGGCCCGCTCTGCCGGATATGGTTTTCACCGCCAACGCGGGGCTGTTGGTTGGACGCCGCGCTATTCTGAGCAATTTCCGTCACAAGGAACGCCAGGGCGAAGCCGAGCACTTTGCGAGATGGTTCGAGCGTCGTGGGTTTGAAGTGGTTCGTCTGCAAGACGGGTTAATATTCGAAGGCGAGGGCGATGCGTTGTTTTCAGGAGATGTTCTCTTCTGCGGATATCGCCTTCGATCCGATATTCGTTCTCACGAAAAACTTTCCGGAATTCTTGGGCGCCTCGTGATCTCTGTCGAACTGGTGGATGACCGCTTTTATCACCTGGACACGTGCTTCTGTCCGCTGCCCGATGGCGGCGCAATCTGGTTTCCCGGCGCATTCGATGCGTACGGTCGTGACGCGATTCGTCACCATGTTCGGGATCTAATCGATGTGCCGGAAGAGGAGGCGACCCGATTTGCCTGTAATGCCGTGGTGATGGATCGCGAAATCATTCTACCTGCGGGCTGCCCGCGACTCGAGCAGGCGTTGCGCGAGCGCGGCTATCATCCGCATCCACTGGCGATGACCGAATTCCTGAAAGGCGGCGGCGCCTGTAAATGCCTGGTTCTGTTCGTGCCTCAACGGCTTTGAGACGGTGGATGCGCAATTTTCAAATTGCAATTTGGGCGTGTCTCGGCACGGTAAAAAGGGGTTATGAAAGCAGAAGCATTGCATATAGGCATGAAGGTGAAGCATCCCGAATACGGGATCGGAACAGTCAAAACGATTTCCGAACAGTCTGCGGATATTCAATTTGATACGGGCAAGCGAACGGTTGCGCCGGAAGCCAGCGGAATCGAACCCGCGGAGCCACATGTGAGTGTTAGCGGACTGGACCGTCCGTTGCATCTGGTCATGGCCGAGGCGGCCGCCGCGGTCGTGCGCGAGTTGGGAATCGAAAAGCCCGATTCGACCATTGCCGAGCAACTCGGTGTCCGCTGGAACCGGGGCAAATTGGTATTGCATCCGGCAGATCCGACCGTTCAGACGAAAGAAGTCCCGCTGGAAGGGTTCTTCCACAAGATCGTGATGATGCGCAACAATTTCCGGGTGCTGGAGCAGAAGATTAATTCTCACCCGACGTTAACCGATGGTGACAAGGTGGAGCTACAGCAGTACATTACGCGCTGTTACGGGTCGATGACGACCTTTAACGTCCTGTTTAAGAATAAGGAAGACCAGTTTCGGGGCGGAGCAGGGGACTGATGATTCGAGAGACCATTTCAAAGATCGAAGCCAAGTTGCAGGGCGCGAACACGCTCACCGAGGAGTCGCGCGCTGAACTGTTCCAGCTTCTGGGCGACTTGAAGCGGGAAATCGCGGGGATTGACGAGGAAAAGGCCCGTACTATCGCCGGACAGACTGAGCATTTGACGGCCCAGGCTACTGCGGACTCGCGAAATCCCGAGCTCCTGAAACACTCCCTTGAGGAGCTTTCGGCCTCGGTCGCGGGGTTCGAACAATCGCATCCGGGGTTGGTCGAGGTTGTAAATCGGATTTGCACAACCCTCGCCAACATAGGTATTTAGAACTGAGACAGGGTTCAGATTAAGATTTATGATTACGATTAAGATTATGACCGGCGGGTTGGTTCCTGGTCGTAATCTTAATCCTGATCTTCCTCATACAAATGCACCCAGGACGGTGTCTATCCAGTGTAAAGTGTAGTTTGTGACCGACGAGTCGAAACATTGGTGTGAGAGCCTGTATGAAGAGCGGGCCGCGCAAATCCTGCTTTATGGCCGGTCGCTCGGTTTAAGCCACAGCGAGGCCGAGGACGTTTTGCAGGAGACCTTTGTGGCGCTCATGAAGCAGAGTTCATCGCCCGAAAAGCCGCTGCATTATTGCCTGCGGAGTTTCCGGAATCGGGCCTTGAATTACCGGCGTGGGTTTCTGCGGCGCATCACGCGGGAGTTGGAGTCGTCCCGTTGGTTTGATCGGGATGAGGACGAGAGTCCCGAGGAACGCGCGGCGATGAAGTGCCTGGAGACGCTGCCGAAAGACCAGCGCGAAGTGATTTTGCTGAAGATTTGGCACGAATACACGTTCGAGGAAATTGGGGAGTTGCTGGAAATCTCACCCAACACCGCGGCCGGCCGGTATCGCTACGGCCTGCAGAAGATCAAATCGTGTTTGCAGAGGGAAAGTTATGAAAGAAGTGAGTCTACTCGAGAAACAATTGCGTTCCTGGACACCGCGTCCACCATCAGCGGCCCTTAAGGCGCGAATATTCGGCGTTGGAGAGGCGAGCTCCGCCGAGTCCATCGCAGGGGTCGAGGATTCGGCGCCCGCGCGAGTTCCGGCATGGCAATGGCTTGCGCCTGCGATGGCCGTGTTTGTCGCGGCAATGATGAGCTGGAGTGACGGCGTGAGCTCGTTCATTTCCTCAAATCCTTCGGGCGTGTCTACTGCGTTGAGCAGTCCCGAAATGGCTGCCTACTACTCACCAATCCACCTCGAACATAATTCCTGGCCTGTGGCGACCTTTGCCTGGACAAATGATCGCGAGAGTCTTCCTCGTGCTGCCACTCTGCCCGTCACCAACAGCACGATTCCTTAGTTAGTAATGAACGATAAAAAGCCGAATAACCCTCAAGGGGAGGGCAAGCCCGCGGAGTCGAAACCCGGCGCAAAACCCGTTCCCGGTCGCCCTGCGAAACCAGGGACGCCCCCGTTAAAAGGCGTGGCCCCGACTGGGGCTGCGCAATCACCGCCGCCGCCCCTCACAGTTCCACCACTCTTCCGCAGGATCGACTGGATCACTTTCGCAGTCACGACGCTCCTTGTCTTTATCGGTTATTGGCTCACGCTCGCGCCCGACCTGACGCTGGAGGATTCAGGCGAGTTGGCCGTCGCCTCGATGTATGCAGGCGTGCCGCACCCGCCAGGTTATCCGGTTTGGACGATTTACACATGGCTCTTCACGCTGATCCCATACGCCAACATCGCGTGGCGGGTCGCTTTGTCCTCGGCGGTTGCGGGCGCGTTTGCCTGCGGAATGGTAGCGATGATGGTTTCGCGCGGCAGCAGCATGATGATGGAAGGCGTCGCCGAATTGAAAAACATCGAACGCCGCTGGGAAAACATCATCTGCATGGTGGCCGGTTTCGTGGCGGGGATGCTCATCGGCTTCAACGGGTTCATGTGGAGCCAGGCCGTGATCGTCGAGGTCTACACGCTGAGCGTGCTCTCGCTCGCGGGCGTGCTGGTCTGCTTGTTGCGCTGGATTTACGCGCCGCACCAACGCCGCTATCTCTATCTGGCGTTCTTCTGGTTCGGCATCACGTTCAACAACCATCAATCGCTGCTCGTCACCGCCATCGGGCTCGAAGTGGCGATTCTTGCCGTTGTCCCGCGGCTTGGGCGCGATCTGCTGTTTTGGAATGTAATTATTTATCTTCTCGGCCTCGTCTTGAAAGGCATGGGAATGATGAGTGTCCTGATGGACAACACGCCGTTGCTCGTGATCTATAACCTCATCGGAATTGCATCATTCATTGGATGGGTCTACTTCCTGTTCACGACGAAAAAGAGCGGCGTTGAGTTGGCGCGTGATTTCGCCCTGGTAGGTTGCCTCGGATATGTCTTGCTGATTATTGGTTGCATAACAAACTACGTGACCTTCTTCGAATACCGGAGAGGCTTATTTGCCCTGCTTAACCTTGGCGGCTTCGGAATAATTGCTGCATTCGTCAAGTTGACGCAATTGGTCCGCAAAACAGCCAACTTGGGCCGCGAGTGGTTGCATGCTTTGTATTGCGGCGCGGCATGGGCAATTGGCGCCGCGTTTTACGTCTACATGCCGCTGGCGTCGATGAGCAATCCGCCGCTCAACTGGGGGTATCCCCGTACCGTCGGCGGCTTTTTCCACGCGTTCACCCGCGGCCAGTACGAGCGAATCCATCCCACCACAAGTGCGCTCACCTTCGTCAAGCAGATCGGAATGTATGTCATCGGGGCGATGGAAGAGTTCAATCTCGTCTATCTCCTGGTCGCGCTCGTGCCGCTGTACTTTTTCAAACGAATGCAAAAGCGCGAAAAGGCGTGGGTCATCGGCCTGAATGCGATTTATCTCTGCCTGAGCCTGTTTCTGTTGCTCCTGCTCAACCCGGCGCCCGACCGCCAGAGCAAGGATTTGAACAAGGTGTTCTTCACGGCGTCGCACGTCATGATTGCGATGGGTATCGGTTACGGCTTGACGCTAATTTCAGCCGGGCTCGTGACCCAGTACGAGCGCTATCGGCGCTGGGTTTTTGGCGCGTTCGGTGTGGCGGGCATGATCGCCGCCTACGATGTCGTAGCGGCGCAGGACGTTGCGAATCCGCTGGTGCACTACACTTCGTATGTCGCATTAGCTTTGGCCATTGTCGGTGTGGCCGTGATGTTCGTGACGCGCAACGCGGGCCGGCCGCTGATGGCGCCGTTGCTGACCATCTTCGTGCTGATGCCTGTCTGGCCGATCATGTCTCACTGGGAAGAGAACGAGCAGCGCGGGCACCTCTTCGGCTACTGGTTCGGTCACGACATGTTCACGCCACCCTTCGCCTGGCCCGACGGCAAACCGATCTATCCCGAGATGGCGCGCGACACAGTCTTGTTCGGCGGCACGGACCCTGGCCGATTCAATCCCACTTACATGATTTTCTGCGAGAGTCCCCTTGCTGCGAAGCACAAGCCACGCGATCCGAAGTTCGACCGGCGTGACGTATATCTCATCACCCAAAACGCACTGGCAGATATGACGTATCTGCAATACATCCGCGCGCATTACAACCGGAGCACGCAGCTTGACCCGCCATTTTTCCAGGAATTGCTGCGCGGCTCGAAGGAACTTGCGCTCGGCACCGAAACCAACATTTTCGCGCGGCTCGTCACGCCGATTGACAACTTGTTCCTGAAACTCGGCGACAATATCGAGAAGGAGCGCCGCGCCGGCACGTCGTTCTTCAAAGAAAGCGACTTCATCGATTGTCCTGCATTTGCCGGCAAGCTGCGCACCCCGGCGGATCCGCTTTCGCAATACCTCGCTTCGAATTTGTCGAAAGAAACAGCGGGCATGCTTGGCAAGAATGACTCCGAGGCAAAGCGCGCCCTGGCCAAAGACCTGAATCGCATCCTGGAAAAGGAACTGATTTACGATACGAATCGATTTGCCGGGATTCAACTCTCGGCGCGCACTCAACGATTCATTCGCCAGAACCCGCAGAGCCACACGCGGATTCGCCTAAACCGGATCCTCCTGGAAGAGGCATATCCGAACATCATCGGGAAGAGCATTGGCGGTGTTTATCCCGATCTCGAAATTCATACCCCGACTCCGGACGAATCGACCAAAGCATTTCAGGAGTATCTGGCGGATGCCCAGCGCCGCCTTGATCACGACCGTCGCGCGCCGAATGAACCGCGGCAGCTCAAAGCCGGCGAAGACGTGAAGATTATCGACAACCGCGTGCAGGTCTCAGGACAGGTGGCGGTGATGGCGATCAACGGCTTGCTGACAAAAGTGATTTTCGACGCAAACCAGGACCACGAGTTCTATGTCGAAGAAAGCTTTCCGCTCGATTGGATGTATCAATACCTTTCGCCGTACGGCATCATCATGAAGATCAACCGTCAACCACTGCCAGAGTTGACGGAGGACATGACGAAGGCCGACCACGAATTTTGGAGCCAGTTTTCCGATCGTCTTATTGGCAACTGGATTACGTACGATACCCCGATCTCGAACATTTGTGCGTTCGCGGAGAAGACCTATTTGCACCGTGATTACAAAGGCTTCAAAGGCCGGCCTGAATTCGTTCGCGACAATGACGGCCAGAAGGCTTTCTCGAAACTGCGGAGCTCGATTGCGGGCGTTTATAATTACCGCATTGGTGCCGCCAAATCGCACGCTGAGCAGCAGCGCATGTTGCGCGAAGCCGAGTTCGCCTTCAAACAGGCGTATGCGTTTTGCCCTTACAGCCCCGAAGCGGTCTTCCGCTACATCAACCTGCTGATCAGCATCGGCCGGGTTGACGACGCTCAGTTCATCGCGACCACATCCCAGAAACTGGACCCCAACAACGGCCAGATGGCTGGGTTGGTGGCGGAACTCAAACGGATCAAGCAGCAGCAGGGCGCGATGGCGCCGATGATGCCCCCTCTGAGCAGTCCGAGCGCAGCAGAAGCCCAGATCGCGCAACTCGAGCAACAGCTCGCCGCGGACTCCAACAACATGGCCCTGCTCCACACACTCATCATGCAGCACGTGCAACTGCAGCAGCGTGACAAGGCCGGTGCGCGCCTGGATCAGTTGCTGGCGAACCCCAAAGCGGACGCGAACTCGCTGCTCTTCGCGGTGAATGCAGCCAACCAACTCCAGGACTGGCCGCGGGTTGAGAAGTGTCTCGACCGTCTCGTGAAGTCGAGCCCCGATAATCCCGAGGCGTGGTACGACCTTGCCGGCATCCAGGCGATGCAGAACAAGTCTGCCGAGGCGGTTGCTTCCCTCCGCCAATCGTTGACGCGCAGCCGTCAGCGCCTCGAGAAGAATCCGGGCGCGCTAAATCTTTATAGTAACGCGGAAACCGACCCGCGCTTCACCGCGCTTCGCCAGTTGCCGGAATTTCAGCAGTTACTTGGGGAGCAGCGGGCTTCGAAGTAGCCGGCACGAAATCAACCTTGGCGCTGAGTTCCGGCGTCAGAAATTTATCTGGATTCTCGATCTGCACCTTGATTTGCAACGTCCCTTTCTGCCGATTCGCCTCTGGAGCCATCTCGGCGACGTACCCTGAATACTTGCGGTCCAGATACGCTTCGGGACTGATGCTGCATCGTTGATGCAGAAAAACTTTTGCAAGGTCCGATTCATTCAATTCGATCTCGACTTGCAGGTCTTTAGGATCGGCCACCGCGAGAAGGGCCGTGCTTGGTCCGCGTGTGCCACCAAAACTTTGGGGTGTCACCAACTCGGATGCATCGACAAGTTTCTCCACGACCACGCCGTTGATCGGTGAACGAATCACAGTCCAATCGACATAGGTGCGGGCGAGATCGACAGTTCCCTGGACTTCTTTCACCGTCGCGCGCGCGGCTTCCAACTTCAGGCGCGAGTCATCCTCCAACTGCTGCGTCTCGATTCGATCGGCGATCAGTTTTTGGACGCGTCGATAATCAATCTCGGCTTTTTCGACAGCGGTGCGAGCGTTCGCGAGGCGACCTTCAGCTTCGGCGAGGCGAGCCCTGTGTTCAGCGTCATCCAACAAAACGACCACCTGTCCATTCGTTACCGCATCGCCTTTCTTCACGCCGATCCATTTCACCACTCCCATGAAACGCGGGCTGAGTTCGATGCGCTCGCGGTTGACGATGTAACCACTGACTGTGAGGACTGAATCATTCGTGCCCTTTGCTAAAGCAAGGGAATTGGTTGCCTTGTTTCCGGTTTTGCTGGTCTCAAGCAAGCGTGTCTTGTCGCTCTTGCGCGGAACCGCGAAAAAAATTGCCAGCCCGGAAAGTGCGAGGACGAGGACAAGAATAATCCAGACGAAGTTGCTGGACCGCCGTTTGGCTTCTGGCGGAATTTGGAGTGAGCTTAGCCTGTCAGGGTCCATCGGTTGCTACTTTGGTACAGCACTCGCAGTGGTCAGGAAATGTAAAAGAAACTCACGCCGTGGAAGATTTTCCACAGAGGGTCAGAACTCCTTTGGAAGAAGGACGGCGGAAGCGACTCCGCCGTCCACTGAAAAATATCCGCTCGGTTAGTAACGATTGCGACCGCCGCCGCCACCACCACCGCCACTGTATTCGCGGCGTCCGCCGCCGCCGCGTCCACCGCGGTCACCACCGCCGCCGGAGCGTTCTTCGCGAGGCCGCGCGAGGTTGACTGTAAGATTGCGGCCGTCGAGCGACGCGCCATTCATGGCCTGGATCGCTTTCTGCGCTTCTTCTTCGGTAGCCATGGTGACGAAGCCAAAGCCGCGGGGACGCCCGCTCATCCGATCCACCATCAGGTTGGCTTCGGTAACTGTGCCGTGTGCGGAAAACGCATCCTGCAGATCGTTTTCAGTGGTGTTGAAGGAAATATTTCCCACAAACAATTTCGTATTCATTCAAGGACGATTTGTGGCTAACTTTTAATTCCAAACTGTTCCCGACCGCCGGGTTTCAAATCATCACTGAACGGAGTTCACCTGAAGATTCACCATAAAATTGGAAGCCAAGTTATCCAACAGACAAGCGACTCTCTCCGGTTTCGCAGGGGAATGCAACCGGTTTTTTAGGGGTAAATAACCGGACGGGATCATGGCTTTCGGTCAAGTTCGGTGAACTGCACCGGGCGCAGGCGGCGTTTCTGGAACCAACTCAACGCGATTAAATCGTAAATGCCGCGGCCCAGGCGATTCCATATTCCATATTTGGAAATTCCCGCGACTCGCGGACGATGATTCACGGGGACCTCCAGAGTTTTTGCGCCGTTGCCGTGCACGAGCACGGGTAAGAACCGATGGAAACCGTTGAAAGGAAAAACCCCATCGAGAGCGGAGCGTTTGAAGACGCGCATGGCGCAACCGGTGTCGCGGAAATCGACCTTGAGGGCGCTTTTGCGCGCCCAGCGCGCGACTTTTGACGAGTGTCGGCGCACGAAGCTGTCGCGGCGTTTCGCGCGCACGCCACAAACGAAGTCCGTCTCAGCAAGGTGCGGAAGCATTTTGGGAATGTCGGCGGGATCGTTCTGGAGATCGCCGTCGAGAGTAGCGATGACCGGGCTGTCGGTGGCGCGAATGCCGGTCCAGAGCGCGGCGCTTTGGCCGCTGTTCACGGCGTGGCGAAACCCGCGGACGTTTGGAAATTGGCGGCGGGCTTCTTCAATCTTCTGCCACGTCGAATCGCGGCTCGCGTCGTCTACGAAGACGAGTTCGTACGATCTCGATTGCCCTTTCATCGCCGCCGTCACTTCGCGGGCCATCGGAAGGACGTTGTCTTCCTCGTCGTACACTGGAACGATGATCGCAATGTCGGATGCCACGGGGTGAACGTAATTTGGAATGCTCGGCTTCGTCGAGCCTGTGATCACTTCAACGTGCGCAAGTAGGCAAAGAGGTTGGAAACGTCATCGGGTTTGAGAGCTTCGAGCAAACCTTCAGGCATCATGCTCAGTTTCGTGTAGTTGGCGCGACGGACGTTCGTTTGCGGAATGCGGAGGTCTTCGCTGTTTGGCCTGCGAACGACGATGGCTTCATCATTTTGCGAGACCAGCAGACCATCCACGATGTCACCGTCCTTGAACTCGACGCGGAACGTGCGGTAGCCGCCTTCCATGGCAGCATTTGGTGTGAGCACG
>Ga0193696_1000457_pt1 | contig 14317 bp, 16 predicted proteins | sample L3m1metaG_FD_145074 | JGI IMG/M metagenome (GOLD analysis project Ga0193696, IMG submission 145074) | Soil microbial communities from a riparian zone of the East river system, Colorado, United States - L3m1 | ecosystem: Environmental > Terrestrial > Soil > Riparian zone | place: USA: East River... | reverse complement strand
CGAGGGATCCGGTGAAACTGTAGTCTCGGTGAAGATGCCGAGTACCCGTGGTTGGACGGAAAGACCCCGTGAACCTTTACTACAGCTAGATGTTGGAGTTCGGGGCGTGTTGTCCAGGATAGGTGGGAGACTTTGAACCGGAGGCGCTAGCCTTCGCGGAGTCACCCTTGGGATACCACCCTTCGCGTTTTGGGCTTCTAACCCGAGGCCGTGATCCGGCTCGGGAACAGCATCTGGTGGGTAGTTTGACTGGGGCGGTCGCCTCCTAAACTGTAACGGAGGCGCGCAAAGGTTCCCTCAGCACGGTTGGAAATCGTGCGTAGAGTGCAAAGGCATAAGGGAGCTTGACTGCGAGACCTACAAGTCGAGCAGGTGCGAAAGCAGGCCTTAGTGATCCGACGGTAGAGAGTGGAATTGCCGTCGCTCAACGGATAAAAGGTACTCCGGGGATAACAGGCTTATCCTTCCCAAGAGTCCACATCGACGGAAGGGTTTGGCACCTCGATGTCGGCTCGTCGCATCCTGGGGCTGGAGTAGGTCCCAAGGGTTGGGCTGTTCGCCCATTAAAGCGTTACGCGAGCTGGGTTCAGAACGTCGTGAGACAGTTCGGTCCCTATCCACCATGGGCGTTGGATGCTTGAGAGGAGTCGTCCTCAGTACGAGAGGACCGGGACGAACAGACCTTTGGTGTATCAGTCGTCGTGCCAACGGCGCTGCTGATTAGCCACGTCTGGATGGGATAACCGCTGAAAGCATCTAAGCGGGAAGCCCACCTCGAGATGAGGCATCCCATCCCCTTCGAGGGAGTAAGGGCCGTGGGAGACCACCACGTTGATAGGCGGGACGTGCAAGCGCAGCAATGCGTTCAGCGGACCCGTACTAATTGCCCGAGGTCTTGATTTAGAACTCGTTGTCGCTGCTATGGAGTTTTGAGGGTGTGCTTTACGTGCGCTCTTGACAGTTTCGGCGGTGATAGCGGCGGGGGTACACCTCTTCCCATTCCGAACAGAGAAGTTAAGCCCGCTCGCGCCGATGGTACTCGGAGGGCAACCTCCCGGGAGAGTAGGTCGCCGCCGACTATTTCATTCACGAAGAGCCGCCTAGCGCGGCTCTTCGTCGTTCTAGGCCGCGCGCAACTTGTCCAGCCAGTCAGGGTCGAGCGCTCGCAGCCGGCGAACCCGCTCGCCGACCGGCGGATGCGTCACGAACAGGCCGGCAAGGCCTTCTTCGGCGAACGGATTGATCGTGTAGAGCGGCTCCGTCGCCGGGCTCGCGCGGAACTCGACCAGCTCCGCAGCCTGCTCCAGCCGGAGAAGCGCGTCGGCCAGCCCGTGTGGGGAGCCGCAAAGCGCGGCCGCCGCGCGGTCGGCGGCGAACTCGCGCTTCGGCGAGAGCAGCAAATGGACGATCGCAGCGGCCAACGGTCCAAGCACGAACAGGAGCGTTCGCTGCAGCCAGCCGCCAACCCGGCTCGTCTCGATCAGCGCCGCGGCGACGACGACTGCGGCCGTCTGTACCAGCACGTCGCGGTTGCGGATGTGCGCCAGCTCGTGCGCGAGCACTCCCTCGAGCTCGGCCGGCGGGGTGGCCGTCAGTAGCCCGCTGCTGACGGCGATCGCACCGCCTCGCGGTCCGCGCCCTGCTGCGAGCGCGCGAGGAAATCCATCCGGGAGGAGGTAGAGGCGTGGCTTCGGCAGTCCGGCGAGCCCCGCCAGACTTGCCACGCTCGCGTGCAACGCCGGTGCCTCGCCGACCGGCAGCTCGCGCGCGCCGACCATCCCGAGTACGACCCGGTCGCCGTACCAGTACGCAGCGCCGGCCACGAGCAGGCCGAAGAAGACGAGCAGGGAGACCAGCCGGTAGCCGCCGATCGGCCAGCCGATCGCCGCGACCGCCGCGCAACCGCCGGCCACGAGCAGCCAGGTCTTGCAGACGTTCCACGCCGCCACGAGCCGCCAGTGCACGGCTCAGGTGTCGTCCGGCTGCTCGTCCTCTTCCAGCCCGCGCGGCGGCCAGTCCGGCTCGGGCGCGTCGCAGCGGCTGGAGCAGTGGAGCGAGGCGATGTTCTGCAGCGGAATCAGGATGTGCCCGTTCAGCTCGAGGTGGGCGACGTCGTCCAGGAGGCAGTAGGCGGTGAGCACGCCGTCCTGGTAGTCGCCGCCGAAGAGCGCGACTTCGACCTGCTCGCCCTTGTACTTGTTGGTGTAGTCCTCCAAGGCTCGCGGCTCAGTCTAGTCGCCGCAGCGCCTCGCCTTCGACCGCGAATTCGGCGAGGAAGACGTTACCGATCCTCGGCCCGAGTCGTCGTGCGTCGGCATGCGAGCTCCCGTCGGCGAAGGCGAAGGCGGCTCGGATAGGCCCGCCGTGCGTTACCGCTAGGACACGCTCGCCCTCGTGAGCGAGGGCGAGCTCGAGCAGCGCTGCGACGGCGCGCCGGCCCATCTCCTCGTAGCTCTCGCCGTCCTCCCAACCCTGGTCGTAGTCGAGCCACCGGGCGAACTGCTCAGGGAACTGCGTCTCGATCTCCACGCGCGTTAGCCCCTGCCAGGAACCGACGTCGACCTCGCGTAGGGCGTCGACCGCGACCGGATCGAGACCGTGCTCGGCCGCCACGGCCTGCGCCGTCTCGAGTGCGCGCCGTAGCGGGCTCGAGTAGACAGCCGCGAGCCCGACGGCCTTGAGCTCGGCGGCGAGCTCGGCCGCCTGCGCACGCCCGGTTGCGTTCAGCGGCGGGTCGGCATGCCCCTGAAAGCGGCCCTGGCGGTTCCAGTCGGTCTCGCCGTGGCGGGCCAGCAGGATCGTCGTCACGGCCGGACTAGACTAGCCGCCCTTGGACCTCGGCCTGACAGGACGCGCGTGCCTGGTGAACGGCTCGACCGGTGGAATCGGCCGGGCCACCGCCGCGCTGCTCGCAGCCGAAGGCGCGCGCGTGATCACGTGTGGCCGAGGCGAGGCGCCTGGTGTCGGCGAGGCCGAGCACATCGCCGCCGATCTCTCGAAGCCTGGCGAGCCTGAGCGCGTGGTCGCTCAGGCCGGCGAGCTCGACGTGCTCGTGAACAACGTCGGCTACGCGGAGCAACGGGACTTCCTGGCCGTCACGGACGAGCAGTGGGAAGAGGTTTGGCAACTGAACGTGATGAGCTACGTCCGCGCGATCAGGGCCGCGGTGCCGGCCATGAAGGAGCGCGGGAGTGGGGTGATCGTGAACGTCTCCTCGACGGCCGGCAAGCGCCCCTCGACCGGGATGCCCGACTACAGCGTCACGAAGGCGGCTGTGCTCTCGCTCTCGCGGTTGGTCGCCGACTTGTACGCCGGTGATGGGATCCGCTGCAACGCGATCGCGCCCGGACCGACGGCGACCGAGGCGTGGCTCGGCCGCGGCGGTCTCGCCGACCAGCAGGCAAAGCGCAGCGGCAAGAGCCGCGGCGAGGTGCTCGAGGCGGTCGGCAAGGGGCGGCCGCTCGGCCGGCTCGCGGAACCGGGGGAGATCGCCGCGGTGATCGCGTTCCTGTGCTCCGACCGCGCGTCGTACGTGACGGGCGCGGCCTGGAGCGCCGACGGCGGCACCGTGCCGATCATCATCTGAGGCCCATCGCCGCCTGCTGTGCACAAACCGGCACACACTCGGGCCGACGCCGGCACAGACACGTCACGGGATTCTCGATACCGTCGACCGCGAGGGAGGCGGGTTCGAACCCCACCCAATTGAAGGGTGGAGGTGTGGCCTGACTCGCGGCGGTGCCGCTGCCCGGTTCACGGGCTAGCATCGGTGCCGATGCCGGAGCTTGCCGGACGGACTGCGGAGGCCTTCGAGGCGGGCGTTCGCGAGCACGAGGAGCGGTGGCTCTCGCCGCTCGCGGTGCGCTCCTACGAGACGCGCGGGCGCGCGCGCGAAGAGGAGCCGTGCCTGCTGCGCACGCCGTTCCAGCGCGACCGCGACCGGATCGTGCACACCAAGGCGTTCAGGCGGCTGATGCACAAGACGCAGGTCTTCGTCGACCCCGCCGGCGACCACTACCGCACGCGCCTGACCCACACGCTGGAGACCACCGGGATCTCGCGCGGCGTGGCGCGGGCGCTGCGGCTGAACGAGGACCTCGTCGAGGCGATCGGGCTGGGCCATGACCTCGGGCACACGCCGTTCGGGCACGCCGGCGAGGAGGCGCTCGACGAGGCCCTGCGCGAGCGCTTCGACCGCCGCTTCCGTCACAACGAACACTCGCTCCGGATCGTCGACGTGCTCGAGCGCGACGGCCGCGGCCTCAACCTGACGCAGGAGGTTCGCGACGGGATCCTCAATCACACCGGGCCCAACGAGCCGGACACCCTCGAAGGGAAGATCGTGCGCCTCGTCGACCGCGTCGCATACATCAACCACGACATCGACGACGCCGTTCGCGCGGGCGTGCTCGACCCGGGGGAGCTGCCGGGCGCAGAGATCGAGCTGCTCGGCGCGACCGGCTCCCGGCGGATCGACGCCCTCGTCCACGACCTCGTCGAGACCTCGGCGCGCGATGGCGACATCCGCCAAAGCGAGGAGGTCGGCGCGGCGATGCTCGCGCTGCGCTCGTTCATGTTCGAACGCGTCTACCTCGCCGAGTCAGCGGGTGCCGAGCACGCGCGGGCGCGAGCGACCGTGCAGCGCATCTTCGACCACCTGCTCGAGCGTGGCGATTCGGTCGACGACGTGATCGACTACGTCGCAGGCATGACCGACCGCTTCGCGCTCAGCTACGCCGAGAGCCTCTGATGGCTCGCATCAAGGAGACCTCCGTCCGCGAGACGGTCGAGGCGGCCGACATGGTCGAGGTCGTCCAGGCGCGCACCCAGCTGCGCCGCTCGGGCGCGCGCTGGACCGGGCTCTGCCCGTTCCACGACGAGAAGACGCCGAGCTTCTCGGTCAACCCGGCCGACAAGTTCTTCTACTGCTTCGGCTGCGGCAAGGGCGGTGACGTGATCACCTTCGTCCGGGAGACCGAGCAGCTCGACTTCGTGCAAGCGGTCGAGTGGCTCGCCGAGCGCTTCCGCGTCACGCTCGAGTACGAGGAGACCTCTCCCGAGCAGGACGCCGCGCGTGGCCGGCGGGAGCGTCTGCTGGCGCTGCTCGAGCAGGCGACCGCGTTCTACGAGCGCTACCTCTGGGAATCGCCGCGCGGAGAGGCGGCGCGCACGTACCTCGAGAGCCGCGGCCTCGGCGAGGAGGTTTGCCGCGCATACCGTCTCGGGCTCGCCCCCGGCGGGGCGACGCTGGCGCGGAAGGCACGCGAGAAAGGGTTCACCGCGCAGGAGCTGAGCGCGGCCGGCCTCGTCAACCGCCGCGGCAACGACTACTTCAACGGGCGCCTGCTCTTCTCGCTCGCCGATGCGCGCGCGCGCGTGCGCGGGTTCCAGGCGCGGAAGCTGCGCGAGGACGACCCGCTGCGCGCCAAGTACGTCAACTCGCCGGAGGGCGAGCTCTTCCGCAAGGGCGACCTGCTCTACGGCCTCGACCGCGCGCGGACGGCGATCGCGAAGCAGGAGCGCGCGGTCGTGGTCGAGGGCAACACCGACGTGCTGGCGCTGCACCAGGCCGGGCTCGAGCCAGTGGTCGCCTCGATGGGCACCGCGCTCACCGACCGGCAGCTGAAGGAGCTCTCGCGACTGACCCACAAGGCGTGGCTCTGCTTCGATGGCGATGCGGCCGGCGAGGCGGCCACGCTGCGCGGGATGGAGCTCGCGGCGGCTCAGGGGTTCGACGTCCGCGTCGTGACGCTGCCGCCGGGGCGCGACCCGGCCGACCTCGCCGGCGAGTTCGACGTGCTGCTCGGCAGGGCGGAGAGCTACCTCTCCTACCGCGTGCGGCTCGAGATCGAGCGGGCGCCGGATCGGCAGGAGGCCTTCGTCCGCGTGCGCGAGGTGCTCTCGCGCTTCGAGGACTCGCCGGAGCGGCAGGACGCGGTCCGGCTGGCGGCCGACCGGCTCGACCTGCCCAAGGAGACGCAGGCCGGCTTCGCGCCCGGCCGGGGCCGGCGCGCGACGGGTGAGATCAGCCCCCGCCTGCTCGAGAAGGGCTTCCGGCTCGAGCGCGACGCGCTCGCGGGTGTGGCCGCACACCCGCAGGTGCGCGAGCTCCTGGCCGAGCTTTCACCGGAGCACTTCGACGCCGAGCTGCACCGCCGCGCTCGGGAGCACCTGCTCGAGCCGGGCGAGCCGGACGAGGAGCTCGTCCCGCTGCTGGCGGAGCTGGACGCCCGCGCCGCCACCGAGGGGATCGACGAGGAAACCGCCAAGGAGCTGCTCTTGCGCCTGCGCGAGCGCGAGGTGCGGCGCGAGCTCGCGACCGCCGACCTCGAGCGCACCAAGGAGCTCCAGGAACAGCTCGAGAAGATCCGCGCGACAGCCGCGAATCTGGCGTAGCCACCGCTACAATCCGCCCGCCGAGCACCGATCCCCGGTAGCTCAATTGGCAGAGCATCCGGCTGTTAACCGGAGGGTTGTTGGTTCGAGTCCAACCCGGGGAGTTTGGCACGGGGGAAACCCGGTTTCCCCCGTGAGCCCCCTCGCTGGTTTCCACAGCAGCAGCGTCGGCAAAGCCGCCGCCTCCGCTTCAACGTGCATAGGTATTGCCTAGTATGCGCCGATGGACGGGGAGCTGAGCAGGGCGACGCTGCTGGCGCGCGGCGCTGCAACGGTGGTCGCCGCGTCGGCCTTCGGAGGTCTCGCCTCGCGCGCCTCCGCGGCTGTTCCCGATGGCGATCTCGCCTACGCCCGCCTGCTCGTCGCGCTGGAGCTGCTGTCGCTGGACTTCTACACCCGGGCGATCGGGGCGGGCGGCGGCTCGCAGCTCGAGCTGCGGCGCGCGCGGGCGGCCGAGCGGCGGTGCTACGACGCGGTCGCTGCCGTGCTCACGGACGCCGGCCAGGTGCCCGCGACCGCGCAGGACATCGACTTCTCATACCCGCGCGGCTCGTTTGCCTCGCGCGCAGCGATCTGCAGGCTCGGCGTGCGGCTCGAATCGCTCTCGCTCGGCGCCTACCTGGGCGCGGTGGGGAGTCTGCAGACGCCGCGCTATCGCGACCACGCCGCCCGCGCGGCCGCGAGCGAGGCACAGCATCTGAGTGTCCTTGCGGGCGAAGTGGGCGGCCGGCGCGTCGGGCCACCGCTGCCCGCGGCGCTTCCGCTCGCCCGGGTCTCCGATGCGCTGGACGCGTTCACGAGCTGATGCCGAAGCAGTTCTACAGCGCGAGCGAGGCGGCGAAGATGCTCGGGATCAGCCTCGACACGCTGCGGCGCTGGGACAGCGCGGGCCGGATCGCGACCGCGCGCGACAGCGGCAACCGCCGCATCGTGGCGGCGACCGAGGTTCGCAGGCTCCGCGGCGACGATGACCGACGGCAGCTGAGCGCGCGCAACCGGCTGAACGGCACCGTCGCCGAGGTCAAGGTCGAGGGGCTAATCGCCCAGGTCGAGCTCGTCGTCGACGAGCCGGCGCGCCTGGTCGCGATCGTCACCGCCGACGCGGTCGAGGAGCTCGGCCTGCGCGCCGGAATGCCCGCCACCGCGGTCGTGAAGGCAACTTCCGTGATGGTGGAGCACGCATGAGGCTCATCCTCGCAGCGCTGCTCGCTGCCGTCCTGGCCGGGGCCGCCGCAGCCCAGGTCGAGACCACGCGGGCCACGGTCTTCGCCGCCGCCTCGCTGACCGACGCGTTCCCGAAGGTCGCGCCGAGCGCGCGCTTCTCGTTCGCGGGGTCGAACACGCTGGCCGCGCAAATCCGTCAGGGCGCACCCGCCGACGTCTTCGCCTCGGCGAACACGACCCTGCCCGAGGCGCTGCACAAGGACGGCTTCTGCTCGAAGCCGGTCGTGTTCACGCGCAACACCCTCGTCCTGATCGTGCCGAGCTCGAATCCGGCCGACATTCACAGCGTCTACGACCTCCGGCGTAAGGGGATCAAGCTCGTGATCGCGGCACCGGGTGTGCCGGTCGGCAGCTACACGGTGCAGGTGCTCAAGAACATGAACCTGACGAGCGTGCTCAAGAACGTCGTCAGCCGTGAGAACGACGTGCGCGAGGTGCTGGCCAAGGTCGCGCTGAACGAGGCCGACGCGGGCTTCGTCTACTCGACGGACGCGCGCACCGTCCCGAAGAAGGTGAAGGTGCTGAAGATCCCGGCGTGGGCGCAGCCGAAGGTGCAGTACGGGATCTGCGTCGTCTCGGCCAGCCACAACAAGGCCGCCGCGAGCGCGTTCGTCAAGCGCGTCCTGAGCCCGGCCGGCCAGAAGATCCTGCTGCGGTACGGATTCCTCCCGCGCGTCAAGCGATGAACCGCCGCCGCACACTGCTCGGGGCGGTGACGCTTGCAGCCGCCGCTGTCGCCCTTGCCTTCCTGGTGCTGCCCGTTGCGGCGATCTTCTTGCGCGTGCCGCCGGGCAAGCTCCTCCATCAGCTGACGAGCCCGGTCGTGACGGACGCGCTGATCGTCAGCTTCAAGACGTCGGCCATCGCGCAGGCGCTGATCTTGCTGTTCGGCACCCCGCTCGCGTACCTGGTCGCGAGCCGGCGCTTCCGGGGTCGGGCGCTGGTGGTGACGCTGATCGAGTTGCCGCTCGTGCTGCCGCCGGCGGTGGCGGGGATCGGGTTGCTCGCGCTCTTCGGCCGCGCGGGCCTGCTCGGGACGAGCATCCCGTTCACGCAGACCGCGGTCGTGCTCGCGGTCGCCTTCGTCTCGAGCCCGCTCTACACCCGGCAGGCGATCGCGGCCTTCGAGGCCGTCGACCCGGACGTCGTCGCCGCTGCGCGCACGCTCGGCGCCGGCCCGGGCCGGACCTTCTTCCGGGTCGTGCTGCCGCTTGCGCGTGGTGGGCTCGCGGCCGGCGAGGCGCTCGCGTTCGCGCGCGGCCTGGGCGAGTTCGGTGCGACGATCATGTTCGCGGGCAGCCTGCAGGGGCTGACGCAGACACTGCCGCTCGCGATCTACGAGGAGTTCGCGCTCGACTTCGACACTGCGCTGGCCATGGGCGCGCTGCTCGTGGTCGTCAGCGCTGCCCTGCTGGTCATCCTCAAGCTGGTGCTCACGTGGCAACCCTCTCGGCAGACTTCCGGCTTCCTCTTCGCTCGTTCGAGCTGAGGCTCGCGCTCGAGGTCGAGCGCACGGTCGCGCTCGTGGGGCCGTCGGGGGCGGGCAAGAGCTCGGTGCTGCGGGCGATCGCGGGGTTGGCACGGCCGTCGGGGCGGATCGCGCTCGACGACGAGGTCTGGCTCGATGCGGACGTCTGCCGCGGTCCGGATCAGCGTCGCGTCGGGCTCGTCTTCCAGGAGTACGCGCTCTTCCCGCACCTGAGCGTCGAGCGGAACGTGGCGTTCGGCGGCAAGGAGCGGGTTGCCGAGCTGCTGGAGCGGTTCCGCATCTCCCACCTCGCGCACGCCCGTCCGCGCGAGCTGTCGGGTGGCGAGCGGCAGCGGGTCGCGCTGGCAAGGGCGCTCGCGCGAGATCCGGGCGTGTTGCTGCTCGACGAGCCGCTGTCGGCGCTCGACGCACACACCAAGGAGGCGGTCCGGCTCGAGCTGCAGGAGCTGCTGCAGGCGTTCGAGCTGCCGACGCTGATCGTCACGCACGACTACGAGGACGCCGCCGCGCTGGCGGGTACCGTCGGTGTGCTCGTCGAGGGCGAGCTGCGCCAGCTCGGCTCGCCCGCCGAGCTCGTCTCGCAGCCAAGCGACCCGTTCGTGGCCTCGTTCACCGGCGCCAACCTGCTGCGCGGCCACGTCCAGCTGCTCGACGACGGGCTCACGCGCGTGCGCCTGGAGAGTGGAGAGATCGTCTACTCGACCGACACCGCGCAGGGCGAGGTCGGCGTCATCGTCTACCCGTGGGACGTTTCGATCGGCCGCATCCACGCGGACGACTCGGCGCTGAATCTGATCCGCGGGGAGATCGCTTCGGTCTCGAGGGTTGGCAACCGCGTTCGCGTGCGGATCGGCCCGTTGACCGCCGAGGTGACCGAAGCGTCCGCCGAACGCCTCGAGCTCGCGCGCGGCGGGATCGCGATCGCCTCCTTCAAGGCGACCGGAACCAGGCTCGTGCCGCTCGCCGGCTAGAGCTCGAGCGTCCGTGTCGCGTCGAAGGCGTCGAGGAAGCGGCGGTCGTGGCTGACGAGCACCGCGGCGCCCTCGTAGCTCTCGAGCGCGAGCTCGAGCTGCTCGATCGCCTCGAGGTCGAGATTGTTCGTGGGCTCGTCGAGAACGAGGGCGTTCACGCCGCGGGCGGCCAGCAGCGCGATCGCCGCACGGCTGCGCTCGCCGGGCGAGAGCGAGCGGCCGGGACGGAGCACGTCGTCGGCGCCGAGCGCAAACGTCGCGAGCAGCGAGCGCGCCTCACTGGCCGCCAGCCCGCTCTCGGCGGTGAAGCGGTCGAGCAGGCGCTCCTCGCCCGCGAAAGGGCCGGCGCCCTGCGGGAGCTCGCCGAGCACCGTCCCGGGGCCGAGCCGGCGCTCGCCCGCAGCGAGCGGCAACTCGCCGAGCAGCGCCTGCAGGAGTGACGTCTTGCCCGCCCCGTTGCGGCCGAGCAGCGCGAGCCGGTCGCCGTGCCGTAGCTCCAGGTCGACCGGGCCGACGCGGAAGCCGCCGCGGTCGACGACCGCCTCGGAGAGCCGCGCGACCACATCGCCGCCGCGTGAAGCAGGGGAGAGCGAGAGCCGCAGCTGCCACGGCGACCACGGCTTCTCGACCTGCTCGAGCCTGCCGAGTTTCTTGGCCGCGGCCTTCTTCACGTTCTTCGACTTCTTCTTCTTGCGTCCCTGGCCGTAGCCGCGCTCCTCCCACTGCCGCATCCGGCGCGCCTGCTCCTCCAGCCGCCCGCGCTCGGAGACGTAGCCCGCGTACGACGACTCGTGCCGCTCGCGCGTTGCCTCGCGCTGCGCCACGAACTCGCTCCAGCCCCCGGCGTACACGCGCACCTGGCGCGTCTCGGCCTCCAGCTCGACGATGCTCGTCATCCGCTCGAGGAAGGCGCGGTCATGAGAGACGGCGACGACGCCGCCGCGGTGCGAGGCCAGGAAGCGCTCGAGCAATTCGAGCCCGGCGAAGTCGAGGTCGTTGGTCGGCTCGTCGAGCAGCAGCACGTCGGCGTCGGCCGCGAGGATCGCTTCGAGGTGGCGCCGCGCCGCCTGCCCGCCCGAGAGACCAACGGCCTCGCGCTCCTGGACGAGGTAGGCGACCTTCAGGCCCGGCGGCTCACGCGTGACCGCGCCCGAGTCCGGCTCTTCGACGCCGGCGAGCAGGCGCAGCAGCGTCGACTTGCCGATCCCGTTCGGGCCGACGACGCCGATCCGGCTGGTCGGCGTGATAGCCAGCGAGAGCCCGTCGAGGACGACGGTCTCGCCGTAGGACTTGCCGATCGTGCGTGCGGCCAGCGTGCCGCGAAGTCGGTGCATGCGGGGAACCCCCTGCCGAAGGAACGAGAACGCGTGTGGTCGGTCAGCGGTTCCGCATAGACGGGGCCTGAGCCCCGCGGGAAGCCTAGCTCTTCTTCAGCGAAATCTTGCTCACGGCGTTGCTGCCGTCCGGCAGGTGGATGTTCACCGTCGCGGTGAAGCTCTTGCCGGCGAACTTGCCGCTGACCTTCCAGGTCAGGCCTCGGTTGCAGGTCGGGTTGCTGCCGCTGCCGACGATCGTCTTCTTGACGTTGTTGTAGGTCAGCGTCAGCTTGCCGAACGCCTTCGAGCTGCCCTTGATCACGAACCCGGCCGGGCCCCAGTGGTTCGCGCCGACGCCCCTGGTCAGGGTCGCGCCATTGGCAGGCGGGTTGGCGCAGCCGAAGACGTTGCCGCCGAAGTCCGAGAGGAAGTTCAACTTCGCCGTGTTGCCCGGCGCGGATGAAGGCTACTCCGGTGCTGCCGAAGGTGACGTTGTGCCAGGTGCCTTTCCAGCTGCCGGCGATCTGAGCAGGCTTGAACGTCGGCACGATCGCCGCCGCGGAGGCCGCGAGGCCGAGGGCGACCACGCTCACGACGAGGACCATCCGCACGCGGCGAGCCTATCGCCGTAGTGAATGTCGCGACAAGTGGCTAAGCTCGTCGGAGGATGCTCCGGTCAGCGGCGTCCATCGCCGCGATTGCGCTGGTCACCGCCGGTGGGGCCTCGGCGGAGGTCGTTGCGCGCGGCGTCCAGGACGGCTTGCTGGCGCTCGACGCGAAAGGCACGCCCTCGGTCGCGTGGGTGCACAACTCGACGCTCTTCGTCGCCACGCGCGCGCCGGCGGGCAAGTGGACCCGGAAGGCGGCGGCAACCGTCCCTCCAGGCTCGAGCGCGGTGGCCTTCGAGATCGGTGCCGCGGGGCCGGTTGCCCTGGTGCAGAGCGGTGACGACCGCACAATCGTGCTCGTGCGCCCGCGCTCGATCGGCTGGGAGACGATCCGGATCGCCAAGGTGGGCGCGCTCTTCCGGCTCGGCTGGCCGGGCCTCGCGCTCGGCCGGCGCGGGCAGCCGACGATCAGCTACACGCGCTGGAACGGCCCGACGCTGAAGAGCCGCCTGCTCGTCTCGCGGGTCGATGCCAAGGGGCGCAGCTCGACCCGGCGGATCACGCAGGAGGGCTTCCCGAAGAGCCTCGTGCCGCCGCCTTCCGCGCCGATCCTCTTCGGCAACGTCACGCACGTGGTCGAGTCGTACGGCTACCGGGGCGTCGTGGGCACGATCGAGTGGTTCCCGTCGACGAAGACGTGGATCGGCCTCGGGTTGGACGCAGGGATTGGTGACTACCCGATCGGCCCGGTCTTCGCGGGCCTCAGCCCAGGCGGGATCATGCACGCCGCCTGGACCGAGTCGATGCTCACATTCGACCTCGATGCGGCACCCGTGACCCTCGTCGACCGACGCCACTTCGCGAGCTCGTCGTTCGTGCTCGACCGCGCGCTGACGAGCGCGCTGGCGCTACCGTCGAGCGGGCCTGAGATCGCGGCGAACCAGTGGATCAGCGAATACGACGTGGGTCTGATCGGCGACGCGAACCTCTGGGCCGGGACGATCGTGCGCGGGCCGAGCAAGGTCGAGCTGGACGGCTGGATTTCCGGATACGCGGTCGCACCCGGCGGCGGCCGCGACCTCCTGCTCGGTGGGCCGGGCGGGCTGCGCTGGTTCCGCGTGCCGCAGCGGGTGACGACGAAGGTGACGATCGAAGCGGAGGACGATGGCGACTCGGTGCTGCTCAGCGGCCGCGTCGGGGGTATCGCCAGCGGCACGGTCACGATCTACCGCGAGCGGCCCGGTGAGCTGCGGACGCCGATCGGCCACGCAGCGATCACCGCCGGCGAGTACTCGTTCGTCGACCGGCCCTCGGAGCGGCCTGTCGTCTACCGCGCCGTCTACACGGACGCGAAGACCGGCGTGCCGTACGGCGCGCTGTTGCGCAGGCCGATCCTGGATCAGTGAGCGCAGCTGCAGACGGTCTCGCCGAGCGCGCAGCGCTCGTAGCGGAGCCCGCAGCGGGCGCAGGTTGCCGGCAACAGCTGGGCCTGGACGAACAGCGCCCGCATCAGCGCCGCCCAGAAGGCGAACCACGGGATGACGAACGTCGTGCTCACACGTGCCTTATCGGCGCCTGTTGGCGGTCGGTTTAGCGTCGGTAGTATGGATCTCGTGAGCTGGCTGTCTCTCGCTTTGCTGGTTTGCGGGGTCGCCGTCGTAGTCGGCGCCGAATGGCCCCGGCTCAGCGAGCGACTCGGCGCGGAGGCACGGCGCAAGCGGGAGCGGGCGCGGCGTAAGTCGCAGCTCCGGGTCCTGCGCAGCGAGACCGACGAGTTCGCCGCCAGCGTCGAGCGCGACCTCGACCAGCTGCCGACGATCGAGGACTACGACCGCAGGAACTAACGCACGCTGAACGTGGCCGTCAGCCGTCGCGTGTTCGGCAGCGTCCCGCTCGCGTTCTCGTTGTTCTTCGCCTCCTGGTAGTCGGAGACGGTGAAGACCAGTTTGTGGCTGCCGCGGCCGAGGGTCGGGATCCTGACGGCGACCAGGCCGTGCACCCTGTCCCAGACGACGCGGTGGAAGTTGCCGTCGACCTTCGCGAGCAGCGTAGAGGGATCGACACCCGAGCCGCGGTCGCGCACGGAGAGCATGACCGCCTTGCCGCGAGTGACCGTCCGCGCCAGCAGCCGGACGGCGGGCGGGCTCACGTCGTCGACCCAGAAGCGGAAGGAGAAGGGCCCGGCCGCGCGACGGCTGGTCGTGTCGAAGACGAGGTCGTAGGGACCCGGCGCGGGGCGGAAGACGCCGACGGCCGGGATCACCGCGAAGAAGTTCGGCTGATACGGGTTCAGCCGCAGCGGCAACCCGGGGT
>Ga0193696_1000454_pt1 | contig 14333 bp, 14 predicted proteins | sample L3m1metaG_FD_145074 | JGI IMG/M metagenome (GOLD analysis project Ga0193696, IMG submission 145074) | Soil microbial communities from a riparian zone of the East river system, Colorado, United States - L3m1 | ecosystem: Environmental > Terrestrial > Soil > Riparian zone | place: USA: East River... | reverse complement strand
CTTGAGCGCGAGGTCCGTGAGCAGCTTCTCCATCTTGGCGTCGTAGGCCGCGGCGTCCATCGACGGTTTCATCAGCCGCAGCGCGGCGATGTCCTTCTCGATGGTGTCGCGTTCCTCGACGAGGGCCTTCGCCGCGGGATCGGACAGGTCCACGTTCAGCGCGGCGTCCGCGCGGCCCGTGCCCAGAAACACCGACGCCGCCAGCTGACCTTCGCCGCCGTCCTCGAGCGTCGCGTGCTCGGTCAGCATGTAGCCCTTCTGCTGGAAGGCCTGCTTCACCTTCGCCGCCGCGTAGTCGAAGGCTTCGCGCACCGAGATGTGGCCGTTCCGATCGAGATCGGCCGCATCGTCGTTGTAGGCCGCGACGAAGTACTCCGGAAAGTCCGTTTCGTTTCGTTCACCGCCGGTCTTGGTCGCGGTCACGATGACGCGCCCTGGAGCGGCCAGCGGCTGCAGGAAAGCGCCGCTGGCACTCGCCGTGTTCACGAACACGACGTGTTGAGTCGTGAAGCGCGAGAGCAGCTTGGCATAGTCCGTCGCGGTGAGATCCGCGCGCGGGATATTGAACGATGCGACTCGGCCGTCGAAGCTGCCGTGACCGATGAGAAGGATGAAGATCGTGTCGTTTGCTTTCGCTCGAGCCGCGATGTCGCCGAACGCTTTCTCGACGGCCTCTTTGGTCGCATGCGCATCCGCCAACAGCAAGATGTTCGCTTCGGGAACCGCGTCCTTCTTCTTCGCGGCGTCGACGAACGACGACGCCCACTTCGCGAACTTCTTGGCGTGGTCCTCGTCCCCGGGGACGCCGGTGATGACGAGGATGTGGGTTTGCTGAGCGAAGGCGGGCACCGCACACAGCACGCAGCACAAGAGCGTGCCCACGATTAACCGCGGAGGCCGCAGAACACGCAGAAAAAAGAGATTTTTCTCAGCGCTCTTTGCGATCTCTGCGGTTACACGTCGTCTCACGCGAGGCCTCTCGCGCGCCGGAAGCCCCACTCCGCGAACACCAGGCTGACCAGCAGCAGGAACAGCACCGGCATGTCCCACAGCTCGCGCTCTTCGACGACGGTGACGCCGCGGCCGCTGTAGCTGATCGCTTCGGGCAGCGCCGAGGCGGTGGCGGGCGTGAAGAAGCGGCCGCCGGTTTCCTCCGCAATCCGCTTGAGCAGTGGCGCGCGCATCGCGGCGTCGAAATACTCGGCGTCGCCGGCGGAAACGCGGACGTGCATTGCCGACGTCCCGAGATCTTTCTGATCCCTCGATGCGGTGACGCGCACGTCGTAGATCCCCGATTCGTCAGGGGTGAAGGTCGTCCGGTACTCGCCGTCCTTGGTCACCGTCCACTCGACCGGCATCTCGGTCGTCTTCCCGGACGGCGACGTGATGCGCGCGACGACGCGGCTGTCGTTGACTTCGGCGTACGCCGAATCGAGCACTTCGGCGGAGAGCTTGACCGGTTCGCCCGGCTCCACGCGATCCGCGGTGGTGGTGACGTTGACCTGATCGGGCACGCCGTCGACGAGCCAGCGCACGAGACGCCGCCAGAACATCGCGTGCGTCGTGTCGGTGACCGCCATTTTCGCGTCCATCCGCCAGATGAACGTGTCCTGCACCGGCAGCGCGAAGGCCTTCCCGCGCCCGTAGCGTTGATAGGCGAGCACCACGTGTTCCTGGTGCGTCTTGTCAGTTCCGGTGAGGAGCACCGATGCGCCCGGCTTGACCTCGCGCACCAGGTTCACCGCCGACAACTCCGGCATCTCATTCCAGCGCGCTGTCGATGCGGCCTCGGTCGCGGCGATCTGCGTGACCGGCGAGCTGTTGCCCGCCCGCGTGGGACGGACGCTGATGTCGGTGGCGAGGTACTTGGCGTTCGCCGCGCCGAGGACCACCGGCAGCACTTCGCCGACCGGGGTGCCGCCCCAGCCGCCTTCCGCGAACGACCGGCGGCCGCCGAGCATCAGCAGCGCGCCGCCGCGCTTGTTCACGAAGTCGGCGATGATGCGCAGCTGTTCGGGTGTGAACGACGCCGCTTCCACGCTGCCGAGAATGATCGCGCGGTAGCCGAACAGCTCCTCGCGCGTCTTCGGAAAGCCGCCGATCAATTCGTCCGAGTTCGTGACGCCCTGCCGGTAGTACTTGTTCTCGGCGGTGCGATCCATCGAGACGAGCTGCAGGTTCTTGTCGTCCTCGACGGCGCGGCGGATGAACTTGTAGTCCCAGCGCGGCTCGCCTTCGTAGTAGAGGACCTTTTCCGCGCGATCGTTGACCTGAATCAGCGCGTCGCGCGCGTTGTTCTGCGTGACCTGTTCTCCCGACTGCACCGGCACCTTGAACCGGAACAGGCGCGCCCCGGCTTCGCCGGCGGTGAAACGGACCTTCACCGTCGCCGCCTCGCCGTCCGAAGGCATCGTCACGTCCTGCGTGCTCACGATCCGCCCATCGTCTTCGACGCTGAGCGGCACCGTCTGGCCGCCGTAGCCGGTCTGCGACAGCACGACGTCGACGACGAGCGCGGTGCCCTTCAGCACGCTGCGCGGCGTCTCGACGCGGGTGACCTGGATGTCCTTGGCGAAGCGTTCCTGGCCGACGCCGACGGTGAACACAGGAATGGATCGCGCCTTGAGGCTCGCCAGCTGTTCGTCAATCGCCGCGTCGGAGGTGTCGGCGCCGTCGGACACCATGACGAGACCGGCGAGCGGCAGCCCCGCCAGCTCGTCGCGCGCCCGATCGAGCGCCTGGCCGAGACGCGTCGACGTCCCGTCGTATTTCAAGTCGCCCGCTTTCTGCAGCCGGCCGGAGGACGAGGAGAAGCTGAAAAAGCGAACGACGAAGCGCTGCGACAGCGCGGCCAGCAGCTTCGCGTTGGGCCCGTTCAATTGCTCCTGCACGAACGCGCTGCGCGCCTGACCGTCGCGGTCGGCGATCGACATGCTGCGCGAATCGTCGACCAGCACGCCGAGAAAGTTCTGCTGCGGCACCGCCGCCTTGAGAACGAGCGTCGGCCGGAAGAGACAGATGAGGAGCACGGCGAGAGCGGCAACGCGGAGGCCGATCAGAATGACGCGATCGCGCCGGCGGTCGGCGGCCGACACGCCGCGATACGTGAGAAGCGCCAGGACCGCCACCGCGATACCGGCGGCGACGAGGAGCAGGACCCCCCGCGACAGGCCCCAGCTGAAATCGCCCTGCTGGAACATCAAGGGCGGGTATTTGAAAAGGAAGCGGAAGAGTCGTTCTACCACGGGTTCAGTCTACCGTGAGCCGCCCCACGGCGAACCAGCCCCGGTACTTTTTTCACCCCCGGACTTGGCGCGGCGGAGCCCGCCGTTCGCGCTCCGGACGGCCGCGGGCCGGGGCGAACCGCGATTTCAGTTTGGCGTAGGCGTCCACGCCGATTTTCGCCAGAACCAGCCCACCGATGATCGAGTCGCTCAGCCGGGGACGCGAGCGCGCGGGGTCGGGACGCATGAGTTCGTCGTCGATCTCGCAATTGGCCGTGGCGATGGCCGGCCTCAGCGCGCCGGCCGCCAGGTGCTCTTCCCAGGCACGCTCGGCCACGGCGCCAATCTTCTTTTTCTCGCCGGGCACTCGCTCGCCAGGCTCTTTCCCATAAGGGGACGCATGTTCGATTTCGGCATTCAGCTCGGCACCGACCAGCACGGCGAGCGCCGAGACATAGAACCACAGCATCAGGACGATCACACCGCCGATAGCGCCGTACGTGGCGTTGTACGACGTGAAGTGGACGACGTAGAACTTGAACCCGAGCGAAATCAGGAGCCAGAGGAAGGTGGCGATGATGGAGCCCGGCGTAATCCAGATCCACTCCTGCTCGGCGTCGGGCGCGTAGTAATAGATCATCGCCATCGCGAACGTGACGAGGCCGAAGACGACCGGCCACTGCAGGATCTTCCACGACCACTCGAACGCCGGTCCCATGTGCAGCCAGACCGCGACTTTCTCGGCGAGCGTCGGTCCCACAAGGACGAGCGCGAACGAGATGACGATGAACAGCGCCAGGCCCAACGTCAGGCCGAGCGCCAACAGCCTGACCTTCCACCAGGAGCGGCTCTCCTGAATGTCGTAGGCTTGATTGAGTGTGTCGATGATGGCGGTCACGCCGGACGATGTGCTCCAGATCGTGCCGAGCATGCCGATGGTCAGCAGTCCACCGTTCTTTTCGTGTGCAATCTTGAGAATCTGGTCCTGGACGATCGACAGCACCTCGCCCGGCGCGACGCGCGCGAGCATTCCGGTGATGGCGTCGAGCAGACCGGCGACGGGAATGAAGCTGACGATCGCGGTGATGAACAGCAGCGCGGGAAAGAGCGCGAGAAAGAAGTAGTAGGCCAGCTGGGCCGCGAGGCCCAGGCAGTTGTCTGCGAGGACCTCGCCGGCCGTTCGCTTCAACAGCTCCCGCCAACTCAGCGGAACTTTGAAGACCTGCAGAATCATCGCGCTCGCTGTGATCGTCCGAGTCCGGTCCCGACCGTTGGTGTCCAGGACGGTGCGTCACTGGCAGGGAAGGAGTCGGCGGACGCTTCGTGCACCTGGTCGTCCGCGCGCCAGCCCAATCCCTCCATACAGCGAGCGATCCAGCGTCGCGCCTCCAGGAGATCACCTTCGCCGGTGAGCGCCCACCACGCCAGGCTTCCACCGAGGCCGGCCAGCAGCCCGCCCGCGACACTGCGCTGCCGCATGCCCTGGACGGCGAGCGCCGCACCGCCCGCACCAACCAGCCATCGCGTGAGCGTCAGCTGCTCGCGCGTGCCGTCCCATCCGGGCCGATCCCACACACTCACGGCCGCACGGTGTGTGGGCAGATTGAGCTCGCTGTCCGCCTCACGAAATCTTTCAGTCATGCGCGGAGCTGATGCAATTTCGGGGGCACGTCTTGCGCTCAACCTGAGCTGATGGGAATTCCTACACTTGCCGTCACGTTGCCTACAGTGGCTGGGCTTCATTCGTCACAGAGCCGTTACGTAGAGCTGGAAGGGCGGCGGAATCAGGCCTGTTTCTGAACGAATGTGCGCCGAGACGGCATCTTTTGAATTGGTACACGCGTTGCTCAATCTACTGTGTTCCCATGCCTTCTGAAACCTTCACGTCCGTGTCGACAGACGACGTGTTGAGGCGCGTGAAGGGGGAATTTATGGAAATGCCAGGTCTGCGGCTCACCGAACCACAGGCGCGCCGGCTGTGGGGTCTGGATTCCGCGTCGTGTGGCGCGCTGCTCAAAACCCTGGTCGAGGCCAAGTTTCTGTTCCGTACGCGCGACGGTGCATTCATGCGGGTCGAATACGCGGCGCCAATGCGGGCGACGGTTCGATCGCGCAAGAATCCGGCGGCCGCGTAGAGAACATCGAGTTTCCTCTTAGGAGGGATGCCCGCCAGTCGGCTGGACCGTAAGTCATACCTTTGAGCCGTCAGCCAGCCGACAGAACACCTGCCTGAATAAACCCGGGCGGCCGACCTTCGGGTCGCCGCCCGCGGCCAAATCTCTCAAAGTTAAAACTTAGAAGTTAAAAGTTAAAACCTAAAAGACTGTGCGCCTGCTTGTCGCAACCACGAACAAGAACAAGGTCCGAGAGATCCGCGAGCTTCTCGTCGGTGTCCCGTGCGAGCTGATCACGCTCGATGCGTATCCTGCCGTTTCGGCGCCTGAGGAAACCGGGCACACCTTCGAAGAGAACGCGCGCCAGAAGGCGCTCTACTACGCGGCGGCGACCGGCGAATTGACGGTGGCCGAGGACTCGGGCCTGGAGATCGACGCGCTCGGCGGCGCGCCCGGCGTGGAGTCGGCGCGCTTCGGCGGCGTGGAGACGTCCTACCCGCAGAAGTTCGCCATGCTCTACGACGCGTTGCGTGCAGCCGGCCTCGACGGTGGCGACAACGTGGCGCGCTTCGTGTGCGCGGTGGCGCTCGCGCGAGGCGAGCGCGTCGTGTTCGAAGCGCGAGGGACGGTCGAGGGCCGGATCGCGCGGGAGCCAAAGGGCGACGGTGGATTCGGCTACGACCCGATCTTCTTCTACCCGCCCTACGATCGGACGCTGGCTGACGTGCCGCAGGCGCAGAAGTCCGTCGTCAGCCATCGCGGCGCGGCGTTTCGCAAGCTGCGCGAGTTCCTGCTGCTCGGTTCCGAACACGAATAACCGCGGAGCCCGCCGAGATCGCAGAGAAAATATTTTCTCTGCGCCCTTTGCGTTCTCCGCGGTTTTCTTCCTCACGATAACCGCAGAGCTCGCAGAGATCGCAAAGAAATATTCTCTCTGCGTGCTTTGCGTTCTCCGCCCTTCGACAAGCTCAGGGCGTCCCGAGCGCCTCGTCGAGGGACGCGGTTTTCTGCCTCAGAAGAGCGACGCCTGCGGCTCGTTGCGCCAGCGGCGCTCGTGATCGATGAGCCACGTCTTTCGCTCGAGGCCGCCGCCGTAGCCGGTCAGCGATCCCGAGGCGCCGATGACGCGATGACAGGGCACGATGATCGCGATCGGGTTGGCGCCGTTGGCCATGCCGACCGCGCGCGAGGCGCCGGCGGATCCAAGCGCTTTGGCAATGGCTCCGTAGCTGGTCGTGACCCCCGGCGGGATGGCGCGCAGCGCCGTCCACACGCGCTGCTCGAACGCAGCGCCGCGCATGTCGAGCGGTAATCCGCTGATATCGGCGCTCTTGCCCGCGAAGTAGCGGTCCAGCCACGTCCGCGTCTGCTTGATCGTCCGCGTCTCGTGCTCCACGAGCTGGTGGCCCGGGAAGTAGCGGCGCAGCCGGGCCTCCAGGCGCGGCAACCGCTTCTTCGGTCCGGTGAACTCGAGCGCGCAGAGCCCGTCGCCCGAATCGAGCGCGAGCATGTCGCCGAGCGGCGTCTTCAGAATTGCGCGCGAAATCTGCATACCAGTCAAGACGTTTAACCGCAGAACTCGCAGAACACGCAGAAAGAATTGGCTCTGCGGTTTCCGCGGTCCCTGCGGTTGATCGTTTTCACGGCGTTTTCACCAGATGCCCCACGATCGCGCGTTGCTTCTCGACGAGCTGCGCGATGCCGTGATCCGCCAGATCGAGCAGCGTCAGCAGCGCTTCGCGGCCGAACGGCTCCGCCTCCGCCGTCCCCTGCACCTCGATGAACCGCCCGCCGCCGGTTTTCACGATGTTCATGTCGACGTCGGCGCGGCTGTCGTCCTCGTAGGCCAGGTCGAGCAGCGGTTCGCCGTCGACAATCCCAACGCTGGTCGCGGCGACGTAGTCGTGCAGCGGAATCGCCTTGAGGACGTCGCGCGTCCGCAGCTTCTCGAGCGCCAGCGCCAGCGCGACGAAGGCGCCGGTGATGGACGCCGTCCGCGTGCCACCGTCGGCCTGAATGACGTCACAGTCGATCCAGATCGTCCGCTCGCCCAGCGCGGGGAGATTGGTCACGGATCGAAGCGACCGTCCGATGAGACGCTGAATTTCCTGCGTCCGGCCGCCGACTTTGCCCGAGGCGGCCTCGCGCTGCGTGCGGGTGCTCGTCGCGCGCGGCAGCATGCCGTACTCGGCGGTCACCCAGCCTTTGCCGGTGTTGCGAAGGAACCCCGGCACGCGGTCCTCGACGCTCGCCGTGCAGATGACGCGCGTGTTGCCGGCCTCGATCAGCACGGAACCCTCCGCGTGCATCAGGTAGTTCGGCGTCATCACGGTGTTGCGGAGCTGGTTGGGAGAGCGTTTGTCGGATCGCATCTGCTCCTATTGTACCCACGCGAGATTTTTCGAGAGCGGCCGCCGCAGGTCGACGTGGCCCGACAGCGTATCGACTTCCTTGCCTTCGACGAGCAGTTGCACCGAGGTGATGGCCGGCAGGTTCGCGGTCAGCGCGTTGACGATGGTGTAGATCGTCAAGGTCTCGTCGAGGGTGCCGCCGGTGTGCGCCACGGTGACTTCGCGACTGAGGTCCACGTAGGCGTCGCCGCCCTCGGTCATGAACAGGGCGCGGAGCTTCGTGCCCGGCGGGATCGCCGACACCAGCGGTTCGGTCACCGGCGCGATTTGCGCGGCGATGATCTCCCGCGCCTGCTCGAGCGGTCCCTCGCCGTACGCGATCTCGCGCTCGACGCCAGTCAACCGCGTGCCGTCGTCGGACACATAGAACAGGCGCGCTTTGATCTTCCTGCCCGGCGGCGCCGGCGGCGCCGGAGCGGGCGCCGCCGCGACCGGCTTCTGCTGCCGGCTGAACCATCGCGGCGTGCTGACGAACATCAGCCAGCCGATGACAAAGGCGGCGCCGGCGGCGCCGGAGCGGGCGCCGCCGCGACCGGCTTCTGCTGCCGGCTGAACCATCGCGGCGTGCTGACGAACATCAGCCAGCCGATGACAAAGGCGACGCCGGTGGCACCGATGGCGACGGCAACAGGGCGCCGGTTCATCAGCGTCCTCCTCCGGCGTTGAGCGAATCGCGGAATCGCACGACCGCCTCATAGATCGACTGCGCCACGCCCGCCTGGAAGACATCGACGGTCAGCTGTTTCTCCTGTTCCGCGTTCGACAGGAATCCCATTTCGAGCAGCACCGCCGGCATGTTGGCCGATTCGAGGATGCGAAGCGGTGCCCGATCGACGGGGTGAACCGACAGCGGCACGCGATTGCGCAGCTGCTGCTCCAGAATCGTCGCGAACTCGACGGACTGGGTCAGGTGCCGCGTTTGCGCCAGATTCCAGGGCACCAGCTCGATGTCGCGGAGACCGCCACCGAATGTCGGGACCCGTTCGCCGGGCGCCGGCCTGGCGGCTTCGCTGTCGCTGTCGTCGAAGGCGGCGAGGAAGACGGTGGCACCGGCGGCGGATCGCCGGACCGACGCGTTCGCGTGCAGGCTGATGAAGAGATCCGCCTTGTTGTTGTTCGCCAGCGCCGTTCGATCGTCGATCGGGACGTTCCGGTCGTCGTCTCGCGTCAGCAGGACGCGGATGCCAAGACGTCCCTCGATCACGCCCTTGACGCGGCGCGCGACGGCGAGCGCCAGATCCTTTTCCTTTGTCCCCTGCGCGCCACGCACGCCGTCGTCTTCGCCGCCGTGGCCGGGATCGATCGCGATCGTCCGGATCGCCGACGCGGGCGGCGTCAGTGCCGGCGGCACGTCCGGGGGCGGCTGCGGCGCGGGCGGGACCGGCGGCGCTGGTGTGGTGTCGGTCTGAGTGCCGACGAGGTCGATGACCAGCCGCGCCGTGGCGTCCGCCGGCTGCACGGCGGCTTTGAATCCGCCAAACCGCGGACCGGGATCGATCGCAATCGTGGTGGTGTCGGCGACGCGGACGTCGCGCACGAACGGGGCGGCGGCCTGCACGGTCTGCGGCGGCAGCAGCGGCGACGGCGCGTCGAGCGCGTCGGCGTCGAACTTGACGAGGATCCGTTCCCCCTCCTGCGTGACGGTGCTGTTCGCGCGCGGGCTCGCGTCGATCGTCAGCCGGCCGCCTGCACCGAGCGAATCGTACCGGACGAGAATCCGCGGCACGCGCAAGTCGCCGACGACCAGCAGGCGCGACGGCTTCCGCAGGTCGAGCCTCGCGTCGTAGACGAGTGTCAGGGCGCGGCTGATGAATTCCACCGGGACGAGCCACCGGCGGCCGCTTCGCGACGGCGGGGCAGGTAGCGACACCAGCCGTCCCGCAACCGAGGCCAGCGCCTGCTCCGGCGTCAGCACGATGGTCTTGCCCTTGTACGTCACCGTGATTGCGCCGAGCGATTCTTCGTGGACCGTCAGCTGGAAGGCGGCGGCGAGGTCGTCGAGGGCGACGAACTCCTGGTCAGACACCATCGCGATCGGCAGGGCGCGGCGGCCTTCGCGCGCCAGCACCGTCAACGACGGGCCGGCCGGCGTCTGGCTCGACAGCGACGCGACGAGGCCGGCGAGGATGACGAGTGGAAGCGCGATCGCGAAAAGTGGCAGCGGACGAGCGTTCAATGGAGATCCCGCACCTTATTGTACTGGGGACAGGCCTGCCGCGCCGACCTGTCCGCCGAAGCGCCGAGCGCGCAGGCGGAAGCTCGCGAGATGGCGCGAGAGCGAAGGCGGGGAACGGAAGTGTGGATGAAGTGGGGGACGCAGTGGGGACGGAGATGTCTCCGTCCCCAAACGCGTCAGTTGAGGATCCGGCGGCCTGCGGCCAAGCCGAGAATCAGGAACACCAGGAAGAGCAGCAGGAACAGACCCGCCAGGAACTTCGCGATGGCGATTGACGCGCCGGCGATCGTCGTAAAGCCGAGCAGTGCTGCAATCAGGCCGACGACGAGGAAAACCAATGCCATATGGAGCATCACCCTACCCTCCGGAAGTAGATGATTGCGAAAGCCGTGCCGTGCGGCGCGATACTGATGCGATGGATCCGTTCTTACTGGCCGCCATTGAAGAAGCTGAGCAGGGAATTGCCGAGGGTGGCATTCCCATCGGAGCTGTGCTCGTCCACCAGGGCGTCATTCTCGGACGCGGACACAATCGGCGCGTTCAGCAGGGGAGTGCGATCCTCCACGGGGAGATGGATGCGCTCGAGCGCGCCGGCCGTCGAACCGCCGATGTCTACCGGCAATCGGTGATGTACACGACGCTGTCGCCGTGCGCCATGTGCAGCGGCGCCATCCTGCTCTACGGCATCGGGCACGTCGTCGTCGGCGAGAATCAGACGTTCAGGGGAGAGGAAGATCTGTTGCGGGCGCGAGGTGTGCGGGTCGACGTGCTGCAGGACGACCGATGCGCCGCGATGATGAAGGCGTTCATCGCGGCACACCCCGAACTATGGAACGAGGACATCGGACGCTGAGTCCGCATGCGCACACGCGTCAGCGCACGTGGAGCGTGACCGTCCGTCCTGGCTGAACGTTCACGTCGTACACCATCGCCGCCATGCCAGGCGCATGAATCTCGATGCTGTGCGCTCCCGGCGTCAGTTCCAAACGCTGACTGCCGCTATCGAAGTCGTCAACGATACCCACGTTGGTGCCGTCGGCAAACACTTCCGCGTTCGGCGGCGCACCTTGAATTCGCACGCCTGAGTACGCCCCGACCCCGACGGAGCCGTATCCGTAGCCGCCGGGGTATGCAGACGAACCCGCATACGGGTACCCAGCAGACGGGTAGCCGTAGGGATAACCGTAATACGGGTATGGCGGGTAGTACGGGTACGGGTAGCCGTAGTAACCGTAGCCATAGAACGGATAGCCCGCGTAGAAGCCGATCGAGAACCTCGGCCCGTAACCGTAGCCGTAGCCGCGGCCGTAGTACCCCCGGTAGTAGGCCCCACGGAATGGCGCCCCGACGACGTGCGATCCGCCACCCCGAACTACGGGCCCGCGCGCCACGCCCTGTCCCATCGGTCGACCGCCGCCTCCGCCTCCGGGTCGGCCGCCACCGCCACCGCCGCCTCGACGCTGCGCGGCTGCATCGGTTGCCACCAACATCGCGGAGACGGCCGCGGATAGGACAATGAGCGACGATTTCGTGCGTAAATTCGCGAAGTTCATGGGATCACCCATCACTCTCAGGCGGCTTGGCTGGCACTTCCAGTGTAGCAGGGATCAGGTACTCGGGATCCGCCAGAGAAATGTCAGGATCACAGCTGCTAGTCCGAACAGGAGGCCCCAGATGAGGAAGAACACCTGGGGTTGACCGGGGGTGAACGTCGCGTACCAGCCCACCGCGCTCAGCCAGACACAGACCGCGATAGCGGAGACGTACGTGACGTGTCGCAGCATCCGCCTCTCACGCGGGGTAGTACCGGACAATCCACTCCACGACGCAGCACGGCTTGTCGGTGTGCTCGCGCTCGATCGTCGCCTTCCAGGTGACCTGGACACTGCCTGAGGCGTCCTCAACGGAGATGGGCGTAAAGCGCCCGCGGATCCGCGACCCTGCGGGGACCGGCGCGACAAACCGCACCCGGTTGGTGCCGTAATTGATCGCCATGCGCAGGCCGTGGAACGTCATCGCCTCGCGGATGAGGGTGCTCACCAACGACAGCGTCAGGAAGCCGTGCGCGATGGTGGTCTTGAACGGAGATTCGGCGGCCGCGCGCGCCGGGTCCACGTGAATCCACTGCGTGTCGCCGGTGGCTTTGGCGAATTGATCGATGCGCGCCTGGCTGACTTCGAACCAGTCGCCAACGGCGATCTCCTCGCCGATTCGATCGCGAAGCGCGCGGACGTCAGTGATCTCGATCATGCTGCTCAAAAACACTAACCGCGGAGCACGCAAAGGCCGCAGAGAGAATATTCAGACGGTCGCGGGCGCGCCTGCGTAGAAGCCGCGCCCTTCGGCCGCCAGCTTCTCGAGCAGCGGCGCCGGTTCCCAGTAGTCGCCGAACCGCGCGCGATACTCCTTCACGCGCCCGAGCACGGTCGCGAGACCGACGGTGTCGGCATAGAACATCGGCCCGCCGCGATGGCGCGGGAACCCGAAGCCGTAGACGTAGACGATATCGATGTCGCCGGCGCGAGTGGCGTAGCCGTCCTCCAGCACGCGCGCGCCCTCGTTGGCGAGCGCCGTCATGATCCGCGCCACGATCTCCTCGTCGGCAACCGGGCGCCTCGTGAGGCCGCGCTTCTTCGCTTCTTCCTCCGCCATCTGATCGATCAGCGGATCCGGCGTCCGGTTGCGGCTGCCGGGCGCGTCGTACTTGTACCACCCGGCGCCGGTTTTCTGACCGTAGCGTCCCATTTCGAAGAGCCGATCCGGAATCTCCGACTGCGGACCTTCGGCGCGCGACTTGCCAATCGACTTGAGATACTGCCGGATGCGCGCGCCGACGTCGATGCCGGCGATGTCCTGCATTCCGTACGGACCGACCGGCAGGCCGAAGTCGGTCAGCACCTTGTCGATCTGCGGCACGCTCGCGCCTTCCTCGAGCAGCAGATAGGCCTCGCGCATGTAATACGCGAGCATCCGGTTCGCGACGAAGCCGAAGCAGTTGCCGACCACGACGCCGACCTTGCCGAGCTTCTTCGCCAGCTTGAGCGACGTCGCGATGACTTCCTTGCTGGTTTCGCGGCCGCGGACGATTTCGAGCAGCTTCATGACGTTCGCCGGGCTGAAATAGTGATGGCCCAGCACCTGCGCGGGTCGGCCGCTCGCCGCCGCGAACTGATCGATGTCGAGCGTCGACGAGTTCGACGCCAGGATGCAGTCGGGCCGGGTCACCTTCCCGAGTTCCGCGAACGTCGCTTTCTTCAGGTCCATGTTCTCGAACACCGCCTCGGTGACGATGTCGACCTGATCGAAGCCGTCGTAGCTGGTCGTCGGCGTGATCAGGGCCATGGTCTTTTCAACCTGATCGGCCGTCATCTTTCCCTTCGACATCGTGATTTCGTAGTTCTTGCGAATGGTCGCGAGGCCGCGATCCAGCGCGGCCCGATCCACTTCTTTCAGCAGCACCGGAATGCCGGCGTTCGCGTAATTCATCGCGATGCCGCCGCCCATCGTGCCGGCGCCAACGACCGCGGCACGCTTGATGTCTTTCGCCGGCGTGTCCTTGGGGACGTCGGGCACCTTCGCGACCTCGCGTTCCGCGAAGAACAGGTGGCGAAGCGCCTTCGATTCGGTCGAGACGACGCAGTCGGCGAACAGCTCGCGCTCACGAATCGATCCGGCGTCGAAGCCCTGCCGCAGACCGGCTTCGACCGCATCGACCACCGCGTAAGGCGCCCGCATCCCTTTGGCCGTCTTCGCGAGCGACTCCCGCATCTTCGCGCACACCTCCAGCCCGCTTGTCGTCTCCTCGGCCGACATGGCGATCTCGCGGACCTTGCGGATCTCGTTTGCCGCCGCCTTGGCCTTCGCAAAGGCGATCGCGCCGGAGCGCAGGTCGCCCTCGACGATGTCGTCGATCATGCCCGCTGTCCTGGCGCGCGGCGCCGCCACCGGCTTGCCGTCCGTGCACATCTGGAGCGCGAGCTCCGCGCCGGCCAGGCGCGGCAGCCGCTGTGTGCCGCCGGCGCCGGGAATGATCCCCAGCAGCACCTCCGGCTGTCCGACCTTCGCGTCCCGCGCGGCGACGCGGAAGTGACACGACATCGCGACTTCCATGCCGCCGCCGAGCGCGTTGCCGTGAATCGCGGCGACGAGCGGCTTGGTCGAGTCCTCCATGCGGCGGAGGAGCGCGTGGGTCCCCGCCGACCGGGTCATCGCGTCCTGCGCCGTCTTGAGCTGGTCGAACACCTTGATGTCCGCGCCGGCGATGAACGTCGTGCCGGCGCCCATCAACACGATGGCGTCGGCCGCCGGGTCGGCGTTCGCGCGCTGCACGCCCTGGTCAATCGCTTCCCACACCGCGGGACTCAGCGCGTTGACCGGCGGGTTGTCGATGGTCAGGACCGCGACGCGA
>Ga0193696_1000453_pt1 | contig 14336 bp, 12 predicted proteins | sample L3m1metaG_FD_145074 | JGI IMG/M metagenome (GOLD analysis project Ga0193696, IMG submission 145074) | Soil microbial communities from a riparian zone of the East river system, Colorado, United States - L3m1 | ecosystem: Environmental > Terrestrial > Soil > Riparian zone | place: USA: East River... | reverse complement strand
AAGAGGACAAGGAGCTCGAACTCGTCGCGCTCATCCGCATCGCGAGGCGGGAACCCAAATTTGAATTTCGCGGTCGCGCCGGTGAAGCGAGCAACCCGCTTTTCCGCGGTTTCGACAAGAAGGACGAAGACGCCGAGCGTTACGATCAACCGGTCCTGGTACGGTTGAACACGCGCGATGAAACCGAGCTGCGCGGTGGGTTTCCGAAAACGGCCGAAGAACTTTTTGGCTATCACGCGGTAATTCTCGATGACATCGAAGCCCAATTCTTCACCGCCGATCAGTTGTCACTCTTACAAAAATTCGTTTCCGAACGGGGCGGCGGCTTCCTGATGCTTGGCGGCCAGGAATCTTTCCAGGAAGGCAACTATGGCCGCACTCCCGTCGGAGAAATACTGCCCGTGTATTTGGATCAACTTGCCGAGGAGCAGCCGGGCGGCTCGGTGCGGCTGTCGTTCACGCGTGAAGGATGGCTGCAGCCCTGGGCGCGACTGCGAGCGACAGAATCCGACGAGCGGCAGCGCCTGAATGAATTGTCGGAATTCGAGGTGCTGAACAAGGTCCGCGCGGTCAAGCCAGGCGCAACCGTCGTCGCGACTGCCGACACGCGTGCGGGCAAGCATTTCCCTGCGCTGGTCGTTCAGCGATTTGGACATGGCCGAACGGCCGCGATCACCATCGGCGATTTGTGGCGCTCGGGTTTGCACAGCGAGGAAACGCAACGTGATCTCGGGAAGACCTGGCGGCAAACCATGCGCTGGCTGGTGGCCGATGTGCCCAGGCGTGTCGAGTTAAGCACCGCGGCTAATCCGGAGGAGGGTCCCGCGGCCATGACGCTACAGGTGCGCGTGCGCGACAAGGAGTTCGAGCCGATGAACAATGCGACCGTCGCTGTCTCGGTCCGCCCCGTGGGGCAGAAACCGCAAAGCGAGACCAACGCGGTTCGCCTGATTGCCGAACCTTCTGGCCGTGAATCAGGTCTCTACGAAACCACCTATGTCGCGCGCGACACCGGCGCGTGGCTGGCGGAAGCCATTGTCGCCGATGAAGCCGGCGCGGAACTGGGGCGCGCGCAGGCCGCATGGTCATCCGACCTCGCTGCGGAAGAATTTCGCTCGCTCACGCCCAATCGCGCTTTGCTCGAGCAATTGGCGCGCAGCACCGGCGGCCGCGTCATCGCACCGGACGACCTGGACAGCTTTGTCCGGCAACTCCCCCATGCCAAGGTCCCGATCATGGAAACATGGACCAGCCCCATGTGGCACCGCGCCTCCGTTTTTCTCTTCGCGATTTGTTGTTTCGCCGCCGAGTGGGGCCTGCGCAGGTGGCGTGGCCTGGCCTGATTGAAGTCCCGGCCCGTGCTATTCCCTCGAAGCTCAATAAATCCTCGAAACGTCAACAAACTTGCGACGAATCGGCTGAACAGGCATTAACTTAGGACGAATGCGGAGAATTCCGTCGGCATCACTGAATTGGTTTGCGATTTGCGTCGCCTGCGTGCTTTGCGTTCATGGCGCTTCTGCTGCGACGCTCACAGCGACTCTTGATCGCAATGTCGTGCCTGTCGGAGAAACCGTTACGCTCAGCCTCACGTTTGAAGGCGTGCAACCCCAGGGCACGCCTCAATTGCCGAGCATACCGAACCTCGCGCCGCAAGGCGTGCAGTCCTCCACGTCGGTCCAAATCATAAACGGCCAAATGAGCCAGCGCATATCTTACAACTACACGCTCGCCGCTACCCAACCCGGCGACGTCGTGATTCCCGCAATGCAGGTGCAATTGGCAGGTCAGGCCCTTTCCACTCAGCCGTTGGGGGTGAGAATTACGCCCGCGTCCAGCCCCGCAAATGTCATCACCAATCTCGCTTTCGTTCGTCTTATTGTTCCCAAGACCGAAATATATGTCGGCGAAGCCATTCCCGTTGAAATTCAGCTCTACTATCGATCCGTCGAAGGCGTGCAGATGCCGCAAGTTAAAGCCGAAGGATTTTCGGTCAGTCCATTGGTCGAGCCTACCCAAACCCAAACTCAGGTCGGCAATGTGATTTACAGTCTGCTCGTGTTCAAATCTTCCGCTACGCCTGCTCGTGCCGGAAATCTCAAGCTGGGACCCGCCGAATGCAGCCTCACCATTCTGATTCCCACACAGCGCCGCGATCCCTTCGATCCATTTGGTTTCTTTGGCCCGACACATCAGCGCAAGCCCACAACCCTCGCGAGCGATCCCGTCGAGATGCGCGTGTTGCCGTTGCCCACCGAAAACGTGCCGTCCGGTTTTAACGGCGCAGTGGGCAGCTACGCAATGAACGTCACCGCCAGCCCGACCAACGTTGCCGTTGGCGATCCCATCACCGTCAAAATCAACATCACCGGCAGTGGCCGTTTGGATGCGATCACTTTGCCCGAACAATCGCAATGGCGCGATTTCAACACCTATCCGCCGGAGAAAAAGGTTCAGCCCGGCGATCCACGTGGGCTTAGCGGCAGCGTGTTATTTGATTGCGTCCTCACGCCGCAAAATCACGAAATTCGCACGCTGCCACCAGTGGAATTCAGCTTTTTCGATCCCGCGCAGCGGCAATATCGCACTCTCAGAGGCCCGGCGTTCCCTCTCTCCGTCCGCAGCGCCACGGTCGCCAACGCGCCTCCTCCCATGGCAACCAACGCCAACGCGAGCGCCGAAGCGCCACCCGCCGACGACATCCTGCATATCCGTCCGCAATTCGCCGAAAGCGCGTCCGGCGCCTTGTTGATCCGCCAGCCGTGGTTTCTCGGTCTGCAAGCGGTTCCTGTACTTACGTGGCTCGCGTTGCTCGTCGCGCGCAAACGTCGCGAAAATCTCGCCAATAATCCTCGTTTGCGCAGACAGCGCGAAGTCGTTCGCCGGGTTCGCGAAGGCCTGCGGGAACTCCATCTATTGGCCACCACCCAGAACTCCGATGCGTTCTTCGCGACCCTCTTCCGTCTGCTTCAGGAACAAATCGGCGAGCGGCTCGACATGCCGGCCTCCGCGATCACCGAAGCCATCATCGAGGAGCGGCTCCGCCAAAGCAACATGCCCACGGCGACCGTCGCCGAGCTTCACGATCTGTTCCAAATGTGCAACCAGGCCCGCTTCGCCCCGCAAAAAACCAGCCAGGAACTCTCGGCTCTGATCCCTCGCGTCGAAGCTGTCTTGCGCGACCTCCAGAAACTCAACGCATGAGTCAAAAGTGGATAGAAGCGTTGGTAGGGTCGCCGCGCCGTCGGCGACCGCGCTTCCGGAGCGGCGAGTTCCGTCGAACCCGACCACTGCTACCTTTTCTCATCGGCCTCTCAATCTTCGCGTTCTCGACTTTCCTCGCCCCTCCTGCCCGGGCTGCCGATCCGATCGCGATTTTCGACCAGGCCAATCGCATGTATGAACAAAGCAAGTTCGCCGATGCCGCCGCCGCGTACCAGCAAGTCCTTTCGCTCGGCCATTCTTCCGCCACGCTCTACTACAATCTCGGCAATGCCTGGTTCAAGGCGGGCCAACTCGGCCGCGCCATCGCCGCTTACCGGCGCGCCGAGGCTTTGGCGCCGCGTGATCCGAACATTCGTTTCAATCTTAACTTCGCCCGCAAGCAAGTCTCCGGTTCCACCCGCTCCCCTGCTCCATGGCAGCAATGGATCTCGCGCCTCACCGTCAACGAATGGATTGCCACCGCCTCCGTTGCATTTTGGTTCCTCCTCCTGTTGTTAATCCTGCGCGAAGCTCGGCCTGCCCTCCGCCGCGGCTTGCGCGCATATCTCATTGTCATCGCAATCTTCGCTGTCGCGCTGGGCGCCACCGCCGGCTTCGCCGTCTACGACCAGACCCGAATCCATGAGGCCGTCGTCGTGGCGCCGCAAGTCATCGTCCGCTACGGCCCGATCGAAGATTCCAAAGTCTATTACCAGCTTCGCGACGGTGCGGAAATTCTCGTGCTCGACGAAAAACGCTTCGGCGAGAATGAATCCTGGCTCCAGGTGCGCGACGGCACTCGCCGCGTCGGTTGGCTCAAACGCGATCAGGTGGTTATTTTATAATATGCGTGCGCTGGCGTTCCTTTTCGCCGCGGTCAACCTGGCGGCCGCTCCTCACTTCACTCCGCTGTGGGACAGCAAATCACTCGCGGGCTGGCACGTAATCGGCACAGGCGAGTGGAAAATCGAAGATGGCTCGATCCACGGAATGCACCGCAAATCCGAACGCGATTATGGCCATCTCGTTACCGATCGCGCCTACACGAACTTCGTCGTCCGCTTCAAATTCAAGTGCCTCAAAGGAAACAGCGGATTTTATTTCCGCATCGATGAGAAAGGCTGGAGCGGCGTCTCGGGCTTGCAGGCCGAAATCGACGCGCAAAACGACATCGGTGGATTGTACGAAACCAACGGACGCGGTTGGGTCGTGAAGCCGAAAGCTGCCGACGTGAAGCAGTGGTTCAAGCCCGGCGAATGGAATGACATGACCGTGAGCGCTATGGGCCGGCGCGTCACTGTGACCGTTAACGGCAAAGTGAGCGCCGATTTGCCGAATGACATTCAGGGACGGCCTCACGGCAAACTCGCGCTTCAATTGCACGCCAACCAGGACCTCGATGTCTGGTTCAAAGACATCGACATCGCCGAGCAGTAAATCCCCCTGCCTGCTTTCTTGGCTGGACGATTGCCCGGCAGCCGCCAAACTCCCGGTCGAGCAGACCATGAAATCGTGCAGCCAATGCGGACACACAAATGATTTGGGCGCACCCATTTGCGCCCGCTGTGGCTTTCGCTTTGCCCCTCCGCCTCTCCCACGACAACAGCGGGAATTTCCGACCGTTTTTGTTATCATCCTGCTCCTCTGCGCGGGAGCAGTCGCCGCCAGGTTTGCCGTCGGTCGCTTCCAGTTGCGCGACGTCCGCGCTCGCTTTGCGGCAGGACTCCGGCAGTTCGACCAAACTCACCAGCAGGAACTCAGCGCCAGACGCGACGCCGACCAGAAACGCGCGGATGAGCAGGAGGCCGCGCACAAAGCGAGGCTGGCCGACCGTGCCGCCATCTCAGGCGAGCTCGCTCGCGATAATCACGCCAAGGAATGGCAAAAGCGTTTGGCCCACGATCCTGAATTCGCCGAATCCGCTTTCGAGCGTGCCATGCTCAAGATGCAGAAGGTCGGCAGCGACCCTGCTCTTGCCGCGCGCGAGGCCCTCGAGGAAGTTGCCCGCCTCGCCGCGCCTCCCGGCTCACGCGTCGAAGTGACAAATCTCTTTGATAAATTCTCGGTGCGCGTCGCCTTCAAAATGTCCGCCACGACTCACGGCGAAACCGGCGCGAGCACCAAGCATCGTTCCACCGCCACGATGCGCCGCGAGGCGGAGGAAATCTCTGCCCTTGTCGCCAGGGAGGTTTTCGATTACTGCGGCGCGCGCGGCATCGCTCGCTTGTCCGTTTCCTGCAATCACGGCCTTCGGCACAGCAACATTCCCAAAGCTGCTACCGACGAGGAGCGCAAGGAACTCGAGAAGCGTTCTCGCACCATCATGGCCTGCATCTACCGCGTCGTGATCGACGACTCCAAAGCCGCCTTCGTCCCAAGCTGGCGCGAAATCTCCATCCCTCGCGTCAAAGACATGATGCGCGTCGATTACGATGGCATCACCGGCCTCAAACTCACCGATTTCGTCCGCGGCCCGGCCGAGGAGGATCCAGGCATGCCGCTCGAATTTTAATCGCTGGTATGGAACGACGAGGTTTCTTTACCGATCCAGCCAAATGGATTGTTCCCGTCGCAATCCTCACGATTGTCGGATGGCTTCTCGTAGAGAAGGAGAGGAAATCGACGCACTGGCAACTGTTAACGGCGCATCAACAAGCGCTCAAGCAGCACGAAAAAGATTGGGCCCGCCGCGAAATAGATTATCAACTCGCCGCGCGTGACTCTGCGGTCGCCCGACAGCGCCACCATCGCGATGAATGGCTTGCCGCCATGGGCGGCCCGCTCGGCGTCGCGTTGAAAGATCCCGAATTGACCCTCACCGGCATGATCGAGGAATTGGCTCGCGCTTGCGCGCCCGGCAGCCGCGCCCACGCCCGCGCTGAACACTTCACCGAGTTCAAAGTTTTTATCGAACTGCCGGCTGTCACCGAACGCGCCGCGCTGGCGGAAGCTGTCCGCGCTTTGCTCGCGCACACTTCCGCATACGTCCATCGCATTCAGTTCAGCCACGCCGGCGCGCTCATCGGTGAACTCGACCGGCGCGGCATCGAATCCATCCCTGATTGGACCAATACTCCGGTCAGCCAGGTCGAGAAACTGATTGTCGATCCCGAACACTCCGAACCGCCAACCTTTGTCGGCGCGGTTGGATCACAGCCGCAAACCGCGATCGTTGAGCCACAGAATCTCCCCGAAGAATTCCGTGAGCAAAACCGGGCCGAACAACGCTTCCGGGATGTCTACAAACAAGCCAGCGACCAGCTTCGCTCAGCTCTCGAACTCCAGATAGACACTGTCAACGTGGCGGGAGTTAAATCACCCCGCGACTTCGATGAACGCCACGCCACTCTCGCCAAAGCCGACACCGCGGCGGCCTATGCCAAAGCCATCCTCACCAAACCGGTCGCCGAATACGAACGCGTCCTGCGCGAGTCTAATCTCAATCCCATCTACATTCGCGCCGCCACTCGCACCGTCGCCCAATCGTATGAACGTTCGCCCGAGGCGGTTGTGAAAATATTCGACCTTGTGGCCCGGCGTTCCCGCTCCGCTGCCGAATTCCTCGATGTTATGAAACGCAACTTCAGCTTCTGGACCTTTCGCCCCATCGAGCAGCATTACGAATTTCAGGATGACCGCGCCAAAGACGATTATCAGCGCGCCATACGCAAATTCGATGACGACTCCCGCGCGATCCAGGCCGCCATCGATGCCTGGGCCGGCCCCCGCGAGAAAACCAGCCCGTGATCGTCTGTCGTCCCCCGCTTTAGCCGGCCGGAACACCCCCAATTAGCCGCGGTGGGAGGGTGGTAGGGACGCGACGCCGTCGCGTCCGTGGCGATCGCTCCACAAATTCACCTACTCGCCCACAACCGTAGCACCGCCTGCGACCTCCGCGCGTGTTCCCCATAATCGACCCAGCAACAGAAGCCCGTACCCAAGCCAAACCGCCAGCATCGCATACGAAAGAGAGAAGAAAACTTTGATGCCGCTCCAGGTTTCTCTCGCCTCGACGGGATTTAAGACGGCGAGTGTCAGCAACGTAAGGCACACGTACATCACGAGAAGTGCTAACATCCAGCGGCGCTCGTGCGCGGGAATTCGGCGCAGAAAGGCGAACGGCACGACGGCAATGAGAAGGTATGGCCAGCCAAATTCTTTCGCCGTGATTTTTCCATACGTCCGGACTTGCTTGAGGAAGATCAGAACGTCCGTCGGAGGTTTGATCTGGCAATACTGGCCGCGAGTGATGACATGAAAAGAGCCGTCCACCGTGCGGGGATATCCCCAATTGATGGGCGGGTTTGTCATCGAGAAAATCGGTACGAGCAAGTACGGCATCAGTCCGAGCGCAAATAGCACGCCGCAAACCGTAACTGTTTTCCATGTCGTGAAAAACCGCTTCATCGCAATCGCCAGGACGAAGGCGGTTGTCGTGCTGATCGCGCCATAAACCAAAAGAAGAATCACACTCGTGCTCGACAAATAACTTAAAGGGCCGACAAATAGCGGCACACGCATCACGACCATCAACGCTCCCAGTGCAAACACGATGCTGTAACCAAAGAACATGTCCCGGCCAAGGTGCCGATCTCTGAGTAACGCAATCACCGGAAACGCGGGGGCGGCGGCGAGCAGCATTTGACTGTTGGTGATGCTCAACCCGTAAACGAAGAACGCCCAATACAAGTAGCCCTTTCGTTCTGGATTGAAAGTCCAGCGCATCAGCAGACAGACGACAATGCAAAACAACAGAACACTTAACGTCCAGACGTCCGCCACAACTGCCCTGTTCCAAAATGCACCGTTCACACCAAAAACCATTCCGGCCGCGTAGCCAGAAATTACGCGCAGCCAGAACGCTTCCTTGGGCAGGCTTGGTTTCTCGTTATTCAGCGTGCCTCCGGCCCGCGAGACCATCAGGCCAATCAATCCACACGCTACAGCTCCCGCTACCGCCGAGGAAACCGCGACACGCCACGCAATGTTTCCGAACGGAAGGAGTGTGACGAAAAGCCATTCGTACAATGTTGCCAGGGGATACCCGGGCGGGTGCGCCACTCCCAGATACATCGCACTGACTGAAAAGATCCCAGAAAAGCCGAGCGTGACTTGCGGGGCAAGCGTAGCCAGATAAACCAGCAGCACGAGCACTGTCGTAACCCAGAACGTCAGCCAGTCAGTTCGGCAAAAGCCGGGAATTGTGTGCGTAGATGCAGACTCCGTCGGCACTGTTTGGGGCGGCGCAGGCAGCATCTTACATTATAGACACCGCGACAGCCCGGATTTGCACGTTCTGTGCGGTCTACCCGCTCACGAGAAAAGGTCGGCTTGTTGAGGTGAGCAGGTTGTGTGTTCCTGAAGCCATGCGCGCAAGTCCGTGATTTCTGATAACTCGGTCTCTGGCAATGAGACGGCGCCGAGTTTGACGAGTTCGCGATTTCCCTGCGGAGCCGAATCGGCGGTCCGGACAAATACCGGGCACCATCCTGCTTTGAGCGCTTCAGTCGCGCCGGCCCACGTGCCGCCACTTTGAAATTCGCTGCTCACGACAATCGCGTAATCTGCCAGGCCGTAGATGAGTTTGTTGCGTCCCATGGCCGCGCCTACTGAGAAGCCGGCACTCGGACTGTACGGCGTAACGAGCGCGAGTCGGTCTTCGATAATGAACTGCCGCACATCGGGCTGACGAACCGTGCGTTCGAGACTGTCCGCCATAGCGCCGACGGCGACACCGTCGGCTTCGAGCGCGCCTTCCATGGCGAGACGGTCGGTGCCTTTGGCGCCGCCCGAAACAACCGAAAGCCGGGACCGCGCGGCTTTGCCACCAATTTCCTTTGCAAAGCGCACTCCCGTCTCGTCGATGTTGCGCGAGCCCACTACCGCGACTCCAGCGCGTGCGAGCAATTGAATATCTCCGGCTCCGAACAGGACCGATGGCGCGTGTTGCTTAAGCGCTTTGGCCAGACGCGCCGGATACGTCTCGTCCACGCGCGTGACCGCCCAAAGTCCGGCAGAAAAGAGCCGTTCGAGTTCGAGGGCCAATCGCCCGCCGCGATCTGCGAGGCGCGCAAGGCGCTCGGCTTCGCCAACCGCGACTTTCAGCGAACTCGCGATTTCGGTAGCGGACCGGCCCGCAAAGGCCTTGGACGGCGTCAACCCGGCACTCTGCAGTTGCTTTTCCACCTCATTCCACTCGGACAATTTCAGCGGCGCGAGATCGTCCGGCGCACCACTCGGGTCCTTGAGCCCCAGGCCCGAACACAACGCGAGCACGACGTGTCCGTCTTCACTCAAAATCTCGTGCCCTTTGGTCATGTACTCATGGGAGTCGCTTTCGCCAACGCGAACGGATAAACCAGGCCGCTGCCGGCGCGCCGCAAGAGTATCGCGCCTAGCATCAGCGTCCAACCGGAATCGCAAATGTCATCGACGAGCAAAACCGGTTGGTCACTAATCGCTCCATTAACTTGCATCGCGCCGAGCAAGTTCTGCAATTGCTGGAAGGTATTCTCCATTTGCTTTTGTGGGGCTGTGGCTCGCACTTTACGCAGCGCCGCCACATAAGGAATGCGGAGAACGCTCGCGAGTTGCTCGGCGAATTTTGCCACAACGTGGTGATCGAGTGAAGGAATGGCGGTGACCCATTTCGGAGAATTTCCATCGGACCACTTTTCCCTCACCAGAATCGCGGCGGCTTCGACGAGTTCACGACTGAACTCGCCCACTCCGTATTTCCCGCGGGCAACTTGCTGGCCCCAGCCAGCATCTCCATAAGCGCAGAGGATCGCGCCCGGTTCTGCACGCAAGTGCGCAGGAATCGCGCTTTTCGGTTTCCCCCTGGCATCGAGTTCAACGAGTCCAAACTTTAGTAGTTGCGGAAGCAACGCTGATGGCCAGCGGGTTTTTTGTTCGAGTTCGAGATGATGTCCGCGAAGAAAACGGATCGCTTCGCGTATCAACTCCGGAGGCGGCGGTTGGCGCTTCTTTTTGCCGGTGCAATTCATGCACTTCCCGCAAGGCGTCGGGTGGGGATCGTCGAGCGCTCGCGCGAGAAACTCCATCAGGCAGCCGTCGTGCTCGACATACCTGGCAATTTGCTCCAGCTCCTGCCGACGCTTTTCGGTGACCTCCTCGGCGCGCAACGTGTCGGGGGTCCATGCGTTAGCGGTGCGGCTGTAACCCTTGCGCTCGTGTTGGGCCGCACCATCGACTTCCAGGAGCTTGAGCGCCTTCTCAATCTTGCTGCGGCTCAGATTCAGTCGCGAAGCAAGGTAATCCATCGTCATCGTGCCGCCTCGTTCCAGTTCGTTGACCACGCTCTCCAAAACTTCTGCCTCGGGAAACGCGGTCTCGATAAAGTAATCGGCGATATCGTCGTCTTCCTTGCCGTTGAGGAGGATGCCGTATGCTTTGTCCACCGCGCGGCCTGCGCGGCCAACCTGCTGGTAATACGCCACGGCGGAACCCGGCCGTTGAAAATGAATGACAAACCCGAGGTCGGGCTTATCAAAACCCATTCCCAGCGCGACAGTGGCAACCAGCGCTTTAAGTTCGTTGTTCAGCAAACGGTTCTCGGCCTGGACGCGCTGCTCGGCGTCAAGTTGCGCGTGATACGGCTCTGCGACGACGCCTTTCTCCTGCAGCCACCGCGCAACGCGTTCGGTATCCTGGATCGTGAGACAATAAACAATTCCGCTGCCCGGCAGTTGCAGCAGATACGCCGCAAGCCACGCGAGCCGCTCCGCCTGATCGGCCAGTTTGATGTTGTAGAGGTGTAGCGATTGGCGCACCAGCGAACCACGGAACATTTCCAACCGCGGGATTTGCGTCAGCACATCTTCAACGACGCGATCGTTTGCCGTCGCGGTCGTGCACAACACCGGCACGCCGGTCGGAAGCAAACGCAGAAGCCGGACAATGCGCCGATAGTCGGGACGAAAATCGTGTCCCCAATCGGAAATGCAATGGGCCTCATCAACGACGAAAAGCCCAATCGTGCCTTGCATTTTCGGAAGCACCGTTTCGAGGAATTCGCGGTTGCCTAGACGTTCGGGCGAGACCATGAGAAGATCGCACTGGTTTTTCTCCAGCGCTGCTTCGACCTCCTCCCACTCACCGCGATTCTCGCTGTGCAAGGCCAACGCGCGTATGTTCAAGCGCTGCGCCATCAACGTTTGGTTGCGCATCAGCGAGAGCAGCGGGCTGATCAACAGCGTTGGCCCCGAGCCTGCATCGCGGAGAACCTTCGTCGCGAGAAAATACACGACGCTTTTGCCCCACCCGGTGCGCTGCACCATCAGCAGCCGTTGGCGATGATTGGCGACCGAATCAATCGCTTCCCATTGTCCGGGGCGGAACTTTGCTTCCGCGCCTAACATGGTTTTCAACAACGCCTCTGCCGCGCGACGATCCATGGTTCATCACAGCCTGGTTGGCAGGCCGGGGAATGCGCGGACACTAACGGCGCCGTTCGGAAAACTCAAGCGCAGTTGCTGCGCGGTCTCCTCACCGCGCCGCACCAACACATTGCGGCAAAACAAAAACCCCGCGCGACGCGTCCGTGGGGACACGACGCACGGGGTTACGAAGCAACTGGTCGACCGCCGCTATTCAGACCGTGGCGCGGATCCCACCGCTTCCTGCATGCGGACGGGATTACTCACAGCGTAGTCGAGTTTATACACGACGTAATGATCGGCGTTATCAATCGGTGTAAAGTCGACTTCGACGCGAGTGACCTGGTTTTCCTTCACTGGCACTTCAATCAGGTCGCCATTCTTTTGCAGTGCAAATGTGTGGGTGCCCGGCGGAGCGGCCACGCGCAGACGCTCGGACACCTTCATGCCTTCGCGGTCGCGGTATTTGTCGCCGGCGCCAAGTCCAACAGCGGCCAGCAGGTGGGAATTCTTCTGCTCGTCCACCAGGTAAATCGGCACAGGTCCATTCGCCGACCGAGTATAGAATTCAACATAGCCTTTGGACGCAGAGTCAGGGAGCGTGTCGATCACGCCCAATTCTTTGGCTGTATTGATGTGCCGAGCGGATTGGCAACCGGCAGCAATCAAGGCAGTCGCGCCCAAAAGCCCGAAGAGGATTGTTTTTCTCATAATAGATAGACCTTTGGTAACTGAGTTCAACCCAGACTAGCCATCGCGCCATCAAATAAGGAAGGGGGTGTTTGCCCACCGCGCCGCGCGAAGTTACTCTCCAGCCGTGGATTGGCCGAAGACTTGCGCCGTCGTGATTCCCTGCCTGAACGAAGCCGCCGCCATCGGAAGGGTCGCGTCCGCAATCCGCATCCTATTTCCTTTCGTCATTGTGGTGGACGACGGATCGGCGGATGACACCAGCGCAGTGGCCACCCGCGCCGGCGCAACCGTCCTGCGGCATGAACGTCCCAACGGCAAAGGGGCGGCGCTGCGCACCGGTTGGAAACACGCGCTCGATGCCGGTTTTTCCTGGGTGCTTTCGATGGACGGCGACGGCCAGCATGCGCCAGAGGACATTCCGAAATTCCTTGAGCGCGGAAATCAAAACGACGTGGCGCTGGTGTCCGGCAACCGGATGGACCGCCCCGGCGCGATGCCATTTGTCCGCCGCTCCACAAACCGCTTCATGAGTTGGCAGCTTTCCCGCATCGCTGGTGTTCCGCTGCCGGACAGCCAATGCGGCTTTCGCCTGATGCGCCTCGATTGCTGGGCCCGCTTGCCGATCTGCACTGACTGCTTCGAAATCGAATCCGAAGTCTTGCTGCAATTTGCGCGCGCGAAACTCGGCATCGGTTTCGTCCCGATTCAGGTCATTTACGCAAAGGAGAAAAGCAAAATCAGGCCGGTGCGAGATACAATCCGATGGTGGCGCTGGTTGAAGACAGCACGCGAAAGTGCGGCACGCGCGTCAAAATAGCTTGCTGGAGATTTGGCCACTCGAACAATGTGCCGCCATGTCTGAAGAGCCCAAACCGCAGCCGGAGCAGCCAACGCAGCAGCCAACGCAGCAGCCAACGCAGCAGCCAACACGGCAGCCAAACCTGTTCAAGCGAGTTTTGCGCCGGTTCCTTGGCATTATCGGCGCCGCAGTCATCATCGGCGCTGTCTTTCATTTCGTGGCTCAGGGCGCGCAACGATTGCGACCCGCAGGATTCAAAGCCGGCCTGGCGCACGGCGCGCTCATGCCGATGGCCCTTCCCAATCTGCTCGTTGGCGACGATGTGACCATTTACGCGCCGGAAAACACCGGGCGCTTTTACAAGCTCGGCTACACGGCCGGGGTCAACGGTTGCGGGCTGCTGTTTTTCGGTTTGTTTTTCTGGCGGGTGAGCCGATGGCGGCGGAAAACACCCCAGCCCCAACCGGGTGATGTTCCTACCCGTACGGGTGATGCGCCTACTGCCTGAACCGCGCTCAATTCCATACGATCCCGGTATGGAATCCTATTTGTTGCCTTTAGCGCTGTTCTGTCTGACGGCAGTATTAGTGAACGCCGGCCGGATACGCTGACAAGCGAGGCGCGTTACTTTTTCTTTTTCGCCTTCGCGGGCCTGGCCGCTTTGGCCTCGGCCAGCGCGGACTGTGCCGCGGCAAGGCGCGCGACCGGCACGCGGAACGGCGAACAACTGACGTAAGAAAGGCCGATGCGATGGCAGAATTTCACGCTGTCAGGATCGCCGCCGTGCTCGCCGCAAATCCCCAGCTTGATGTCCGGTCGCGTCTTGCGGCCGAGTTCGGATGCCATTTGCATAAGTCTGCCCACCCCGTTCTGGTCAATTGACGCAAACGGATTCTTCTTCACGATCTCCAGTTCCTGGTAAATCGGCAGGAACGAGCCCGAGTCATCGCGGCTCATGCCCAACGCGGTCTGCGTGAGGTCATTGGTGCCGAAGCTGAAGAATTCCGCGTCCTTCGCAATTTCATCGGCCACCAGGGCGGCGCGCGGAATCTCGATCATCGTGCCGACGAGATACGTCAATTTCGTCTGCGTCTCTTTCGCAACTTCATCCGCGACGCGCCGCACGACCTCCAATTGCAATTGCAATTCTTTCGGGAAACCAACCAGCGGAATCATGATTTCCGGCTTCACTTTGATGCCCGCCTTCTGCACTTCCGCGGCCGCTTCGAAGACCGCGCGCG
>Ga0193696_1000452_pt1 | contig 14344 bp, 12 predicted proteins | sample L3m1metaG_FD_145074 | JGI IMG/M metagenome (GOLD analysis project Ga0193696, IMG submission 145074) | Soil microbial communities from a riparian zone of the East river system, Colorado, United States - L3m1 | ecosystem: Environmental > Terrestrial > Soil > Riparian zone | place: USA: East River... | reverse complement strand
AGCTGAGCTTCGTCTACGCGCTCCGCTTCACGACCGCGACGACCGTCGCGCTGCTGTTCGGCACGCTGCCGATCTTCACCGCCCTCTTCGCCAGGGGCACGGGGATCGAGCATCTGAGCTCCCGCTTCTGGATCGCGGCGCTGGTGTCGTTCGCGGGCGTTACGCTCGTCGCCGTCGGCTCGGGCGGAAGTCTGTCGGCGAACCTCAAAGGAGACACGCTCGCCGTTTGCGGTGCGGCCACGTGGGCCGCCTACTCGGTAGCGATCGGCCCGCTCATGCGGCGCTATTCCCCGTTCAGGCTCAGCGCCGTGTTCCTGCTGGCGGTGACGCCGCTGCTTGCCCTGGCGGGGTCGCAACAGCTCGCACACCAGCGCTTCGACTTCGGTGCGCTCGTCTGGATCGGGTTCGCGTTCGCCGTGCTCGGGCCGCTCGTGCTCACGAATCTGCTCTGGTTCACGGCGATCGACCGGGTCGGCCCGTCACGCGCATCGCTGTTCGCGAACCTGCAGCCCTTCCTCGCCGCCATCATCGCGCTCGTCCTGCTGTCGGAGCCGATCACGACCGTGCAGATCATCGGCGGCGTCGCGATCGCGGCCGGGATCGCCCTCTCGCCTCGTCGGACGGCTCCCGGGCCGCCGGCTGAGTAAGATTTTGGGATGGGGCAGAACGCCGACTTCATGCCGATCGACGGGTGGGATCACCTCGAGCTCTACGTCGGCAATGCCAAGCAGGCCGCCTTCTTCTACGAGCACGCCTTCGGTTTTTCGAAAACCGCGTACGCAGGGCCTGAAACCGGTGTTCGGGACCGCGCCTCCTATGTCCTCGAGCAGGACGACATTCGCCTCGTCCTGACGAGCGGTCTAGGCCCTGACAGCGAGATCACCCGGTTCGCGTGTGCCCACGGCGACGGTGTGAAGGACACGGCGCTGACAGTGCCCGACGCGGCGAGCGCCTATCGGGAGGCGGTTCAGCGTGGAGCCCGTGGAGTCCGCGAGCCGCACTGGACCGAGGACGACTTCGGCCGGGTCGAGCGGGCGACGATCGCCACGTACGGCGACAACGTCCACACCTTCGTCAACCGGAGCGAGTACACGGGGCCGTTCCTGCCGGGATACCGCGAGGTCGCAAGGACGAACGGCAAACCGGCGACCGGCGTCGGGCTGAGAGCGATCGACCACGTCGTCGGGAACGTCGAGCTCGGCCGGATGGACTACTGGGTCGAGTTCTACGAACGGACGATGGGCTTCACGAACATCATCCACTTCGCCGACGAGCAGATCCACACCGAATATTCGGCGCTGATGTCGAAGGTGATGGCGGACGGCCAGGGGAAGATCAAGTTTCCGATCAACGAGCCGGCTGAGGGAAAGCGCAAAAGCCAGATCGAGGAGTACCTCGAGTTCTTCGGCGGCCCCGGCGTGCAACACATCGCGTTGCAGTCCGAGGACATCGTGCGCAGCGTCGAGACACTGCAGGAACTCGGCGTCGAGTTCCTCTCCACTCCCGAGGCCTACTACGAGGACGCGATGGCGCGAGTCGGTGAGATCGGTGAAGACTGGGACGACCTGCGTCGCCTGCGCATCCTTGTCGACCGGGACGAGGACGGCTACCTGCTGCAGATCTTCACGAAGACCGCGCAGGACCGGCCGACGCTCTTCTTCGAGGTGATCGAGCGTCACGGCGCGCGCGGGTTCGGCGAGGGAAACTTCAAGGCGCTCTTCGAGGCGATCGAGCGCGAGCAAGCCCTCCGCGGCAATCTCTGAGTGCCCTGCGCCGCCACCTAGGTCGCCGCGCAGACCGCAAGCCGGCGTCCCCTGCGGCATCTATCTGACCGGACAGGAAATCCCAGCCAAAGGGAGCGAAAAAGCACATGCGCAGGATGGTCATCATCTTCGCCCTGGTCGTCGGAGCCCTGACGCTTGCCGCGTCGGGCCTCGCCGATCCGGGCGGCAAAGGGAAGGACAAAGGCAAGGCTCAGGGGAAGAACAAGTTCAGCTTCACGTTGACGACGACCGACCGTCGGTGCGACGGGACGCAGCCGTGGGCGACGCTGAACGAGAAGCGGACGTACCAGATCCACGACAACGGCAACGGCACCTTCCGCCTGCGCCGCGTCGACAAGGGGAAGTTCAGCACCATGGCCGGGAACAGCCCGGGCAACTGCCAGGCGAACAAGAGCAAGCACGGCAAGCTCATTCGCGCAGGCGTGACGGGCCGCTTCAACGGCTACCTCGAAGGCACGATCACCGGCGGCGTCTTCAACAAGAACGCGACCTGCGCCGCTGCGTGCTTCACCGATGACTTCCTCACCGCGTTCTTCGGTCCGGCCGCTGTCTTCTCGTGTGACGGAGCGACGAACAGCACTGCGTGCAAGTTCAACTACAACTACACCGCGCCGAATCGCAGCGGAAATCGGCCGCGACTGATCGTCCGGCACTGGCAGGACCGCGGGAAGGGCTCGGGCACGACGCTCAAGGAGAGCTTCCACGGCGACATCGCCAGCTCGTAGCTTTTCGGGACGAAAGATCGACGAAGGGCCCGCCTCGGCGGGCTCTTCCGTTTTACTAGCCGGATGCATCCGCAACGGAGAGCGGCGCTCGTCTCGGTGGTCGCGGCCATCGTGCTCATCGCGCTCAAGCTCGGCGCCGGCTTGGCGTCGCACAGCCTCGGACTGATCTCCGAGGCGCTGCACTCGGGAACTGACCTGGTTGCGGCGCTGCTCACGCTCTTCGCGGTCGGTGTCGCCGTCCGCCCGGCGGACGTGTCGCACCAGTACGGCCACGGCAAGGCGGAGCATCTCTCCGCGCTCGCCGAGGCTGCAATTCTCGTCGCGGCTAGCGCCTTCATAGCGTGGCGCGCGATCACACATCTCGTTGGCGACAGGCCGACCTCCGTGCACGCGACGTGGTACGCGTTCGTCGTGATCGCGATCGTGATCGCCGTCGACCTCAGCCGAACTGTCGTGCTCCGGCGGGCGTCACGCCGCTACCACAGCGCGGCGCTGGCCTCGAATGCGCTCCACTTCGCCAGCGACCTGGCCGGGTCGGTCGCGGTGCTGGTCGGGCTCGTTCTCGTGCACGCAGGCCATCCCCGCGCGGACTCCGCAGCCGCGCTCTTCGTCGCCGTCCTCGTGTCGCTCGCGGCCATCCGTCTGATGAAGCGGAACATCGACGTCCTGATGGACCGCGCCCCTGCAGACGCCGAGGAAGCCGCCCGCGCGGCGATCGCCGGGATCGAGCCGCCGGTCGCCCTTCGCCGGCTGCGCATGCGCCAGGCTGGGCCACGGCAGTTCATGGACGTCGTGATCGGTGTCCCTCCGGGCGCCGCCGTCGGCCAGGGCCACGCGGCCGCAGACCAGGTCGAGGAAGCGCTGAACGAAGCGCTACCCGGCAGCGACGTGGTCGTCCACGTCGAGCCGCAGGAAGACGAGGCGGCCATTCGCGACCGCGCGCATGCCGCCGCCCTCGGCGTTCCGGGCGTTCGCGAGGTACACAACGTGAGCGTCCTCGACGTCGGCGGCCGAACCGAGGTGTCGTTGCATCTGAAGCTTCCCGGGGAGCTGACGCTGGAGCAGGCTCATGAGGTCGCAAATCAGGTCGAGGCGGCGATCACTCGGGCAGTGCCCGAGGTCGACGACGCCCAGACGCACATCGAGCCACTCGCCGAGCCGTCCGAAGGCCGCCCGATGGTCGAGGACTCCGCCGAGCGGGACGTCGTCCTGCGCATCGTCCACGACGTCACGGGCCTGGAACCGCGTGAGGTTCGCTTCGTGCGCACCGACGATGGAACGATCGCTTACCTGACTCTCGGCCTCGATGCGGCGAGCCCGCTCGCGGAAGCCCACGCGCGTGCGAGCGAGATCGAGGAGCGAATCCGCCGCGCCCGTCCAGACATCGCCGACGTGATCGTGCACACCGAACCCTAATGATCCCACCGGCAACATTCGGCGGCGCCTGGCCCGCGATCACGCGGCGCGAGCCTGCGTCCTCAGTCAGGCCCGGGCAGGAAAGCCCGGGCCCTCCCTGCGTCCTTGTCTCGCTTGGTGCTCGCGACCCAGGCATCCACCAATGTCACCGGCGGGATCATTGAAGCTCTGCATGTTCACGCCGCGCGACCTGCAGCTCGAACGCGGCTGGCCCGGAATCGTCGAGGGCGACACGGTCGTGCAGCTCGCAGCGCAGACGTTGCAGGCGTATTTCACCGGCGGCGGAAGCGCGCGACGGCACGCCGAGTATCCGCTGGCCGAGGTCGACTTCCGCCCGCCCGTCCTGCACCCGCCCTCGGTGCGCGACTTCTACGCGTTCGAGCAGCACGTCAAGACGGCGCGAGCCCTGCGTGGCCAGGAGGTCCCGCCGGAGTGGTACGAGCTACCGGTGTTCTACTTCTCCAATCCAGCGGCGATCTACGGCCCGGAGGACGAGATCCCGGCTCCGCCGGATACGAACGAGCTCGACTACGAGCTCGAGGTCGCGGCGATCATCGGGGCAGACGCCAGGATTGGGGGCTTCACGATCATGAACGACTGGTCCGCGCGCGATCTCCAGCGGGCCGAGATGAAGGTCGGGCTCGGCCCGGCGAAGGGGAAGGACTTCGCCACGAGCATCGGGCCGCTGCTCGTGACCCCGGACGAGTTCGACGGCGCGAGCGGGACGATGGTCGCGCGCGTGAACGGTGACGAGCGCTCGCGCGGGAATCTGGCGGACATGTACCACTCGTGGGACGCGATCGTGGCGCACGCGGCACGGAACACCCACCTCCGGCCCGGAGACATTCTCGGCTCCGGGACGGTTGGGACGGGCTGCATCCTCGAGCACGGCGACGGTCGCTGGCTGCAAGCCGGGGATGTCGTCGAGCTCGAGGTCGAGGGCATCGGCATCTTGCGCAACCGTGTCGGTTGACTCGTCCCCTGGGGCAGGGCCCATCGTGTTGAACGACATGGAGAACCTCATGACGATCGGCGAGTTCGCCTCCGCGTCTCGGCTCTCGCAGAAGGCGCTCCGCCTGTACGGGGAGAAGGGCCTCCTGCCACCGGCGTGGGTCGACCCGGCCTCGGGTTACCGCTACTACACGCTCGAGCAGGTACGGGAGGCGACGCTGATCGCGTTGCTGCGCCGCGGCGGCATGCCGCTCACGGAGATCCGTGCGTTCCTTCGCGAGCCGAGCGTCGAGCTGCTCGAGGACTACGAGCGGCGCGTGGCCGACGAGTTCGCCGAGCGGCGCCGAGTTCTCCGCTACGTGAAACGCATCCTGAAGGAGGAGCCCATGTACGACGTTCTCACCAGGCAGGTCTCGGAGCAGCCGTACGTCGGTCGCACGAAGCGAGTCCTCGTTGCCGACCTCGAGCCGTTCATCATCTCGACGTTCGAGGAGCTGGGGAAGGCCGAGGGTGGCCACCCGTTCGTGCTCTATCACGGTGCCGTCAACACTGAGGAAGACGGGCCGGTAGAGGTCTGCGTTCCGCAGCGCGACGGCGACAAGCGCTTGCCCGCCGGCGAAGTCGCCTTCACCGACGTCGTGGGGCAGCAATGCTCCTTCCCGGAGATCCTCGGCGCCTACGAAGCTGTCTATCGCTGGGCCAAGGAGCACGGCCGCGAGCCCGGTGGCCCACCGCGCGAGATCTATCTCAACGGCTTTGGCGAGGAGTTGCACATGCAGATCGCATTGCCGCTCCGCTGACGGCGAAGATAGGCCGGTGCAGGCCGAGGTCATCGTCGTCGGGGCGGGAATCATGGGATCCGCCACGGCCCACGCGCTCGCGCGCGACGGTCGCGACGTGCTGCTCGTCGAGCAGTTCCACGTCGGGCATGAGCGCGGGTCGAGTCACGGCCGCTCGCGGATCGTGCGGCTCGCGTATCCCGAGGTGGAGTTCGTCGAGCTGGCGAAGGAGGCTTTCGCCGGCTGGCGGGAACTCGAGCGGGAGTCCGGGCGGGAGCTGCTCGAGCTGAACGGGCTGCTCGAGCTCGTCGAGGACTCCGCCCGGAGCTCGCAGGACGCGCTCGACGCTGCAGGCGCGGAGTACGAGCTGCTGGACGCCCCGGGGGCGCGGGCACGCTGGCCCGTCGGCGTGCCGGACGGTTGGACCGCGCTTTTCCAGCCTGAAGCGGGGATCGTCCGGGCCGACGTCGCGCACCGGGCGTTCGTCGACTGTGCTCTTGCTCGAGGAGTGCGCCTCGAGGAAGGGAGACACGTCGACTCGATCGAGGGTCTCGACGCTTCCGCAGTCGTTGTTACTGCAGGGCCCTGGGTCACGAGGTTCTTTCCGGATCTGCCCGTGCGGGCCACCCGCGAGACCGTGGCCTATTTTCGGCGTGAGGGCGACCCTCTGCCGTCAGTCGTGCAGCTCGACCCGGAGACGAGGGGCCACGCGATGTACTCGCTGCACGACCCGGTTCATGGGCTGAAAGCCGGCGCGCACCATGCCGGTGCAGCGGTCGACCCGGAGGGGCCGGCCGAGCCGGACGCGGCGCTCGTCGAGCGCATCGCGGAATGGGTCGCGCTCACCTACCCCGACGCAGACCCCGAGCCGGTCGCTGCGGAAACCTGCATGTACACGACCACCGCGGACGAGCACTTCATCCTGGAGCGCCGCGGCAAGGTCGTGATCGGGTCGCCGTGCTCCGGCCATGGCTTCAAGTTCGCGCCGGCGATTGGCACGAGACTCGCTGCCCTCGCCGCGGATATCCTTTAGAGCGATGCCGTTCTACCAGCGCCTTGGTGACGTTCCGCGGAAACGGCACATCCAGTTCCGCGACAACGGCACGCTCCTGACCGAGGAAGTCATGGGCATGGAGGGCTTCGTCGGGATGGAGTCGATCCTGTACCACCTCCAGTCGCCCTGTCGCGTGATGAAGATCGGCGGCTTCGAAGAGATCAAGCGGGACGAGTGGGTGCCGGACGCGCACGCCCACCGCCACTTCAAGACGTACGACGTCGACGCGAGAGGCGACGAGATCACCGGCCGTCGCCTGTTGATGTGGAACAACGACGTCGAGATCTCGCTCGCGCGTCCGAAAGAACAGATGGACTATTTCTTCCGGAACGGCGAGGGCGACGAGGTCGTCTTCGTGCACGAGGGCACCGGCACGGTCGAGACGATCTTCGGCAACGTGCCGTACAAGGACGGCGACTACATCGTGATCCCGCGCGGCACGACGTACCGATTCCGTCCTGAAGGAGAGCAGCGCTACCTCGTGTTCGAGACTCCCGGGCTGATCGAGATCCCGAAGCGCTACCGCAACCAGTACGGCCAGATGCTCGAAGGCGCGCCGTACTACCACCGCGACATCCACCCGCCAGCGGAGCTGAACACGCATCGTGAGAAGGGCGAGTTCCCGGTGAAGGTGCGCGTGCGCGGCGGCTACCAGACGTACCTCCTCGACTACCACCCCTTTGATGTCGTCGGCTGGGACGGTTACCTCTATCCGTGGACGTTCTCCGTGCACGACTTCGAGCCGATCACGGGCCGGATCCACCAACCGCCGCCGTCACACCAGACGTTCCAGGGCAGGAACTTCGTGATCTGCTCGTTCTGCCCGCGCAAGCTCGACTTCGACCCGCTCGCGGTGCCGATTCCGTACCATCACTCGAATCTGCAGTCGGAGGAGATGATCTATTACGTCTCCGGCAAGTTCGGCTCGCGCCGTGGTGTGGACGTTGGGTCGATCACGCTGCATCCTTCCGGCCTGCCGCACGGACCGCAACCCGGCCTCGCGGAGAAGTCGATCGGCACGCACGAGACGCACGAGCTCGCGGTGATGTGCGACACGTTCCATCCGCTCAAGCTGACGAACTTCGCCAAGGATCTCGACGATGGCAAGTACGCGTACTCGTGGTACGAGAATGCGCAAGAGGGGACGGGCGGGGACGAGGCCTTGGCGGACGGTGAAGGAGACGCGAGTGGCGCCGGCCTCACGTCACATTTCTAGGAGCGTGTGGTGGCCTGGCGTCTGATCGCGTGGATCGTCTTCGCTCTCGTGCAACGGCGCGCGGCGCTCGTCGGCGACCTCGATCGCGAACGAGCTGCCTCGAGTCTGCGCGAGCATTACGCCCGTGGGTACTTGACGCTCGACGAGTTCTCCCGCCGCACCGGACGAGTCCTGTCCGCCCGTTCGAGCGGCCAAGTGCGTCGCGCGCTCTTCGGCCTCTCGCGCCCCTCGTTGGTGGACTCGGCGCATAGCGCGGTGCGCGACGTCGTGCTTGTTGTCGTCAGCGGCGCCTACGTCGTCTTCAGCCTCGTGCTCGCGCTCGTCCTCGGGCTGACGGTCCTGCTGCACGGCGTCTCGATGTCGGCGTTCCTCGCGATCGCTGTGGTGTGGCTCGTTCCGACGTACCTGTTCGCGCGTCTGCGGCGCCGGAACGCGCGTCTCTAGGCGGGCCTGCGGTCGGCCACAGTGCCGCCGCGACACGGCGGCGGTCAGGCGCTATCTGTTGTCAGCCCGTCGCTCTCGTTTGACCACTTGATCTCGACTTCGAGCTCCGTTTCGTTGTCGTCGATCTCCACCTCGAGTTCAAACCGGACTTGGTCCGGCACATTGAATTCCAGCTTCTCGCCGCCTCGCTCGAGTTCGAACTCGGCGTCCGAGCCGAGCGCGTCGGCGATCGCCGACAGCCGCGCCGCGGCCTCCGTGCGGGACATGTTCTCCTTCTGTTCAAACTTCATCTTGGGCATGGTTCTCCGTTTCCGAGGTCGGGGGCTAGTGCAGTCGGTCACCCAGGTGGTCACCGACGCGCAGCGAGTTCGCCATCGCGGTCAGAGCGGGGTTGACCGCGCCAATGCTCGGGAAGACGCTCGTGTCGACGACGTAAAGGTTGTCGAGCTCGTGCGCGCGGCCCTCGGCGTTCACCACTGAAGTCGCAGGGTCGGCGCCCATTCGGCAGGTGCCGGCCTGGTGCGCGACGCCTGCCACCGGGATCTCATTCTTCATGTACGCGAACCGGTGAAACAGATGGCCGGGCTCCATGCGGAGTTTCGCGAGCATCGAATGAAGCTGCTTGTAGAGCTCCTGCTTCGGCTTCTCGTTCGTCGCCGTGTAAGCAAGGGTGAGCTTGCCGTCACCGTCGACGGAGACCCGGTTGTCGGGCCGCGGCAGATCCTCAGTGGAGAGCCAGAAATCGACGGCGTGCTTCGCGATCCGCTCCAACGACCAGTGCGGCGCGAGCTTCGTCTCTCCCGGCCTCTCGCCGCGGTACATCGGCGCCTGTGACTTGCCGACCATCTGGATATTCCCGAGCGGGTAGTCGTGGCCGTTGCCCGCGAGGTAGAAGTCGTTCACACCGAGTGTCTTCTGGAAGATGGTCGGGTTCTCGTCGTGCGAGAGCGCGAGCACGGCCTGGCTGTTGTGGAACATGTAGTTCCGGCCCACCTGGTCGGAGCCGTTCGCCAGACCGTTCGGGTGTTTATCGGTCGCGGAAAGAAGCAGTAGCTTCGCTGTGTTCGCGGCACCGCAGGCGAGCACGATGAGGTCAGCTTTGTAGGGCTCGAGCTTGCCGTCGCGCTCCACGATGACCGCGCTCACGGCGTTCCCGCCCGGCTCAGTCTCGAGCTTGACGGCCTTCGCATTCGTCAACAGCTCGACATTCGGGTGCTCGAGCGCAGGCCGGACGCCGAGGACCTCGGCGTCGGACTTGCCGTGCACCGCGCAAGGGAAGCCGTCGCAGTTTTGGCACCGCACGCACGCCCCGTACGGCATGTTCTGCTCGTTCAACCGGACGCCGCAAGGGGCGTGGAACGGGTGATAGCCCGCTGCCGCCAGATCGTCCGAGAGCTGTTGGATCCGTGGCTCGTGCGAGACGGCAGGAAATGGGTACGGCGCGCTGGCATACGGCTCGGTGGGGTCCTCGCCGTGGGCGCCGTGAACCTCGTAGAGCTGTTCGGCCTGCGTGTAGTACGGCTCGAGGTCGTCGTAGGAGATCGGCCATGCAGGGGACGGGCCGTCGTGGTGGATCAGCTCACCGAAGTCCTCTTTACGAAGGCGGTAGAGCGCCGCGCCGTAGAGCTTCGTCGCGCCACCGACGAAGTAGTGGATCTGCGGTTGGAACGCCTTCCCCGTGGGGTCGTACCAGGTGTCCTTGGACACGTACTTGTTGTCGACGAAGACGTCCTGCGCGAGCCAGTTGGAGGGCTCGCGGGGGAGCCAGTCGCCCCGCTCGAGCAGCAGGATCCGCTTTCCGGACGGTGCCAGGTGCCGTGCGAGGGTGCCGCCGCCTGCCCCGGTTCCGACGATGATGACGTCGTACGAATCCATGTCTAGACCTCCGCTGTCAGCTCGGAGAGCATGATCCGGCCGGCGGCCTCCATCAGAGCTAAGTGCGAGAACGCCTGCGGGAAGTTGCCGAGATGGCGGCCTGTCGCGGCGTCGAACTCCTCGGCGTAGAGTCCGAGCGGAGAGGCGACGCGCAGGAGCCGTTCCATCAGATCGCGCGCCTTCTGCATCTCGCCGACAGTCGCAAGCGCCGAGACGAGCCAGAAGGAGCAGATCAAGAACGTCCCCTCCTTGCCGGAGAGGCCGTCGTCGGTTTCGTCGGTCTTGTACCGCAGGACGAATCCGTCGTCCGTCAGCTCTTCTGCGATCGCCAGCACGCTCGCCTTCAGGCGTGCGTCGTCGTCTGGCAGGAAGCCGAAGATCGCGGCCAGCAGCGTGGAAGCGTCCAGTGCTTCGCTCCCGTAGCGCTGACACAAGACGCCTCGTTTGTCGACGCCGTTCGCCAGGATGTCCTCGCGAATCTCGTCGGCGACCGCGGCCCACTTCTCCTGTGCGGCCGGATCACCGCGGATCTCGGCCAGCTTCGCGGCCCGATCGAGCGCAACCCAGCACATCAGCTTCGACGAGACGTAGTGCTGCGGCTTGCCGCGCGCCTCCCAGATCCCCTGGTCGGGCTCGCGCCAGACCTTCGTTGCGCACTCGGCCTGGGTCTGTACGACCGGCCAGAGGCGCCGCGGCAGCCGCTCGCTGCGGCGTGTGTGCAGCAGAATCGAGTCGAGCGCGGCACCGAAGACATCATTCTGCCGCTGATCGAAGGCGCCGTTGCCGACGCGCACAGGCCTTGCTCCTGCATAGCCGGTCATCTCGTCGCGCGTGGACTCCGTCAGGTCGCGACGGCCGTCGATCCCGTACATGATCTGCAAGGAGCCGTCCTCGGTCGCCTCGACATCGGCGACGAACTGCATGAACTCGTCGGCCTCCCAGTCGAGGTTGAGCATGTGGAGGGCCTGCAGCGTGAAGGTCGTGTCGCGAATCCAGGTGTAGCGGTAGTCCCAGTTCCGCTCGCCGCCGGGTGTCTCCGGCAGCGATGTCGTGAGCGCGGCCACCGTTGCTCCGGTCGGCATGTAGGTGAGCCCTTTGATCGTCAGCGCCGAGCGCTGGACAGGGTCCCGGAACTGGTGGTCGGGGATTCGAGCGCGGCCGAGCCACGTGCGCCAGAACCGCGTGGTGGCGGCAATCCGAGCGTCGGCTTCCTCGACATCCTGAGGCGAGACGAGACCCTCCTCCCACGAGAGGGAGCAGTAGGCCCGTTCGCCGGCCTCGAGCACGTGCCGCGCCCGAATCCGGTTCGCCTCGATGCCGAGCCCGAGATCAGTTTGCAGCCGGATGGTCGTCCCCTCACCGGTCGCGTCGGCCGCGTGCCTGTCGTCGCCTACCAGCGTCCATTCGGCAGGCGCCCGTCCGTAGTCGAAGGCGGGCTCGCAGACGAGCTCCACCTCCACCTGCCCTTCGATGCACTCGACCGTACGGATCAGCATGTGGTCGGCGTCGTCGTCGGCAGGCGGCCTGGTGTGGGGCGTGATCGTGTCCTCGTGCTCGCGCGGGCTCATCGTCAGCGCGTCGCGGACGACGATCCAGCCGTTCGGTGTCTTCCACGTCGTCTCGAGCACGTTCGTGCCGGGCTGGTAGACGACAGCGGCCGGGTGGTTGATTCCGAATGGACCGAAGCGGAAGAAGCCGGCTTCGCGGTCGAGCAGGCTGCCGAAGACGCTCGGCGAGTCGAAGCGAGGCACGCAGAGCCAATCGATCGCCCCGTCCGGCGCGACGAGAGCGCCGGTATGGCAGTTGGAGAGAAACGCGTATTCCGCGATCGGCGGAAACGGTGAAGGGGCGGCCGCGCTCTGCGGCTGCCGCTCGGTTGCGGGCTCGACGGCGGTCACGAGGGCACCCAGGGGTCGTGCCAGCGTCCATAACCGGAGATCAACTTGTCGGCGGCCTTCGGGCCCCAGCTTCCCGGCGCATAGCTGTGGACCGGGGGCGGCGCGTCTAGCAACGGCTGCATCACCCGCCAGGCCTCCTCGACGCCGTCCTGACGTGTGAAGCGCTTGCTGTCGCCGATCATCGCCGCATGCAGCAGCACCTCGTACGGCGCCGCGCCTTCACCGCCTTCCTCGGCGAACTCCATGTCGAGCTCGATCGGTTCCGGAGCGGCCGTTCTGGCGCGGCGCGCGTCGACGATCAGCCTGACTCCGGTCGACGGGTCGAGCTTGACGACGAGCTGGTTCGCCTCCGGCCGGTGGCTCTCGTCCCAGAAACCGAGGCGCGGCGGATGCTTGAAGACGAGTCGTAGCTCGGTCTGCGTGGTGGGGAGCTTCTTCCCGGTGCGGATGAAGAACGGGACTCCCGCCCAGCGCCAGTTGTCGATCTCGAGGCGCATCGCCGCGTAGGTCTCCGTCTGGGAGTCGGGCGCGACCCCGTCGATCTCGCGGTAGCCGTCGTACTGGCCGCGAACGTAATGCTCGGGATCGGCATCCGCAATCGCCCGGAAGAGCGCCACCTGTGCATCCTTGAGGGTGCCGGCGTCGGCCGACGACGGCACCTCCATCGCGGCCGATGCGACGACCTGCATCAAGTGGTTGACGACGACGTCACGAACAGCGCCAACTTCCTCGTAGAAGTGGCCGCGGTCCTCGACCCCGAAGCTCTCGGCCATCGTGATCTGCACGCTCTCGAGGTAGTTGCGGGTCCAGAGCGGCTCCAGCATCGAGTTGGCGAAGCGCAGGTAGAGGATCTCGTCCGTGCCCATCTTCCCGAGGAAGTGATCGATACGGAACAGCTGCGACTCGTCGATGTACTGGTGGAGCTCGTCCGCAAGCTCCCGCGCCGACGCGCGGTCGTGGCCGAACGGCTTCTCGACGACGATGCGAGCGTTCTTCGTTAGCCCCGCCTCCGACAAGCCCTTGACGACGGTGCCGAAGAGGAACGGCGGGATCTCGAGGTAGAAGACCGGGCTCTCGGCACCGTCGATCGCCTCGGCTACACGCTCGTACGTGGCCGCATCGGAGAAATCGCCGGCGACGTAGGAGAGCCGGTCGGCCAAGCGTTCGAAGACCTTCGGGTCGAGCTTTTCCCCGGCACCCTCGATCGAGTCTCGTGCGCGCTCCTTCAGCTGGTCGATCGTCCAGTCGTCCACAGCCACGCCCAAGATCGGACAGTCGATCAGGCCACGCCGCTCGAGCCGGTAGAGCGACATGAACGTCATCACCTTCGCCAGGTCGCCCGTGATCCCGAAGGCCACGAAAACGTCCGCAGGGCGCGGCTCCTCGACTCGCGCTGGAGAGGTCACGGGTGCCACGGTCGTCATTGCTGTCTCCTTTCTTGCCTCATGTCTCGACGGTGATTCGCGCCCCTCGTTGGTGCGTCAACCCCGCGCCAGCCCAGTCGACGACGGCCTTCGCACGATCCTCGTTCGTGGGCAACAACGCGAGATGGACCGTTCCCCAGGCCAGCGAGGCCGCCTTGCCCTTCATCGTTCGCCCGCCGAGCATCTGCACGACGGCCGAGCCCCGTCCGATCGTCGCCATCGTCCCTTTGTCCCGGTACTTGAACGGCTTCGTCGCCTTGCCTGCGACCCTGCGGGCGATTGTCTCGCCGGCGTGCTCGCCCGCCTGGAGCGCCACCGAGCCGAGCTGCGGCAGCACCTGATCCGTCTTCGCGTCCGTGATCGCGGCGACGTCACCGACCGCATAGACCTCAGGGTGGGACGGAATTCGAAGCTCTTCGTCGACGCCGATCCTGTTGCCCCTTCCGAGCTCGAGCCCGAGTGACTGAATGAGGCGGTTGCCCTGCAGACCGGCTCCCCACACGAGCGTGTGTGCCTCCAGCACGGTGCCCGACTTGAGCGTCACGCGGCGCGGCTCAATCGACGCGACCACCTCGCCCGTCAGCACCTCGACGCCGCGCTTGGCGAGCGCCTTCTCCGTATAGGTGCGGATGACCGGCTTGAACATCGGGAAGAGCACCGGCCCGGCCTCGACAAGGGTGATCCGGGCCTTTTCCGGTGGCACGTCGGGGTAGTCCTTCGGAAACACCCCGTGGTAGAGCTCCGCGAGTGCGCCTGCGGTCTCGATCCCCGTTGGGCC
>Ga0193696_1000451_pt1 | contig 14367 bp, 16 predicted proteins | sample L3m1metaG_FD_145074 | JGI IMG/M metagenome (GOLD analysis project Ga0193696, IMG submission 145074) | Soil microbial communities from a riparian zone of the East river system, Colorado, United States - L3m1 | ecosystem: Environmental > Terrestrial > Soil > Riparian zone | place: USA: East River... | reverse complement strand
CCGTCTCGGCCATCGGCCGGGACGTTCTGGGTGTTGCGCCGTCCACCAGCTGATGGGATACGGCAAGAAGCGCCGGCCAAATGACCGACGCTTCTTTGGAGCACAGAGCCGAGACTCACAAAGCGCGGACCTTGTCCGCCTGGGGACCCTTGGGGCCCTGAGTGGTGGTGAACTCGACGCGCTGGCCCTCCTCGAGGGAGCGGTAGCCAGACGACTCAATCGCGCTGTAGTGCACGAACACGTCCGCGCCGCCACCATCGACGGCAATGAAGCCGAAACCCTTTTCTCCGTTGAACCACTTGACGGTTCCTTGTGCCATGGCACATCTCCTAGCATCTCGAGGTCGCACTGTACGACTGTCGGACTGCTGTCGGACGTCAGACCTAGCCCACGCCCACGCAAAGTCTCAGGGACGTAGCACTGACCACGGCTAAAGAATTGCAACAGCCCGTACATTCTGCCATAGGACTAGCAGCGAACTGTTCGTCGACCACACATCGATGCACGAACATTAGGCAAACCGCGCCGCGGACGTCAGAGATTTCAGATGACTTCTGTTGGACCTAACGTCGCCGGCTTCGGCCACGGGCAACCTCGGCCACGATCGACAAACTCACCAGCCTCACGCTGCGGCATAGCGGAGGTAGGCAATGTCGCCAAAGGTCCGGCTCTCGAGCAGCCGGAGCCTCGCAAGCTCGAATCCATCCGGAAACAGCCGGCGGCCACGGCCTTGCACAACGGGATAGACAAACAATCGGTACTCGTCAACCAACCTGGCCTCGATCAACGTGTGGCACAGCGAAATGCTGCCGGTGATCACAATGTCTTGACCCTGCTGATCTTTCAACGCCCGAACCTGCTGGACCGCGTCTCCCGAGAGAACCGTGGTGTTCTGCCACTGCGGATCGCTGATCACTGAAGACACCACATACTTCGGCACATCGTTCAGATATGCCGTGATGCCGGTTGGGTCCTCCGACTGCTGGGGCCAGTAGCTGCGTAACGCCTCGAAGGTGTGCCGACCGGTCAGGAAAGCGTCGCTGTGACTGTCCTGCCGACGCACCTCCTCGACGAGGCCTGTCTGGTCGGCTTGCCCCTGCGGATCGAACCAATCACCGAGCATTTCGATCGATCCATCGGCGGTGATGTTCTGCGTGACGACAAGTGTGCGCATTGCTGCTCCTGGGCCGGCTGCGTAGTCAGTTGTCATATCAGACCCGTGCCGATTCCCGAAGTCATCGGCTTCCGCCTCTGTTCATGGACCAGACGACTGTCGTGCTCCGTCCAGTACGTGACTGGTTGCGAATACTGCGCCGAGTACGGCACCGATGGCCGCCGCTGCGCCGTGAATGTCGCCGATGATCAGAAGCACGACGGCCCCCACGAGGCTGATCAGGCCGAGAATGCGCTGCACGGCAGCCCCCCGCAACACGGCGAGGACCGCGATGGATGCAGCCAGGCTGAACACCATCACCGAATTCCCGCCGCCGATGGGCTGTACGACCTTGCCCCACAGCTGGGCACCTAGCGCACCTGTCACGGCGATCACGATCCACCGTTTGGCGCCCCAGGCCTTCTCGGCCGCGAAGCCGATCATCGCCAAGGCGACAAGATTGAAGATGGCACCCGCGATGCCGCCGTCTTGTACCACCAGCGATGTCAGCAGTCTCCACACCTGGCCCTGACCAATCAGGGTCCAGTTGCGTTCCAGGCCCTGCAGCAACGAAGGAGCCACCGTGAACTGGGCTAGTGTCGGCAAACCGATGATCAGCAGCCCTACGGTCGTAGCCCACGGCCACCTCCGCTGCTGCAACGTCGGCAGCGGACGGATGCCGGCGGCGAACGCCGTTGCCAGTACAACCGCGTACAGGGCGGCTAGCAGACTTGCGGTCACGCTATTGATCTTGCCTCGTACTTGTGCGCCGCGTGAGGCGGTTCCGGACCGCCGTCGTCGGTGAGTAGTGTGATGGGCTGTCGAGTGCCCACAGGCGCATCGAAGAGACAAACCAAACACGATCAGAGGTGGGCGATGCTTGGAGCGCATCCGATTTACCCGGTACTGCTTTCGACCGACCTCGCTGCAGCCAAGGACTTCTACCACGATCGGCTTGGCCTGGAAATTCTGGACGAGAACAAGGATGCGCTGACGTTCAGCTGCGGTGCGGGGACGCAATTCAGTGTGACCAAGAGCACCGTGGGGACCGCCGACAGCCAGACACAGGTGTCGTGGCTGGTCCCGGACATCCGTGTCGAGGTGGCCGACCTCCGATCGCGCGGGGTCAAGGTCGAGGATTACGATCTGCCCGGCCTCAAGACCAAGGATGGAATCGCCGACATCGGGTTCGGGTGGGCAGCCTGGATCATCGATCCGGGCAAGAACGCTCTCGGCATTATCCAGATCAAGGACTGAAGCACGCCAAGAGACCCATGACGCCCGACCGCGCGTCGCATCGCGCCTGAAGCGCTGCGACGTAGATCAAATAGCGGCCTGCTCGTACGGGCGCCCGGCAATGCGTTTCGGCGTGTGCCTGCCCCGCACCGCGTACTGACGCGCCCGGTTGCTCGACAGAGCGAGCAGCACCATGATGCTAAGGCCGACGGTCGGCAGGCTCGTCGCCAGCGTGACCGCCTCCGATCGGTTGGCATTGCCGATGAAGGCGGTGGTCGTCGTCAGCACGCACGACAGCATCAGCAAGATGCGGGCCCAGTTTCGACCAGTGAAAACAGCCACCGCCAACCCAATGTCAATCAGCGAGATAAAAGCCACGACGCTCCCGCCGATGATCAAAGCTGGCCGGCCGCCCTCGATGTTCAGTTGCTGGGCGTACTGGATCGGTAGGAAGAACAAGAACAGCGCAATTCCCAAGAACCCCAGTCCTTTGCGATCTTCTGGACATCGACATAGCGCACATCGATGATCGGCAGGTTGCCATCAGTAATGATCAAATCCCCACCGCCGTTTCGCGAGTGGTAGCCGGTGGAGAAGTTTTCGATCACGTCCACCTCTATCTCCGGCGAGCCTTTCTTTGCTGTCTCGACGATGTAGTCGCGCTCGATGTCGGTGTCCTCTTCGATCTTGTGGGTCACCTGCAGCGTGAAGAGGGACAGCCCGACACTCTTGTCGTAGGTTCCGGCCGCGAGCCAGTCCACCGAGTATCCGCCGGGGAGCATCCAGCCCTCTGGACAGCGCCAAAAACGCACATGATGGCGCTTAGACGGGCTGCCCGCGACCTCCTGTTGGTAGGCGAAGTCTTGCTGGCGGTCAAACAGATGCAGCGGGCTGACCGGCGCTTCGTGATAACTACGCCGGCTCAACGTTGACCTGAAGATCCGCAAGCCGGTTCTCAGGCTGAGATCGTCGGCTCGAATCCAACCCGCCCGCGTCATGGCGGTATGGATCTGCGCCTCATGACCGCGTAGCGCGAGGTTGACCGGATCCCCAAGTAGGCCGTCACTCGTCCGCGCCCGGCCGATGAAGTATCCCGGGACGTAAACGCCGGTCATGATGCGATGCAGCCTGGGTAGCAAGAGGTAGGTGAGCAGCACCCAGAACACGATGAGCAGCAGCAAGGGCCAGCCAGGTCGGATGCTCGCCTTGAAGACGAGGTAGGCCAGCCAAATCGTCGACAATCCGGCAAACCCGAACAACAACCCGTCCACAATGTCCATCACCGAGGGCCGCCGCTCCCGGCTTCGCCGGATCGCCATGAACTCATTGTGGTCGACAAGCCGAGCTAGCGATATCCCCGAGCACTCCGGGATGGACGAATCACGCGTAAGCGAGCACGCTGTGATCAAACCTAATCAATAAAGACCCAGGGGGTTAAGGCATGACGCTGGAGACGACGTACCGCGGCAGCGTGGAGTTTTGGAAAGCCACCGTGCAGAACGTTTCTGGCGACTGGTCTGCGCCGACGCCGTGCACTGATTGGGACGTACGCACACTGGTGAACCACGTCGCTGGAGAAGATCGCTGGACAAAGCCGCTCGTGGACGGCATGACCATTGCCGAGGTCGGTAACGCTTTCGATGGTGATCTCCTCGGCGACGACCCGAAATCCTCGGCGACGGCTGCCGCGGACGAGGCATTGACCTCGGTCGCTGAAAGGCTTCCCGCTGGCGGAAAGGTTCACCTCTCTTACGGCGATGAGGACATCGAGGAGTACATCAGCCAGCTTGTCGCTGATCACCTCATTCACGGTTGGGACCTGGCCGTGGCGAGTGGTCAACAGCGCGGCCTCGACGCGGACTTGGTGGCCGAAGTCGCGGCGTGGTTCCGCAACCGCGAGGAGATCTACCGCTCCTCAGGCGCTATAGCAGCGCGGCCGGAGGCAACCTCGCCAGGTAATCCGCAAGCCGATCTGTTGATCGCCTTCGGGCGCAACCCCGACTGGTCGTCTGGGTGACCGCGCGCGATCACCCAGCCGCGATTACCAGCGAGCGGAGCGAGCAATCAGGCACAGTAGGCGCTCATCCCCAGTAGCTTGTCGACCGTCGTGAAGCGGTAACCCCGATCGGCCAACCGGTCGATCAGAGGCCCGACGGCCGCCACACTTTGGTCGCGCGGACCACCACGCGCCTCACGGCCGTCGTGGAAGATCAAGATCGTGCCGGGTCTGACGAGCCTGGCGGCCGAATCGGTCAGCCTCGTTGCTGCTGGCTGGAAGATTTCCAGCGGATGAGCGAAGGTTCCCGATACCACCTGAAGTCCGTGCTGGCGCAGGGTGCTCATCACCCAGGGCCAGTGGCACAACCACGGCGGGCGATAAAGAGCAGGCGTGACGCCGGTGATCGAATAGAAGACCTCCTGAGAACGGATGATCTCGATCTCTTGCCGCGGCTGCTTGAGGTAGCGGGTGAACGAGTGGCTGTAGCTGTGGTTGCCGAGCACATGGCCGCTCTGCACGACTCGCCGGGTTGCGGACGGAAAGCGTTGCGCGCAGCGCCCGACCTGAAAGAAGGTCGCCTTGACGTCGTAGGAGTCCAAGGTGTCGAGTAGCCGCGAAGTGTAGGGCTCATTGGGCCCGTCGTCGAAGCTCAGCGCAACGACCTTCTCATCGGTCTCAGCCGCGTACGGAAATGAGCCGAAGATCTGCGAGCGGGGCCGGAACCCGGTCCAGTACGCCGCAGCGCTCAGCGCCGAGACGCCAAGCCCAGCGGCCCGACCAGCGCTCGCAAGTCGGCTCACGGACCGTGCCAGAAGTTGGCCAGGCTGTCCATGGCCGCGTCGCCCGCCCCGGTAGCGAAACCGAGAGACGTCAGCCCGACAAGCAAGATCCCGAGCACCACCCGGCGCCGATCCCAGACTGGGGCCAGCGGTCGGAGTCGTTCCTGCCGAAATGCGGGCGCCATCCCGAACGTCTGCCGCGGCGAAAGCCGATTGAGCCAGTACGCCAGCACGTAGTAGACGAGGAAGCTCATGAAGAAGTTGTAGAAAAGGCCCCGCTGTAGCCGACGGGCCGAAGTGGTCACCACATTCTGCCGCTGCCAGCTCACCAGTCCGCGTCGCCGCACCCGGCGCAGCAGATCAAGCTCATCACCCCCCTGGGTGAGTTTCAGGTCGTAGCCCGGGAATGCACTGCGCCGAACGGCGATGTTGGTCGCACTCACGTAGAAGACGAATCCGGTCAGCGCGTGAACCAGAGCTACCAAACCGAAGAGCAGGGTTGGGTAGGCCTTTGCCCACCAGGACGGATTTTGGTAGCGGCAGGGACCGGCAACGGCGACGACTCGCTCGGATGCAGCGAATCGGGCGTCGATGGTACGCAGCCAGTCGCGCGGCTGCGTGGTGTCGGCATCGGTGGAGATGATGATCTCACCCCTGGCGCAGTCGGCCCCTCGCTGCCGGGCCGCGCAGACCCCCTGCTGAACCTCCGTGACCACTCGTACGCCGCACCGCGTCGCGATGGCCGCGGTGTTGTCGGTGCTGTTGTTGTCTACGACGATGATCTCGTACGTCCCGTCGTAATCCTGGTGCTGCAACGAGTCCAGCGCACGGCCGAGATAGGCCGCTTCGTTGTACGCCGGGACGACGACCGAGAACCGGACCTGGTCCCACGGCTGTTCCACTCCTACTCCTTCACCCATCGCCCCGCGAGAGGCGGGAGACGAGTCGACCCATGGTGCGAAGACAGCACAACACTCTAAAGGACGCAGCATCTCGCCGCCGGAGGTCTGCCGAGAACGCCAAAGATCGTCGCCGCCCACCATCCCATGATCATGATCATGATCCAAACGGCTCAGATCAGATCCAGCTCCTGAACCACATGCGGGACAACCATTTGGGATAGGGGAGCAGCTCATCGGTGAGGATCGGATAGATGTACGCGAAGTTGGCGGCGACCAGGGCGACGAACGCCCCGATGACAATCGCCGCCACCATGCGGCGATCTCCGGAGCGCGCGTCGCCAAGGATCCATCCGGCACATAACGCCACGGCCATCACCGAGAAGGGGATGATCGCGATCGCGTAGAAGAAGAACAGCGGACGGGAGTCGAAGGCAAACCATGGCAGCCAGCTGCTCAGCACCCCCACGACGGGAATGCCGAAGCGCCAATCACGACCGCCAATCCACAGAATGGCGGCTGCCACGAGCGCGAAGATCGCAACCCACCAGAGAGCAGGTGTGCCGACGCCGCTGATCACGCGAATGCAGTTGTCCGGTCCGAGGCAGCCGTCGGTCCCTGGCTTGATGTTGTTGACGGCGTCGATTCCGATGGGGCGAGCCATGATCAGCCAGCCGGCGGGGTCAGCGCGGTAGGTGTGTTGAGCTTGGTTGATGAAGTCGCCGGTATGGAAGTTCCAGATGTCGTATTGGTCGTGCAGCAGGGAGCCGAGAGGCTTACCCAGCAGCTTCACGGTAGCGCTTTCCGGGTGCTGGGCGCCCCACTGCCGGTCGTAGCCACCAGAGGTCGCCAGCCAGCTGGCCCAGGTGCCGGCGTACACCACCAGGCTGAGTACGACAACGGAGAAGAAGGCGGGAATGCCGTCGCGCAAGATCGCGAGCTTCGCCCGCGATCGGGCACCGGCCAGGCGGCGGGCTCCGATGTCCCAGGCCAGAGAGAGCAGCGCGAACGCGGCAAGAGGGAAGAGTGCGTTCCATTTCGTGCCGAGTGCCAGGCCGAAGCTGATCCCGGCGGCGATGCGCCACGGGCGCAGGATCAGCGCAGGGCCGAACCGACCCCCAAGATCAGGAATCTCGCGGCGCTCGAGATAGCGGGCTAAGTGATTTCGAAACCACTCCCGGTCGGCAACGAGGCAGGCGACAGCAGCTACTAGGAAGAAGGCCATGAAGATGTCGAGCAGCGCCGTTCGCGACATGACGAATTCGAGACCGTCGAAGGCGAGCAGGATGCCTGCGAGACCGCCGATCAGCGTCGACTTGGAGACCCGGCGTACCAATCTGATGGTGACCATGATCAACAGCGTTCCGAAGATCAAGGAGGCAAACCGCCAGCCGAAGGAGTTCATGCCGAACAGCTGCTCACCGCCGGCGATCAACCACTTACCAAGCTGAGGATGCACCACGAAAGACGCAGTGTCCTTCATCACGTCGATGTCACCGGCGATGATCTTGGAGTTGGCGTTGCTGGCCCAGTCGCGCTCGTAGCCGAACTTCAGCAGCGAGTACGCGTCTTTCGCGTAGTAGGTCTCGTCGAAGACCAGCTTGTTTGGATAGCCAAGGTTGACGAAACGGATCACGCACGCGATTGCGCCGATGATCAACGTCACGATCCAGCCGTTCAGCCGGTCGGTGGGCATTGTGACCCGCAGTCGCTCGATGGTGCTCGGCGGGCTAGGCGGCCAGTCCAGAGCGCGCGGCGGCATCGAATCTCGACTGGCGCCGTTGGTCCATGCAGCCATCCCCGTGTCGGGCTCGAGGACTTGGCGCGTCACTCGCCCATCGTAGGTGGACAGCCTCTGATGAGCTGCTCGCGCATCGCGCGTGGAATCCGCGCTCGGCCTGTTTTGGAGCTGCTCGCGCATCGCGCTCTGAACCCGCCGCCGTCGTCCTCGCTCGCAGAGGAAACAACGCCTCCGCTCGCTCCTCCTCCGTGCGGCGGCGCGCGATTACCGACGCTCGCAGCTCGGCGTGCGAGTGGGCTTCCTCACCACAGCATGGTCTGGGAGGCTGAGTCGATGACCTCTGGAGGCCCGGCAGGAGTCGTGGTTCTTGCCGCGACGCCAATCGGTGATGCTGCGGACGCTTCGCCACGGCTTGTGGCCGAGCTGACCAATGCCGAGGTGATAGCGGCCGAGGACACCCGTCGACTGCGGCGGCTGCTCGACCGGCTGGAGATCCACACATCCGCGCGGATCATGTCCTACTTCGAGGGCAACGAGGTCAGGCGCACCGACGAACTCATCCGCCTACTCGAGGATGGGGTTCGCCTCGTCGTCGTCAGCGACGCAGGGATGCCGTCGGTGTCGGATCCCGGGTATCGTCTCGTCGCTGCAGCGGTCGCACACGGCTTCCGGGTCACCGCGGTGCCCGGCCCCTCAGCGGTGCTTGTCGCATTGGCTGTCTCCGGCCTCCCCGTTGACCGGTTCTGCTTCGAGGGATTCCTGCCGCGTAAGGCTTCCGAGCGGATGCGGCGGCTGACCGAACTCGCCGCCGAGCCGCGCACCATGGTGTTCTTCGAGGCCCCGCACCGGACGGCGGCCACGCTATCCGCGATGGCGCTGGCGTTCGGCGCCGATCGTCCAGCCGCGGTCTGCCGCGAGCTCACGAAAACCTACGAGGAGATTCGCCGCGGGCCACTGCGGGAGCTCGCAGACTGGGCAATCTCGGAGGTTCGCGGTGAGGTGACCCTCGTGGTGGGCGGCGCATCGAGGCCCGCAGCCGATCTGGAGGCAATAGCGGCCGAGGCGGTCAGTCTGGCCGGCAATGGGATGAAACTGAGAGCGGCAGCCGCAGAAGTGGCGCAACGACATGGCGTTGCGAAGAACGCTGTCTATGAGCTCGCCCTCAAAACGCGTCACTCACCACGCCCGTAAGTCTCCAGCGGGCAAGATAGTGAGAGTGGAGCTGCCTGCCCTGCCAGACCCGCTGCCCGCGCCGGTTGTGGACTCGCACTGCCATCTCGATTCAACGCAAGCACACTCTGGCCTCGAGCCCGAGGAGGCCATCCGGCTGGCCGCGGACGTTGGAGTCACCAGAATCGTGCAGATCGGCTGCGACCCGGACGGTTGCCGCTGGGCCGTCGAGGCCGCCGACCGTTGGTCGTCAGTGATTGCCGGAGTGGCTATCCATCCCAATGACGCCGCCCGCTTGGGTCCGGAGCTTGTTCTCGGGCTGGAGCTGGTGGAGAGCTTGGCAGAGCATCGCCGCGTCAGGGCGGTGGGGGAGACCGGACTGGACTACTACCGGACACGCGATGCCGCTGGTCAGGCGGTCCAGAGGGACGCCTTCGCGGCGCACATCGCTTTCGCCAAGGCCCATGACAAGACCCTCGTCATCCACGACCGTGACGCCCACGACGACATTCTGGATGTGATCGACTCCGAAGGGCCGCCAACCCGGATCGTGATGCACTGCTTCTCGGGCGATGCTCATTTCGCCAAGGCGTGCCTTGACCGCGGCGCCTACCTTTCCTTCGCCGGCCCGATCACCTTCAAGAACAATCAGCAGTTACGCGATGCCCTACACACGGCCCCACGTGATCGAATCCTGGTCGAGACCGACGCGCCTTACCTCACTCCTATGCCGTTGCGAGGGAAGCCGAACGCGTCCTACCTCATCCCCCACACCGCTCGCTTCCTGGCCGCGACGCTCAAAATCGATCTGGAGAGCATCTGTCACGCGCTCAATGACAATGCCGACGCTGCCTTCGGCGGGAGCTGGTAAGCCGATGGAGTTCGGTCAGGTGCTGCGCCGGCGCCGGATGATTCGCGCGTACGACGAAGCCCGGCCGGTGTCGGCTGAGGCGCTCGATACCGTTCTGGCAGCAGCATTGCGCGCTCCCTCCGCCGGTTTCACCCAAGGAATCTCTCTGCTGGTGCTGACCAGCGCAACAGATCGGGAAGCCTTTTGGCGTGTGACCGCAGAGGCGGACAGCACCTGGCTGCGGGGCATCCGGCGGGCGCCAATTCTGATCTTGGTTTGGACCAGCGAGCAGGCCTACCTCGATCGGTACGCCGAGCCGGACAAGGGCTGGACAGATCGAGATCCGGCGCGATGGTCGGCGCCGTACTGGTTCGTGGACGCCGGAATGGCCAGCATGGCCGCACTGCTGTCGGCGGTCGACCAGGAACTTGGCGCCTGCTTCTTCGGTATCCCGGTCGACCGAATCGCTGCCGTCCGCGACGCTTTCAAGGTGCCCATGAGCCAGCTGAGCGTTGGGGTCATCAGCCTCGGATACCCGGAGTCGATGCGCGTCATGGGCTCGCCGACACGCCGGCCACGTAAGGCTGCCTCGGAGGTCGTTCACCGAGGGATCTGGTAGTCACTGCGCCGTGAGCGTGTCGAAAGGGCGCGCTTCGACAGGCTCAGCGCTCATATCTCGCGTCGCGACCCGATTTTGGCCTATGGGCGGTGCTCTCCGTTATAATTTCGTGATACATGCCGGGCTAGCGCCTGGCCTGTGAAACAGATCGAGGTCCAGATCACCGACCGGACCGACTCGGGGGAAATGCTGTGCGCAAGATCATCCCGGTGGTTGCTGCTGGCGCGACTGCGATCGCTCTAGCTGGAACGACCTTTGGCTACGCCAATCTCAACAAAGCTGTGACGCTCTCGGTTGACGGGCAGACGACCGATGTGCGGACTACCGCCAACACGGTTGGCGCCCTGCTCGAGAGCAAGGGCATTGAGGTCGATAGCCACGACGTCGTGGCGCCGAGCCCGAACACAAAAGTCCAAGACGGCACCCGGATTGCCGTCAAGTTCGGCCGCCAAGTCACCTTCACCATTGACGGTGCCGCACAGACGGTCTGGACCACCGCAACGACGGTGGACGATGCACTCACTGCACTCAGCATGGATCTTGCCGGTGCCGAGCTTTCTACCAGCCGCAGCTCGGGCATTGGCCGGCAAGGCCTGACTATCGTCATCGCCACTCAAAAGAAGATCATCATCGTCGACGCCGGCAAGAAGCGCACGATTGCGACCACCGGGCAGACCCTGGCGGACGCCCTCGCCGCGGCCAAGATCAAGGTTGACAAGGACGACAAGCTGAGTGCGAGTCCCAGTACTCGTCTGGTAGACGGCCGGAAGTTCACCTTCACCCAGGTTGATGTCAGCTCCAAGACCAAGAAGATCAAGGTCGACTTCGATACCGTGCGCAAGAAGTCGAGCAAGCTGAAGAAGGGCGCCACCAAGATCGATACCGAGGGAGTCCGCGGCGTCCGCGCGGTGACCTATGAGATCGTTCGGCACAACGGCAAGATCGTCAAACGCGTCAAGATCAAATCCAAGTTGCTCAGCGAGCCGAAGTCCGAGGTCATTCTGGTCGGCACCAAGAAGCCGAGGACTGCGAACAAGAGCTCTGGTTCCAGCACCCCGTCAGGCAGTGTCTGGGACAAGCTTGCCAAATGCGAATCCGGCGGCAACTGGTCCATTAACACCGGCAATGGCTACTACGGGGGCCTGCAATTCAGCCTCAGCACCTGGCGTGCTTACGGCGGTTCCGGAATGCCGAACAAGGCCAGCCGGGACCAGCAAATCGCCATCGCCAAGAAGATCCAGGCGGACGCAGGCTGGGGCGCCTGGCCGGCGTGCTCGTCGAAGCTGGGGCTACGTTAGCTGGCGTGGCCAGCGGGTTGCTCGATCCCACGGCGGTACGTGAGCTGGCGAGCCAGCTGAGCCTGCGGCCGTCAAAGCAGCGTGGTCAGAACTTCGTCACCGACGCCAACACCGTACGAAGAATCGTGGCCGCATCTGGGGTTACCGAAGATGACATCGTCCTCGAGGTCGGGCCCGGGCTGGGCTCCTTGACCCTCGGCCTCATACAGGCAGCGCATCGGGTCATCGCGATTGAAATAGACGATGTGCTCGCCGCACAACTGCCGCAGACAATCGAGGCGCGGCTGCCGGAGCGCGCGGCCGGGCTGACCGTGATCAACGCCGACGCGCTACGTGTCAATGCGTTGCCGCACCAGCCGACAGCTGTCGTCGCGAACTTGCCCTACAACATTGCGGTGCCTGTTCTGCTGCATCTGCTGGCGGCGTACGAAAGCTGGACCCGCGGCCTAGTCATGGTTCAGGCCGAGGTGGCTGACCGGTTGGCTGCCGAGCCTGGCTCGAAGACTTATGGCATACCGTCGGTCAAACTTGCCTGGTACGCGGCTGCCACCCGGGCCGGCACCGTATCGCCGACGGTCTTTTGGCCGGTGCCGAACGTGGAATCCGGGTTGGTCGCCATTCAACGCCGGCCAGCGCCACGGACTGTGGCGAGCCGCGAGCAGGTGTTCGCTGTCATCGATGCGGCATTCGGGCAGCGCCGCAAGATGCTCCGCTCGGCGCTCGCCAAGCTGGCCGGCTCGCCGACGGCCGCCAGTACGGCTGTTGCTGCAGCAGGATTGGACCCGCAATCGCGGGGCGAGATGCTCGACGTAGCTGACTTCGCTCGTATCGCGGAGCAGATCTTCCGAGCGTAGATAACCTCGCACTCATGGCATCAGCTTCGCCGCCCACTGCTGCCCTGGTACGCGTGCGGGTGCCGGCCAAGATCAACCTCGCATTGCGAGTGGGCGCGCCGCGCGCCGACGGTTATCACCCACTCGCGACTGTGTATCAAGCGGTCTCCCTGTACGACGAGGTGCAGGCAGAGTGGGCCGATCCGGACGAGTTCGGCGTAACGGTGAGCGGCGAGGAAGCCGATCAAGTACCACTCGATGACTCCAACCTCGCGGTACGCGCCGCCAAGCTGCTCGCGCAGCGGCACGCTCCGCACGACGCGCTCGGCGCCACCTTGTCGATCAAGAAGTCGATTCCGGTGGCCGGTGGGCTGGCTGGTGGCTCGGCCAATGGTGCTGCGGCGCTGCTGGCGTGTGCGGTGCTTTGGGATCTCGACGTAAGCCCCGAGGAATTACGGGGGTTGGCGGCTGAGCTTGGCAGTGACGTGCCATTCGCGTTACTCGGCGGCACTGCGGTAGGGAGTGGCCGGGGCGAGGATGTAGCCCCGGCGCTGGCCCGCGGCACCTATCAATGGGTGCTGGCGTTCGGCCACCACGGCCTGTCGACTGCCAGGGTCTATCGGCGCTTCGATGAGCTCAGCCCCAACGCCCAGCCGCCTGCGGTGCCAGCGGACCTGATGAATGCGCTCCGTAGCGGTGACCCGAGGCAATTGGGTGTTGCGCTGAGCAACGATCTGCAGGCCGCGGCACTGGATCTCCAACCCCGACTGCGTACCGTGTTGCAAGCCGGCCTCGACTACGGGGCGCTCGGCGCCTTGGTGTCCAGATCCGGTCCGACTTGCGCCTTCCTGGTCGAGAGCGAAGCAGCTGCGGTCGATCTCTCGGTATCACTGAGTGCGGAGGGGGTGTGCCGTGCGGTCCGGCGGGCGACCGCCCCGGTGGTGGGAGCCCGCATTCTCAATTGATCAACTCGCCGTCCGGAACGGGTCTCACCGTCGCAGGCTGGAACGGGCGAGCAGCAGCCGGAGACTATGGGTAAGTTGATCATGGTCGGCGGCATCTAGCGCGCCCATGATCTGCCCTTCCGCGGCCATCAGCTCGGCCAACGCAGCGTCGACCACGTCCTTGCCGGCATCGGTTAGCTGGACCAGCACCCCCCGCCGGTCCTTGGGGTGATCTTGCCTCGTAACAAAGCCTCTATCGGTGAGTCGATCCACGCGATTCGTCATCGTTCCCGAGGTGACAAGCGTCTCGTGCAGCAGCTGGCCCGGTGAAAGCTGGTACGGCGGGCCCGCGCGGCGTAGGGCGGCTAGGACATCAAACTCCCAGTACTCCAGATCATGCGCGCTGAACGCGGTCGCTCGGAGGCGGTCCAAGCGGCGAGCGAGCCGGCTGATCCGGGAGAGCACCTCCATGGGTTCAACGTCGACGTCTGGACGTTCCCGGCGCCAAGCCTGCACGATCGCATCGACCTCATCCGCGGTCGGATCGCCGGTCACACCCGGAGTCTAGATGTGAAGAGTCTTGACGTCGAGATTTCTCGGTTCGAGCGGAGGTCGAGGCAGCTCGCGACGAATCCGACATACTGCTGGGCTAGGTTGCCGCCATGGCGGAATTCGTACTCGTTCCTGGGGCGTGGCTCGGATCGTGGGCGTGGGACGGTGTCGTGCCGGAGTTGCGCGCGGCCGGTCACGGCAGCCATCCGATGACGCTGTCCGGCCTTGCCGACAAGCAAGGCGTTCCGGCGCACCAGCAGACCCACGTTCAGGACATCGTCGACGAGGTGGCGC
>Ga0193696_1000450_pt1 | contig 14400 bp, 16 predicted proteins | sample L3m1metaG_FD_145074 | JGI IMG/M metagenome (GOLD analysis project Ga0193696, IMG submission 145074) | Soil microbial communities from a riparian zone of the East river system, Colorado, United States - L3m1 | ecosystem: Environmental > Terrestrial > Soil > Riparian zone | place: USA: East River... | reverse complement strand
CGCACCAGAGGCCGTCGTTGATCATCGAGTCGACGACCTCGCCGTTGCCCATGCGCAGACCTTCGCGCAGGCGCGGCAGCAGGTACGGGCAGTTGCTCATCGACTCCATGCCTCCCGCAACGGCGATGTCGATGTCGCCGGCGCGGATGCCCTGGTCCGCGAGCATCACCGCCTTGAGTCCCGAGCCGCAGACCTTGTTGATCGTGAGCGCGGCGACATGATCGGGCAGGCCGCCTTTGAGGGCGGCTTGACGCGCGGGGTTCTGTCCGAGGCCCGCGGACACCACGTTGCCCATGATGCATTCGTCGACGGTGTCCGCGTCGACGCCGGCCCGCCGGATGGCTTCGGCCACGACGAGCGCCCCGAGCTGCGGGGCGGTGAAGGATTTGAGCGCGCCAAGAAACTTGCCGGTCGGCGTCCGGACGGCGCTGACGATGACGGAGTCACGCACGGCGAACCTCGATGCGATCGACGACATCGGCGCCGAGCAGCGTCTGCAGGCGCCTGAGGATGGTTGGCGTCGATCGCGTCACTTCGCGCGACCATTGCAGGGAGGTGGTTTCGACGATGAGCGTCCGCCGCTCGAGTTTGACCTTCGTGGCGCGCTCGACCGCCGGTCCAACCGCGGCGCGCCACGCGAAGCCGACCTTGCCGTCCGACAACGGCGTGTCGCGCAGCAGCAGCACGAGCGCGCCGGGCAACGCGTGCGTGAGCGGCCTCAATCAATCACCCAATCGCCCAATCGCTCAATCACCCAATCACCAAATCACCCAATCACTAGATGTACTTGATCCTATCATTGCGCGGTGCGCCTGATTCTCGCCTCCGCCTCGCCGCGCCGTGCCGAGCTGCTGCGCGCGGCGGGTTACGAGTTCGAGGTTGTCGTGGCGGATGTCGACGAGCGCGAACGAGAGGGCGAAACGCCAGCCTCGTACGTGCGGAGGCTGGCGGCGGAGAAGTCCGCGGCGGTGCAGGCAGCCCTAAAGGGCTGCGCTACGAGCGATACGACAGGAGAAGGCGATCATGCGCCGGTACTCGTCGCGCCGGTACTCGTCGCGCCGGTACTCGTAGCGCAGCCCTTTAGGGCTGCCGACGTGATCATCCTCGGCGCTGACACGACCGTTGTCGTCGACGGCGAAATCCTCGGCAAGCCACGTGACGACGGCGAGGCGGCGCAGATGCTTGGGCGGCTGGCCGGCCGGCGTCACGACGTGCTGACCGGCGTCAGCATCCGGCACGGCGCGCACGAGGCCGGCCGCGTCGAGAGCACAGCCGTATGGTTTTCGATGCTGACAACGGAAGACATTGCCTGGTACGTGGCCAGCGGGGAAGGGCGCGACAAGGCCGGCGCGTATGCCATTCAGGGCCTGGCGTCGCGGTTCATTCCCCGAATCGACGGATCGTACGCGAATGTCGTCGGATTGCCGGTTGCCGTCGTCGCCGAGCTGCTCCGATCGGTCCTTGCGTCCCACCCGGAGACCGGCTATTCTGACGTTTGATCTTCTCCCGGAAGTCCTTATGACACATCGATATATCAAGATAGGCGCAACCACGACGGTTCTCGTCGCCGCCTTCATGGGCCTGATGTGGTCCACGCTGCGCGAAGGGACGGAGTACTACAAGCACGTCGACGAGGTCGTGGCGAATCAGCAGGCGTGGCAAGGCAAACGCCTTCAGCTGCACGGCCACGTTGTGACGAACTCCATCCTGCGCAAGCCGAACACGCTCGAGTACATCTTCAAGGTGCAGAACAACGGCCAGGTCGTCAACGCGCGCTACACCGGGATCGTGCCCGACACGTTCAAGGACACACCGGGCAGCGAAGCCGAAGTCGTGCTCAAAGGAACGCTGACAGCGGACGGGTTCCACACCGAGCCGAACGGTGTGATGGCGAAGTGTCCTTCGAAGTACGAAAAGAAATCCTAAATGGCCGCCCTCGGCAGCTTCCTGCTTCTCGCGGCGTTCGTCGTCTGCAGCTACGCCGGCGTCGTCTCCGTCGTGGGGGCACGGCGGCGGGTGCGGCGCCTGGTGGAAAGCGGCATCGGCGCCTTCTATCTGGTGTGCGCGCTGATGACGGCCGCCACGGCAGTGCTCGTCAACGCCTTCCTCACGGGCGATTACTCGATCAAATACGTCGTGCAGAACTCGGACAGCGTCCAGCCGCTGTTCTACAAGATCACGTCGTACTGGGGCGGCCTCGACGGATCGATCATGTTCTGGGTGTTCCTGCTGTCGGTCTTCGGATCGATTGCAGTGTATGTGAACCGCGAGCGTCACCGCGAGTTGATCCCCTATGTGATTGCCACGATCTCCACTGTCCAGATGTTCTTCCTCTATCTGATGGTGGTGCACAAGAGCCCCTTCACGACGTACCTCGGGACGCCGCCCGCTGACGGCGCCGGGTTGAACCCGCTGCTGCAGAATTTCTACATGGCGATTCATCCGCCATCGCTCTACACGGGATTTGTCGGCATGACGATCCCGTTCGCGTTCGGCATCGCGGCCCTGGCGAGCGGTCACCTGGACGATTCGTGGCTGCGCGCCGTCCGCCGCTGGACGATGTTCGCCTGGCTGTTTCTGTCGTTCGGGCTCTTCCTGGGGATGATCTGGGCGTACGAAGAGCTGGGATGGGGCGGCTACTGGGCGTGGGATCCGGTCGAGAACGCCGCGCTCCTGCCGTGGTTTACCGCCACGGCGTTTCTGCATTCGGTGATGGTGCAAGAGCGGCGCAGCATGCTGCGGGTGTGGAATGTCGTCCTCGTCATCGTGACATTCTTCCTGACGATCTTCGGCACGTTCCTGACGCGATCGGGCATCGTCCAATCGGTGCATGCATTCGGCTCGGATCCGGTGCTGGCGTGGTTGTTCACCGGCTTCATGGTCGTCATCCTCGTTGTCAGCTTCGGCCTGGTCATCTGGCGTCTGCCGCTGTTGAAAGCACGCAACGACCTCGACTCGTGGCTGTCGCGCGAGGCGGCGTTCCTGGTCAACAACTGGATTCTGCTGTTCTCGGCATTCTTCGTGCTGTTCGGCACGATGTTCCCAACGCTGAGCGAAGCGTTGACCGGCAACCGGCTGACGGTGGCTGGACCATTCTTCAACAAGTGGATGGCGCCGATCGCGCTGATTCTCTTGTTCCTCACCGGCGTCGGACCGTTGCTGGCGTGGCGCAAGTCGACGGTAAAGAATCTCGTGTATCAGTTCATGTGGCCGGCGATCGCGTTTGTCGGCACGGCGGCGGCCCTTGCCGGACTCGGCATCCGGGTGTGGGCATCCGGAATCTGCTTCTCGCTGTGCGCGCTCGTGACGGCGACGATCGCCCAGGAGTTTTTCCGGGGCGCGAACATCCGGCGCCGGAACACCGGCACTGATATCTTCACCGCGCTCGTCGGCCTCGTCGGCCGGAACAAGCGACGGTACGGCGGCTACATCGCGCACCTCGGGTTCGTGCTGATCCTCCTGGGTTTTGGCGGCATGGGCTTCAACCGCGAAACGCAGGTGCCGCTCAAGGCGGGCGAGGACGTCACCATCGGCCGCTACACCTTGCGCAACACGTCGCTGAAAGTGAGCGACGACGGCCAGAAACAGATGGTGACGGCGTACCTCGCGGTGTTCGCCGACGGAAAGCAAATCGACACGCTGTATCCCGCCAAGTGGTTCTTCCGGAAGCACGAGCAGGAGCCGACGACCGAGGTGGCGATCCGCCGAACGCTCGCCGAGGATTTGTACGTCACGCTCGGCGGCTACGAGGTGGCGACACAGGTTGCGAACCTGGAGATCCACGTCAATCCGCTGGTCAACTGGGTGTGGATGGGTTTCGGCATCCTGGCGTTAGGCACCGGCATCGCGCTGCTGCCCGAGCGCATGTACTCCTTCGCGCTGGCGCGGATGCCGATTGAAGCGGCGAGCACGACGGCGCTCACGCTGCTGCTGGCGATCTTCCTTGCGGCGCCGGCGTTCGCGCAGCCGGGTATGAGCGGCGACCAGAACACGCGGACATCGTTCTACGCGCGTACCGATTTGGAGAAGCAGCTGCAGCGCGAAATCGTCTGCACCTGCGGCGCCTGCGGGCACGCCAACATCGGCGAATGCCGGAAGGATGCGTGTGCGACGTCGCACGAGATGCGCGGCGAGCTCGCGGCGCTGATCGACCGGGGAAAGAACCACGACGAGATCATCCAGGCCTTCATCACCAAGTACGGCAGCCAGGAAATGCTCGGCGCACCGATCGACAAGGGCTTCAACCGCCTGGCGTGGCTGGTGCCGTACCTGCTGGGCGCATCGGGGGCCGCGGCGGTCGGCTTCGTCGCCGTGAAGTGGACGCGCAAGCCCGCCGCCCAAGAGGAGAACGTCGCCGTCGACTCGGCCCTCGAGGAGCGCATCGACGATGAGCTCCGAGACCTCGACTAACACGGTGGGGCTCCCCACCTCCGCCAAGGCTACCGTGGGTCCGCCGAAGCTGCGCGACGGCGGAAAGCCGGACCATGGGCTTCAACCCTGGCAGTTCTTCGTGCTGGCCGCGCTCGGCTGTGCGACCGCCGTCACCTTCATCGCCCGCGGTCAAAGCACCACGTCCATCGTCTTTCTGTCGATCCTGATGGCGACGGCCGCGCTCGTCGGCCTTGCTGCTCTCCGTACCCTGCGCCCGCTCGTCAGCACGGACGAGGATCGGACGGTGATGATCGGTCACCGCACGCGCGTGGCCCTCGAGCGCGAGAAGATGCTGGCGCTGCGATCGATCAAAGAGCTCGAGTTCGATCGCGCGATGGGGAAGCTGTCGGACGCCGACTGGCAGGAGATGTCGGGCCGGCTGCGCGCGCGGGTGGGCCGCCTGATGCGGCAGCTGGACGCCGGCGCCGGGTATCGCGATCGGATTGAGCGAGAGCTGGAAAAGCGACTGGGCGAAAAGGTGCCCGCGATCGCGCCATCCGAACGCGCTTGCGCATCGTGTGCAACGGTCAACGACCCGGACGCCCGGTTCTGCAAGTCGTGCGGGCAAGCTATCTCGTAGGTTCGATTGGACACAATGGACACGAAGGACACGAAGGAAAGAACAAGACATCTTGTTTTCTTGATCCTTTGTGTCCTTGGTGTCCTTTGTGGTGATTCGACGGTGATACGTGGCCAATTCCAGATGCCCGATCCCAAACAGATGTCTGGAATTCCGCGGCCCGTCACCGACTTGCCGGACCGATCGATTTCTGTTCGTGTGATCCGCGGCGAGCTATCCAACAACATCCCCAACCAGCCGGTTCAACTGCGCGTCGGCGACAAGGTCCTGACCGCAAAGACGGACGAGGCCGGCCGCGCGCAATTCGATAACGTGACGTCCGGCGCGACGGTGAAGGCCAGCACCGACGTCGCGGGCGAGCATCTCGAGTCGCAGGAGTTCCAGGCGCCGCCGCGCGGCGGCATCCGTCTCATGCTCGTCGCGACCGATCCGTCGAAGCCGCCCGCGACGCAGCCGGACGCTCCGGCGGTGAAGGGCGACGTCGTCATTGGCGCCGAATCGCGCATCGTGGTCGAGCCGATCGAAGAGGCGGCCCAGGTGTTCTACCTGCTCGACATCGCGAACAACGCGCGCGTGCCGGTCACTCCGCCGGCGCCGTTCGAGTTCGATCTGCCGGCCGGCGCGCTCGGCGCGACGATCATGGAAGGCTCGTCGCCGAACGCTGCTGCCGCGGGGGCGCATATCAGCGTGCAGGGTCCGTTTGCACCGGGGCACACCTACGTGCAGGCGGCCTATCAGATGCCGGCGGCGACCGGATCGCTGACGATTGCGCAGCGCTTTCCCGCGCTGCTCGAACAGCTCGCGGTCGTCGTGAAGAAATCGGGCAATACAACGCTGTCGTCCGCGCAGGTCAAGGAACAGCGGGAGCTGCCCGCGCAGGGCGAGGTGTTCATCGCGGCGACCGGCGGTCCGATTGCCGCGGGGCAGCCGCTGCAGCTCGAGGTCGGCGGCATCCCGCACCACAGCCGGACGCCGCGCATCATCGCGCTGGGGCTGGCCGGCCTCATCGTCGCCATCGGCATCTGGATGTCTGGACGTCCGGGTGGCGATGCATCCGGAAGCGCCGGCGAGCGGAAGCGACTGATGGCGCGGCGCGACCGGCTGTTCAACGATCTGGTGCGCCTCGAGCGCGAGCGCCGCAGTGGCCGCGGCGACGAGCGGCGCTATGCGGCGCGCCGCGAGGAGATTCTCGCGGCGCTCGAGCAGATCTACAGCGCGCTCGACGGCGACGACACGGGCCCCGAGCCCGCAGACCGCACCGGCCTTGCAGCCTAGCAAGCAGCCCGTAGTGCAACTCCATCTGCATTCGAACGGCGGTGCATCCCCGCTGGCTGCGTTGCTCCTCTCTCAAATATTGCCGATATTCTCAGTCGTCGCGCCTTGCCATCGGGGCGCCTCGCCGTTCTCGGTGCGAAGATGGACTTGCACCACGGACTGCTACCGAAGGTTGTGACTGCCGACTTCGACGCTGTCAGCCTCATCGACGTCTCCAGACATTTCGGCCGCCGGCGGGCGGTTGCGCGCCTCTCGCTGACCGCCCGCGCCGGCGACATCATCGGCCTGCTCGGGCCAAATGGCGCCGGCAAGTCGACGCTGATCGGCCTGTTGGCGACGCTGGTCGCGCCGACGAGCGGCGAGGTGCGGTTTGGCGATCAACCGGCGCGTGCGCTGGGTGCTGCGGTACGGCGCCGGCTCGGCCTGCTCGCACACGAGCTGCATCTCTACCCGGAGCTGTCGGCGCGGCAGAACCTGAGATTCTTCGGAGAGCTGTACGGCGTTGCCGCGGGGCGAGTCGACGCCGCGCTCGCGCGCGCCGGCCTCGAGGAACGCGGAGACGACGATGTCTCCGGATTCTCGCGAGGGATGCGGCAGCGGCTCGCCCTCGAACGGGCGCTGTTGCACGATCCGCGGCTCGTCCTGCTCGACGAGCCGTTCACCGGCCTCGACGATCGCGCGGTCGGCGTCGTGTCGGATCGCGTGCGCGAACTGGCTGCAGGCGGCGCGATCGTCGTGCTCGCGACACACGACCTCGATCTGGCCGAAGGACTCATCACGCGCGTCGTGCTGCTGCGCGACGGCCGCCTCCTCGCCGATGAAGCCGCCGCGCCCGGCCTTCGCGCCCGCTACCGGCGGATCGTCGGGGGCGCGTGATGTTTGTCAGGACCGCGCTGCTCGTCCTGCGCAAGGATTTCGCGATCGAGGTCAAGAGCCGCGAGATTCTCTACACGACGCTGCTGTTCGCGCTGTCGTGCGTGCTGGTGTTCTCGATCGCCTTCGTCAAGGAAGGCGAGCCGCTCGAGGATGCCGCGGCCGGCATTCTGTGGATTGCCATCGAATTTGCCGGCACGCTGGCACTCGGTCGCACCTTCGAGCGCGAGCGCTACGGCGAGACGCTGAGGGCACTGCTGCTGGCGCCGGCGCCGCGCGCCGCCATCTACGTGGGGAAGATGCTGGGCATCGTGGTGCTGCTCGCGGTCTGCGAGCTGCTGCTCGTCCCGCTGGTCGCGCTGCTGTTCCGTTCCAGGCTGTTCGAGGAACCCGTGCTGCTCGTCGCGCTGCTGCTGACCGGCACGATCGGCTTCGCGGTCGTCGGTTCGCTGTTCGCGGCGATGCTGGTGCGCGCGCGGACACGCGACGTGATGCTGCCGATCCTGCTGTATCCGATGACGGTCCCGTTGATGATTGGCGGCGTGCGAGGTACTGTCGCGCTGACGCAGACGCCGGTCGATCAGGCGAGCGCGGTCATGTGGATCGTCCTGCTCCTGTGCATGGACGCGGTGTTCCTGATCCTGGCCCTCTGGACATTTGAACCACTGATGACAGAATAAAGAAAAGGACACAGAGGGGAACAGAGGACACCAAGGATCATGAAGAAAGCGTTTCTGCCGTTGCTGCTGCTCGCAGCCGCGATGTTCGCCTATGCGCCGGTCGTGATCGCGCACGCCGACTACGAGTCGACGATGGGGCTCGTGCAGAAGGTGATGTATTTTCACGCCCCGAGCGGGATGGTGATGCTCATATCCGCCGTGGTGTGCGGCGTGGCCAGCGCGCTGTACCTGTGGAAGAAAGATCCTGCCGCCGATCGGGTGGCGATTGCCGCGGCTGAGCTGACGGCGCTCTTCGGGCTTATCGTTCTCGTCACCGGCCCGCTGTGGGCGAGAAAAGCCTGGGGCGTCTGGTGGGTCTGGGAAGCTCGGCTGACGATGTCGTTCGTCGGCTGGCTGATTGCCGTCGGCTACCTGTTCGTCCGGAAATACGGCGGACCCGGGTCGGACAAGCTGGGCGCCGCCCTCGCCGTGTTCGGCACCGCCAACGTGCCGTTCATTTACGTCTCCGTCAATATCTGGCGCACGATGCACCCGATGACGACGGTGGTGCCGACGCTGCAGCCTGGCATGCGCGGCGCGTTCTGGTTCAGCGCGCTGACGCTCTTCCTGTTGTACGGGCTGCTGCTGACGGCGCGGATTCACCTCGAACGACAGCGGACGGCGCTCGACCAACTGTATCTTGCGGAAGAGGACTGAGATGATGCGTCGTCTGCTTCTGGTCGTCTGGCTGCTGGCTGGCGTGGCAGCGCCGGTTCTGGCGTTTCAGCCGCCCGCCGCGCAGAGCGAGTACGTGCCGGTAAAGGATCTGCCGCCGGTCGATCAACTGCCGGCGGCGCCGCTGCTGGTGGCGGCGTACTCGTTCATCTGGCTCGCGGCGATGTTCTATCTGTGGACGATCTGGCGGCGGCTCGGCAAGGTCGAGGCTGAAATGCGCGCCCTCGAACAGCGTCGAACCCACAGCAGCCGATGACCGCGGGTCACTTCATCTTCATCCCGTCGGTGCTGCTGGTTGGCATCGTGATCGGGTGGGTGCTCGGGTCGCGAGCGGCAAGGGACGCCTTCGCCGCCGAGTTGAAGCGACGGGAGGAGCGAGCGGCGGCGAAGGCGAAAGTTAAAAGTGAAAAGTGAAAAGTTAAAACCAGGAAGACAGCCTTGTTCAGGAGTTGTGCTGGAAATGCACAGGCATTTCAACTTTTAAGTTTTAACTTTTAAGTTTTAACTTTATCGACCCATCCCCAACCGCTGCGCGAGCACTTCCGGTAAACCGGCCTCGATAATCTTGGACTGCGTCTGTTCCACGGGATACGGGAGCCGGAACAGTTCGACGCAGAGCGCCTTGGTGTCGGCAATCGCGTACGCGGCGCGCGGATCGCCGTCGCGCGGCTGACCGACGGCGCCGGGGTTCACGAGGTACTTCGAGCCGGGACGGAGCACCAGGCGCATTTCCGCCGCGACAGCTGGCCCGGGCGAATCGAAGTTGTCGGCCGACAGCTCGAAGGTCACCGGATAATGCGTGTGGCCGAAGAGGCACAAGGGCCGCGTCGAAACCTTCAGCGCGCGCACCGCGTCCAGCTCGTCGAAGATGTACGCGTCTTCGTCGAACGGCGAGCCATGGCAGATCTCCACGACATCGTCGACGAGGATGGGACCGTGCGGCAGATCGCACAGCCAGTCGCGATACTCCGGCGTCAGCATGTCCAGCGTCCAGCGCGCCGCGCTCTTGGCGACCGAGTTGAACCCTTCGGCCTGTTCCAGGCCGCACGCGACCTTGTCGTGATTGCCGCGGACGATCGCGACCGGCTTCAGCGCCTGCACGCGTTCGACGACCGCGTTGGGGTCGGGGCCGTAGCCCACGAGATCGCCCAGCACGAGCGTCGCGTCGTACGCACGGGTGCGCGCGTCGGCGAGACAGGTGTCGAGCGCCTCCAGGTTCGCGTGGATGTCGGTCAGGACGAGGTAGCGCATCGTTAGTGTTGTAACCAGTCCAAGAGCTGTTCGACCAGTGCGTCCACCGCTGCCCGGCCAGCATCGAGCCGTTTGTGCGCCTGCTCGTACGCCGCGCGCCGCTGATGATACAGGTGTTCGAAGCCGGCGCGATCGGCAGCCAGCGGCCGCCGGCCGTCGGCGGGGACCCGTCCCGGTTGATCGCCGCCCGGTTTTGCGGGTCGGCGAAGGTGCCCCCGCCGGTCGCAACCACGAGGTGACGCGGGGCGAGTTGTTCCACGAGCACCTGGCGTTCGACCGCGCGGAAATAGGCCTCGCCATGTTTCGCGAAAATCTCGGCCACCGGCGCCCGCTCCTGTTGCTCGATGAGCTCGTCGATGTCCACCGCCTGCCAGTCGAGACGCTTCGCCAGCGCACGCGCCAGCGTGGTCTTTCCGGCCGCCATGAAGCCGACGAGATACACCTTGTCTGCTTTCACGGCGATCCACAGGATCGGCGCGGGCCGCCGTCGCGCAAACTTGGCCACCGAGACACCGAGACACCGAGGCGATCGATTCGACGGGAGGGCCGGCGTAGCCGGCCATCGGTGGGACCGAGACGATCGGCGGAAATGAGTCGCTGACTCATTTCCGCGCGATTCATTTCCGCCGATCGTCTCGGCCCCGCCGCGCCGCTTCGCGGCGCCCGTCGAATCGATGCGTCCTTGCGTTCGACGCGGCCCCGCGCTTTCTCTGTGTCTCTGTGTCTCTGTGGCCGAATCACGTTTGCGCTCCGGGGCCCCGCGTCCGCTCAGCTCCGTTCACGAGACGAGGCGCTCGAGCGTTTCGAAGAAGCCAGGATAGGAGATGTCGACGGCCTCGGCGCCGTCGATGGTAGACGGCCCTTCGGCGGCGAGCGCCGCGATCGCGAAGGCCATGGCCATTCGGTGATCCCCACGTGCGTCGGCGACGCCACCCGCCGGGCGCTTGCCTGACCGTCCGCGAACGACAAATCCGTCGTCGCACTCGTCCGCGTCGACCCCGAGCGCGCGGAAGCCGGCGACCAGCGCGCTGATGCGATCGCTTTCTTTCACCCGCAACTCGCCGGCGCCGCGTACGGTGACCTCGCCGCCGTGGGCGGCTAGCGCGGCGATGGCAGGCAGCTCGTCGATCAGGCCGGGCACTTCTTCCGGCGTGATGGCAATCGCCTCGGCGCGGTCGCCTTCGACCAGCACCGTCCCGCGAGGCTCGCCGCTCTCGTCCGCGGCCATCTCGACATGGACTCGCGCCCCGAAGCGGCGCAGCACGTCGAGGAGCGCGGTGCGCGTCGGGTTGAGGCCGACGGCTTCGATCTCGACGCGCGAGCCAGGCAGCGCCGCGGCGGCGACGAGCCAGAAGGCGGCGGACGAGAAGTCGCCGGGCACGGTGAGCGTCCGGCCGACCAGCTGCTGCCCACCCGCCACGGACACGGTGAGTCCCTCGACGGCTGACGCACCGCCAAACGCGGCCAACGCGCGTTCGGTGTGGTCGCGGGTGGACGCCGGCTCGGTCACGCTCGTGACGCCCTCGGCGTGGAGTCCGGCCAGCAGCACGGCGCTCTTCACCTGGGCGCTCGGTGTGGGCGATTGATAGGCGATCGGACGCAGGCGGGCGCCGTGAACCGTCAGCGGCGGGTGGCCGTCGACGGCCTCGAGACGCGCGCCCATCCGCTCGAGCGGCTCGATGACGCGCCGCATCGGCCGGCGGGAGAGCGAGGCGTCACCCACCAGCGTGCTCGAAAAGGCGTGCCCCGCCAGGACCCCCGACAGGAGCCTCATCGTCGTCCCGGAATTGCCAGCGTCGAGCGGGCCAGCCGGCGAACGGAGTTGCCCCAAACCTCGTCCCAGTAAAGTGATGGCGCCGGCCGGACCGACCGCGATCGACACGCCGAGCCGTTGCAGGCAATTCAGGGTCGACCGGCAGTCGGCGCCGGGCGCAAAATTGTGCAGCAGGGACGGGCCGTGGGCGAGCGCCGCGAACAGGGCGTAGCGGTGCGCAATCGACTTGTCGCCGGGCACTGTCAGGCGGCCGCGGAGGTGCCGGGCCGGGCTGACGGTGGCGGCGGACGAGAGAGACATCTGGGATGGATCTTACGCGACAGATGGTATTCTTGGGCCTCCTGACGCATCGATGACGCCCAACGGCCATCAACTTATCCGCCTCGAATTCACCAGCGCGTTCGAGATGCTGGATTTCGTCCAGGTCGTCAGCGACCACCTGGCCCGTCGGGTCGGCCTCGACGAAGACGCCATGCATTGGGTCAGCGTCGCGATTCGCGAATCGGTCATCAACGCCATCAAACACGGCAATCGCAACGACTCGAGCAAACGCGTGTTCGTCGAGTTCGGGACGTCGCTGGGCGAGGTCCCGGAGCTGTCGATTCGCGTCCGCGATCAAGGCGAGGGCTTCGATCCCGAGCTGGTGGCGAACCCCCTCGACCCCGAGAATCTGCTGAAATCGAGCGGCCGCGGCATTTTCCTGATCCGCAACTTCATGGACGATGTCCAGCTGCGGCGCGCCCCCGAGGGCGGGATGGAAATCAGCATGCTCAAGCGCGTGCAGCCTGCCTCCGACGACGGATCCGTCCAGGCGTAAACCCCCAGTTGCCGCCGCGGCCGATCTTTCTCACCACCGCCATCGAAGCGGTCGTCCGTGCCGGCGAGCTGCAGATGGCGCAGCTCGGCCAGGCCTTCCGCATCGACAAGAAGGGCGCCACCGATCTCGTCACCGAGGTGGACCTTGCCGTCGAGCGGATGTTTCGCGAGCTCATCGCGCAACGCTTTCCGGATCATCAGATCCTCGCCGAGGAAATGGGCGGCGCGGTGGCGATTCCGGCGGGACCGTGCTGGGTGTTCGATCCGATTGACGGCACCACCAACTACGCGCACGGCGTGCCGATCTTCTGCGCATCGCTCGCGCTCGAAATCGACGGCGTGCCGGAGGTCGCGGCCGTTTACGATCCGAATCGCAAGGAACTGTTCACCGCAGAGCGCGGCGGCGGCGCGTTCCTGAACGGCGCGCCGATCCGTGTCACAACCGCCGGCGATCTCGGCGACGCACTGCTGGTCACGGGATTTCCCTACGACGTCCGTACCCGAATCGACGAGATCGTCGGACTGTTTGCCGCATTCGTCACGGAGGCGCGCGCGGTGCGGCGCCTGGGGTCGGCCGCGATCGATCTGTGCTGGGTCGCGGCGGGGCGCATGGACGGTTTCTGGGAAGCCGACCTCAAGCCGTGGGACATGGCAGGCGGCGCGCTGATCGTGGCTGAAGCCGGTGGTCGCGTCACCGATCTCGGCGGCGGTCCGTTCACGTCGCGCGGCGGTCACGTGCTCGCGACCAACGGCCACCTGCACGACGCGATGCTCGAGGTGATCCACACGTTTCAGAATCGTCGTGCGTAGTGTCCCGGTAGCCTGTCTCGCCGAAGCGGCAATGCCGCGAAGGCGGACTTGTCCACCGAAGCGGCAACACCGCGAAGGTGGAAGTCCCCAGACTCGGACGTTCTGATACCCCCGAGAGACAATCGTGGCCGAATTGTGACAATTTCCGCGCGTTTTCTGCGGCTTTTCTGGCACCTCTTCTGCTAACCGTGGTAATGCAAAGGAGCGCGACCATGCGGCGATTCGTTTCGTTTGGAGCCGGGGCCCTGGTGCTAGGACTGCTGGCGACGCCGATCGCATCGGCCCAGCAGTCGGTGAATTTCTATGTCGGCGCGTTCACCCTGCGCGGCGAGGATTCGCGCGACAGGAATGACGTCCTGTTGAACAACCTGAACTTCCTCGCGTTCAACATCAAGGACTTCAACGGTCCGACGTTCGGCGGCGAATGGCTGGTTGGATTGGGTAACAACTTTGAGGGCAGTCTGGGCGTCGGATTCAGTACGCGAACCGTGCCGACGGTGTACCTCAATTTCGTCAACACGAACGGTGCCGAAATCGAACAGGATCTGAAACTGCGCGTGGTGCCGTTCACGGCGACGGTGCGCTTCCTCCCCCTTGGCCGCGGCAACGGCATCGAGCCGTACATCGGCGCCGGCGTCGGCGTCTTCAACTACCGGTATTCGGAAAGCGGTCAGTTTCTCGCGACGGATCGATCGATCTTCCGCGACACGTTTGTCGGCAGCGGCACCGCGACGGGCCCGGTGATTCTCGGGGGCGTGCGCGTGCCCGTCGGTAACTGGGGCATCGGCGGCGAGATTCGCTATCAGTCCGCGAAGGGTGATCTGCCGACCGACCAGGACTTCGCGGGCACCAGGCTCGATCTGGGCGGGTTCAATTACTTGTTCACGGTGAACGTCCGCTTCTAGTAGGGATTAGGGCCTGGGGATTAGGGATTAGGCAGACTAATCCCCAATCCCTATTCCCCAATCCCTACTCGTCTCTTGTACAGAGCGAGCCCCGCCCCTTCGCAGACGCGCCGATAGCCGCTGAGGAAATGCGGGTGCTCGCGCGCGCGGCGTGCGAGGAGATCGCCGCCCTGCGCCTTTTCCTCAATCAGGATCCACTGCGCGAACGGGTATGGGCCTTCCATCGCCGTGAGCCACAGATCGCCGTTGCCTTCATGCAGGAAGTCGCGGATCGCAAAGCCGGCGCGCGAC
>Ga0193696_1000449_pt1 | contig 14419 bp, 13 predicted proteins | sample L3m1metaG_FD_145074 | JGI IMG/M metagenome (GOLD analysis project Ga0193696, IMG submission 145074) | Soil microbial communities from a riparian zone of the East river system, Colorado, United States - L3m1 | ecosystem: Environmental > Terrestrial > Soil > Riparian zone | place: USA: East River... | reverse complement strand
ACCGCAACCGCCGTGTAACAACTCGTCGCCGCACAGCACGTTAGCGCCACGCGCTTGCCGGCCGCCGACGGCGTCGTCTTTGCCCTGCGAGCCTGCGACTCCGAAGCGGCCACATGTTCTGCGCGGTGGGCCCGACCTCCCTGCTCGAGCATCTCCGCCGCTCCGGGGTCATCACTCACACAAGGAGGATTGCGATGTTCCGCATGGTTGTTCCACTTGCTGCCGCCGCGTGCCTGCTGGCGGTCCACACGTCGACGCTTTCTGCCGCGCAAAACAAACCGGCGTCGCGTACGACGACGGCGAAGCCTGTCGCGGGGAAAGTCGTGAACATCAACACCGCGTCGGTCGCCGAGCTCAATGGCCTGCCGGGTATCGGCGCCAAGACCGCCGCCCTCATCGTCGAGTATCGGCAGAAGAACGGACCGTTCAAGAAGATCGAAGAGCTGATGAACGTCCGTGGCGTGGGAGAAAAGAACTTCCTCAAGTTGAAGGATCAGGTCAGCGTCGGCAATGCCAAGGCCGATCACGATCAGCCGCCGCAGCGCTGAGACCGCGAGGCCTGGCCGCTCCACGCGGCCAGGCCCGCCGGCCCTCCCGGCTCAGCGCGGCGGGCGCGCGGGTTATTCGCTCCTGGAGCTGGTGTTCGCCGCGGGACTTGCCGTCACCGTGAGCGGCATGGCGGCGCCGCAGTTTCTGGGCGGCCTGGACGACTATCGAACCGCGGGTGCTGCGCGATACATCTCGGCTCGTATGCAACGTGCCCGGATGGACGCGGTCATGCGGTCCAGCGAAGTGGCGATTCAATTCATACAGGCCGGCAGCGGCTACACGTACGCGGCATACCGGGATGGCAACCACAACGGCGTCCACACGAGAGACATCCAGAGCGGAGCGGATCCGCCCGTCGGATCGGCTGAACGGCTGCCGGACCATTTCGCGGCCGTGGACTTCGGCGTTCAGGCGGGATTGCCGGCGGTGGACGGCGGCGGATTGCCGGGCGGCGATCCCATTAGGCTCGGGGCGTCGAACCTCGCCAGCTTTTCGTCGAACGGAACCGCCACCTCGGGCAGCGTCTACATCCGCGGCCGTCACGCGCAGTACGTCGTTCGCATCTTCGGTACCACCGGGAAGGTGCGAATCCTCAAGTTCGACCGGGCTGCCAATCAGTGGAAACCGTTATGAGCCTCACACACGAACGGCGCAGGACAAGACGACGCGGGGCGGGTGAGCACGGCGCGACCGCGAGGATCCGGCCAGGACACCAGGTGCAGGTCATCGACCTGTCGTCGGGCGGTGCCCTGGTGGAGGCCGATCGTCGGATGCTCCCTGGATCGTCCGTGGAGCTTCAGCTTCAGGCGCAGGATCGGCAAGCCACGATGCGTGGGAGTGTGCTGCGCTGCTGCGTCGTGCGCGTACGACCGGCGTCAGTCAGTTATCGCGGCGCGATTGCCTTCGATCGGCAGCTGGCGTGGTTTGGCGACGTGCCGGGGTATGACGTTCCGTTGCGGGGAGAAGTTACCCCGCTGGGGATTTGAGATGGCAACCAACGTCTTCGATTTACGCGAGTTTCGATCGGACGACGTCGCGGCCGCGGGTGGCACTGCGTTTGGTTCGAGCGGCGCCATGCTCCAGCCCGCGGCGCGGCAGCGCGAGCGGCGCCAGGCGTTCGCGGATCTCCTGGCCGGCCTCACGCGCGCGATCGATCGACGCAACGACATCTCGCTCATGCGAGGGGCGTTCGAGGACTTGATGCGGCGCACCGTACCGGTCCGTACGATCCAGCTGCGAGAAGCCGGCAGCCGGTGGATCGGCCGTCCCGAAGTGTGTGGCGCCGAATCGTTCGCCGTCGAAGTGCCCGGTGGCGATCCGGCCAATGCCGGCGTGCTCGAAGCGACATTCGATCCCTCGTCTGGCCTCGGGGAATGGGACTTTCAGATGCTCGGCATGGCCGCGCACGTCGGCGCGCTGGTCCTGGAAATCGAGCGGTCCAGATTGCAGCTGGCGCGCGCGGGGCTGTGGGCGCCGACGAGGGTGCGGCGAGACGGCGCGGCGCCGTTAATTGGATCGACCCCGATCATGGCCGCACTCCGCGGATCGATCGAGCGAGTGTCGATCACCGACTTTGCGGTGTTGCTCGAAGGCGAAAGCGGCGTCGGAAAGGAGCTAGTCGCACGCCAGATCCACGAATTGAGCCGGCGCCGCAACGGCCCCTTCGTCGCCATCAATTGCGCGGCACTTGTCGAAACACTGCTCGAGGCCGAGCTGTTCGGCATCGAAGATCGCACGGCCACCGGTGTCCGCGGCCGGCGAGGCAAGTTCGAGGCGGCCGATGGCGGCACGCTGTTCCTGGACGAAGTATCCGACCTCTCGTTGTCGGCGCAGGCCAAACTGCTTCGGGCCATCCAGGATCTCGCGGTCGAGCGGGTCGGCGGCCAGGGTGCGCACCGCGTCGACATCCGGATTGTGGCCGCAACCAACAGGAGCCTCGCGGGCCTCGTCGAGCGTGGGCTCTTTCGGCCGGACCTCTTCTATCGCCTCAGCGGCGTCGACGTCCGTGTCCCGACACTGCGCGAGCGACGGCCCGACGTATTGGAGCTCGCGCAGTATTTCCTGCAGCGGCATCGAGGCACACGTCAGCTGCGGCTATCGGCCGTGGCGGCGCAGGCACTTGTCCACTACGACTGGCCCGGAAACGTGCGCGAGCTCGAGCGGCTCATCGAGCGCGCCGTGGCGCTGACAGAATCCGAAGTCATCGAGCTGGACGACCTGCCGCCGAAGGTTCGGGGAGAGTATGCAGAGGCCCTCGGGCCGTCGTTGCGTCGGGACGACACGCTGCGGACGTGGGCGAGCCGCTACGCGCGGCTGGTGCTCGTTCGCTGCCGCGACAACAAACGCGAGGCGTGCCGCGTGCTGGGCATCAGCTACCACACGCTGCAGGCGTATCTCCGGTATCCGGCGGCCGATCCGGCGTGGAGCGACAGCGACACGCCGATGGCCGAGCGCTCGCCAGACGAGGCGTGTCTCGACGCCGCGGAGCAGGCGATTTGAAAGGCGGCGGCGCGTCTGGCGCCGCGCACCGCCGGGCGTCTCCGGCGATTCGGCGAACGAGGCGGGGCAGCATAAGGTTGCGAGGTCGCGCGTACGCCCTTGACGAGGGAGAGGGCGATGAACACAAATCGCGAAAGGCTGATCGCATGGGGTGTGTGTCTGACACTGGGCGTTCTGCTCGTCGGGCCGTGGTGGACAACCCGCGTGCGCGCGAATCCGACCGGCCAGACCGCACCGGCGGTCCGTCAGGCGCCGATCGGACAGCGACTGGCCAGCCGGCCGGGGGAGAAGGGCGCAACCTACTATGCGCTCGAGGCGCAGACCGCGCGCGTCACCATGCGGTTTGCCGACGCGGTGGCGGTCGGGGAACGGACCTTCGAAGGCGATCTCATCACGACGCTCAGCGACGCTGCCGGTAACCAGCTCGCGCGGTTCAAGGCCGATCGCATCGACGGCGTCAACGACGTGCTGCGATACACCGGCAGCGCCGGCAACACGCTGCAGGTCTTCAGCGAACCGAGCGCGCGGCCGACGCTCGACTGGGCGAATCATCAGGCCTACAGCCTGTGGAAGGACAAGGCCGACGCCGGTGCCGCGAGCCTCGAATGGCGCGACAAGCTCATTCGGCGGAAGGATGCGCCGAAACGCGACTTCCAGAAGGACCTTCTGGAGCTGCGAACCGACTGGGCAAACGGCATGACGGCCAGGACCGTCCGTAAGCAAGCGCAGAATCGCGACCTGATTGCCGGACGCAAGCTGCAGGGCGAGGTGTTCGTCAGCCACCTCACCAGAGATGGCGTCGAGATTGGGATCGTCAACTGGTTTCCAGACAATCAGGTCCTGATCTGGGATCTCCCTGGCTTGACGAAGGGGTACATCGCCCCCGAGCATCTCAAGGACTACGGCGGCTGGCCGTTCGCGCCGGATATGGCCTGGATGAATCTGCAGGTATCCGCGTTTCATCACTACAAGACCGAGCTCGTGCAGAAGGGTTTCGTCGCGAAGATCGATCGCAGATGGCCCGCGCGGGCGCTGCAATTCTTCGCGCCGACGCTGGCGGCGAACGAACCGGGTTGCGATGGCCTCCACTGGCTGGACGGCACCATTTATCGGTTCTGCTGCGACGTCCACGACGCGTGTTATAGCCAGAACGGGTGTTCATCCAAGTCGTGGTGGCAGTTCTGGAGCAGCTGGCGCTGCGACTTCTGCAACGCCTGGGTTATCGACTGTTTCCTGTCTGGCGCGTTCGAAGGCTCGCTGCGCGGCGTAGAGAAGTAATCAACGCGTCCCGACGATTCGTCTGCGCCACGACGGATCGTCGGGACCCTTACTAAGGCGGTCCGACCATGATTCGGTGGAAGAACGCAGCACTGGGCGCCGCGGTGTTCGGCGCGGCACACCTGGTTCTGACCGCGCGCTGGCGCGAGTGGTTCCAGCCGGGCGGCGACTTTCCGCCGTGGTTCCTGAACTCGGGTCGAGCGGTCGCGTTGACGGGGGGGTCGCTCTTCATCGCCGGAGCACTCGTGGGGCTTGCCGCGCGGGGAGGGGTGCGTGAAGCCATCGTCGCCGGCGGCAATCTCGCCGGCGGGGCCATGGTCGCGATGTGCGTGGTGTTGGCGCTCACCGGCCCCGGGACCCTCGTTCCGATCGCGCTGACGATCGGCGCCGGTGTCATCGTCTTCAACTGCGTGGCGGGCGCAGTGATGGCCTGGGCCGTCGGTGGCGGATAGTCTGCTGGACCGTTAGGCGCCTCGATGGTTCCTTGACCGTGCCGGAAGGCGCATAGTACCGTTACCTGTTCCGCTCGCATACGCGCCGCCCACATGGAACAGGCCACCGAAGCACCTCTCAAGAAGACGCCCCTCAACGCCCGGCATCTCGCGTCCGGCGCGCGAATGGTCCCGTATGCCGGCTGGGACATGCCGGTCGAGTACTCCGGCATCACGCCCGAGCACCTGGCGGTGCGATCGCGCGCCGGCGTCTTCGACGTCAGCCACATGGGCGAGATCGAAATCGCCGGCAAGGACGCGCTGGCCGCCGTGCAGCGCATCTCGTCCAACGACGCGTCGAAGCTTGCCGTCGGTCAAGCGCAGTACTCGGGACTCCTCACGCCGGCCGGCACGTTCATCGACGACTTGCTCGTCTACCGCCTCGCCGCGTCGCACTTCCTGCTGGTCGTCAACGCCGGCAACATCCCGAAGGATTACGCCTGGATCGCCGAGGAGATCAAGCCGGCGGGCGACGTGGTCGCCGTCGACGCGAGCTCGCGCTACGCGCTGCTGGCGATTCAGGGACCGGAAGCGCAGAACATCCTGCAGCCGCTCACGGGCGTCGAGCTCGGCACGATCAAGTACTACTGGTTCGCGCATGGTGAAGTCGCCAACGTGCGCGCGACGATCTCGCGGACCGGCTATACCGGCGAGGACGGCTTCGAAATCTTCGTCCCGCCACAGTCGGCGGACAGGGTGTGGCTGGCGCTGCTCGAATCCGGAAAGGCGGCGGACGTCATTCCGTGCGGTCTCGGCGCCCGCGATACGCTGCGGCTCGAGGCCGGCATGCGCCTGCACGGCAACGACATCGACGAGACGACCACCGCGGTGGAAGCCGACTTGAACTGGATCGTCGGCTGGAAGAAGGACGACTTCGTCGGCGCCGCCGCGCTGCGCGAACAGAAGGCGACCGGCGCGAAGCGGAAGATCGTGGGCTTCGAGATGCTGGAGCGCGGCATCGCCCGCCACGGCTACGACGCCTACGTCGGCGACGCCAAAGCCGGCGTGGTCACCAGCGGCACGCAGACGCCATTTCTGAAGAAAGCGATCGGCATGGCGTACCTGCCGATCGAGCACACGGCCGCCGGCAGCGAGTTCGACGTCGACGTCCGCGGCCGCCGGACGCGCGCGCGGGTCGTGCCGATGCCGTTCTACAAGCGGACAACGTAGCGAGGAGTCGATGGCGTATCCGGCCGGTTTCAAATACACGAAAGATCACGAGTGGATCGAGCTCGAAGGCGACCGCGGCACAGTTGGCATCACCGATTACGCCCAGCAGCAGCTCGGCGACGTCGTGTACGTGGACCTGCCGGAGGTCGGCGCCAAGCTGAAACAGGGACAATCGTTCGGCACCATCGAATCGGTGAAGGCGGTGTCCGAGCTGTACTCGCCAGTGGCGGGCGAGGTGGCCGAGGTCAACACCGCGCTGAAAGACAAGCCCGAGATGATCAACAAGGATCCGCACGCCACCTGGATGGTCGTGCTCAAGCTGACCGATCCGGGTGAGGTCGGCGCGCTCCTCGACGCGACGCAATATCAGGCGCTGATTAAATAGACCGTGATCGTCCGAATCCCTAATCCCCACTTCCTAATCCCTACGGCATCAGGCCTGTGACACTCGCTTTCGAACCGTTCCAATCCCGCCACATCGGACCCGACGCGGACGAACGCGACGCCATGCTGAGCGCCGTCGGCGCCGCGTCGCTCGACGCCCTGATCGACGAGGCGATCCCGGCGCGCATCCGCCTCAAGAAGCCGCTGAACCTGCCCGGCGGCGAGAGCGAGTACGAGTTCCTCCGCGAACTGCGGCGCACGGCCTCGCGCAACCAGCTGTTCCGATCGTTTCTCGGTCTCGGCTATTACGACTGCATCACGCCGAGTGTGATTCTCCGCAACGTTCTCGAGAACCCCGGCTGGTACACGCCGTACACCCCGTATCAGGCGGAGATTGCGCAGGGCCGCCTGGAAGCGCTCCTCAACTTCCAGACGATGGTCCGCGATCTGACGGGGATGGAAATCGCGAACGCCTCGCTGCTGGACGAGGCGACCGCCGCCGCCGAGGCGATGACGATGCTGGCGCGCGTCCAGGCGAAGCGGATCGACAGCGCCGGCGGCAGCCCGCAGTTCCTCGTCACCGAATCGTGCTACGCGCAGACGCTGGATGTCGTCCGCGGCCGTGCGATCCCGCTGGGCATCGACGTCGTCGTGGTGCCGAACGGCGAACTGGATACCGTGGCATTGGGCGACCGTGTCTTCGGCGCGCTGGTGCAGACGCCGGACGAAGCCGGCCGCGTCCACGACCTGCGCGGATTCATCGGCCGGGCGAAGCAGGCGGGCGTGCTCGTCGCCGTAGGTACAGATCTTCTGAGTTGCGTCCTGCTGACGCCGCCCGGCGAGATGGGCGCCGACGTCGTGTACGGCAACTCGCAGCGGTTCGGCGTGCCTCTCGGCTACGGCGGTCCGCATGCCGCGTTCTTCGCGACGCTCGAACGCCACGTGCGCCAGGCGCCGGGGCGCATTATCGGCGTCTCGGTGGACGCCCACGGCAACACGGCGTACCGCATGTCGCTGCAGACGCGCGAGCAGCACATCCGGCGCGAGAAGGCGACCTCGAACATCTGCACCGCCCAGGCACTGCTGGCCAACATCGCCGGCCTCTACGGCGTGTACCACGGACCGAAAGGCCTCACGCGCATCGCGACACGCGTGCACGCCCACGCGAGGCGGCTCGAGCGCGAGCTCGGGGCGCTGGGTTTCAAGCAGCTGAACGATCAGTACTTCGACACGGTTCGCTTCGACGTGCCGAAGCACGCGCACGTGGTGGGTCACATCGTGAAGGCCGCGGTCGACGCGAAGATCAACCTCGGCTACCGGCTGGATGGCACCATCGATGTCGCGCTCGACGAAACCGTCGACGAGGACGACATCAACGCGATCATCCGTGTCTTCGCGGCAGGTCTCGGTAAGACACCACCCAGCCCGTCGTCGCCAGCGTCGACGCCCGGGGACGTCGACGAGGCCGGCTTCAGCTATCCGCGGGAGCTGGCGCGCACGTCGACATTCCTGACGCACCCGGTGTTCAACACGCATCACTCCGAGACGCAGATGATGCGGTACATCCGCCACCTCGAGCGGAAGGACATCGGCCTCGACACCTCGATGATCCCGCTGGGGTCCTGCACGATGAAGTTGAACGCGGCGTCGGAGATGCTGCCGATCACATGGCCCGAGTTCGGCCGCGTTCATCCGTTCGCGCCGGTGGACCAGATGGAGGTGTATCAGCAGATCTTCGGCGAGCTGGAAGCGATGCTGTGCGAGATCACGGGCTTCGCGGCGGTCTCGCTGCAGCCCAACTCCGGCGCGCAGGGCGAGTTCGCCGGGCTGATGGTCATCCGCGCCTACTTCCGCGAACGCGGCGACCTGCATCGCGACGTCGTGCTCATCCCCTCGTCCGCGCACGGCACGAATCCCGCGAGCGCGGTGATGGCCGGCATGCGCGTCGTCGTGGTGGCCAGCACCAGCGACGGCAGCATCGACGTGCAGGATCTGCAGCGGAAAGCCGACGAGCACAAGGATCGGCTCGCGGCGCTGATGGTCACATATCCATCCACGCACGGTGTGTTCGAAGAAGCGATCCAGGACGTGTGCGCGGTCATCCACAGTCACGGCGGTCAGGTGTACATGGATGGCGCCAACATGAACGCGCAGGTCGGGCTCACCAGCCCGGCGGTCATCGGCGCCGACGTGTGCCACATCAACCTGCACAAGACGTTCAGCATTCCGCACGGCGGCGGCGGCCCGGGCATGGGGCCGATCGGCGTGGCGAAGCACCTCGCGCCCTTTCTGCCGGGGCACCCGGTCATCGTCACCGGCGGCGAACGTCCGATCCACGCGCTGTCGGCGGCGCCATGGGGCAGCGCGAGCATCCTCTTGATCTCATACGCCTACATGAAGATGCTCGGCCGGGACGGCATGACCGACGCGACGCGCTACGCAATCCTGAACGCCAACTACCTGAAGACACGCCTAGAGCCGTACTTTCCCGTCCTCTACACGCGCGACAACGGCCGCGTCGCGCACGAAATGATTTTTGACCTCCGTCCCCTGAAGCAGGCGAGCGGCGTCGACGAGCTGGACGTCGCGAAGCGGCTGATGGACTACGGCTTCCATGCCCCCACCGTCTCGTTTCCCGTGGCGGGGACCATCATGGTGGAGCCGACCGAGAGCGAAGCAAAGGACGAGCTCGACCGCTTCTGCGAGGCGATGATCGCGATCCGCGGCGAAATCCAGGCGGTCATCGACGGGAAGGCCGACCCGAAAGACAACGTCCTCAAGAACGCGCCGCACACGGCCGGTGCCATCGCCGGCGAGTGGACCCATCCGTACACGCGCGAGCAGGCGGCGTTCCCGTTGCCGTTCGTCCGCGCCAGTAAGCACTGGCCGAGCGTCGGACGCATCGACAACCCGTTCGGCGACCGCAACCTGATGTGCTCGTGCCCGCCCGTCGCTGAATACGTGTAAACGATCCTCGTAGCGCAGCCCTTTAGGGCTGCCCCTGTGCTCGTCAGGGCGGATATAATCCGCTCGCTATGAGAGCGACACACGCCGCGCTCGCGGGAACGTTAGCATTCCTGGGTCTGACGGCGCTGGTCGCCGGCCAGAACCGCACCGCCGGTCCGGACTGGCCGCAGTGGCGTGGCCCGAACCGCGACGGCTCACTCCCCACGTTCACCGCGCCGCCCACCTGGCCCGAAGCGCTGACGCGGCGATGGAAGGTCGAAGTCGGGACGGGGTACGCGACCCCGATCGTGGTCGCGAACCGCGTCTACGCGTTCTCGCGACAGGATGAAGACGAAGTGATGCGCGCGCTGGACGCGGAAACCGGCAAGACGATCTGGGAGACGCGCTACGCGACGCAGTTCAAGATGAACCCGGCGACGGCACGCCACGGCCCGGGACCGAAATCGACGCCGACGTTTGCGGACGGCCGGCTGTTCACGCTGGGCATGACCGGTATCGTCACCGCGTTCGACGCGGCGACAGGCAAACAGATCTGGCAGAAGCCGGCGCCGCCCGTCGAGCCGCATTTCCATACGTCGCAATCCGCGCTGGTGGATCGCGGGCACGTGATCCTCCACGTCGGCGGCCACGATCAGGGCGCGCTGACGGCCTTCGATGCGGCGACCGGCGCGGTGAAGTGGAGCTGGAACGGCGACGGTCCGGCGTACGGCTCGCCGATTCTCGCCGACTTCGGCGGCACGCGGCAGGTCGTCAACTTCTCTCAGAAGAGCCTCGTGGGCGTGGACGCGGCAACCGGACAGCTGTTGTGGCGGGTGCCATTCGAAGCACGGTCGATTACGAACTCCATCACGCCGCTCGTCTACGGCCAGACAGTGATCGTCTCCGGCCAGGGCAAGCCACTGACCGCCTTCAAGATCTCGAAACAGAACGATCTGTGGAGCGCCGAGATGGCCTGGGAGAACGACCAGCTGCAGATGTCGTTCAGCAATCCGGTGCTCGTTCGTGACGCGGTGTTCTCGCTGTCGCCGCTCAACAGCGGCCAGTTTTTCTGGGCGGACGCGAAAACCGGCGCGACGCTGTGGCGATCGGCGCCGCGCCAGGCCGGCAACGCCGCGATCGTCAGGACAACCGACTTTCTCTTCGTGCTGAAAGACGACGGCCAGCTGATTGTCGCGCGCAGCGCGCCAGGCGGATTCGAGGCGCTCAAGACCTATACCGTGGCCGACAGCGCCACGTGGGCGGCACCGGTCATTTCTGGCAACCGCCTGTTCGTGAGAGATATTTCGACGCTCGCGTTGTGGACGTTGAACTGAGGAGCACTGCATGACTTTCCTGGCCGGCCTCGCCGCGAGCATCCTTGCCCTCACGATCCCGGCGTCGGCCCAGACCCCGGACCCGAAGATGACGAAAGCAGAACGCGCCGAGCTGATCGAGCTGTTGAACAAGTCGGAGAAGGAATTCGTGCAGGCGGTCGAAGGCCTGACCGATCCGCAGTGGTCGTTCAAGCCCGGACCGGATCGATGGTCCGTGGCCGAGTGCGCGGAACACATTGTCCTCGCCGAGGCGCTGTTGTTCGAGACCGCGACGACGAGCCTGACGGCCGCATCCGACGAGAAGTGGGAGGACACCTTGCGCAAGACGGACGTCCTTCGACGCGCGCTGCCGAACCGCTCGACGAAAGTTGACGCGCCTGCGGCGATCAAGCCGCGGCAGGCGATGACGCGCCAGCAGTTGATGGCCCGCTTCAAGGAACAACGGGCGCGGGCGCTCGCATACGTGCAGGAGACCGAGGCGCCGCTGAAGGCGCATACCGCGGCGAATCCGTTTTTCGGGCCACTCAACGCCCATCAGTGGCTGTTGTACATTCCGCTGCACCATCTCCGACACAACCTGCAGATCGCCGAAGTGAAGACGTCGTCCTCATATCCGCAGTAAGGAGTCAGGCCATGCTGAAGCTGTCGCGGTGGGGATACTCGATCGCCGTCGTGGGCGGGTTCGCGCTGCTGCTGAGTGTGTCACAGGCCCGCATCGATGCCGGACAGACCGGCGGCGACGCCGTGCGCGTCGACGCTGACGATATCGGCGGCGTCGTCACGGGCCCGAACGGTCCGGAAGCCGGCGTCTGGGTGATCGCCGAGACGAAGGACCTGCCGACGAAGTTCGTCAAGATCGTCGTCACTGACGATCGCGGGCGATACCTGCTCCCGGACCTGCCGAAGGCGAACTTCGACGTGTTCGTGCGCGGCTACGGCCTCGTCGACTCGCCGAAGGTGCAGGCGACGCCCGGCAAGACGATGAACCTGAAGGCGGTCGTCGCGCCGAATCCTCGCGCCGCCGCCGAGTACTATCCGGCGGGCTACTGGTTCTCGCTGATTCGGATCCCCGAGAAGAGCGAGTTTCCCGGCAACGCGCCGGGTGGCAACGGCATCTCGCCGAACATTAAGAGCCAGGCCGATTGGATCCAGCGGCTGAAGTCCGGCGGCTGCACCGCGTGTCATCAGCTCGGGACCAAAGGAACGCGCGAGATGCCAAAGGAGATTGGCACGTTCCACAGCTCCGCGGAGGCGTGGGACCGGCGCATACAGTCGGGACAGGCCGGCGCGCAGATGGCCGGCGGCCTCAACGCGATGGGGAAGGATCGCGCGCTGGCGATGTTCGCCGACTGGACCGATCGCATGGCCGGCGGCGAAGTGCCCCCCGCACCGCCGCGGCCGCAAGGCGTCGAACGCAACCTCGTCATCACGCAGTGGGACTGGGCCGATCCAAAAGCCTACCTGCACGATCAGGTCTCGACCGACCGGCGCAATCCCACCATCAATGCCAACGGACTCATCTACGGCTCGCTGGAACTGAGCGCGGACTATCTGCCGGTCCTCGATCCGGGGCGCAACGCGATCAGCCAGGTGAAGCTCACCGTGCGCGATCAGAGCACGCCGCGCACGCCGGCGACCATGCCGAAGCCCTCGCCGTACTGGGGCGAGGAAGCAATCTGGACGAGCCGGAACAACGTCCACAATCCGATGATGGATGAAAAAGGACGTGTGTGGATCACGTCCGCCGTGCGACCGGCGCCGAATCCGGATTTCTGCAAGGAGGGATCGAGCCATCCATCCGCGAAGCTCTACCCGGTTGCGAATGCCGGACGCCACCTCGCCGTGTACGATCCGGCCACCAAGGAAATCACGCACATCAGTACCTGCTTCGGCACGCACCACCTGATGTTCGCGGAAGACGCGAACCGGACGCTCTGGACGAGCGGCGGCGGACAGGTCGTCGGCTGGCTGAACACGAAGATGTTCGACGAGACGCACGACGAGGTGAAGTCGCAAGGCTGGACCGCGCTCATCATGGACACCAACGGCAACGGCAAACGCGATGCGTACGTCGAGCCGAACCAGCCCCTCGATCCCACGAAAGACAAACGCTTCGGCAGCGCCTTCTACGCCGTGGCGCCGGCGCCGGATGGATCGATCTGGGGATCGGTGCTCGGGTTTCCCGGCTCGGTCGTCCGGCTGAATCCCGGCAGCAATCCTCCCGAGACGGCGCTCGCGGAAGTCTACGAGCCGCCGATGCCCGGCTATTCACCACGCGGCGGCGACGTCGACCGCAATGGCGTCTACTGGACCGCGCTCGCGAGCGGTCATATGGCGAGCTTCGATCGCCGCAAATGCCGCGGTCCGCTCAACGGTCCGAAGGCCACCGGACAGCATTGCCCCGAGGGCTGGACGCTCTACGCGGAACCGCTGCCGCAGATGAAAGGCGTCACCGATCCGGGCAGCGCTGAGGCGAGCTATTACACGTGGGTCGACTGGCACAACACGCTCGGACTCGGCGACAACGTGCCGATCGACACCGGCAATGCGTCAGAAGCTCTACTCGCGCTCAAGGACGGCAAGTGGGTCGTGCTGCGCGTGCCGTATCCGACGGGTTTCTATACCAAATGGATGGACGGCCGGATCGACGATGCGAAGGCCGGGTGGAAGGGCAGAGGGGTGTACGCGACGATCAGCACGCGCACGCCGTTCCACATGGAAACGGGCAAGGGAACGACCAGCAAGGTGATGCATTTCCAAATGCGGCCGGATCCGCTGGCGAAATAGTGCTCTGCAAGTGGCGCCTCGCGGTCCTCGTCGTGGGGCTCGTTCCCGGCGTGGCGAACGCACAGGAAACGGCCGCGAAGTGGCCTGGACTGGCGTCCTCGCGCCTATCGACCGTGTACGTGCTCGACGACAGCGGCGCCGAAACGTCGGGCAAGCTGCTTCGCTTGAACCCTGACTCGCTCGTCGTGCTGGTCGATGGCCACGAGCGCCAGTTCGAGAGCGCTCGCGTCACACGTATTCAGAAACGCGGGGACTCGCTGCGCAACGGCGCGATCATCGGCGCGGTCGTCGGCGTCGCCATGGGGATCATCACGTCCGGCATCTCGGACTGTCCGGGCGAAAATCCCGGTGGCGGCTGTCCGGGCAGTCGCGCCGCCTTGTTTCTGGTCTCGACAGGCGTGTACTCCGCGATCGGCACCGGGATTGATGCGCTGATTCCCGGGCGTACGACGTTGTACGAGACGCCGAAAGCGCCACCGACGGCGGATAGTGGAAGATCAGCGCCGCTGGCGTTTCGTGGCCGCGCGGCGGTGAACGTACGCGTTCGCTGGTAGAGATGATCGCACCCGCCGATCTCGGCGCGACGCTGCTGGCCTCCTGGCGAACCAACAGCCGGGTCACCGCATATCTCGTCGAGCAGATACCCGCCGCCCTCTGGGATGCCGCCGTTCCGGGGGCGCCGCGGCGCACGGTGCGCATGATCGCCGGGCATCTCCACAACGCACGGTGCACGTGGGTCAAAACGCTCGGGCGGGAACATGGAGTGACCGTTCCCGCCGCAGTCGATCGCCGTAAGGTTACGCGACCGGCATTACTCTCCGCGTTGAAGCGGAGCAGCAACGGGATCGAAGCGCTGCTCGAGCTCGGCCTGGCGGCTGGGAGCCACGTTCCTCCCTCGAAGGGTTACATCTGGCGCAACCTGCCTCTGGACGTGCCTCACGTCCTCACGTACTTCGTTGCCCACGAGGGTCACCATCGGGG
>Ga0193696_1000448_pt1 | contig 14438 bp, 13 predicted proteins | sample L3m1metaG_FD_145074 | JGI IMG/M metagenome (GOLD analysis project Ga0193696, IMG submission 145074) | Soil microbial communities from a riparian zone of the East river system, Colorado, United States - L3m1 | ecosystem: Environmental > Terrestrial > Soil > Riparian zone | place: USA: East River... | reverse complement strand
CAGGTTCGTCACATTAGCCTGCAACCCCACATCTCTCACCAGCGCTCCAGCAAGGCCCTTGCCAGCTTCGATGTCCCGTCCAATTCCTTCGAGCACTTTGGCGGTGGTCTGCAGATTTTTCACGGCGACCGTCAGTTCGTAGCGGTTTGTGGCGACGGTTTCGCGCATTTCCGATGCGAGCTTTTCCAGGTCGACGGAGAACACGGCAAGATTGCTCACGGCAATACTGACCGGAACCGCATTGCTCTCCACCAGCGCATTAATGTTGTCCATGGCGACAATCGCCCTTTGAGATACCAGGCCAAAATTGGCCAGGGTCGCGTCGACATTGGTGAGCGTCTGGTCGTCCAACAATGTGCGGCTGATGCGCTCGAGCGATTCGTTCATGAGCTTGGCGGATTTGCTGAAGTCAGCGATCAATTCGGCCGCGTTGCGGCCCAGTTGCTGAAAGTCGAATGGCGTCTCGACGGGAACAATCGAGCCTGGCGTGAGCAACGGTGCCTTGTTCTCCTCGGGATGAATCTCGACATATTGATCGCCGAGAAACCCGACCTGTTGAATCATGAAACGAGCATCGGCATGGATGCGGTATCTGTCTTTGATCTTCAAACGAATCAATACACCGCGGCCACCGGGCGCAACGTCAGCATCAATCACGGTTCCAATGACGACTCCTGAGAGAAGCACTGCGGCGCCTTTCCGAAGTCCCCCCACCGAATCAGCCTTGAGACGCAGCTCGTAAGTAGGCGTAAACAGATACCCCTTAAGAAAAATGAGCACCAGGGTCAGCGAGGCCAACGCGGTCAATACCACGAAAAATCCCACTTTGCTCGCCACACGTTTCTCGCTCATATCAAAATGAATGATCCTTCGGGTCTGCTTCGCCTGTGACGAACCGATGAACAATCGGATCGGTGGAGCTAAACACGACATCCGGCGGGCCTTCGAAATAGATTCGCCCTTCGTGCAGCATCATGATGCGCTGTCCGATCGTGCGCGCGCTGTGCATGTCGTGCGTCACCGCGACCGTGGTGACATGAAGCCGCTCGCGCACACACACGATCAGTTGGTCTATACTGTCGGCGGCAATTGGGTCGAGACCAGTAGTCGGCTCGTCGTAGAGAACAATTTCCGGCTGGTAAACAATAGCGCGCGCCAGGCCCACCCGTTTGCGCATGCCACCCGAAAGCTCAGCCGGTTTTTTATTCTCAATTCCTGGCAATTCGACCATTTCCAAAGCCTCGGCGACTTTCTCGGCCACTTGTTTCGGAGTGCAACTCTTATCCCGGCTCAACACAAATCCAACATTCTCGGCGACAGTCATTGAATCAAATAAGGCCGCACTTTGAAAAAGCATGCCGAATTTTCGACGGACATTGAGAAGCTGTCGCTCATTCATGCCTGTAATTTTCTCCCCCTCAATCAACACTTCACCCGAGTCGGGCCTTAGTAAACCAATGAGATGCTTGAGCAAAATGCTTTTGCCTCCGCCGCTTCGGCCGATAATTACGACCGATTCGCCCTTCGCAATGCGCAGGTCGACGCCATTGAGAACCCGATGCGAGCCGAAGCTTTTATGCAGGTCGCGCACCTGGATCATGCGGGTTGCAGGAGCTTGTTGAGCACCAGCGTGAGGAAGAAGTTACAAATCAAAATAGTGATCGAGGAGTAGACCACCGCTTCCGTCGTGGCGCGTCCGACTCCCTCCGCGCCTTCGCGACACGTCATTCCCTTATAACAACTGATTATACCAATAATCGCGCCATACATTACCGCTTTGATGACGCCCGTGATAACGTCTTCGGGGCCGGTATACTTGACCATATTGTCGTAGGCATAGCTCGCAAAGGCCCCGAGATACAAACGGCAGATTCCGTATCCTGCGGCAATCCCAACCGCCACCGATGCGCCAGTGAGGAGCGGCATGGCGATGACAGTCGCCAGCACCCTTGGAACGATTAAATAGTCGATGGGATGCGTGGCAAGTGTGCGCAAGGCGTCGATTTGCTCTGTGACGCGCATGGTTCCCAATTGCGCCGCGAGTGCGGCACCGACGCGTCCCGACACCATTAAACCGGCGAGCACCGGTCCCAGTTCGGCGCACATCGACACGCTGACAACGGCCAGCGTCGCGTTTTCCATCCGCACCCGATGGAATTGGAAATATGTCTGCGCGGCGAGCACCATCCCGGTAAAAGCGCCGGTGACGTAGACGACTGACTGCGACTTCACCCCGACGAAATAAAGCTGATGCAAGAGGTCACGAGGATTAACCCGGAGCGTGCAAAGTGAGACCAGGACATCTTTCACCCAGAGGACAAAACGCCCAAGATCGTATAGCCCTGCCTTCAACCGTTCCACGGGTACCCTTTCATTTTTGGGTGGGCACTCTACAAACTCATCTACGGGCTGGCGAGTACTTGATGTGGGAAAAGAGTAAGTGCGCGTGGCAACTTGTCTTAGCTGTTCTTTTGCAGCGTTTGAAGCGCAGCGAGCGCTGCCTGGCTCTCAGCCGACTTCTTGCTCTTGCCTTTGCCGCGGCCCAGTTCGCGACCCTCGTGAAACACCGCGCATTCAAAGATACGGTCATGATCCGGACCGCTGACCGAAGTTGTTTCATATCGCGGCGCGTCGACGGAACGGGCCTGGAGCCGCTCCTGGAGTTCACCTTTCGGATTGTCGATGTTCGGAATGCGCGCCAATTCCCCAAACGAATCACAAAACGATTTCAGAATGAACTCGCGCGCCGCTTCAAAACCACCGTCGAGAAAAATGGCGCCCAGGATCGCTTCAAACGCATCCGCCAGCGCCGATTGCTTCTCGCGCCCGCCGCTGCTTTCCTCGCCCCGGCTCAAAATCAGGAATTGCCCGACATTGAACCGGCGCGCCTGCTCCGCGAGACTGCGGCGATTGACCATTTGCGCCCGCGCTTTCGTAAGTGGTCCTTCGCTCACGGTGTGAAATTTCTCGTAAAGTTCCTGAGTAAGCACGAGGCCAAGCACAGCATCGCCCAAAAATTCCAGCCGTTGGTTGTGGGGCGTCGGCGCGGTCGTTTCGTGAGCCACCGACGGATGAGTCAGCGCGAGGCGAAGCAGCTCAGGTTTCGAGAATTTATAACCAAGACGCCGCTGCAATTCGTCTGTGTTGGATTTCGCGGGCGGCACGCGGAATCAGGCCTGGACCGGTTCGGCTTGAGCCGGCGCGGCTTCAGTGGCTGGCTCTGTGGCAGCAACTGTCGGCGCCGCGGCGTCGGTCGGCGGATTCAGTCCATGCTCCAGCAGTTGCGCCACTTCGCGCTGCACGTCGTCGAGTTGGTCGAGTTGCAGGTTGGGATCGGCGACAGTGAACACGTCGCCGGTTTTCGCCTGCTCGTAAATGAACACACGCTGGCCGTCGCGCACGAGTTGCTCTTTCACTTTCAGGATGCGTTTGCGTTCGAGCATCACCGCGAGGATAAACCCGGCGGCCGCATACCTGGTGTCCGGCAGTTCGAAAATTTTGCGCAGCAGCGATTCGGCATTTTCCTTTTGGATCGGCTCCGGAGCCGCCACGGGAGCTTCGTAAGTTCCCTGCCAATAAGAAACGAAACCCTTGCGTTCCGTTGCTCCCTGGCTGAATTGGGTTTGCCAACAATCCGGGCAGACATCGAGCCGGGAAAAATCCCGCTTCTCATCGAACAAAAGCGTGTGATAAGCTTGTTTGTCGGTAAACGGTTTGCCGCAAGCCTGGCAGGCGTGTGCGCGCGATTGAATATTCCAATCGTTCATGAGACTGGCGCATTATTTACACAGCCACGCGCAAGTTCAAGATTCTGTTTGCTGTTGGGCCGCATAAATGCGGGACTCGACACCGTACAGGTTTGATTGTCGGAGTCCCGGCTTTAGCCGGTCCCAAGATCCTGCAATGCCTTCTCCACCGTCGCGAGTTTCTGGTTCCAGTCGGCGAGGCGTTTTTGATGCTCCTGTAAAACATTTGGAGGGACTTTCTGCACAAAAGCAGGATTGTTGAGTTTTGCCTCCACTTTTCCGATCTCTCCCTGGATTTTTTCCAGCTCGCGAACCAGGCGCGCGCGCTCCGCGGTGGGATCGATCAATCCTTCCATTGGCAGATAAAGCTCACCGAGTTGCGCGCGTACGGCCGGTGTCCCCTTTTTCGGCTCATAGTCCGGCGCAACCTCCAGCGGGTCGGCATTGAGCAGCAGTTCTATGACCTTGATATCGTGTGGTGGCACGCCCGTGCCCGGCTTGAAAACAAACTTCACTTTTTTATTTGAGGCGATGTTCGCTTCACGCCGCAAATTGCGTCCCTGTGTGACCAAATCGTGCTTGGACGCGACGAAGTCCACGTAACAATCATCGAGGCTGTAGTGATCGCGGAAGTCCTGGTCGAAAGGCTTGGGCCATGGCGCGAACATAATACTGCGGCCACCCTGCGCTTCTGGCATGTCCTCGTGATAACCCATGCCGTGCCAGAGTTCTTCGGTGATGAACGGCAGGAACGGGTGAAACAGTCGCAATGTGTGCGAAAGCACGAAATCGATCACAGCCAGCGTATTTCTTTTGCGGGCTTCGTCCGTGCTCTGCAGAACGGCCTTGGACGATTCCACGTACCAATCGCAATACTCGCTCCAGAAGAATCGGTAGAGTGTATGCGCGGCTTCGCTGAACTTGTATTCCGCAAGCGCTTCGGTCAGCTCGCGAATCGCGATGTGCAGCTTGATGAGAATCCACTTGTCGTCGCTGCCCAGCTTGTTGGTGTCGATCTCGCCCTGCACCTCGCCGCCTTGCATTTGGCGGAACCGGCACGCATTCCAGAGTTTGTTGCAGAAGTTGCGCCCGAGTTCGATGTGCTGCTCATCAAAAAGCAAATCCTGGCCGAGCGGAGCAGAGCGAATAATGCCGAAACGAAGCGCGTCCGCGCCGTATTTCGCAATCAGATCGAGCGGGTCCGGCGAATTGCCGAGACTCTTTGACATCTTCCGGCCAAGTTTGTCCCGAATAATTCCCGTGAAGTACACATGACCAAACGGCTTCTCCCCCATGCACTCGAACCCAGCCATGATCATCCGCGCCACCCAAAAGAAAATGATGTCCGGCCCTGTCACCAGCGCGGTCGTCGGATAAAACTTCTTCAGCGTCGGCGTTTTCTCCGGCCACCCCATCGTCGCAAACGGCCACAACCACGAACTCGCCCACGTGTCGAGAACGTCTGGATCCTGGTCCCAATTCGCCGAATCCTTGGGCGGATCAGTCTCACAATAAACTTCTCCTGTGGTTTTGTGATACCACACTGGAATGCGATGCCCCCACCAAAGCTGGCGCGAGATGCACCAGTCCCGAATGTTTGTCATCCAATGGGTGTAGGTCTTGGCCCAACGTTCCGGAAAGAATTGGATTTCTCCTTTCGCCACCGCTTCAGTCGATCGCTGCACCTGCGGATAGCGCATAAACCACTGCTCACTTAGATATGGCTCAATGGGGACGCTGCTGCGCTCGCTGTAACCGACGTTATGCGTGTAATCTTCGGTCTTCACGAGGAACTTCTGTTCGGTCAACTGCTGGACCACCGCTTCACGCGCCGCAAAGCGATCCAGACCCACAAAATCTGCACCTGCTTCCGCTGTCATTTTCCCGTCCGGACCGATCACCACCGTGAACGGCAACTTGTGGCGCACAGCCATTTCATAGTCCGCAGGATCGTGTGCGGGCGTCACCTTCACGCAGCCGGTCCCGAATTTCGGATCCACCAATTCATCCGCAATCACCGGGATCGGCTTACTGCGCAGCGGCAACAAGAGCTTGCGACCGATGAGCTTTTGATAACGCTCGTCTTTCGGGTTCACCGCCACCGCTTCGTCACCCAGCATCGTTTCCGGACGTGTCGTTGCCACTGTTACGAACTCGGTGCGGGATGGAGTGCCATCGCTTTCGAGCAGCGGGTATTTGATATGCCAAAGATGACCGCGCTCCTCGGTCATGATCACTTCTTCGTCGGACACAGCGGTGCGCGCGACCGGGTCCCAGTTGACCATGCGTTTGCCGTGGTAAATCAGCCCTTTCTTGTAGAGATCGACGAAGACTTTCTGGACGCAGCGGGCGTATTCTTCATCCATGGTAAAGCGTTCGCGGCTCCAATCGCATGAGCAGCCCAGCTTCTTAAGCTGTTCGATGATGATGCCGCCGTGTTTTTCTTTCCACGCGCGGACGCGGTTGAGGAACTCCTCGCGACCAAGATCGCGTTTGGACTTCTTCTCCTCTTTGCGAAGCTGTCTATCGACAACATTTTCCGTGGCGATGCCGGCGTGATCCGTGCCCGGGAGCCACAACACCTCAAAACCTGACATGCGCGCTTTGCGCGCGAGAATGTCCTGGATCGTGTTGTTGAGCACGTGACCGAGAGTGAGCACGCCGGTCACGTTCGGTGGTGGGATTACGATGGAATATGGCGATTTCGCCGACGCGGGATCGGCGATGAAGAATTTGTTCTCCAGCCAGTATTGATACCAGCGTTCTTCAACGGCCTGCGGCTCGTAAGCTTTCGAAAGTTCAGACATGAGACACTAATTTCACGAATCTACACCAATTCATTTCGGATTCTCAAAGAATAACCCACTTTGAAACCAGAGAAGGTTCGCCAAAATTCACCAGGAGCCCAAGACGACTCCGCTTTGTAAAGAGGTTCATCCATTCGTGAGAATTCGTGAAATCAGTGTCTAACCCTTGGCCAGTCGGTATTCCATACTATCGACGAGCGCCTGCAAACTCGCATCGATAATGCTTTCGCTCGCGCCGACGGTACCCCACTCCTGTTTGCCATCAGTAGATTCAATTAGCACGCGTGTTGCCGCGGCGGTGCCCGTCACTGAATCGAGAATACGCACTTTGTAATCTGTGAGCCGCACGTCGGCCAATTGGGGATAAAAGCGAACGAGCGCCGCACGCAAAGCTGAATCCAGCGCATTCACCGGGCCGTCGCCCTCCGCCACGGTATGCGCGGACTGATTTCCCACCCGCACTTTGATCGTCGCCTCGCAAATCGAAGCGCTGCCATCGCGCCTCATGGAGACGTGGTAGGCATCCACCACGAATGGCGGATCCTGATGTTTGAGCTTCTTGCGAATGAGCAACGCCAACGAAGCTTCCGCCGCTTCGAATTCGTAACCGGCGTGTTCGAGTTCCTTGATCTGATGCAGGATGGCCTTCAACTCAGGGGTCTCACTCGTCAGGTTAAACCCAAGCTCCTGTGCTTTGAGGAGGATGTTAGTGCGACCTGACATGTCGCTGACGAGCACGCGCCGGTGATTGCCGACGGCTTCGGGGTCAATGTGCTCGTAACTCTGCACCACCCGATCGACCGCGTGCACGTGCATCCCGCCTTTGTGCGCGAAAGCCGTCGTACCCACCCATGGCTGCCGTGGGTCTGGCCGGATGTTTGCGATTTCGTCCACGAAATGCGAAAGCTCCTTGAGTTTGGGCAGCGATTTCTCCGGCAGGCATCGCAGTCCCATCTTCAACTGTAAATTCGGAATGACGCTGATGAGGTTGCAATTGCCGGTGCGCTCGCCGTAACCGTTGATTGTGCCTTGCACCTGCGTTGCGCCAACTTCGATGGCCGCCAACGCATTCGCCACGCCCAAACCAGCGTCGTTATGAGTGTGGATGCCGATGCGTGCTGTCAGCTTGCTCTTTGCAAAAGCCGTGATGCGCGAGACGTCGCTCGGGAGGCAACCACCGTTCGTGTCGCATAACACTACACAATCCACGCCGGCTTTCTCCGCGGCTTGCCACGTCGCCAGCGCATAGTCCGGTTCATTCTTGTAACCGTCGAAAGAATGTTCGGCATCGTAGAACACGATCTTTCCGTGATCTTTGAAGAATTTGATACTGTCACTAATCATCGCCAGGTTTTCGTCCGGCGTCGCGCGCAACACTTCGGTCACATGCAACAGCCAGGTTTTCCCAACAATCGTGATTACCGGCGTGTTGGCCTCCAGCAACATCCGCATCTGCTCGTCTTTTTCGACCGGCACGCCTTTGCGCCGGGTCATGCTGAAAGCAGCGAGCTTCGCATTCTTGAACTGGCGCTGTTTGGCCTGCTCGAAAAACTCCATGTCCCTCGGATTTGATCCCGGCCAGCCGCCTTCGATGTAATGAATCCCGAACGCATCCAACCGCTCGGCAATGCGCAATTTGTCCGCGACCGAGAAATTGATGCCCTCACCCTGGCTGCCATCGCGCAGGGTCGTATCGTATAATTCGACTTCGGGTTTCATCGCGCCCGCGTCTGCGGGAAAGAAACTTTTAAGCCAAAATTCGCCTTCAAGCAAATCCCAAAACATCCGCCGTCGGGTGGGGCGCATCCCCAATTTTGGCGGCACAGACTTCTCTCTTTGGGTCGGAGAAGTCTGCCCTACGACAAAGGGCCAGATGCCCGTGGCATAAGAACGAAATGCGCAGTCCATGACGTGGCCGAATTTCGTGAAAGTCTTGGGAATTCGGTGTTGATAAAGATTCGGCTTGCCGCGACAAGGCCGATTGTTAGATTTCGCCCGCTTTTCTTGGATTTTAAGTCCACCTTCATCGGTGGGCTTTTATTGTTTCAGATGAGTTGGGCAAAATAGCGTCCGGTGAAAATTTTTAGCGGCACATCGAATCTCCCTTTGGCCCGCGCCATCACTGCCTCCATTGGCGTGGAGTTGGGCAAATCCACCGTCAGCTCATTCCCGGACGGCGAAACGTTCGTCAAGATCGAGGAAAACGTCCGTGGGGAGGACGTCTTTGTCGTCCAATCGACCAGCCCGCCTACCAATCATCATTTGATGGAGATGTTCATCATGATGGACGCCCTGCGCCGGGCCAGCGCCTCGCGCATTACCGCCGTGCTCCCGTTCTACGGCTATGCCCGGCAGGATCGCAAGGACCAGCCGCGGGTGCCGATCACCGCAAAACTGGTGGCTAACCTGCTCGTCGCCGCTGGCGCAAACCGCGTCCTTACGATGGACCTGCACGCCCAGCAGATTCAGGGCTTTTTCGACATCCCGGTGGACCACCTTTATGCCGCTCCAGTCATGTATGAGTATCTCAAGCACAAGAACCTCCACGATCTGGTCGTCGTAAGTCCCGATGTGGGAGGGCTTAAAATGGCCCACGCGTATTCGCAGGTGCTCAACGGCGGCCTCGCGATTGTCGCTAAACGCCGAAAAAGCGCTGAGGACGTCGAATCCATGGCCGTAATCGGTGAAATTCGGGGCAAAAACGTCCTTATGGTCGATGACCTCACCGAAACCGCCGGTACCCTCACCAACGCCGCCACACTTTTGCGCAAAAAGGGGGCCAAAAAGATCTATGCCTGCGTTTCCCACGCCATTCTGAACGACCTGGGGGTCGAAAGATTACGGAAATCAAAGATTGACGAATTGATAACAACTGATACCGTCCTCCGCCCTGCAATTGACGGGGTGAAGATCACCACCTTATCAGTGGCGGGCTTACTGGGCGAGGCCATCAAGCGGATTCACAGCAATTCGTCGGTTACTTCGCTCTTTGAATTTAAAGGCGGGCGGACCAGTTGACCCTGGAGCGCGCCAAATTGATTTGAGATGAAAACTGTACCTTTGACCGCATATCCGCGTTCGTTGGCGCGCCGGGCCGGCAGCAAAAAACTGCGCAGCGAAGGCCGCGTACCCGCTGTCATTTATGGGCGCCAGGCGAAGCAGCCGCAAAACCTTGAAGTGAACGTCAAGGACATCGAGAACCTGATCCATCACTCGGTCTCCGAGAACCTGCTGGTCGATCTGCAAATCGACAAGGACACCCGGCCCAAGCGCTTGGCGCTCGTGCAGGAGCTTCAGCACCACCCGCTCAGCGGGAAGTTGCTGCACATCGATTTACACGAAGTTTCCGAGTCTGAAAAAGTCACTGTCATGGTTCCAGTGGAAAGCATCGGCGAAGCGGCCGGGGTGAAAACTGGGGGTGGGGTGCTGGAGCACGTGCTTTTCAAGATCAGGGTGCGCGCATTGCCAAAGGATTTACCCGAATACATTGAGGTCGACGTCAGCCATCTGGAGATCGGCCAGGCCATTCATCTCGGAGACATTAAAGCTCCGGCTGGGGTCGAGATTCTTGGCGAGAAGAAGGTTTCTGTTATCGCGTGCGCCGCGCCGATCAGCGAGGCCCAGGAAGCTGCGGTGCTCGAAGGCGCCACGGCCGCCGCTGGCGAAGTCGAGATGATCAAGGAAAAGAAAGAAGAGGGCGAAGCTGCGGCAGCACCGGCCGGCAAAGCGGGAGAAAAAGGCGAGAAAGGCGAAAAAGCTCCAGCAGCCGGCAAACCGGGCGAAAGGGCCCCGGCCGGCGAAAAGGGCGCCGAGAAGGGCGCTGCCCCTGCGGCGGCAGGCGAAAAGAAGCCCGCCGAGAAGAAAAAGTAATTTGCGTTTATGGCCCCGGTCCCCGAGGTGGAACACGGGGTCTTATCCTCTGGCCCAATTGACAGTTTGCGTCTTGTCGTCGGGCTTGGGAATCCGGGCCGCAAATACGCCGGCACACGGCATAACGCCGGTTACATGGCGGTCGATGAGTTTGCCCGCCAGTGGAAAACTGAGTGGGCGCGGGAAAAGAAATTTGACGCGCGGATCGCGAAGGCGGAACGGCGCGGGCAGCGAGCGATTCTCTGCAAGCCCGAGACGTTCATGAACGCCAGCGGTGAGGCGGTCCGGGCTGTTGTGGATTTTTACAAGGCGCCGACGAATGGCTTGCTGGTGGTAATCGACGACGCGGATTTGCCGTTGGGCGAAATTCGTTTGCGCGCTCGCGGCAGCAGCGGCGGCCATCATGGGCTCGAGTCCATCGAGCAGCATCTGGGGACGCGCGAGTTTGCGCGGTTGCGCATTGGTATCGGACGGGGCCAGACGGTGGCCCGCGAAATTACCGGCCATGTGCTGGCCGAATTCAACCGCGCTGAGCGCGAGTTGATGGACAAAGTTTTGATACGGGTGTGCGAACAGATTGAATGTTGGATGGATGAAGGAATTTCGCAGGCGATGAACCGCTTTAACGGGGTCATCGCCGAGGAACTAAAGTAAAGGTAATGCAGTGAAACGATACGAAGGTTTGTTTATTCTAAATACCGCCGGCAAAGAAGAAGGCGTGAAGGACATGATCGACAAGATCTCCAACGAGATTACGGCGACAGGCGGCCGCATCGAGACCGTCCAGAAGATGGACAAGAAGAACTTTGCGCGCGTGTCAGACAAAAAATACACGTCCGGCTTTTACGTGAATGTCATCTTCGAGGCCAAGCCCGAGAGCATCGCGGTCTTGCGCAAGCACCTCGCTCTCAACGAAGACGTTTATCGCGTCATGTTCAACTCGGCCCCGGCGGCTGCGCCCGCGGCTGCCGCCCGCTAACCGCTATGGCAAGCTTCAATCGAGTCATTCTCCTCGGCAATCTCACGCGTGACCCCGAATTGCGTTACACGCCGAAGGGCACTGCCGTTGCTCGCCTCGGTGTTGCTGTTAATCGCCAGTGGAAAACCGACTCGGGCGAGCAAAAGGAAGAAGTCACTTTTGTCGATGTGGACGCCTTTGGCCGCCATGCCGAAGTCATTGGCCAATACTTCAAAAAGGGCCGGCCCATTTTGATCGAAGGCCGCCTGAAGTACGAATCCTGGGACGACAAACAAACCAGCCAGAAGCGCAGCAAACTTATGGTGGTGTTGGAATCGTTTCAGTTTGTTGATTCCGTGCGTCCGGAAGGGGGTCCGGCCGCAGCTCCCGCAGCGAAACGCCCCGCCGCCACAGCCGACGCCGCTGCGCCTGCCGAAGCTGAAGCGCCGGCTGTCGACGACGACGTGCCGTTCTAAACTCCAACGCGATTTTTGTTATGCCTAAAACCGAAGTTATCCTCACTCACAACATCGTTGGCCTCGGCGCCGAGTCGGACCACGTGAAAGTCTCGCCCGGCTACGCGCGCAACTATCTTTTTCCGCAGGGATTCGCCATTCCGCTGACCGCCGCGAACAAGCGCCGCATCGAAGCGTTGCGCCAGCGCCGCGCCGAGCGTGAAGCTCACGAGTTCAACACGATGAGCGAACTCTCGAAGAGCATTTCCAAGCTGACTTGCACCATCAAGGTCAAGACAGGTGACGACGGCAAGATGTTCGGCTCCGTGACCAGCGGAACCATTGCCGACGAGCTGAAGCACTTGTTCGACATCACGCTCGACAAGAAAAAAATTCATCTCGAGCACCCGATCAAGACTCTGGGCGAGCATGACGTTGAACTACGCCTTCACCCGGAAGTGACCACCACTTTGAAGGTGCACATCGAGAGCACCACCCCGCTGCCGCAACCAGTCGAAGCGCCTGAAGGGAAGGGCAGGGAAGGTCGCGAAGGCCGGGAGGGGAGAGGTCCGCGCGATCGCGCCGGAAGAGACGAACACCGTCCTCGCTATGGCGAACGCAAAGCCGAAGCCCGTCCCGCCGCAAAAGGCGAAGCGAAACCGGCTGCCAAAACCGAAGCAAAGCACGCACCCAGGGCGGAGGCCAAACCGGCCAAGGTCGAAAAGCCGCACGCGAAGTCCGACAAAAAGCCGAAGTCAGAAAAGACGGCGAAGTAGTTCGCATTCTGGCCCGTTTGTCCGCTTCTTGGATGTTCCGCCTTCTGGCGGCGGTCTAATTCGTTTGCAGCCAAAAGCCAATGAGGTCGAATTTCTCATGGATCGTGCTCGGATGAAGTCGGATCACCAGCCGCTGATTAGTCGCGTTGGTCAGGAACACACAAACAGCAGCTTGACCATTACCCGCTGGCGCAGGCACATCTCCAAATTTGATCTGTTGAATATCGGTTGGGGAGACAAGATAAGTCGCAAGTTGCTCCCGTAATCGCGGTCCGAGCGCAACTAAGTGCGCCGAGTTCGTTGTGGCGATCAATTCACGGCCAATCTGGCGGCCCTGCGCAGCAAGGTAGGCGCGGTAGTGACCTCCGCGATACATTTGAAAGAACCCGAAGCCTATAGCGGCTATTGCCATCGCAACGAGTGGGGCAATGACTTGGGACCATTTCACAACTTCGAGTCTTGATCCTTTACGCCCTTCGCGCGTCGGTGTTGATCACGTTCACGTTGCGGAATCGCGCCACGGGACACCCGTGACTCACTGCATTTGACTGGCTAGGTTCGCCTTTGCCGTCGTTCGCGGCGCCGTTCACTTCGTAAGTGGCTTTGCCGCCAATGCCGTCGCACCCGTTCCAGAAATCGGTGGTGCGCGATTGATACGCCACGTCGCGCAGCATTCCACCGACCTTGCCTTTCTTGATCTCCCAAAATGTCTGGCCGCCGAATTGAAAGTTGTACCGCTGCTGGTCGATCGACCAACTGCCATTGCCGTAAATCAAAATCCCGTTGTCCACACCCGCAACCAAATCATCCAATGAAGTGTTTCCCTTTGCCGGCTCCATCGACACGTTCGGCATGCGCGGGAACGGCACACTTCCCCAACTGTCCGCGTGCAGACATCCGTGCGATTTTTTCTGCCCGATGAGCGGCGCGAGGTCGCGCGTCGTCTGCCAATCGACAAAGATTCCGTCCTTCACCAGATACCAGCGCTGCGCAGGCACGCCCTCATCGTCGTATGCGACCGTCGCCAGGCCCTCCGGTTCAGTCCGATTGGCGAAGAAGTTGCAGATCTTCGAGCCAAACTGAAGTTTGCCGGTTTTATCCGGCGTCAGAAAACTTGTCCCCGCGTAATTCGCTTCCCACAAGAGCGCGCGGTCCAATTCCGTCGAATGGCCGACCGACTCGTGGATCGTCAGCCAGAGGTTCGACGGGTGAATAACCAGATCGTACTTCCCGGGCACGACCGGCTTCGCCGAGAGCTTGGCGACGGCCTCTTCCGCGGCCTGTTCGGCGTCTTTGACCCACGGATATTTCTGCAAATATTCGTAACCGATGTTTTTCGGGCCGAGCAGGCTGCTCCTCGTCTGAAAATCCCCAGAGCCGCGGTTCACCGCCGTGACCGTGAACGACGGCTGGCTCCGAATGATGTATTGCTCGATCCGTGAACCGTCGGTCGAAGCATAAAACTTCTGCTCATTGTCGAAGCCGATCGACGAGCTCACGAAACTCACCCCTTTGACCTTCATCGCCCGCTCGTTGAGCTTCAGCAGGAATTGGATTTTATCGTCGGTCGAGACGTCAAAGGGATCTTTTTCGAACGCGCTTTTCCATTTGGTGCGTGTTTTGGGCGCCGGGACCAATTGCACCGGCTTGCGCTGAAACGCGGCATTCGCCCGCGCGATGTCGGCCGCCTGCTCGGTAATGCGCGTGACCGATTCCGGCGTGACGAGATGGCTGGCCGCAAAACCCCACGCGCCATTGAGCAGCACTCGCACGCCAAAACCAAAACTTTGATTCCGCGACACGTTGAGGACGCGCTCTTCCCGTGT